>Ga0105160_1000020_pt1 | contig 85883 bp, 60 predicted proteins | sample GXS110809BmetaG_FD_89591 | JGI IMG/M metagenome (GOLD analysis project Ga0105160, IMG submission 89591) | Hot spring microbial communities from Gongxiaoshe hot spring, China to study Microbial Dark Matter (Phase II) - GXS 110809B | ecosystem: Environmental > Aquatic > Thermal springs > Hot...
AGCGGGAAGATCTCGCCTGTGGGGAATGTGATTCGTGCCTGCTGCGGCTCCGTGGCTTTCGGGAGGCTGGGGTGGAGGATCCTCTGCCATATGCCCGCATCCCATCGGGAGTCTAAACTTTTTCGCTCCTGTGCCGAAAACACTCCTGTGCTGTGCTAACGTGATTCTGCAGAAGGCTATGCAGGGGGAAAGCGTGTCCTACAAGGCGCTCTTCGCTCGCGGTCCGACCCGAGTTCGGCTCGTCCAGCTGCGGGTGACATACCCAGCTTTCATCGTTTTATTCTTGCTCCTGGGAATCAGTGGGCTACTCTGGTGGTTAGTCCGGGCACAGCTCCGCGCCGAACAGCACGCGACGTTTGAGCGCGCCGTCTCTTCGGTCGTCAACCGGTTGGAGCGACAGATTGCTGAGCACGAGCAGGTGCTCTCCTCCGTGCAAGGACTCTATAGCAACTTCGTGCAGGTGGTCCGGGATGTATTCGAGCTCTATGCTACAGTGCCGGCTCGAAGCCACGCTGCGGTGCTCTCTATTGCCTACGCCCCCTGCGTGGATGCCCGGCAGCTGGGTGCATATCTCCACTATGCTCGTTCCGAACGCTATTGGGATTACCGGATTTTCCCTTCGGCAACGGAGCCGTACGTGTTCCCGGTGTTCTACGTTGTGCCGGTGGAGAGCGCACCGGAGCGTACTGGATGGAACGCCTTTTCCGACCCGGTCTGGCGGGAGGTCATTGAGCGGGCGTATCTGACCGGGATGCTGTGTGCCACGCCATGGATTCCCCTGCGGGTGGGGCAGGATACGGTGTGGGGGTTCGCCCTTATCGCGCCGGTATACCGTGCACACCCTCATCCGTTCAGTCAGTTGCGGGTTGGCGAGCGCTTCGTGGAAGGCGTTGTGTTCCTCGAGCTTGCCGGGGAACGCCTGTTGCAGCAAGCGCTGGCAACGCCGGCACCGACAGATTCGCTCATTGTCTTCGAAGGGTTCGATATTCAGCCACTTCCCACCGGTGGGGCGCGGCAAATCAAGATTGCGGAATCGCCGAATCGCTCTCAGTTCCCGGCGTCCTACCGCTCAGCCCTGGCGACAACACGTGAGGTGCAGATCGGCGACCGCAGGCTGCGCTTTGTCTTCGCTGCAACGCCGCAGCTTGAACGCACCTTCCAGAGTTGGATGCCCTGGTTGGTGCTCGCCGGTGGGATAGCAACGAGTTTCGTCGCTTTTGGGTTCGTTTTCTCGCTTCTGACTACACGGGCTCGGGCGTTAGAGTTGGCAGATCGTATGACGCGGGCGCAGCGGCGGATTCTGGAAGCCTCGCACGACATTATCGCTGTCTGGGAGCTCGATGGTCGTTGGCGGGCGGCAAACCCAGCTGTTCAGAGTATCCTGGAGATATCCCCCGAGGCGCTGAGTGGGCGGAAAGTCGTCGAGCTCGTTGCTCCGAGCTTTCGGGAAACGTTCCTGCGGCACCTTGCTGCGGCACCGGAGGAGGAGGCAACCGTCATCGAGGTCCCCATGCAGGGCGTCTCTGGGCAGCAGCGCTGGATTGGATGGAACCTGACTCGCTCCACCCGTGACGGGGTCATCTACGCCATCGGGCGAGATATCACAGCGCAGAAGGAAATCGAGCGGCACCAAGAGCTGACCCGACGCCAGCTCCTGCTGGCAGAACAGTGGGCACAGGAAGCCAATGAATTCAAGGCAGAGTTCCTGGCTCGGCTGAGCTTCCAGCTCCGCAATGGTTTGACAGGGCTGATGGGCTTTGCCGAGCTGATTGCGCAGAAACAGTATGGCTCCGACGCAGAGCTGCGGGAGTATGCCACCGCCATCCAGGAGAGTGCAGAGTATCTGTTGAGCCTTGTGGCAGAGACACCGGAAGCTATTGGGGCAGCGGGACTGAAGCGTCAGCCTGTGTTACTTGGACCGCTCCTGGACGAGCTCCACAAGTGGGCGCAAGCACAGGGTATAGAGCTACAGCTGCAGTCGCTTCCTGAAGATGCCTCTGTCCTGGCGGATGAAAACCTGCTCCGGGAAGCCCTCCGTACGCTGCTCCAAGCCCTCCGGAGTGCTGGAGAGGCTGTGGTGATGGCTCTGCGCGTCGAGCTGAATCCGTGGGAGGGGGGGTCGGAGTGGAGTGTGAGTGCTCCCGCAACCGAGGAGCTCTGCCGTGCCGTCTCGCTCGTGGCAGAGCGTCCGCCGTTGGAAGTTCTCGCTGCCGATGACAGCGGGATGAGCTTCTCCCTGCTCTTGGCACAAGCTCTTCTGCGGCGTCTCCGAGGAGAGCTCCAGGTGGAGTGTGTTGAGAAAACTGTAATTGCCGTTTTCACGCTCCCGATGCCGCGCAGCATCGGGCTTGTCTCGGCAGCCTGAATCCGGTATTTTTGTTGCGCTGCGGAAGTTTCGGGAGAGTTCCCATGGGGGTATGGATTCTGGGGCTGCTGGTGGGAGGAATCGTCAGCCTCTGCGGGCAGCCAGCACGGCAGCCAATTGCACGGCTCGGGATTGCTGCAGGATACGGGGCGAATCTCTATACGGCGCAGTTCCGGCAGTTGCCAGGGGTGCCGAACTGCTGCCCGGGATTCGATGGGGGACGTGGAACGGGGATTGCTGTAAATCTGCTGGGAGAATACCCGTGGCTGCCGTACGCATGGTTCTCAGGGCAGCTCGGCTACTGGACGTTATCCGGGGACCTCTGGAAGCAGGAACGCATCGGTAACGTTGCTCTGCTCGGCGCGCAGGGCGATACGGTCATCCGCGCAGCGGAAGTGGGACACACGTTGAGAGCCTCCCTGAGTGTGGGGATACTCGATGCGGGGATAAGCTCCCGCTTCTTCGGGCATTTCATGACCCGGTTAGGGGTGGCGCTGGGTGTATTGCTGCGGCGAGACTTCCACCAATACGAGCAGCTCATTGCTCCCGAAGGATTCGTCTTTGCTGCCGAGGGAAGCCGTCGGCGCAATGAGTATCGTGGTCCGATCCCGGAGGCTCCCCGTGGGTTAGTCGGGGCGAGTTTTTCAGTTGGGTATGTGCTCCCGGTCGGAGGCACATGGGAACTTGTGCCGATGCTCCACTATGTGACTTTCCTCAACAACCTCAGCAGCGTTTCCTGGAAGCCCTCGGCATTACGCTTTGGCGTTTCTCTGCTCTACACGCTCTATCCGCCACCGGCGCCGCTGCGGGACACAATCTACCGGCGGGATACGGTCGTGGTCAGCGTTCTGGGATTACCCCGAGAGGAGCTCGTGCTGCAGAGCCGTCGGGAGTGGGTGGATACGCTTCAGGTAGACGGGCTCCCGTGGTATCGAACGACGATTGTGGAGGTGTGGCACCATCGTCTTCCCCGGCAGCCTGTGCTGGTATCGGAGCTCGCTCTGCAGCTGCCCGATACGGCATCTGCACTCGTGTTGGAGGAGCTGGAACAGGAGGAGGCGTTCCCCTTGTTGCCCTATGTGTTCTTCCCCGAAGGGTCAGCGCAGCTGGAGCAGACCCGCATGGAGCTGTTGACCACTTCGGAGGCAGACCAGTTCGAGGAGAAGCGGCTCCCGATGAACACGCTGCAGGTTTACTACCATCTGCTCAACATTGTAGGCAAGCGCCTGCGGCAATTCCCTACAGCAGAACTGACCGTGACGGGCTGTGTCAGCAATGTAGGGGTTGAATTGAACAATCACGAGCTTGCCCGGCGTCGGGCAGAAGCGGTGCGGGAGTACCTTGTGAAGGTTTGGAACATTGAGCCGCGTCGGATACACGTTCGGGCTCGGCTGCTGCCGGCGGTGCCGTCCAATCCCCAGGTGCCAGAAGGGCAGGAGGAGAATCGCCGGGTTGAGCTCTCGGCAACGTTGCCGGAGATCCTTGCCCCGGTCTTCCTCTCGGAAGTGAGCTATGTGGCAACACCGAGTGCTGTTGTTGCTCGGGCAACGGTGCGTGCGGAGACGACCGTAGTACGGTGGCGGCTGCAGCTTTCCCATGATGGCATCCCCGTGCTGTCCCGAGAGGGCACTGGGAATCCTCCTGCCAGCATGCTCCTCGAGGTGCCCTCGGAGAAGCTCGCCCGCGGTGATAGCCTGCTGCGAGCAGAGCTCTTCCTCCGTGATGCTCTGGGGACGGAACAGACAGCGGAGGCTGTGCTGCCTTTCCGCCGACTTAGCCTTCGGCAGAAGCGTGCCGAACGGGTCGGCAGCGAGCGGCGAGAACGCTTTGCCCTGACGCTCTTCGAGTACGATAAGGCTACTCTCACCCCGGAACATCAGCGCCTCCTGGCGCTCATTCGGCAGCGCAGTACCGCTTCCACGCGCATTGTCATCAGCGGCTATACAGACCGGACAGGAGACCCCGTCTACAACAAGCAGCTTGCCGAGCGGCGCTGCCGTAACGTCTGGCAAGCTCTCAGGCTTCAGGGCACACCCGAAATTCGGGCAATCGGGAGCGATGTGCTGCTATATCCCAATGAGCTGCCCGAAGGACGGGCATACAGCCGGACGGTGATTGTCGAGCTCTTCGTGCCAGTGGAGTAGCCGGAAACCCGCCGTAGATACGGCGTGGATGGAAAGGGGGATAGGGAAAACCCAGTGATAGTGCGCTCTGCGGCGGACAAAGAGGTTGCATCTGTGGCGGATTTGTTGTATTTTAGCGCCGCCGTTGGGTGATGTTCCACAATTTATGGGGTGGTTCCATGAACAAGGCTGGGTTGGTTGCGGCAATCGCCCAGAAAGCAGGGATTTCCAAGGCGGTTGCCGAGAAGGCGCTCAAGGGCGCCGTGGACGCCATTACAGAAGCCCTGTCCAAGGGCGAGTCGGTCTCGCTGGTGGGCTTCGGGACTTTCTCCGTGCAGCAGCGCTCGTCTCGGAAAGGACGGAATCCGCGCACGGGTGCACGCATTACCATTCCTGCACGGAAGGTTCCGAAGTTTACCCCTGGGAAGACGCTGCGGGACATCGTTGCAGGGCAGAAGAAGCCAGCAGGTGGGACGAAAGCAAAGGCGGCGAAGGCGAAAAAGAAGTGAGGCGTCCGACGAGCGCGCGTGATGCCGCCCGCCGATGAGGCGGGCGGCTTTTTTATGAAAGCTCCAGCGGTACTTATTTTCGTGCTCGCCATGGGGTCCTTCCGGCACCAACATCTTCTGGGCATTGCGGAGCTGAGTCGAGAAGACATTGAGCTCATTTTCCACCGTGCTGAGGCATATCTGCCGTATTGCCGCTCGGCGCTCCATCGGCTGCCAGACCTGCGGGGCAAGTCAGTGGTGCTTGCCTTTTTCGAACCTTCCACCCGGACGCGGGTGAGCTTCGAACTAGCTGCCCGGCGACTTTCTGCTGATGTGGTCTCCTTCCAGGCAGCGGGTAGTAGTCTTGCCAAAGGGGAATCGTTGCTCGACACAGTGCAGACTCTCGAGGCGATGGGCATCGATGCGCTTGTGATTCGGCATCATGCCTCTGGTGTCCCTTGGTTTCTGCGGCGCTTTCTCCGCTGCAGCATTGTCAATGCTGGCGATGGACACCATGAGCATCCCACACAAGCGCTCCTGGATGGTTTTACGCTCTGGAAGCATTTCGGGCGGCTGGAAGGACTGCGGGTCTGCATTGTGGGGGATGTTCTCCATAGCCGTGTGGCGCGGTCCAACATTGCGCTCTTGCGCTTGTTCGGGGCGGAAGTAGGACTCTGCGGTCCGCTCACCCTTGTCCCTCGGGAAGCTGAACAGGTCTGGGGGGTGCGCCTCTTTACTTCTCTACAGGATGCTGTCCGGTGGGCAGATGCCCTCAATGTCCTCCGACTGCAGCGAGAGCGGATGGAAAGCGGGCTAATCCCGAGCCTGGAGGAATACCATCGCTTCTTCGGCATCACACCGCAGGTGCTTGCCTGGAATCCCCGCGTGCGGATTCTCCACCCCGGTCCGGTCAACTACGGCATAGAACTCACCCCAGAGGTCGCGTTAGGACCAAACGCCCATATCCGGCAACAAGTAACGCATGGCGTTGCAATCCGCATGGCAGTGCTCTCGCTCCTGCTCGGGGTGAGCTAAAAGGTTGTCATCCCGTAACACGGCGGCAGGGATGCGGTGCCCGGTGAACAGCTATTTTTGCCGTGCAAACGGTTTCACAAGGCGGAGACCCCTGATGCGCTTGTTCCCTATTGCTCTGGCTCTCGGTGTTCTGGTAGGGAAGGGACTCGGACAGACCAATCCGACGCCCTTCAATCTCTCCTCGGGCACTTACGCAATGACGGCGTGGGATGCAGCGAATCCGGCAGGTACATACCCACCGAACATGCTCTTCCATCGCTCGAACGTGCAGGATCCGCAACTTGCCGATGAAATGGTAACGGATTACACCGGGGCATACAACCTGACCAGTGGTACACGCATCAATGGGCTGGGGACAGACGGCTTCTCCTTCCTCAACACTGCGACCAACGGGAATCTCGGGGCGGCTGTGCTAGCGCTCAATACGACTGGGCGTGTCAACATCCAAGTGACGTGGACTGGTGGGACTGTTGCAACAGGGGCACGGGAGTACCGGATTCGGCTCCAGTACCGGATTGGAACCACAGGGAGCTTTACTGATGTGCTCGTCGGCGGGCAGCCGGTGGAGTACGTTGCCAGCTCAACGGCAGGGCACGCGCAGACGTTCGGTCCCATTACGCTGCCGGCAGCCCTGGAGAACCAGCCAGTAGTGCAGCTGCGCTGGAAGTACTACTACGTTCCGCCGGCAACAGGGACTCGTCCGCAGCTGCGGGTTGACGACATCATCGTGACTAGCATCCCAGCCGCTGGACTGCCAACACGGCTTTCGATTACGGAAATTCTGCCCACGGCGCCTTCGGCAAATACCCCGTTTTCCGTCACCGTGCGCGCAGAAGATAGTAGCGGCATCCCGCGCAACGTGACGCAGACCACTACGGTGACGCTCTCTGTGGCTGCCGGTACCGGGGTGCTCAGCGGGACGGTTTCCGGAGTCATCGCTGCGGGAACCAATACGGTCACGATCAGCGGGGTGCGCTACAGTGTAGCCGAGTCCGGGGTTCGCCTCCGCGCGCGGACAACCTCGGGCATGAGCTTGAGCGATGCTCTGAGCACACCTTTCACCGTTCTTCCCCGGGCAAGTTCGCTGGCGATTACAGCAGCGCCGACAGCGGGCTACACCCTTATCCCATTGCCTCCATTGACAGTGGAAGCGCGCCGTCCTGATGGTACAGTTGACCCGAACTACCCCGAGGTGTTCACAGTGACGAAAGTCTCCGGTCCTGGAACACTCAGCGGGACGCTCTCGCGAACGCCTACAAATGGTGTTGTCAGCTTTACGGATTTGAGCGTTGACCAGCCTGGGACGTACGTCTTGCGGGTCTCTACCCCTGATTTGCCGCCAGTGCAGACGGCACCCTTTACCGTATTGCCTGTGCCGCAGATGAGCGAGCTGATTGTGCCGCAGTACATGAAGTCACTCAGCTCAACCTTGCGCGTCCCTGTCTGGGCGCTGGTGGAGTTGACGGATTTGCAACCCAACACGACCTACCGCTACTTTGCCGGTGGCGACACGTCTGCAACAACATCAGGGATTGGTGCGGGAATCACGCTCTTCTACGATGCTCTGCGCGACTCCTTCTTCTACAACAGTCTCCGCTCGCTGACAACTCCTGGACAGTACTCGGTTTTCCGCACCGGTCCTGGACAGACCAGAGTCCGGCTCTGGCTCAATCTCATCCCGAGCACGAATATCCGTTTCACCGAGGGGAACCGCATTTACTGGCTGCTCTTCCTGGGTGATAGCGTGGGCAATCTTATCCGGCGTTTCAGCGGCTCGCTAGCGATGCAGACACTGGATTTCGGAAGCGAACCGATGCGGGCAACCGGGCTGGCAGACCGGCGCAGTTGTCTTCCTCCACGCCGGATTCTCTGTTTCTACGACAATCCCCAAGGGACGGGGCGTCCGATCGCTACTGCAATGGTCCAGGATGAGGGGATCCAGCTGCCGGGTGGGGCGGCATTCTACGCTGCACTGGATTCTGTCTCCGGGGGGTGGGCAACACTGATCCCGAATGCGCTTCCGGCAGGCATCCGACGGATCGAGGAGCGGCGTTTCGAGGATGGGGAGCTAGTGCAGTACTGGACCTCGCCTGATGGGAATTGGGGAGGTGTTTCAACGGTCAATCCCAGTGGCGGTGCAATTGCCCCGGTGTATATCGAGACGCCCTGTATCAGACTACTCGAACCGGCTGCCGGTGCTGCGTGGTGCATGGCGAACCTCCATACCATCCGCTGGGATGCCCGGGGAGTACAGAGGCTCCGGATTGAGCTCTCCGCCGATAGTGGGCGTACGTATGTGCCTCTTGCCACCGATATCCCTGCCTCTGTGGGAAGCTTTGCCTGGCAGGTGCCCGATACCTTTCCGGCAGGGACGCTCTATCGGCTCCGCCTCGTTGATGAAGCTCGCCCCTGGTTTGCCGAGACCAGTGCCGTGTTTACCCTCAATGCCCCGCCCCGAATCCACGAGCAGCCACAGTCGGCATTCGTCTGCGTGGGTGAGCCGCTCGAGCTGCGTCTCCGTGCCACAGGGACGGGATTGAGCTACCAGTGGTACCGCAACGGCGTCCCCATCGAGGCAGCCAGAGAGCCTCTCCTGCGCATCTCTGAAGTCGGCTATGAACACAGCGGTGCCTATACCTGCGTCGTCTCCGGTGTGGGAACCTGTCCGCCGGAGACCTCCGCTGTCGCGCACATCTACGTCGTCGGTCCAACCCGGATTGTCCAGCATCCGATAGACCAGGTAGTGCCGCTCGGCGGGACGGCGTACTTTCGGGTCGAAGCAGAAGTGCTCGATGCCAGCTACCAATGGCGCCGCAATGGAGTGCCGCTGCAAGATGGAGAGCGCATGTTCGGGACGACTTCCTCGCTCCTTACGATTCGCGCGGTACAGCCGGAAGATACGCTCGGCGTCTACGATGTGCTCGTCCGTGGGCGCTGTGGGGAAGAAGTCTCACAGCCGGCGCGGCTGCGATTGCTCCAAGTGGCATTCCTGGAGCACCCGCAGAGCCAGGATATCTGCGCCGGAGGAGTGCTGCGGCTTCGAGGACTGGCAGTTGCTACCTCTCCAGCGCTGACGCTCCAGTATCGGTGGCTCCGAGATGGGATCCCGCTGAGCTCGGGAGGACGGATCAGTGGGGCAGAATCGGAGGAGCTGGTTATCTCCCCGGTTCTGCCGAGTGATTCCGGCATCTATGAGCTCCAGGTAACGGTGGTTGAGGTGGGTCAGACGGCACGTTCCCAGCCTGCGTTGGTAGATGTCCTCCAGCCCCCGGTCACGCAGCCGTCCAGCTCCGACTATGATGTTTGCCCGGGAATGGATGTCAGACTCTCCGGCAGTGCTGCGGTCGTTGAAGGGAAAAAGCTCCGCTTCCAATGGCTCCACACGGGTAGGGTGGTCGGACAAGACAGCGTACTGCAGTTTACCGTGACCGACTCCTCGGCTGCGGGACAGTATTGGCTGGTAGTTGCAAATGCCTGCGGGGCGGACACAGTACTGATCGCCACCCTGCGGATCCCCCGCGTGGAAATTCTCCAGCAGCCACCGCGGCAGTTGACAGTCCGGGAAGGGAGTCCGCTGGAGCTCGTGGTTGTTGCCCGCGAGGGCAGGCGCTACCAGTGGTTCCGCAATGGAGAGCCACTTCCCGGGGCGACGCAGCCGACACTGTCCATTCCTTCGGTCCGCCTGAGCGACTCGGGGAGCTACTTCTGCCGTGTCTATGGGCTATGCGATAGCCTTGATTCCGAGGCAACGCTGGTGCGTGTCGAAGGCGTCGGTGTAGAGGACGCGCGAGTGGATGCGCCACTGCTACGCGTTGTCCCGCAGCCAGCGGGTGACCGGGTGTGGATTGAGCTGCGCGCGAGCACTGTCACCCTGCAAGTGAGCCTCTATTCCCCGCAGGGCAAGCGGCTCTGGCAGCGGGAAATTCAGCCGTCGCAGCCCACTGTTGAGCTTGAGCTCGGCTCCTACGCTGCTGGTGTCTACTGGCTGGTAGTGCAGAGCTCCTCTGGGCGCCAGCGTCTTCCGCTTCTCATCCTGCGGTGAGCCAAATGGGGCGGCAGTGCCTTCTATGGGTCCTCTCGGCAGCGATTGCCGGGGCACAAGTACCCCCTGTGGTTGTCAGTGAGTACTTCAACACCAGTCCGCTGCCTGTGGAGGAATGGACCGAGCTTCTGGTTGTGGCTGATACGCTGGACCTTCGGGGATACGTGCTGACGGACAACAACCAAACCCAGACACAACGGCAAGGTGGGGTTCGCTTCCGGGATGTCCCGCTCTGGAGCCGTCTGCGGGCGGGCACGATCCTCGTCATCAATCACCGGGGCTCGCAAGTGGTGGATGATGATCCCCGGGATGGCTACATTGAAGTCGGGGCGCAGAACACGACGTACTTCGAGCAGGTTCGCTTCGACTCCAATCCTGGCTTGACCTGGGAGGATGTGGCGCTCAACATTGCGCTGCAGGGCGATTTAGTGCAGATTCTCGATCCCCAAGGGCGCCACGTCCATGCACTGGGGCATCGGGATGTGCCAGGTCCGTTCTACGATACGCTGCCACCGCCGAAGGTGCACCACAATGGGCAGTGTCCCAATCCGGGCAGTATTCGGGTTGTGCCTGGGCTTTCGCTGGCGGCGTATGCGGCGGGAGCAGGTACGGACTCAACGGCTGCCCTCTCGACCGATGTGACGAAAGGTCTGCCGAATCAAAGCCCGCAGCACCGTGACCGTAACCAGCTTCTCTGGCGGCAGCTTCGGCAGCCCCGATGGAATGCACCGCAGATGACGCGGGCGGAACTTACGCCAACAGGTGTCCTCCTGGAATGGTCTGCTGCTGCAGACCCTCTCCCCGACGATAGCCTCCAGGGCTACATCGTCGTGCGGGATACGGTCGGTCAGCGCAGTGTCCCAGAGGATGGGCGAACTTACGGGGTCGGAGAGCGTCTGGGCACTGGGTTAGTGGTAGCACAGACGCTCAGCTCGGTGCGGCGTGCACTCGATACGTTTCCTTTCCCCTGCGGCGCTCGGATGGTCTATCGGGTCTATGCCTTTCGCTATTGGACGGATAATCGCCTCGGGAATGCCCCGGGACCGACTCTAGCAAGGGGTCGCTCCTATGCAGAAGAGGTCTACTCGGAAGCCACTCTGGAGAAGCCTCTACCTCCAGTGCCGCAGGTATTTGCGTCGGCTCGTGAACTCTGTGCTGGCGACAGTGCCGTACTCTGGGTTGAGAATCCCGATACGGTGCGCTATCGATATCAGTGGTTCCGGGATGGGCAGCAGCTCGGTGGGGAGACAACACCGCGGCTGGTTGTCCGGAGCAGCGGGCGCTACAGTGTTCGCGTGGAAACGGAACTGGGGTGCATGGCACGCTCGCCAGAGCTCGAGGTACAGGTCCATCCGCTGCCACAAGTCTGGGTGGCAGCCGATGGCGATACGCTCTTCTGTCCCGGCGATACAGTGCTCCTGCGGGCTTCGGGAGCCTGGCGCTATCGCTGGTATCGGGATGGCGTACCGGTTGATTCCGGCGCAGTGCTCCGTGTCAGCCAGCCTGGACGGTACTGGGTGATGGGGTGGAATGAATTCGGCTGCGGGGCAACCTCACCGGTGGTGGAGCTGCGGGAGCGCCGGATTGAGGTAGCAGCAGAGCCAGATACCCTCGACTTTGGAGTCTTGGGAGCTTGCGAGAGTACACGGGAGCGAACCGTCCACCTCCGCAATGCGAGCAATACAGCAGTCTTCCTCTTCCGCCCCCTTCTGCCATCGGGATTTGCTATCGTTGGACAGAGCTTCCCACTGGTCTTGGCAGAGGGAGAGGTGGTGACTCTCCGCCTTCGCTTCACACCGACGCGTAGCGGAGGCTTCGCAGGAGGGGTACGTTTCCCAGTCCAGCCGTGCTCGGATACACTGGTCCTCCCCGTTCGAGGGGAGAAGCAGGCAGGGGTTGCCACCTTGAGCCAGACAGAGCTTGACTTCGGGGTGGAGGCTCTCTGCGAGGCTGGTCCGCGCGATACAACGCTTTGGCTCTTCAACCAGAGTGGGACGATGCTGGAGACGGAGGCACTCCCGCTGGCACCGCCGTTCCAACTTGTGGAGCCGGTATCTCCCCGCGTTGTGCTTGCTCCCGGAGATAGCCTCCGTCTTCGAATTCGGTACTTGCCGCAGGGGGGCAGCTTCCAGCAAGAGCTCCAGATCGCGCTCCAGGCTGGGACGTGCCGCGATACTGTGCGGGCAACGGTGAGTGCTGCGGCAGTGCTGCCGCAGGTTGCATTGGTTCCGTCCGAGGTTGTATTCCCTCCGCTGCGGGGCTGTACCACAGCGGCGGAGACCAGCCTTGTGGTCCGCAATACGGGCGTGCTTCCGCTCCGTCTGCGTGCGTTGCCCGTTCCGGGTGTCACCATTGGAGGAACACCACTTGAACTGCAGCCATTCGAGAGTCGAGCGCTTCCCCTGCGGATAGCCCCGAGCAGCGGTGGGATGTTCACAGCAGAAGCACTCCTCCGGCTCGAGCCGTGTGGGGACACACTCCGGGTACCTGTTCGGGCGCTAGTCGAAGGTGTGCGTGCAGGGTTTGTACTCAGCGCGTGGGATTTCGGAACCAGCATCTGGTGTGGTCGTCCCGATACTCTGGAGCAGCTCCTTGAGTTTACCACGACGGCTTCGGTAGCAGAGCTTCTCAGCTTCCGTCTGGAGGGCGATACGGGGAGCTTCTCCTTGAGCTGGAGTCCTGGGGAGCAGCTCGCCGATGGGTACACCATTCGCGTGCGCTTTCACCCGACACAGCCGGGAAGGCACCGGGCAGAGGTTGTTTACACGCTCCGGGTTGATACCTGTACGCTAGAGCAACGCTTAGTGCTCACCGGGGAGGCTTCGGTTCCTGGATACACCTCCAGCGCCGACAGCTGGGATTTCGGCGCTGTTCCCGTCGGGCAGCAGGCACAGCGGGTGCTATACGTGCGTAATCCCAATGCTTTCCCGCTGGTGCTCGAAGCCCTCCAGGGGATCGCTCCGCCGTTTGCACTGGCGCAGCCATTGGTGGTCCCTGATACGCTCGAACCTGGTGCCGAGCGCGCTGTTGGGATTCTCTATGCTCCTCTGCAGGCACCGCGCCGGGACACGCTCCGGCTCCGGCTCCGTTGGTCTGCCCCGTGTGATACGGTTTTTGCCGTGCTCTTCGTTGGCGAAGCCGTTCCAGTCCCGACGCGGACGGCGCGTCTCTCCCTACAGGTTTCCTCGGTCCGGGCTGCCCCTGGGGAGCGGCTCGCTATCCCGGTTCTGGTCTCTGCCGAAGAGGACAGAATTGCGGGCGCGGTGCGTGCGGTGCGGCTTCGATTCCGGTACGACTGGCGCCTTTTCCAAGTTCAGCAGCTCGAAAGCCCTCTTCCTTTCCGCTGGCAAGAGTTGACCGCAGGAGAGCTTCTGCTGGAGGGGAGTGCTGCCGATGGACTCCCCGTGTCAGGTGAACTCTTCCGCCTCTCCGGGCGGGCGCTCTGGCATCCGCAGATGCAAACGCCTCTGGAGCTGCGCGTGGATAGTGTTGAGAGTCGTATCCCGCTAGAGCTGGTAATACAGCCGGGGAGCCTCCAAGTGGATAGTGCCTGCCTGGCATGGGAGCGCCGTTTTGGGACCGGAAAGGCAACTGCCCTTTGGCTGGAGCCGGGAGAGTGTCCGCGGCTCATCGTGGAGCTCGGTAGTGATGAGGAGGTCGAGCTTCGGCTCATGGACCTTCGCGGACACGAGGTCTTCGCCTGGCGTGGGGATCCGGCTCAGAGCGGACGGCGTGTGGAACTGCGCGTGCCGTGTGCCCATCTAGCCGCGGGAGTCTACGGGGCGGTGCTCCGACAGGGCGATGTTCGGCGTTCCCTCTGGTTCCTGCTCTTGCGCTGATCCCTACGGCATGCAGCATGGCGGCTTGCGCAGGAGAGATCCCTGTGCCTCGACAAGGTCGACGAAGACATCCAGTCGGCGTACGATGTCTAGCTCGTAGAAGTCGTCCTCCCGGTCAATGTAGCCCCACTTTCGGGGGACGACGGTTGGGTCGTACTGCCGTCCCTCCGCTAGCACGAGAATCGGTGTCTGCTGGGAGCGGCGGAGAAATTCCGCCGGGGTTGTGACATCGGTCGGTAGCAGGATCTGTCCCTGCCGGCGGAGAGCAGCAAAGAGGCTATCGCGCTGGAGGTACTGCAGGAGTTCTCGGAAACCGAAGTAGGCACGCAGCTTGGAGAGCGTGTCGTTGTCGGCTCCGACAAGGCTAGCACCGGGACGGATGATGACGGAGGTCAGGCGCAAGTGCGAGGCTGTGCTGTCGTACGAACCGCTAATGTAGGCGATAGTGTCACTACCTCGGTAGTCACCGCGCAGGATAGGGCGCACATCGCTGTAGGCAGCCAGCGTGATGATGAGCTTCGCTTGTCCTCCGCGGCGAGCATTGTACTCCAGGAAGCGGGGCAGGATGATGTGGGTGATGCTATCGGCGAGGAGTTGCAGGTTTTGGTCTACAATACGGGCGAAGGCTCTGTACTCGCTAACGCGGCGGTCATAGCGCTGCCGCCGGCGCTCCCGCAGGGCGGCTGGTTCAACGGAGCGGTACCCGAAGTACTGGTTATCCGGATGGAGCTCAATGAAGCCAGCGTCGCGGTACACAGAGGTTCGAAAAAGCCAGAGATGACGCTGCAGATTCGCTGAGGTATTGACCTCCCAGAACGCCGTCTGGTAGTATGGGACACTGCGCCGTAGGGGGTCTCTGAGCATCTCGGAGAACATCCAGCGGCACTGCGGCGGGGCATACCAGACGGGACGAATCCAGATGGTATCCCAGACGGTGGTATCTGCCGTTACACCGGTGAAGGCAAAAGCGCCGGTCCGGCTCCGCTCCGAGAGGCTCAGTTGCTGCCGGTTGGGAATACCTTCAGGGGTGGCGTAGAAGATGAGCTGTAGCTCGGGACTGTGACAGCTGAGCGAGTCATAGAGCGAGCCACCGGCTACGGTATAGAACTCTCCGGGGCGCAGCTCAAAGCTTGTCTGCTGTGCGGTGCGGCGTTCCCGCACGGTTCCCTGGGCGTCGCGCAGCTCGATGACCGGCTGGCGCAGAGGACGGGCAGGGTTCTCCTGGTCCAGGACGACGACTGTGTAAGTAATTCGCGGAGGGCGGCACTCCAGCTCGATGGGAAAGGCATACAGATCAAGACCGCCGACGTTTCGGAGCACCCGCCGCGGGTCCGTGCCCGGGCGCGGAAGCGTGTCACGATTGGAGGCGAAGAAAAGCCAGCGAAGCGAATCCGGGCGTGCGTGCGGCGGAGGTATTGCCGGCGAAAGCTCAGCAAAGCTGGAGTTGATCGTATCTACCCCTTTGGGAAGTGCCCGGACAGAACGCACAGCCAAACGTTGGTGGGCGAAATCCACATCGAGTTCCGCAAGGTAAAGGTCGAAATCTCCGCTCCGGTTACTGGCAAACAGGAGCCGAGGACGATACTCTGGGCAGAAGAGGAAGGGGAAGTACTCGTGTGCCGGAGTGTTGACCAGCTGCCCGCCGGGAACTTCGGCGAGATTGCGAGCCGGACTCCAGCGCCCGCCGACGCGAAAGGCGTAGTAGAGATCCGCATTGCCCCAGAGTGTGTCTCCCTGCGGGAGGAGTGTTGAGGCATTGGCAAACGGACGGCTCCAGCCATGCTCGGGTCCAGGCAAAGGGACCATGCGATCGGAGGCGAAGATGAGCAGCACAGTATCTCCGCGCCTTCCCACCGTTGGCTGGGCATCCCACGCGGGGGAATTGAGAGTTTCCCCCAGTGGGAAGGCATGCCAGGCGCCGTCCCGGAAGAGGAAGCCGAACAGGTCCATCCCGCCTGTCATCTGGAGCTGTGGTGTCTGGATACGTTGCGCTGCCGCGATACCCTCCGTGGGGGAGATGAAGGCGACGGTTCCTTCGTTTGCCAGGAAGCTGCTGAGCCAGCGTCCGAAGCCAGAGCTGTCCAAAAGAGGGGGGTGCACGGTGAGGGTGCCGGCTTGGGTCTGGAATCGGGCGCTCCAGAGATCTTCCGAGCCTCGGCGGCTTGAGGTAAAGAAGAGCTCTTCGGGGGCATTGGGATGGAAGCTCGGGGCGAAGTCGTCAGCGGAGGAGTTGAGCGGTTCCAGATTGCCCCGCGGGCGTTCCACACCGCGGGGAGATGTGCAGCCATGCCACAGGCAGCATGTACAGCAGAGGAGGCAAAGGTACAGCAGAGAGGTCCTCATGGTGTCTGGCATCCTTCGGTTGTGAGAACCTGTGCGAACTTGAGAGTGACCCGGTTGAGGTTGGGTGGGAGTGTTCCGGGACGGATGTCCTCAATGAGGACGGCGAATTCCGCCCCACTCTTTGCCCGGTAGTAGTACACTTGCCCGATTTCTACTCGGACATCCACCGCCGGCTGGAGGAGCGATGCCAGCGCCTGCAGGATGTCCGGTGGTACCGGTACAGCGCCCGTAACGTCGGCGCCCTGAGGATCCAGCACGCGGGTGACCACATCGGGCAGCTGTCGCCGGGGGACAAGAGCTTGCCCATAGAGTGAAGCCGACTGGGCTGCAGTGTTGAGCTGTCCTAGCCGTGCCCGCAGGTAGGTGACGAAGTCTTCCGCACTGGCAGAAAGCAGCCGATCGGGGAGAAGCGCCAGTGAGCCAGCAACCCGAATCCAGGCTTGCGGTGGATTCGCTGTCGGGTCAACTTCGACGACCATCCAGTCACCCTGCATTGCCCAGTTGGGCGGGCGGACGGTAATTGCTTGCGCTGTGTATTCGACCCCATTGGCGACGAATGTCTGCTGTCCCAGCACGAGGGTGCGCCCAAAGGCAACGCGGTCGTCGTTAGGCAAGGAGCCGGAGCTGTTCGGGGTGCTGGGGAAGAGGAACGTGTGAATGGAGTACGTCGGCGCGGGAGTATTCTGCGCTGCATCCCAGCGAGGATCGAATTGCGTGATGGTGGCTTCGCGTACGCGAACATCAGCTAGTGGGTCTGGTTGCAGCTCCGGGCAGCTGCAGCTCCAGCCCATGCAGAGCAGGAGGCTCCAAAGCAGAAGAGAGAGTCGCATGAGACCTCCGTCCAGTGTCTGACTCAGAACGTTACTCCGGCACGAAACAGGAGCATATGCAGGCGCCGGGTTGAGGGAACATTCTGGAAGCCCAGAAGAGCAGTTTCCTCCCCGATTGCCAGCGAGCGCCAGCCGAGATCGAGTGCGAGATCCATCCACGAGGTAGCTGCTACCTCCACGCCGATCCCGAGCCCGTAGCTGAGGGGAGCGCTGAAATCTACCTCGGGCAGCTGCCCTGATGCCTCCAGGTCCTTGAGGAAGCGAACACAGTCGCTGCACTGCTGCTTCTGTGCAAGCCAGAAGCGCGCCATGCGCAGTGTGAGCCGATCAACGCTGAGCCCGAGTTGCCCATAGAGAAACGGGCGGATACAGCCGGTCGCAGGGGAGCTGAGCTCCTCTTCTTCAAGCACTGGTTCAGTGCGGACCGGACCGCATGTCGGATCAATGTGGAAGAGCCGTTCTCGGCGTCGGATGACCCGTTCGCTCCCGAACTGGTAGCGTAGGTGCAGCAGCGTCAAAGGGCGCCGCAGGAGCTCAGTGCGGAACGAATTATATAGCGGCATGCCGGGGCTGGCAACGAGCCCGATTCCCCATTGACGGTGTGTGCCAAAGCGCATTCCGACGGCGAGCTCTCCCGAATACCGGATCCATCCCTGGCGGCTGGTACGGGTGGGCAGGTCCGTGTATCCACCAGCAACCCCGCGCAGCTCGATGAAGTACCACGGCAGTCTCCGTTCCGGACAGCGTAGCGCAAAGCCGGGGAGCCCTATCCCGAGCGGGAGGCAGTCACACGCCAGGAAGCGGACCGGGATGGAGCGCACGGTCGGGATGTGCTCCGTCACGCCGTATGTTTCAACAACGTTCCACCCACCATACGCCGTGGTGTCCAGCCCGAACCGCTGGGCAATGTTTTGCAGCTGCGCAATCGGAATTTGCCATACCGGGGAACGCTCCTCTCGGGAGACCGCCGGGCGGAAGAGCAGCACAGTGTCGAAGCTGCCGCGCTCGTTTGGGCGAATCTGGAGCTCCAGAGCGGTTCCGCGCAGGAAGTGCCCACCGTAGAGGGTGTCCTGCAGCGCGTTTTGCCACTGCGGGACCGCCTCTGGGCGAATCCGCACGATATCGTTGTACTGTGGCGGTCGCACACAGCCAGGGAGGAGCAAAACGGGCACAAGCCACAGGAGCTTCCTCATAGTCCAAGCCGCAGGTGCAGTCCAACAAGCCAGCTGCGGATAATGGGACGGGTCTCCCCGCGCAGGAGCACGTTCCAGAGGGCGTACTGCGCCGATGCCTCCAAGAACCACGAGCAGCACGCATGTGAGTACGGGAAGACCGCTCCAATTCCGAGAGATGTGCCAGCCCCTAGGGGTGAGTTTGCATCCTCAGCACTGACAGCACTGACCAGCATGCCGAACTGAGCGTAGAATGGGATGCGCGTTGGGTGCCATGGGAAGAGCCGAGCAGCAACTTCCAGCGCAGAAGCGGTCCGGTACGGTGGGGGAAGTGGGCGCTGGGGAATCGAAGCCGTGTCGCGCATGCGGAGCTGATAGTGGTGAAGCCCGAGCAAGACCCAGAGTTGGCAGTACTGCCGAGACCCGAGAATGAAGCTCGAGCCGTAGCCGATGCGCACCGGTGTGGCAATTTCCCGAAACGGCAGCCAGACAGCGGCACCAGCTCCAGCAAAGCTGAGCTGTGCGAAGGCAGGAAATGCCCAGCAGAGGAGGAAAGCAGCCTGTTTGAGCATGGACAGACCAGGGCTGTGAAACGCGGGCGCGAAAATAGGGGAAGGCTCCGCTCGCTTCGGGATCACGGGAGTGTAACACTGTTGCACGGAGGGTACATCCATGCCGGTTCGGGACACGTCACTTCCTAGGCAGCCGTCTTATGCCCGTGTGTGGCACAGGAGATGTGATTGACGATGCCAACATTGGCGGAACTCAAAGAGCGCTTCCGGCAGCGGGATCGTGTCATTCGTGTTCTCACGCTCGATGGTGCTTTTCGCGCTGTGGTGGTCAGGAACACGGTAACGGCGCAGACGGCACAGCAACGTCATGGCTTAGAGCCGGTGGGGGCTCGCCTCCTAGCACAGGCACTTGGGAGTGCTTCGCTGCTGGCATCATTCCTCAAGGGGGAAGAGCGCATCGTGGTTGAGGCCGATGGTGATGGTCCTATTGACACCGTTGCGGCTGAAGCACTCCAGGTCGGGGAGGTGCGCGGGTACGTTCACTACGCGCTGGGGCGCACCGATGGGCTTCCCTTAGGCGCGCATCCCTTTCCGCTTGGCAGTCGGGGATTGTTCCGGGTGGTGCGGATTCTCTACAATCACGTCGAGCCTCTCGTCAGCGTTGTCGAGCTCCAACCGGGGGATGTGGTGACGAATCTGGAGTACTACTTTGAGCAATCGGAGCAGATTCCGACTGCGCTGCGCTTCGATGTCGATTTCAGTCCTGATGGGCTCATCACGTCGGCGGCGGGGTTTCTGGTACAACCCATGCCGGGGGCAGATCCCTCGGGGATGCAGCAGGTGGAGAAGCGCTTGCAAGAGCTGCCTTCCTTGACCGAGCTGCTGGCGGCTGGATGTGGACCCGAGGAGATTCTCCAGCGTGTCCTGCCCGGACCATTCACCGTTTTGAACAACACGCCGGTGGATTTCTTCTGCCGCTGTTCTCGGGAACGTTTCAAAGAGCTGCTAACGACGCTCAGCGCTGAGGAGATTCGCGAAATGCAGCGCTTAGGGCACAACGAGCTGGTCTGCCAGTACTGCGGCGAGCGCTACCGGCTCGATGAGCAGGATTTCACTGAGATTCTGCGCCGTATCCAGGCGCGGCAGAATTAGTGCCGCTTGCCGCTCCGGAAGAGTCGGTCCAAGACTGCGGTGTTGATGCGGACGGGGAAACGCTGCCGCAGCTGCTGGAGCCAACGTTCGGTGAGGAGCTTCTGCTGCTGGTCCTGGAAAGCGGCGGCAAAGTCCGGAATGGCTTCTTCAAAGCTCTTCTGCCGGGGGGGCTCGTAGTCATTGACCCGAAGTATGACGTATCCGTTCTCGTACGGCAGGGGGCCAAGGATATCGCCTTTCTTGGCTTGCTGTTGCTCTGCCAGGGCTGCCAGTTGGCTCTGCTTTGGGGTAAGCTTACCCCAGTGTCCCTTCTTCTCACGGTAGCCAGGGCGTTGCGTATACTGCTCGGCAAGGGTGGCAAAGTCGGCGCCGCTATCGAGCTGATGCCGGAGTTCGCGGGCAAGCGAGTCGGACATGAGGTAGATCTCACTCAGGTCGTAGACCGGCTCGGTGAAGTAGCGATGCTTGGTTGAGTCATAGTACGCCCGGGCAGCGGCAGTATCGAAGCGGGCGAGCTTGTTCCACACCTCCAGCTGCTCGACACGGAAGAGGAGGAGTCCGTCACGGAATTCCTGCATCAGGTGGGCAAATTCGGGATACTGGCGCTCGAGGTCACGGGTCAGGTACTCGATGAGCGCGGGGGTAGTAGCGCGTTCGGCAGCCTGCTTCAGGCTTGAGGCACGGAGGGGATAGGCTCGATACGCTGGGGTAGAGAGTGTATCGAGCAGCTGCCCGACGGTCAACCCCGGGAGTTGAGCGCAGATGTAGAGGGGCTGTTCCCGGAGAGCTGCTGGGATTGCTGCAGCCCATGCGGTGTCAGCGGTGGTCTTCGTGGTATCCAGGTGGCTCAACAGTGCCTGGTAAACGGGCGTATTCCACCGGCATTCGAGCCTGGCGCGCACGGAGTCCAGGAAGCGCCGACGGTCTTCCTCGTAGTAGAGGCGGCGGTAGAGCCGGCGGAGGGTTTCGCGTTCATCCTCCGCGGTGTAGCGTTTCGTGGAGTCCCGTCGGATGATATGGACCCCGAAGGCAGTTATGGCGGTGGTCAGCTCTCCGTCGCGGATGGAGAAGAGCGCCTCTTCAAACTCTGGCAGCAGGCGGCTTGGAATGTTCTCAAAGCCCAGAGAGCGGCTATACCAGCTGCCGAAAGCTCCTCCACGCTCGGCGGTGATGTTGTCGCGGGAATGTTGTCGCGCGAGCTCGGCAAAGTCGGCGCCGTTGCGCAGCAGGGTCAGAAGAGAGTCCGCTTTCGCCAGTGCTGCAGCAGTATCCCCATTGGCAATCGGCAAGAGGATGTGGCGTGCCCAGACGGCGACGCGGGGTTGGCGATCCAGCAGCTTGAGCACGAAGTAGCCGTGCTGGGTGCGAATCGGCTCTGGGTAAATCTCTCCCGGGCGGAGGCGGTAGGCAACGTCCTCTAGCGGGCGCAGGATCATCCCACCGGTGATGTAGGGCAGAACGCCGCCATTGCGCGCTGTTTCTCGGTCGTCGGAGGAATCCCGAGCAAGCTCTTCGAAGGAAGCGCCCTGCTTCAGCAGTGCCAGTGCCCTCTGTGCCCGTTGGTAGGCAGGGAGCGTGTCCTGGGCAAAATCCCGGGAAAACAGGAGGATCGCCAGCTTGAGTTCCCACTGCCGACGGCGCAGCAGCTCCTGGACAGCAGGCTCCGTGAGGACCTTGTCGAAGAAGAACGTTTCTGCCAGCAGGCGGCGGTTTGTGCGGATATCGGCCAGTACGGCAGAGTCTTTGTCCAGCCCTCGCGAGAGGGCATCGAGCACTTTGAGCCGGTAGTTGATGTAGAGCTGCAAGAAGGCTTCGACGCTGTCACGGGGTGCCTCTGTCAGTTTCGTACCCTGGCGGTTGATGTTCTTCTGGTAGGCTCGTTCCAGCTCGCCGTAAGTGATTTTCTCCGGTCCGACCGTTGCCAGCACGAGCTGCTCCCGCTGTGAGCCTGCTGCAGCCCGCTTCTTCGAGGAAGAGGTGCTCGGTTTCTGTACCGCAGCACCCAGGAAAATACCGCAGAGACAGAACAGGAAAGCCATTTGGGGGAAGCGCATGGGCATCGGCACTTAGGCTGATGGGACAGCTTGAGGGAAGGCAAAATTCCGAAAAGTCCGTGGCTCGGGGAAATTGCCGGGACTCTCACCGCGTGATGGCAGCCACAGCCGAAGGAGTGCTCCAATTCCCTGTCTGCAGGCTACGGAGCCGGAGGCGATAGTAGTACGTCTGCCCAACACGGACCGCAGTATCCACGAAGCGGCGTTCGGAGACCGGCAGCAGGGGAGAAATTGGGACAAAGCGCTCTCCATCACTGCTCCGTTCGACGACGATGGCAGCGTTTTCTGCAGCGGGCAGGCGCCAGACGATAACAATGCCCTCGGCGGCGGCGTAGACGGAGTCAATTGTCGGAACGACCGGCGGTCGGGTGCTATACGCTTGCCCGGCAATGCGTGCAGATGGGGGTGAGAGGTTGAAGGCACTGTCGATGGCGACGAGCTCGTACCAGTATACTCGCCCGGGTTCCAGGAGGGAATCGCGGAACTCCCGCGCCTCGGCAGGGAGGGGGGCACCGCCGTTGAGCGTTATCGGGCTCTGTAAGGTGTCCTCGTAGCGATTCAGCCAGAAACCGAGCACATCGCCCGCCGCGCCGATCTCCCACCGAAGGCGAACGGCACCGTCTTCAGCCGAGGCTTCTGTGAAGTACGGTGCCGGTGGAGGGACGATGTCTGGCAGTAAGACCAGGACAGCGGGGGTCCACTGACTGCGATTGCCCCGCCGATCAACAGCTCGGACCTTGTACCAGAACGAGGTTCGCCCTGCTTCTGGGGTCAGCACGTCGGTGAAGCTGGTGTCTTCTACAAGGCGAGGATTGACCAGCGTGAAGACATCGGTCGGGGAGAGCGCTCGGGCAACCTCATAGCCCCAGACGTCCGGAGCGGCGCTACGCGTCCAGCGCAGGCGGGCTTTCCCCACCTCGCCGAATCCCAAGAGATACCGAGGCGGTGGCGGCGGGATGAGGTCTGGGATTGGAACAATGTGCGGCAACGACGTCTCCCCCTCCTCGCCATCCTCGGTCACTGTGCTGACAGCATAGGCGACATACTCCGTGGGGAGTTCCCCCGGGCGATCCACAAACGAGCGCGCTGTTGCCGGCAGGGGAGTTGGGGTGAGGCGTACCCGGGCGGTGTCCATCCCGAAAGGCCAGCGGTAGACGTGGTACCCTGCTGCCCGGGAATCAGGCGAAGGTTCCCAAGAGATGAGCACGCTATCTCCTTCCGGGCGAGCAACAACGCCCAGTGGAGGCAGAATAGGTCGCACGTCACGGGCAACGACGGCGATGGGCTCGCTCCAGGGACCTTCGCGTCCGAAGACGTCAACGGCACTGACTCGGTAGCGGTAGGTGGCTCCTTTCTGCAGCCCCTCTCCCTCGGCGTAGAGGTACTCGGCGGGTACCTCTTCATCGAGCCAGAGCGTGATGAGCGGACGGCTGGTCATGCGGGTAAAGCCCGTATCGCCCGGAGCCTGACGCCAGACATGGTAGCCCCAGATTCCGCGCCGCTGCCCGCCTTTGAAGTCCCAGAGGAGCTGGATGCGGAGGCTGTCGGCTGCCTTTCCCCGCAGGTTCTGCGGCGGCTCAGGAAGTTCTACTACCCCGGCGCGAACATCCAGGACTTCGGCAAGAACTTCTTCGCCGATGGCGAGAGCATAGTCGTAGCGGCGCCCTGCCCGTGCTGTGGTGTCTGTGTACGTTGTCCCGAAGATGGGGGCAACCCGCGGGAAGTCATCGAGGAGCATCTCCCGGAGTAGTCCGATAACTTCTCGGCGGATGCTATCGGGCTGCTGAGGATCCTCCGCCGTCCGGAGCAGGAGCTCTACCGTGTCGACCGCGCCTGGGGAGACATCCTCAGGGAGCAGAGGTCCCCACTGCGGGCGTGGGAGGCGGCGCACGATTGCCAGCAACTCGTAGACATTCTTCCGGCTCTCCCGGCGCAGGAGACGGTACTCCTGGGGCAGAAGTGACCGCGGGAGTGTCCATGCCAGCCGGACCCCGAGACTATCGCCCTTCGCCCAGAACAGGAGCCGGGGAGGCTGGGCAGGAAGTGTACCCGCAGACATCAACGTAATCCCGCAGAGCAGTCCTGCGAACGATGCCCTTCCCATGGCGGCGTTCTTCATTCACCCTCTTCTGCCACTGGGACACCGCACGGAGGGGGAGGAACGCATCTAGCGCAGCCAGCACTCCCGGTCTCTGCGCAATTGTCCTCCGGAGTGAGCTCCACGAACGGAGCTTTCGGCATCATCCGGACACTGGCGCCTTGGAGACCTGGCTCCTGCGGTTGGGTAAAGCTTGCCACCACTGTCCCTCCAGCGGGGAGCGGTTGCGGCAGCACCCAGAGCTGACGAGTTTCCGTCACATGACCGCCGATGTTTTTCCGAACCCGCACCTCGAACGGTGTCCCCGCAAGGATGGTCCGCGAGCCGGTATTCCGCAAGCGAACCAGGTACTGGACTTCCCCGACGATCTCTGTGCTCAGCTGCAATTGCTCAACTCTTGTAGAAAGCTGCACGGATCGCTCATCCGCCGAGGGCACACGCGCCCATGTCCAGGAGTCAATCTCCAGAGGCATCCCCTGCAGGAGCCGATCAGCAGTATCGGGACGGACAGCGGTGGAGCCTGCCTTCTTGGCGTTGATAACCGTGAAGGTAAACAGGTTGGGGAGGAACAGTGCTCCTTCCCAAGGCGTGACGATGACTCGGGGCTGCAGCTGGAGCGTATCCCAGAGCAGGGCAGTGCCGTAGTAGAAGGGAGCGGTCAGGTTCACTACATTCCGGATAAGCGGCGTTGTCGGACCGCGCCACTCGTACGTCCGCCCGCTGCCGTCGCGGATGCGCAGCCAGAGGTCGCGCCCAAACTCCAGAGGCAGTAGCAGCGTATCGAAGACCTGGAGCTGGATGCCAGAAGGTGTGAAGGGCGTGGAAGTGTCTCGGAAGGGAGCAGCGCCCGGGTACGTCAACACACGGACGTTCCAGTCTTCGATCGGACCGGTGGTGAAGGCAATGGTATCGCTCACGCTCCAGGGACCACCACTCGGATTTTGGGCGTAGAAGTCCCCACGCACGATCAGCCGGTACGATGTATTGGGCAGCAGAGGAACCCGGACAACCCAAGAGCCCGTCTGTCGTGTGGGATAAAGAGTTACCCGCGAACCGGTAACCGCCTGACTCACCGAGAGCCGGCGCGGCGGGGTAGTGCCCATGTCCCAGAGCTCGAGCTGAAGGTTACGGATCTGCCACTGGCGGAGTCCGCTCCCACCCGGACTCCACGTCCCATCGGCGGGGGCTCCCAGTTCGAGGAGGAGCGGCTTGGTGACAGAGAAGCCTGACTGCCCGCGACCAGGGGAAGACGTCACAACCAAAGCCGGCGGCTGCTGTTGGCTGGCATTCTGAGATGCCCAGCTGCTCTGCTCACTCGAGAGCCCACTGCAGCTCAGAGATTGGGCAACATCTGCCAGAGGTCCGCCTTTCTTTGCTCCTTCCCGGTCGTTGTATCTCCCGTAGCCGTAGTAGCCGTACGAAGCAGAGATACTTGCAGAGTGCAGTTGGGGCAGGCAGATCTGGCGCCCAGCAACAGTGAAACAGGTCTGCGAGATGGAGAGGCTTCCCTCGAAGACACCCCGAGCCCGGACGGTGATGGATTGCTGGCGGCAGTCCTGGACACCGTTGTTACAGTTGTCATTCTTTCGGCAATGGCGCCAGTGCTTGGTGAGGTCTACCCACTCGCCTGAGGAGCCACAGTAGGACCCCTGGAGGTGGTCGTACGCTTGGGTTCCCTTCCAGCCCCAGCTAAACCAGCCTGATTGGTCGAAGGTCAGCGAAAGATCGAGTCCACCGCCGAGTTTGGCCCGTCCGACATAGGAGTTCCCACTCCGCTGGAATTGGAAGAGGTAGTAGCCACAGAAGCCACTGGAAAAGCCCAGCCCAAAGTGGAACGGAACGCTCGAGCCAGCAACATTGAGCTTGACCCCGACGACGCCGGCACCGCTGAAGCTCCCGGCAAACTGCCCAGAGGTCGGGCAGACCCGGAGCTGAAGTCCTCCGAGCTGGACGTATGCTTTGACAACGACGTCAGCACCAATGAGGTTGTTCCCAATGGTGGCGTCTAAGTCTGCCAGAGTCCAGCGCCGCGATGGGAAGGGACCCAGCTGGAAACAGGGGTTACCGGGCTGGAAGTTGGAGGAGAAGCTGGCAGAGAAAACATTGATCCCGATGATCCGAACAGAGGCGCTCCCTCCAAGGGAAATCGGCGGCTGAAGGCGCCCACCGGAGATGGCAACGGTTGCCCAGGCATTTCCTTCTGCCAGGCGGAGAGTCGGCAGAATGACCAGGCCAGCGTCAAGCCCCAGCTGCAGAGAAGAACCGAGGGCGACTGTTCCGGTAGCTGTCAAGCGGTAGAACTGCAGAGAGGCGTCGGCAAAGACGAGTCCGCCACGCAGGAGCAGTCCAGCGCTGGCGTCGGGTATAATCGGCGGGGGCGGGACAATGCCGGAGGTCTCGCTGATTTGGTTCCGGTTGACGTTGTCGAGTCGGACATGCCAGCCTGCCCCAACGATGCCGCCAACCAGGTGGAAGACTCCCGGGACAATGGGAACTCCTCCAGGAACAACGGCGGCTCCTTGGATGAACCAGAAAGTGTACGGCGGGCTGCCTACCGAGCCGAGAGCGAAGTCGACTTGGGCTTCCAGTCCACCGAGGCAGGTGAAGCTCCCGCTGAGGTTCCCCCGCAATCCGTTCGCCGTCACGCTTCCGGAACCAGAGCCGTAGGTGATGTTGCCCCACTGGAGGTCGCCCCGGAGGGAGAAGACCCCGGAGATAGAGATGTCTACACCGGCACCCTCACTGGTCATGCAGAGGTTATCGTAGATGCGGAGTCGGCGGACGCGGGCACCGTTCTCGCCCCCAGGCAGCCCGGAGGCAGCGTCAATGCTGATACCGCCGGTTAGCCCTACCCACCAGTGTTTCTGGCTGCTGCTACATGCTCCGCTGGGCTGGTGGTAGCCGAGCCCAACTTCCTGGACCTGGATGGTGATGCCAGCGATGGTCAGATTCCCCCAACGGCTGAGATTGATCCAGCCCTCTGCGCTTTCCAGCTCGACGCGCCCGTCGTTCCAGATGCGCAGTCCGCCGAATTCAACCGAGGCCGTGGGGTTCGTCGGGGGCGCCTGGAGGCGAATGAGGGTGAATTCAACGTACCCGGAGCCGGGACCGAGGCGGGCGAGACGCCCGTTTTGCAGCAACAGCCGGGCATAGGGGCCGAAGTCGAGCTGGATCTGCCCGTAGATGTCCAGGGTTGCTGTCCAGTTCCACGCTGCATCGGCGGTGAAGCGGAGGTAGAGGCTATCGAGCTGTGCCCAGCTTGCGGGACGCTGGAATCCAGGGGGCAGGATGAGAAGCCCTCGCAGGGCAAATTCCTGGAAGGCTCCGCGGCACCAACGAGCGCGCACCGTGTCAATCCGGACGCGAAAGCCGGCAAAGCCGATCGTGTCCGTTGTGGACATAGTGGCAGAGAGGCTGAGCTTGAGCTGCCCGCCGATGTCCTCAGCGATCACGTTGCGGGCGCGGAAGTCCACCGTGTCATTGTCCCCGATGGGCACGAAGAGACGCACTCCAGGCAGCCACATCCCGCGCCATGTCGGCGAGCTCCAATCAGGCTGCGAGCAGAGCCCGGGAGGCGGGAAACCCGCCGGGTTGATGTCCTGTGCCAGGTCCAGCACGAGCGTGTCGGTGTGAAGGCGAATCGGGCTCCCCAGGAGCTGAGAGCGGACGGGGACAACGAGGGTGAGCAAGAAGTCCGCTCCACCGCGATCGAGCCGGAGGTAGAAGTATGCGGTTACTGCTGGATTCAGGCAGCTCAGGGTAAGCCTTCCGCCCACTGTTAGGTGCCCGGTGAAGGTGTTCGAGGTGGTGTCGAAGCGAGCATGGACCAGAACGGAGTCAAAGCGGATGGAGAAGCAATCGCCGAGGAGCATCCCGCTGCCGCTGCAATCCCATTGGGTAGGCAGTTTGATGCCTACCGCAGAGGGTCCGGAGAGTGTCAGATTCGCCCAGAATTCAACAGAATCTCGGCTGCGGCAGGAGAAATGCGCACTGGACCAGTCTACCACAACCCGGGCGCGGACCCGAGCCGTCCCAGAGGTAAATTCCCACTGCAAGACCCGGAGGAGGTGGCTTACGGCAGCAGCTCCCGTCCGCAGAAAGCGTTCCCGGATGGAGTTCGAGAGGATACTTCCTCCACTGAGCTGAGCGACGGTGTCGCCGGCAGGGACCGTCAGGGTGATGGTGGAAAAGCTTACCCGCAGCGTGTCTTTGAGCCACGGGATCCAGATGAGTGCCTCACCTGGTCCGATCGTGCACGGAGAACCAACCCGGCACTGCACGGGGGTTATTAGCCACATTCGGTAGCCGCCCGGGAGCCGGACAAGCGAGACGGTGACAGTATCACCGACACCAGGAGCGCTGGGAGTACCCATCGTGCGGGTGCCTTCGCCTTGTGCGCCTCCTGTGCGGAGGGTCGGACCGAGTGCTGGCGGGTAGAAGAGGAAGATGCTGCTCTTGCCTTCGTTGCGAGCCGCCGGGCGCCCGTCAGGAGTCAGTGCCTGGACTTGCCAGGCAAAGGCAATGGCGTCAGGGTAGAGAGAAAATGCGGGAGCCGTCGTCGGATACGGGAGGGAAGTGGTGGGAGTAAGCTGCTCGTATACGGGGGTATTGCGGTCTATGGCACTGCGCCGGTCCTGTGTCGGATAGACCGGAACGATCCGTAGGCGATAGAGGACCGGACCGAGTGCCGGATTGATGGGAGTCCAGCTGAACACTGGGGTTGGGGTGCTCAGGCGGGTGGTATCCGGAGGGGTTAGAAGCACGGGTGGGTCTGGAACAATGGAACGGGCGGTGGCGCAGAGTTGTCCTGTAGCAGCAATTGGCTGGAGGCGCTCGTCCAGCAGCCGGACGCAGAACTCGTAGGTTCCCTCAGGCAGGAAGCCTGTTGCAGCCACCTGCGTCTCGATGCTTGGGTCAATTTCGACGGCTTCCTGAGCAACGATATCCGGACCTGTGAGGGTCAGGCTCATCGGACCGGCAGGCAGTGAAACTCGGGGTTGTCGTGGGTGCCCATCCTTAGAGCGGGCAAGGAGGCGGCGAGTCCGAGCATCGCGGAGTTCAAAGCCGACGACGGCATTCGGGTACGGCGGGGTTGGACCCGAGGCTGTGATGACCAAGCGGACAATGCTCGGGTCTTCCTGCCAGCTGGAGATTGCTGCTGGGAGTGGGTCGCGAAGCAAAACAGTTACGTTGAGCTGCGCCAGCAGGCTCGAGGAGGTAGCTACCACGGCAATGATCCACCGCATCGGTGTCCCCTTCCGTACTCTCGGACATGTCGTGAGGGCTGCCCCTCCCCTTCCGTAGCGTGCCGTTATACCAGCAGCAGAGTGTACGGGTTTCGCTGCACGAAGTTAGCAGTTATGCCGGAAGAGCGGAGGTGTTCGTCTCTGCGTTGGGTCTCTGGTGCGATGCGATGAGCGTCCCGCGATACCGTGCCGATCAAGCTCGTCTGCGGCAAGCCCTCGCGTTGACGGTGGTGATTGTTGTGGGGCAGGCGCTTGGGGCATGGTACTCCGGCAGCCTGGCATTACTCTCAGATACCGGACATGTGCTGACGGATTCCCTCGCCATTGGAGCGGCTCTGCTAGCTCTGCACATCGCTGCGCGTCCGCTCCGGCCGGGTTCTCGCTTCACGTACGGCTTGCACCGGATTGAGGTTGTCGTCGCGCTCGGCAGCGCCTTGCTGCTGTTGGGAGTGTGTGGCTGGATTGTCTGGCAAGCAGTGCATCGGCTCTTTGTGCCCCGCCAGGTATTAGTCGAACCGATGCTTGGCGTAGCGCTCCTGGGATTGCTGGGGAATGTGGCTGTTGCGCTGCTTCTGCACCATGGTGAGAGTCTGAGCGTTCGGGCAGCATACTTGCATGCGCTGAGCGATGCCGTCTCCTCAGTGGCTGTGATTGGGGCTGCGTTGGGGGTGTGGTGGACGGGAGCGCTCTGGCTCGATCCGGTGCTATCGCTGGTGCTCGTCGGCTTTATTGCCCGGCAGGCGCTCCTCCTCCTCTGGGAAGCTCTGTCGGTTGTCCTGGAGATGTCCCCGAAGACGGTCCCCGTGCTGGAACTTGAAGCGGTGCTGCGGCAACTTCCGGGAGTCCAGGATGTGCATGACCTCCATGTCTGGCGTATCACGCCGGTGGAGTCGCTCCTGAGCGCCCATCTGGTTGCCCGACCTGGCGCGGATCGGGATGAGCTGCTTGCGCAGGCACGGGCGCTGCTGGAGGAGCGCTTCGGAATTGCCCATGTTTCGCTGCAAGTGGAGCCGCCGGAGTTTGTCCACACGTGGCAGTGCCATCGCTGTCCGTATTCACCCGGAGCGATACCGCCCTCGGTTATCAAGTCGTAAAGTCGGCGTAACACGTGCGTTGCATTGCTGGGGGAGTTTCGCACCCGGTAAAGGGGAAGAGCAATGTCCGTGGGGTCTCCCGATGCGCAGTGTCTATTGTCTACTCGGTTGGCTGAGTTGGACCGGTGTGGTTGCCCAAGCACAGCCAGGGCTGGTGCGTGGGACTGTGCTGGATGCCGAAACGGGTGAGCGCCTCGGGCGAGCAACCATTGTGGCACTTTCTCACGATACGGTCGGGGTAATTGCAGACCTGCGGGGAGAATTCCGCTTGAAGCTCGGACCTGGGAGTTACCGCGTACGGGTCTCTATGGTAGGCTATGCGGCGGCTGAGCAGCAGCTGATGGTGCACGGTGGGGACACACTCCAGCTTGTTGTTCGCCTCTACCCTGCAGTCCGCCAGATGCACGGCGTGGTGGTGGAAGCACGCCGGCAGATGGGCAGTGTAGAGGCAGCGCTGAGCGTCCGGAGGTCGGCAACAGCGGTGATGGATGTTACTGCGGCAGAACAGATGCGCATCTCCGGCGATGCCGATGCCGGGCAGGTCCTGCGCCGCATTAGCAGCGTGGCGGTCATGGAAGGCAAGTACCTCATGGTCCGTGGGACAAATGAGCGCTACAGCACAGTGCTGCTCGATGGAGCAGCAGTTGCGATGACGGAGCCGGATCGGCGGGCGCTCCTCCTGGAGCTTTTCCCGACGGAGATTCTCGAACAGGTTGCAGTCACCAAGGCTCCTACAGCAGAGCTCCCGGCTGCTACAGGAGCGGTTGTCGGATTCCAGACGACGGAGCTCCCCGAGCGCTCGTTCTGGCGCCTCAGCATTGGCAGCCCGTACATTGTTGGGCTGAGTTTCCACCGGCAGGGGTATGTCCACTATCCCGGTGGTCCTCGGGATTGGCTGGGATGGGATGACCGCTGGCGGCGCCTTCCAGCTCAGGCGCCGAACTCACGGCAGGAAATGAATGCCCTTCTCCAGGCGGTGTGGAATCCTTATGACACCACTGGGGCGCGCCAGCGCTGGGTTGCGCTCGGGCGGGCATTCAATTCGGAGATATGGCGCCGGGATACCGGGATGGTCAACCTCCTGCCGGATTTCCACCTTGCCGGCGGATGGCGCATGCAGACAGGGGAGCAGAGCGAGTTTGGCGGTGTCGGTGTCCTTACCTACAGCCGCTCGGCAACTGTCAACGATGTGCTCTGGCGCGGGCTCCTCTACGACCGTTCGCTGCTCTTCAGCCACGAGGGGATTGAGAGCGTGCGGAAGACCACCCTCGGAGCCTTGCTCAACCTCGGCTACCGCTTCTCCGGCGAGCACCAGCTGCGAGTCCAGAGCCTGTTGAGCCGCAGCTTTACGGATCGCTTCCTCTTCCTCCAGGGAGCTGACCTGGGATATCAGTTCTTGCAGATGCGCCACTACGTCTACCACCCCGAGCAGTACCAGCTCTGGAACCTCCAGCTTAGCGGTCACCATGCACTCGACGGCTACGCCTTCGAATGGGCGCTCGGGCGGAGCGAAGGACGGCAGCAGCAGCCTGACTTCCGCCGCCTCCGGTATCAGCGCCAGCTCTACGGCGATCCTGCCGAGCCCTTCATCGCCGAAATCCCGGCAACACAGCAGGGAGATGGTACACGCGCCGGACGTCTCTTTACGGACCTGCTCGAGAAGACCTTTTCCGCTCGGCTTGCCGGACGGCTCCCCCTCGCCTTCGGAACTCTCCGGGTTGGCTTCACTGCGGAACAACGGTGGCGGCGTTTCACGGCGCGTTCCTTCGCCCTGATCCAAGCTCGTGGTGGGGCTTACAACGTTGATTTCACGCTGCCTCCGGAGGAATTACTGCGTCCGGAAAACTTCCGGGCAGATGGTCTGGGGATCTCCGAGGACACGAAGCTCAGCGACTCTTACCGGGCAACGGAGCAGGTGTGGTCAACGTTTGCTACCGTAGAGCTGCCTCTTGAGCTGGGAGCGCTTCCGGCACGGATTGCTTTCGGGGTGCGGGCGGAGCTGGCGCAGCAGGGCTTATCGAGCCACCTGGTCAACGAGCAGCCGGTGGAAACAAACCGACGCTGGCTCTCCTGGCTGCCGACAGTGACGGCAAGCCTCCAGCTGAGACGGGAAGAGATGTTCCTGCGCGGAGGGCTCTACCGCTCGGTTACCCGACCGGTGTTCCGAGAACTGGCGCCCTTTGCCTTCTTCGATGTGGCAGAGCAGGAGCTCGTCCAGGGCAATCCTCTGCTGACGCCTGCCGATGCTTGGAATGCCGAACTGCGGTGGGAGTGGTATCCCACGGTCGGCGAGCTTCTCAGCGTCGGAGTCTTTACCAAGCGCATTGCTAACGCGCTCGAGGAGACCATCTTCCCTCAGCAAAGTGAGCTGACGCGCACCTTTGCCAATGCCGTTGAGCCAGCGCAGCTCTGGGGCATTGAGCTGGAGGTGCGTAAAAGGCTGGTCATGCTCGGCACATGGGCACAGGGTGTGGTGCTCTTCGGCAACCTCAGTCTGGTTCACGGGCGTGTTGGTGTTCGCAGCGGTGGACTCATCGTCGAGCGCCCGCTCTGGGGGCAATCCCCTTACGGGATCAACCTCGGCGTGCTATGGCAGACTCCCTGGAAAGGGGAGCTGAGCCTTGTGTGGAACCGCATCGGGAGTCGGATTGTCAAAGTCGCACAGGTCGAGCAATACAGTTTCCCGGACCCCCACGTGTACGAGCAGCCTCGCGATCTACTGGACCTCGTCTACCGGCAGCCCTTACTGGCAGGACTTACGGTAAGCCTGTCGGCGAAAAATCTGCTGGGACTTCCTGTCCGCTGGGAGCAGGGCGGCGTGGAAGTCTTCCGGCGCCTGGAACCTCGGACACTCAATCTCAGCATTGGCTATCGTAGCCCGTAAGCGGGTGGGTATGTACAACAACGCAGGCACCCTCCAAATGAGCCTTGTGGCGCGAACCTTCGTGGGAACAGTACTGGCGGGGGTAGTGGCTCTCGGGCAGCTTCCAACCAGTGTCGAGCTCCGCAAGCCCGAGGGGGGGAAAGTATACCGAGCCGGGACCTCTCAAGACCTGGAGTGGTACTGGGATACAACCGGGCGGGGCACCGTCTTTCCAGTCTGGCGCTTCCAATTTGCTCTCTCTCCGAGCGGTCCCTGGCAAGACCTTCCGGGAGCAACAGCAGTCAAGGACAGTGGGCGAACTCGGCTGCGCTATGCAGGAGGCTTCCGCGTGCCAGCTATCCGCACCAACAGTGGGTACGTTCGCATCGTGTTGGTCAATCCTGATGGGAGCCTCAACGAGGCAGTTTCTGACATCAACGATGTTCCTTTCGCCATTGACCAGCCGGAGCCGATTCGGATTGACTCCGTCCTGCGCGACCCGATTCGGACAACGGTGACGCTTTCGCGGAACAAAATCTACGGGCTTGATGGCTACGTCTTCGTGGATAGCGGTGGAGTCCTGCGCATTGAACCGGGGACTATCATCGTGGGCGATACCGTCGGGCAGAATTCGGCGCTATGTATCAACCGCGGGGGGATTATCTACGCTGAAGGGCGTCCGGATGCCCCGATTGTCTTTACCAGCTCGGCTCCGCCGGGGCAGCGAGCCGCCGGTGATTGGGGCGGAATCCAGATTTGCGGGCGTGCCCGCATCAACAACCCGGGCGGGGAGGCTGCCCTCGAGGGGGGAATCGCGGATGCCCAGCGTGTCCGTGGCTGGTTCGGCGGCAGGGATGATGACGACAGCTCCGGCGTGCTGCGCTACGTCCGCATTGAGTTCGCCGGGATCGCTGCTTTCCCGAATCAAGAGCTCAATGGGCTGACACTCGGCGGTGTTGGGCGTCGGACCGTTATCGAGCACGTCCAGGTCTCGTACAGCAATGACGATTCCTTCGAGTGGTTCGGCGGCACGGTCAACGGCAGGTACCTCATTGCCTACGCCGGTCTGGACGATGACTTCGACGGGGACAATGGCTGGCGGGGACGGGTGCAATTCGCCCTGGCGGTCCGGAAGCCGCAAGTAGCTGATGTCTCGACCAGCCAGACGTTTGAGATGGACAACGATGCTACTGCTTCTTCCAACCAGCCGTATACGGCTCCCGTTTTTTCGAATGTGACCTCGATTGGTCCGCTCCAGGATACGGCGTGGGTTGCCGGCAGGGACTTCAGCCGGTACTACGGTGCCGCTGTCCAGATTCGGCGCAACGCCCGCACGAGCGTGTTTAACTCCGTCTTTCTGGGCTGGCCCCGCGGTGTTGAGATTGCCAATGCGAACACGATGGCAGCTGCCTATGCCGACTCACTCCAGATTCGCTCCTGCTCCTTTTTCGGAATCAAAGGGACGTGGCTCAACTTCGCCGGTGGGACTCCGCCGCCGGGGATGACGACCGACTGGATTGCAACGCCGGCGTTCCGCAATGAACTCTTCAAAGCCTCGCCGTTGCTGGCGCAGCTGGAGAATCCGTTTGCCTACGATGACAATGCGCTCTTTGACCCGCGCCCACGTCCGGGAGCACCGTACCTGAACACAGCATCCTTCGAGCGCAGTGGAGTTGTCCCAATCGATGACCCGTGGTTTGAGCGGGTGCCTTATCGCGGCGCCTTCGGGGAACGCCGGTGGGATTTGCCCTGGGCGAACTACGACCCGGTCCGTACGGATTACACTGTCTCCGTTGGGCAGCCGTGGCATGTGTGGCGGTTGCGGCTGGAGGTTTTTCCGAACCCAGCCATGGGCGAGTGGGTGTGGATTCGGTACGAGGTACCGCACGATTCCCCGGTGGAGCTAGAGCTTGTCGGCACGCTCGGGCAGGTTATTTGGCGGGAAGTGCTCGGGTATCAGAGCCAGGGCATTTACGAACGCCGTGTGCCGTGTGGCGGGTTGGGCTCGGGACTGTATCTGGTTCGGGTGCGGACGCAGGGAGGAACCATCATACATCCCCTTTGCCGCCTGCGCTGAGCCTGCGGGGAGTACAGGTCCAGCGCTCTGGAAACGCCGACGCCCCCGGGTGACCGGGGGCGTCGTGTTTGGGTGGGTGGAGGCATGTACGGCAGGGCGTTTGTGGTGGTGAAATGGGAGGGCAGGGACTGTCGTGGAGATGGTGGGAGTCGAACCCACGTCCGAGATGTGAACCCAAGAGCTTCTCCATGCTCAGCCACTCTTTCCAGGTTCGCTTCGGCGGCTCCGAGTGGCAGGACAACCGAAGCTATCGCCGCTTTCTCTGAGCATCTCCGGCGCCCGGCGACAGCTCCGGAGATGCTGCCCATCGGGAGTCCACGCCTGCTCTGGGGCGGATGGGCACGCAATCCCGAGCAGACGATGGCGCCTAATCCCTCGGATTAGGCAGCCATGCGGTATGCAACCGCATCGGCACTTTTTGTCCGCCGGTTGAATTTACGTGCAGCACCGGCGAAGCACGGCATGCAGCTCTTGGATTCTCCCATCCCGTCGAGACCGATCCATCCCCGCATGCCGGGCGTAAAGACGTGGAAGGAGGTGGCAATAGTCTACGCGAGCCCGACACGCTGGGCGAGCTTCTGTTCAGCGATTGGCAGGAGAGTTTCCTGCAGGGGGAAGTCTTCGTCAGCCTCGCAGATGTAAGTCGGACCGGTGCTGGTTGGAACGTGGTGTTGCGCGGCGCTGCGCCAGACATCCGGTGCCCAGATGCTCCCCATCGGAAGCCTCGTCACGAGCGCCAGTTGGAGCAAAGGACGGTGGTCTGCCCCGAAGACTGGTCGCACGCGGTAGTGCCAGACCAAGACACGCTGCTGTGAACGATCCGGAACGAGCAGGAACCCTTCCTGGCGCCGGAGGGAGAGTAAGCCAACTTCGTGTATGGCGATGTGTTCATACGCAAAGTCGTAGAGCTCCTGGCTGTGCTGGTGGAGCTCATCGACCAGCGGGAGTGCCCATTCCACCAGGAGGAAGAGCTGTTGGAGCGCACGCTCGCGTTCTTGCGGCGTGTAGGTGGGGACCGTGATCAACTGCAAGGTGTCCCAGGCGATGCCGACAACTGTATGGGGAAATGCCTGCTCCAAGAGCGAGCGCTGGCGGAGCAGTTCCTGCAGGGCATCTCGCAAGCGTTGTACCTCGTGCCACGTGGGAAACAGGCGTCGTTGTTGGAGAGCCCTTCGGTGCTCTTGGAAGGCTGCCAGAATACGGTACCGAGCGCCTTCTGGGTCTGCGCCTGCTTGCAGGAAGAGCTCTATGGACAACGCTGCCGGCATCGCACGGGCTTCCAGAGTGGCGCGATAGGAAACGAGAGAACAGCCCTGCTCAGTGTGAGGGAATCTCCTCCACGCGCTCCATCCGCTCCGGGGCACTCACTCCGAGGATGCGCAATCCATTGCGCAGCACCCTCTGGGTTACGCGCGCCAGAACGAAGCGGGCGTGCATCTGTGCCGGAGTCTCCGCCCCGACGATACGGCATTCGTGGTAGAAGGTGTGGAATGCCTGCGCGACTTCCCGGAGGTACTCCACCAGGAGTTGTGGCTCGTAGAGCTGCGCCGCTTTCCGGATGCGTTCGGGGAAGCGAACCAGAAGCTTGATGAGTGCCTGCTCCGGCGGGAGGGTCAGGCAGCTCACCTCGGCGCTCTCCTTGGGCACAATGCCCTGCCGTTCGGCATGGCGGAAGATAGAGCAGATGCGGGCGTGAGCGTACTGCAGGTAGAAAACCGGGTTTGCCTCCGTCTGCTGCCGTGCCAGCTCAAGTTCGAACTCCAGGTGGGTGGACGGAGCGCGCATCAGGAAGAAGAAGCGAACCACATCGGGACCGAGCTCGTCGAGCAGTTCATCGAGGGTGTAGCTTTTCCCTGAACGCTTGGACATCTTGACCTGCTGCCCACCTTCGGTGAGAGTCACGAACTGGTGCAGCACAACCTTGATGCGTGAGGTATCGTAGCCAAGTGCTCCGACAGCAGTTATCACGTCCTCAATTGTCGTGATGTGGTCAGCGCCGAGCACGTCAACGATGAGGTCGTAGCCCCGTTCGAGTTTATCTCGGTGATAGGCAATGTCGGGGAGGCGATACGTTCCTTCGCCGGTAGATTTGACCAGAACGCGGTCCTGGCGTCCGAAACGGCTCAGGGCAATCCAGAGGGCACCATCGCGTTCGTAGAGCAGTCCACGCTCTCGCAGGGCGTTGAGCACTGCCTGAACTTTGCCGTCGCGGTAGAGCGAGTCCTCGTTGAAGTAGAGGTCGTGTCGGATACCCATGCGCTCGAGCGTGTGTCGGATACGGGCAAAGCACCAGGCTTCTGCTTCTCGGCGGCAGAGGGCGAGCGCTTCCGGGGTTTCCTCCCGGAGGGAATCGCCGTACTGCTGCAGAATCTGCCGGGCTATCTCCCAGATGTAGTCGCCGTGGTAGCCGTTTTCCGGGAAGGGATAGGACGCATCGCCGAGCAGTTGGCGGTAGCGGGCGTAGACACTCTGCCCTAGCAGTGCCATCTGAGTGCCGGCGTTGTTGAAGTAGTACTCCCGTGTCACCTCATAGCCGAGCCATTCGAGCAGGGTGGCAATCGTATCGCCGAGAGCGGCGTTACGCCCGTGTCCAAGATGGAGGGGACCTGTTGGGTTGGCGGAGACGTATTCAACGTTTGCCCGTTTGCCTGCCCCGAGAGAGAGCCGTCCGAATGCGTCGCCCAAGTCGGCAATGCGGCGGAGGAGGCGGGTGAAGAAGTCCGCCGTGAAGTGGAAGTTGATGAAGCCCGGACCGGCGATTTCGGCGCGGACATCTTCCGGCGACAGCTCAAGATGCCGGACGAGCTCTTCGGCAATCTGACGCGGAGGGCGCCGCAGGGGACGAGCCAGGTGGAGAGCAACCGGTGTGGCGATATCGCCGTGTTCGGGCACTCTGGGGACCTCGAACTCCGGTGTGACCTCCGGAGCGCCTATCGCGTCCAGAGCCCGGCGCAGCGGGACTTCAAGGTACTGTTCCAGGAGCATCCTCAGACGCCTGCGGGACGGAGAGACTGACGGTATAGAGTCGGTGCGTGCGCTCCGAGAGCCGTAACTGTGGGACATCGCCCCAGAGGCGCTCCAGCCGGTAGTAAGCGCGGGTCTCCGGGCGGAATAGGTGGACGACGACGTCGATGTAATCGAGCAGAACCCACTGCAGAGCCTCCCATCCTTCCCGGCGGGGGTTGGCAACGCCACGCTGCCGCGTTGCTTCCTCAATGGCTTCGGCGACGGCACGTAGATGGGTTTCCGTACTGCAGGTTGCAAGCACGAAGTAGTCGGCTGGTGCATTCTCCAGCACACCGAGCCGGAGCACCAGAATGTCTTCGGCTTTCTTCTGCCAGGCAATCCGGGCACAGAGTTGAGCAATGCCCCGTGCGGTGCGCAGAGGTGGCTTCTTCATCCGTTCTGGAAAACGTCCAGCTCCCTCACACTCCGTTCCCCCCGCCTGTGGCAGTGGTGAAGCCCGTGCTTCAGACTCGGGAAGGTAGCACGGTCGGTGATTCTCCTGCCCTCTGCAGCGGGATGGGAGGACGCTGAGCTCTTCACAGCTGCGGTAGGAGACATCAGGCTGCACACAGCAGAACTCTCTGAGACATTTCCGAACCTAAGCCAGAGGCAAGCGCGAAAATACACAAAAGGCAGGGGCATCGCCGTGCTGTGCCGGCATGGGTTGAGACCGCTCAAGCCTCCGAGGAAGCTGCCGATATTTCCGCTGCAGGATGTCCAGACGTGGAGGGCTCCTCAATGGGACATGCACACGAGATCCTCAGCCATCTTGAAGCGCTCCTGGTGGAGCTGCAGCAGATAGCGTGGCAGCAACGGGCGGCGCTGGTCGCTCTGCGGGTTGGGGCAGTTGAGGCGATGACAGCACGGCAACAGCTCTTGCTGCAAGAGCTCCACCGGTGGCAAGAGCAGATGCGCGAGTGCCTGGAGCATATCGAGCACGAAGCGGAACTGCGCCGGCGCTGGGAGCGGCTCAAGGTCCAGGCTGCCGAGCTCCGCCGCCTACTCCAATTGAACCGCTTCCTAGCACAGCGGGCACAGCAGCATACAGCAGCACTGCTGGAGATCCTCGTGCCTCACGGATACCTTTACAACCAGCAGGCGTAGGGTGATGAGCCTTCGCGCGCTGCACACTGCTCGTAGCGGTCTGCTCGCACAGCAGCGTGCCCTCGACGTCACCAGCGGGAATGTTGCAAACGTCAACACTCCGGGCTATGCTCGCCGCCGGATTACCATCACTCCCATTGTGCCTGAGCGTGGACACCTCGGAACGGGCGTCCGTGCCGACCGCGTGGTAAGCTTCCGGAGCCAGTACCTGGATGCCGCTGTCCGAGATTTCACAAGTCGGCATGCGCGGAGTCAGACAGATGCGCTGGTCTTCCAGCAGCTCAGTGCCGTGCTCGGCGAGCCGCAGAGTGAGACCGGGCTCAATGCCCTGCTGGGGCGCTTCTTCGATGCCCTCCAGCAGCTGGTGCTGCGACCGGAGGATATCGCCCTCCGAGAGCTCTTCCTGCAACGAGCAGAGGACATTGCCGCCGCCTTCCGGCGGCTCGGAGAGCAGCTGCAGAGGCAGCGGACGGAGCTCGTCCAGCACCTCCAACAGCAGGTTGAGCATCTCAATCCGCTTCTGGAGCGCCTTGCTGAACTCAACCGGCAGCGGGCACTGGCTCCGGAAGGCAGTGAACAGGCGCTTGCCCTTGCGGATGAACAGGCACGGGTGCTCGAAGAGCTATCCCGCCTCGTCCCGGTGACCGTCGCGCAGGATTCCCGCGGGATGCTCACCGTCTCCCTTGCTGGTCATGTCGTCGTGGAAGGTGAAGTGGCTCTCCGCGTGCAGCTGCAGACGCGCCGTGCGGGTTTGTCGGACGAACAGCACACGGTGCTGCAGCTGGTAGAGGCATCGGGTAAGGTGCTCGCGGAGCTTTCCCCTACCGGAGGCGAGCTCGGCAGCCTCCTCTGGCACGTCAATGTGACGCTGGACCCAGAGGAGCAGAGCGGGGAATTCTCGCTGCCGCGTGAACTCAACCGCTTCGTTGCTCGGTGGGTCGAGCGGGTCAATGGCATTCTTGCCCAAGGCTATGGGCTGGATGATGGGGCTGGTCCGCCACCGGGACGGCGGCTCTTCGAAGGGGAAACAATGCAGACGCTCCGGCTGTCTGGAGACGTTGTGGGCAATCCTCGGGCACTGCCGCTTTCCGAGGCTCCAGCGCAGCCGGGCAATAGCACCATTGCACAACGCCTTCTGGCGCTGGCGGAGGATCGCTCCTTTGCTGACGGTATGACTCCGCAGGGATTCTCCGCAGCCGTGCTCTCCCGTCTGGGCGAACTCCACGCACGGTCGAGCTCCCAAGAGGAGTGGCTTCAGGCAAGTCTCCAGCAGCTGGAAGCCCAGCGGCAGGCACTCTCTGGGGTCAATCTCGATGAGGAAGCCACGAACTTGATCCGCTACCAGAAGGCGTACGAAGCCTCTGCCCGCGTCCTGTCCGTTGCCGCATCGCTTCTGGACACGCTGATCCGTATTGGAACCTGAGGGAGGCACGATGCGCGTTGCTTGGGAAACTCGCTTTCGGCTGGCGCAGACAGCCATTGAGCGCTCGCAGCAGCAACTGACCCGTCTGCAGCAGCAGCTGGCGACCGGGAAGCGGTTGATCTCGCTTGCCGAAGACCCCGTTGCCTTCGGGCGCGCCCGGCGCCTGGAAGAAGCGCTCCAGCTCGTTGAGCGGCAGCAGGCGTTGCTCCACGGGATGGTGGAAGAAGTCCGCAGTGCCCAGAGCCAGGTAGAGGAGCTCGTCGCTGCAGTGCAGGATATGGAAGCGCTTCTCGCAGCGGCTCTCGACCCGAAGAACCTCGACAAGCCAGCGCTGCTTGCCGAACAGCTCCGCCAGCGACTCGAGGATGTGCTCAGAAGCGCAAATGCTGACTTCGACGGACGGTATCTCTTCGCCGGGACGGCGACCGTTCTCCCCGGCGGTGAGCGCCCGTTCGAGCTCCGGCGCGGTGCCCCGACTCCAGAAAACCCATCAGGACTGGAGATCCTCTTCCGAGGCAATCTCGCTGAGCGCCGGGTGATGCTTGCCCCAGGACAGGAGGAAGTGCTCTCACTGCGTGCCGATGAGCTCTTCGGTGCCGGCGGGACGGAGCTCTTCACAGTGCTCATCGCTGCATACAACCTCTTGGCATACCGTGCCGATGGGAGCCAGCGCCCACCAGAGGAGAGCCTTTCGGCTGCAGAGCGGACTCAGGTTCAGGCGCTCTTGCCGCAGCTGGCAGCGCTGCGGGAAATGCTCGAACGGGCAATTGCCCGGATTGGCTCCCGTCAAGCCCGCTGGGAGCTTCTGGCAGAACACCTGCAGGCGTACACCGTGCAGCTCCGGGAGTTCCTCTCCGAGGCTGAAGATGCCGACATTGCCCGACTGGCGTTGGAATTGCAAAATGCCCAGACGACCTACCACGCGGTGCTCCAGACCAGCTCACGGATCCTCACGATGAGCCTCTTCGACTTCCTGCGGTAACACGGCTCTTATTAGGTACATGCGTGGGACGACGTTGCTCGGCATTCTCCTCGGGGTGCTCACTATCTTCGGTGCCTTCGTGCTGGAGGGGGGAACACTGGGGATGCTCATTCTGCTGCCCGCGCTCTTGATTGTCTTCGGGGGAACATTCGCTGCCACCATTGCCGGCAGCACCTGGGAGCAGGTCAAGCGGATCCCACGCCTGATCGCGCTCGCTTTGTCTCCGCCGCAATACGACGCACGGCGCATTCTGGAGCAGATCGTTGAGTTTGCGGCAATTGCCCGCCGGGAGGGGGTCCTAGGGTTAGAGCGCCGCCTGCCGGAGGTGGGGCATCCATACCTCCGCAAGCTGCTCTTGCACAGCATTGATGGCATGGAGCCGGAGACGCTCCGGCAGGCAAGCGAAGCGGAGCTGGAAGCGCTCACTGCCCGCCATCAGGCGAACATCAATCTCTTCGTTCGCATGGGCGGCTACTCCCCGACGATGGGCATCATCGGCACGGTCATGGGGCTGATTGCTACTTTGGCTTCCGCCGGGGAAGACCCCACCGTGCTCATCCGGCATATTGCTACCGCCTTCATTGCCACAATGTGGGGCATCTTCATGGCGAACATTGTCTGGCTTCCCCTTGCCGATAAGCTGCGCACGCTGCACCAGGAAGAGGTGCAGCTGTGGCGGATGATGACCGAAGGAGTCCTGGCAATTCAGCAGGGCGAAACACCCTCGGTGGTGCGGCTCCGGCTCATGGCAAGTTTCCCCCTGCAGCAGCAAATCCGGCTGCTCGACCAGGCGCCCCTGCGGATGGAGTCCGCGGGCTCAGCTTCGGCACGGTAGTTGCTTAGGGATGATGAGGTGTTGTGTCCATGCCGCACGCTCCGAAAACGCCAATGCCCCGAGGGATGCCCCCGCACGCCAATGGCATAGAGCGCTTGCATCCCGACCTGCAGGAGCAACTCCAGCACGCCCGCAGCGATCAGGAACGCATCGCTATCGCTGCCGAATTTGCTTGGGAACGGTGCTACGAAGTGCCCCACGATGCTCTCCAGGCCCTGTCCTACGCCCAGCCGTTGGCGGAAACGCTCAAGGATGCGTACGGGCTGGCGTTGTGCCTACGCGCTCGGGCAGCCCTCAACTTCTTCACCGGTGACGCTACCGAAGCCCTCGAGGCTGCCCAAAAAGCCCTCCAGGTCTTCGAGGAACGGAAAGACCTTGTAGGCAAAGTCACCACATTGCTGACTCTGGGTGGCATCTGGCTCCGCCTGGCCGAACTCGATAGAGCCTACGAATGCTTTGCCCATGCTCTTGCGCTGTGCGAGGAAGGGCTCCGCGAACAGCCGGAGAACGACCGACTACAGAAGAACTGGGCAGCCGCTTACGGGAATGTCGGCAATGTCTACATTGCTCTCGGGAGCATTGACGAAGGCATGCGCCACCTGCTGGAAGCCTACCGGCGCCAGATCGAGCTCCAGGATAGGCGAGGACTGGGGATTACGAGTATCGGAATTGCAGGGGCATATTTGCAGCTCGGGCGTCGGGAGGAGGCAGCGAAGTTCCTCGCGCAAGCCTGCGAGCTGCTGCGGGAGACAGAGACCTGGTACATGCTTGCGGTTGCGCTCTCCAATCGAGGGCATCTGGCAGCGCTGGAGCACCGGTGGGAGGAGGCGCAGCAGTACTTGGAGGAATCGCTGGCACTGCGCCAGAAGCTCAAGGACAAGCGAGGTGAAGCGGTAACGCTCTCCACCCTTGCGATCGTCCGCTTCCACCGCGGGCAGGTGCTCGATGCCATCCACGAGCTTCGCGACGTACTGCGGAATTTCCAGCAACTCCGGGATATCAACCTGGAGGTCAAACTCCGCCGGGAATTGGGGGATATCCACATTGCCATCAACGATGTGGGGCTGGCGCTCCAGCACTACCACATTGGGCTGGAGCTAGCGCGGCAGCACCACATGCTGCCTTGGGAGATGGAATTCACCCGCATCTTCGCACGCTTCTATGAGGAGCGCGAGAATTACGCCGAAGCGCTCGAGTACTACAAGCAGTACTGGGCACTCTACGAGCGCTTCTTGGGACGGCGCCGGCAGCAGGCAATCGCAATTGTGGAAAAACGCTTAGAGCTGGAACAGTTGCGCTATGAGCGGGAACTCCTTCGACTGCGCAATGAAGAATTGGCTCAGCTCCTGGCAGAGGTGGAGCGCCAGCGTGCAGAGACCGAACGTGCCTACGCAGAATACCGTCGCGCTGTCGAGGAGCGCCTCAACTTGAGCGCAATCCTCTCGCACGAGCTCCGCAACCTCGTCAGCGGTGTGATGACCAACGCAGAGTTGATCCTCTACGGCTTCGACCGCTTGGAGCGCTCTGCCTTGATCCAGGCGGCGGAGACCATCCTGCGGGCATCGGAGCACCTCCGCGATGAGCTCCAGCTGCTTTCCCGCTCGCAGGTGTTGGAGGTGGAGGGCACGAAGCTCTACTTCCAGAAGGAGAATCTCCTGGAGCTCCTCCGGAACGTCATCCACTACCACCGACGGGAGAGCGAAGAGAAGCAGATTGAAGTCCTCATAGACAGCGAAGAAGACCCCTTCATCGTCCCGCTGGATTGGAAGCACACGTACGAGATTTTCAGCAACTACCTGCTCAACGCCATCAAGTACTCTCCGAAGAAGTCACGCATTTGGATCCGGGTCCGCCGCACTACCGACGGCGGAGCACGAGTTGCTTTCGAGGATCAGGGTGTTGGCATTCCTGCCACCGAGCTTCCCAGGCTCTTCAAGCGGTTGGGGCGTGCGCGCAACGTCTATCCGACAGCAGGCGAACCCAGCATTGGACTAGGGCTCTACATCGTGAAGTGGCTCGCCAATCGCATGCGGTACCGCGTCTGGTGCGAATCTTGCCCGAGTAAGGGCTCGATTTTCTACGTGCAGATTCCTTTCCGCGCGAGCGAAGGCCCCTACTTTGACTCCGACCCTGAACCGGAGGAGTGGAAACACCTGCGAGCAGACTATCCAACCCTGGAGGAGGGGGAACGCGGGTATCGTCCCCGTCCGGGATGGGTGGCGTACTTCCCGGACGAAGACCGTCTCCTCGCCTCCGATGAGGCAGAGTCAGGGGAAGGCAGACCGGATGGAGCAGCTTCGGAGGACGGCTGAAGAGCGTGTCTGGCACGGTGATTGTTATGATTCCGGCTGAGCGTTGGTGGTGTTTTGTATGTTGAACTACACGCAAACACGGAGGAATCATGAAGGACTTCATGGAATTCGTTGAGCAGTTGCGTGCTGTCCAGCGCTTCCTGGAGGAGATGGAGATGAGCACGGCGAAAGGGCGGGGAACAGAGCCCTGCGGAACTCCTGGCTGCCCCTACTGCTGCGATAAGCCGGGCGATCCCACCCAGCCGGGAGTGTGGGAGGACGCAATAAACATCGGCTACTGACGCTGTGAAGGCTCGATTCCCCCGCCTCCTCGGCGGGGGTTTTTTGTTTTGGGGAGGGGAAGAGAGGAAAGGGAGGCAGGGTCGCCAGAGGAGAAGGAGGCGTTCGTGGGGAATTTTCCGAAGCTTTCGGGAAATCCCGAAGGAGGGGGTGAGTAGCAGGTGGCTGGTAGGGAGTTCTCCCTATTTTTGCCGGGTCGTGGCAGGCACTGGTGAGACAAGAGCTGGGATGCATTGATGTCCAGGCATCGTGTTACCCTGATTCCTGGTGATGGGATTGGTCCCGAGGTCATCGAGGCAACGCGGCGGATTTTGGATGCTGCGGGAGTTGCGATCGAGTGGGAGGTCTGTGAAGCAGGGGCGAGCGTGTTCCGCAAGGGGATTGAGTCAGGAGTGCCGCCGGAGACGATTGAATCCATTCGGCGGACGCGGGTTGTGCTCAAAGGACCACTCGAGACGCCGGTGGGGTACGGGGAGAAGAGCGCGAACGTGACGTTGCGGAAGCTCTTCGAGACGTATGCGAATATTCGCCCGGTGCGGGAGTATCCGAATGTCAAGACGCCGTATAGCGGACGGGGTATTGACCTGGTAGTGGTGCGGGAGAATGTCGAGGACCTCTATGCGGCAATTGAGCACATGCAGACGCCTGGGGTTGCCCAGGCTTTGAAGCTCATCTCGCGGAAGGGTTGCGAGAAGGTTATCCGATTGGCGTTTGAACTGGCGCGGGCAGAAGGGCGCCGGAGCGTCCACTGCGCCACGAAGGCGAACATTTTGAAGTTGACCGAGGGCATGATGAAGCGGGTCTTCGAGGAGGTGGCGCGGGAGTACCCCGATATCGAGGCGCACCATATCATCGTGGACAATTGTGCCCATCAGCTGGTCAAGCGTCCAGAGCAGTTCGAGGTCATCGTTACCACGAACATGAACGGGGATATTCTGAGCGATCTGACTTCGGCGCTCATTGGCGGTTTGGGATTTGCTCCGTCGGCGAACATTGGGGATGAGGTGGCTATCTTCGAGGCAGTGCACGGCTCGGCGCCGAAGTATGCGGGGAAGAACGTGGCCAATCCGACAGCGGTGCTCGGTTCTGCCATCATGATGTTGCGCTACTTGGGAGAGTTCCAAGCGGCAGCCCTCATCGAGAATGCTCTCCTGGTCACACTGGAGGACGGGAAAGTACTGACCGGGGATGTTGTCGGGTATGACCGGGGAGCCTCCACGACCGCGTATGCAGAGGCGATCATTGCCAATCTGGGGCGCACGCCGCAGACGGTGCAGGTGCGCCAGTACAGACCGTTGCAGGTTCCCAAGCTGAGTCGAGAGCTGGTCTGGACCCGCCCTGCTTCCCGCCGGGTTGTCGGGGTGGATGTGTTCGTGGAGACCGAGCAGCTCCCCGAGGAATTGGGACCAGAGCTGGAGCGGCTGGCAGAGGGCACAGTGTTTCGGCTCAAGATGGTGTCGAACCGCGGCACGAAAGTGTATCCTCCGACGGGAGCAATGCCGGATTACGTAGACCATTACCGCTGCCGGTTTATGCTGCGGGATGGCGCGGGGGAGGCAACCGATGCGGATATCTTGGAGCTGGTACGCCGTGTCGGGAGCCGCTATCGGTGGATGCACTTAGAAAAGCTCTCTGAAATTGACGGCAGTCCGGGCTTTACAAAAGCTCAGGGTGAGGATTGAAAAGGCGGTCGAGAGTAGGCGTGTGGGGGCGCCCGAGACGGCGCCCTGCGTTTTTGCTAATTTTGCCGCTGTCGCGTGGTTCAATCCCGAGGAGTCTCGTATGAAGCCCGTTGAGGTTTCTGACCAGACATTTGCCCAGGAGGTGTTGCAGTATCCAGGCATTGTGCTGGTGGATTTCTGGGCGGTCTGGTGTGGTCCGTGTCGCGTCATTGCCCCAGTGGTGGAGGAGATTGCCCGTGAGTACGCCAATCGTGGCGTCAAGGTGGCAAAAGTCGATGTGGATCGCAATCCCCGCGTGGCGATGCAGTATGGCATTCGGGCAATCCCGTCGCTGCTCTTTTTCCGGGCAGGGGAGCACGTGGATACAGTCATCGGTGCTGTCCCGAAGGGATACCTAGTTGAGCGCCTGGAAGCGCTACTGGCAGAAGTGGGGAATGGCACGTCCTCCGCTACTCAGTGAGGAAGAGCTCCAGCAGGCGCTGCAGGAATTGCCACTATGGCAGCGGGAAGGGAATACGCTGGTCAGGGAGTTTGTCGCCCCGAATTTCGCCGCTGCCGTCGGTTTGCTCACCGCCATCGCAGTCGTTGCCGAGGCGATGGATCATCACCCTGACCTCTTCCTCTACGGCTGGAACAAGCTCCGGGTGATACTCTCCACACACGATCGGGGGGGCATCACGGAGCTGGACATTACGCTGGCAAAAAAGATAGAGCAGCTGCGCTTCTTCTAGCGAGCAGGGTTGCTCGATGGGAAGTGGACGGACCTGCATTGAACGCCTTCGAGCGCGGGAGATTTTGGATTCGCGCGGACAGCCGACAATTGAGGTTGAGGTGGTCTTAGCCGGTGGAGCATGGGGGCGAGCTTCGGTTCCTTCGGGAGCAAGCACCGGTGCACGCGAAGCGGTGGAGCTTCGCGATGGAGGGCAACGTTACGGAGGGCGTGGGGTGCAGCGGGCCATTGAGCGTATTCACCAGCAGATTGCTCCAGCGTTGCTCGGCATGGATGCTACTGAGCAGCAGGCAATCGATGCCTGTCTGTGCCAGCTGGATGGGACTCCGACGAAGTCAGCGCTCGGTGCCAATGCTATCCTGGGTGTTTCACTTGCCGTTGCCAAAGCGGCAGCGGCGGCATGCGGACTCCCGCTCTTTGCCTACTTGGGTGGGATGACAGCGCGGTATTTACCGGTGCCGCTCCTCAATGTACTCAACGGCGGGCGCCACGCTGACAATGCCCTCGATATCCAGGAGTTTCTCCTCATTCCCCATGGAGCGCCGAGCTTTGCCGAAGCGCTCCGAGCAGGGGCAGAAGTGTATGCCGTACTGCGGGAACTGCTGCGGAAGCGGGGCTATGGTGTTGCCGTTGGGGACGAGGGTGGCTTTGCCCCACGGGAGCTTCGCTCGCACGAAGAGGCACTGGAGATCCTGGTTGCGGCAATCGAGCACGCCGGGTATCGAGCCGGGGCTGATATCGCGCTGGGGCTGGATGTAGCCGCCAGCGAGCTTGCCCGGGGACAGTTCTACGAATTCCCGCGCTCTGGGACTCCGCCGCAGACGGCGGCGGAGCTCATCGCCTGGTATGAGAAACTTGCCGAGCGCTATCCGTTGCTCTCCCTCGAAGACGGGCTAGGCGAGGAGGATTGGGAAGGATGGCGCCAGCTTACACAACGGCTCGGCAGCCGCCTTCAGCTCGTCGGGGATGACCTCTTCGTGACACATGCGGAGCTCCTACGCCGTGGCATTGCTGACGGGGTTGCCAATGCCGTTCTCATCAAGCCGAACCAAGTGGGGACATTGACAGAGACGCTGGAAACCGTACAACTGGCGCATCGCTCAGGCTACCGGACCATTGTCTCGCACCGCTCGGGGGAGACGGAAGATACTACGATTGCTCACCTGGCGGTTGGGCTGAGCATTGGGCAAATCAAGACCGGGGCGCCCTGCCGGGGAGAGCGGACAGCGAAGTACAACGAGCTGCTGCGGATTGAGCAGGAGCTGGGTGCCTCAGCGGTCTTTGCTGGAACTCTGGGGCTGTTTCGGCAGCACGTCCCACAGGCAGGGAGAAGTGGATGATTCGGTTCGGTACCGATGGATGGCGCGGCGTGATCGCGTACGACTTCACTGTGGAGAATCTCCGCCTGGTGAGTCTCGCAACTGCACACTATGTCCACTCGCTCCAGCTCAAATACCCGGCGGTCGTCATCGGATACGATACGCGGTTTCTCTCCCGCGAGTTCGCCCACGAGGTTGCCCGGGTTTTCTCCGAGGAGAACATCGTTGTGCACCTGATGGAGAGCTTCGCGCCGACCCCGCTGGTATCGTTTCACACCAAGCAGAAAGGGGCAGCCGTCGGGGTAGTCATCACTGCGAGCCACAATCCGCCGTACTACAACGGCTTCAAGGTACGGGGCAGTTTCGGTGGACCGGCAACCCCGGAGCAGATCGCAGAGATAGAGAAGCACTTGCAACCACTCCTGCGCAAGCCGCCGAAGCGCTGGAAACTCAAGCAGCTCGAAGAGTACGTCGATGCCAACCTGGTCCGCCCCTTTGACCCACGGGAATCGTACCTGCGGCATGTCCGCAAGAAGGTGGATCTGGAGCTCATCGGGCAAGCACATCTCCGGGTTCTGCACGACCCGATGTACGGGGCGGGAATTGGATTCCTGCGCAGCATATTGCCGAACGTGGAGGAAATCCATGCCGAGCTCAACCCGAACTTCGGGGAAGTCGGGCAGCCGGAGCCGATCCCGGAGCGCCTCCGTGCCACAATGGAGCATGTCCGCCGTGCAAAGCGCTATGACATCTGCCTGATTACCGACGGGGACGCTGACCGGCTGGCAGCGCTCGACCACGAAGGCACGTATGTGGATTCCCAGCGCTTATTCATGCTGCTGCTCAAGTACCTCTACGAAGACAAGCGGCGGCGCGGCACGGTTGTGAAAACCGTTTCGGTGACCTCAATGGTGGACCTCTACTGCCAGCGTAACGATATCCCGCTGGTGGTTACCCCTGTGGGCTTCAAGCACATTGCGCGTATCATGCAGGAGCAGCGTGTTCTGTTGGGTGGAGAGGAGTCGGGGGGCTTCGCCAGTGTCATTCACATTCCGGAGCGGGATGGCATTTTCTGCGGACTGCTCCTGCTGGAGATGCTCGTACGGCGGCAGAAATCGCTCAAGCAGCTGAGTCAGGAACTCGATGAGGAGTTCGGTCCGCACCGCTACCGCCGTGTGGACGTGGTGGTCACCGACCGGGAGAAGGCAGCAATTCTGCGGGCCTGTGCCAAGCGACCGGCGCGCATTGGACGGTATCCCGTCGAGCACGTCGATACCACGGACGGCTACAAGTTCTTCGTCCCCGGAGGCTGGCTTTTGGTGCGCCCCTCAGGGACCGAGCCGCTGGTGCGCTACTACGCTGAGGGGCATTCGCTGGCAATGGTCAATGAGTTGCTCGAAGAAGCGCGCAAGCTCCGCTAGGGGACGGGGCTCCGGTAGCGGCGGCGAATGTTGACTGCCAGGTATTCGTGGAAGGTGCGGTGGCGGTCGTAGTCGGGATGCCAGCCCCAGTCCTGACGGGCAGCGGTGTCGTCCACATCCTCTGGCCAGGTGTCCACGATTGCCTGCCGCTGGAGATCGGGTTCGAAGGAGATCTGTGCTTCGGGAAAGAGATGGCGGACCTCCGCGGCGATTTCCTCCGCACTCAGGGAGAAGGCGCCCACGTTGTAGGCGTGGCGTCGGAGTGCTGAAGGCTCAGCCTCTGTCAGAAGTAAGAGTGCGCGGACGGCGTCCGGCATCGCCATGAAGGGGATGCGGGTGTCGGGGCGGACAAAGCAGCGGTAGGGCTTGCCCTGGGCAGCCGCGTGGATCATCTCCGGTCCGTAATCGCTTGTGCCGCCCTGAGGGAGCGTGAACGCCGAGAGAAGCCCTGGGAAACGGAGGGCACAGAATTCAATCCAGCCGGCTTCCGGCTCTGGAGCAAGTCGGCGATAGAACCGTGCGTAGTACAACCCCAGCAGCTCCCCGTAGAGCTTCGTAGCGCCGTAAATGGTCATCGGAGTCAGATACTGGTCTTCCCGGACTTTCCGAGCGCGGCGCTTCTCCTCTAGACTCGGCAGCCCGTAGACGGCAATCGAGCTGGGGAAGAGGAACCGGATGGGCTTGCCGAGCCGCTTGGCCATGCGGTAGGTTGTCTGCAGCAGCCGAAAGGTCCCCTCGACATTGACCCGGTGAGCCAGCTCGGGTTCCCGCTCGGCTTGCGAGGAGAGGATTGCTGCAAGGTGGAAAACACGCTCGAAGCCGACCTGCAGCAGCTGTGTGTGCAGCTCCGGATCGCTGATATCGCCGAGCACCGCCCGATAGCACCGCCGGGACAGAGCGGGCGGGAGCGGACGGATGTCGGTAGCCAGAACAGGAATGCCGCGCTCGGCAAGTGCCTCAATCAAGCTCTGTCCAAGCTCCCCACTGGCTCCGGTCACCAGTGTGATTGCACTGTTCACCTTTCAGCTCCCTGCGGCAGGACCGAACTACGGGCAAAATTACGCTATTTTCGCACCACGCTTCGGGAAGCCGCACCAATCGGTGGCGGGCGGAGTCTCGCAGTCAGTTCGGGCAACGCGGATGTTCGTCTCCCGGCTGGAATTGCTCGGGTTCAAATCCTTTGCACAGCGGACGGTCTTGCTCTTCCCCGAAGGGCTGACAGCAATTGTCGGACCGAACGGATGCGGCAAGAGCAACATTGTAGATGCTCTTCGGTGGGTACTCGGAGAGCAGCGCTTGTCGGTGCTGCGCTGCGAGACGCTCGAGCAGCTCATCTTCAATGGGAGCCGGGCACTCAAGCCCTCGGGGATGGCGGAAGTGACGCTGACGGTGGAGAACACCTCTGGGGTTCTGCCGGTAGAGTTCACGCACGTGGTTGTGACCCGCCGCGTGTACCGCAACGGGGAGAGCGAGTACCGGCTCAATGGAACACCATGCCGGCTGCGAGACATCCAGGAGCTCTTCCTCGATTCCGGCTTTGCTGCGCACAGCTACTCGGTGATCGAGCTGCGGATGGTCGAAGAGCTCCTCAATGGGCGCCCGGAAGAGCGACGCCGCCTCCTGGAAGAGGCAGCAGGAATAGGCAAGTACAAACTGCGCCGGCGTGAAGCGCAGCGTAAGCTGGAAAGTGTTCGGCACGACCTCGAACGGATTGAAACCCTGCTGGCAGAACTTCGGCAGCAGGCTGCCGCGCTCAGTCAGCAGGCAGAGCAAGCCCGGCAGTGGCAGCAGTGGGACGCGCAGCGGCGGCATGCCGAACGCCTCCTCCTGGCTTGCCACTGGCACCGCCTCGGTGAACAGCTGCAGGAAAGCCAGCAGAGAGCACAGCACCATCGGCACCAGCTCCAGCAAGTCGAACAGCGCGCCGAAGAACTCCGCGCAGCACTCCGTGCTGAGGAGGAAGCCTCCGCTGCTGTGGAACACGCTCTCAGCCAGCTCGACGCCCACCTGCGCCAGCTCACCGAGGAACTGCACCCCTTGCGGGTCCGCTGCGAGACCGTGCGCGAACGCCAGCGGATCGCTCAGGAGTCCGCAACCCGGCTTGTCCGGGAACAGGAACGAATTCGGCAAGAGCTCTTGCAACTTGCCCAGCAACGGGAAGAGGTGCGCTGCCGCTTCGAGGAAGTCCATCAGCAGGAACAGCACTGGCGCGAACGCCTCAACCAGATCCAGCATCGCCAAGAAGAACTGCGCCAGGCACTACAACGCTGTCAGCGTTCCCTCCAGCCCCAGCGACAGCATATCGAGATGCAACGCCAGCGGGTGTTCCATTGCCGCCTGGAGCTCGAATGCCTGCAGGCACGGCGGGAGCTCGTGCTCCGGCACATTCAGCAGAGCCACCAGGAAAGGGAGCGTCTCCGGCAGCGGCAGGAAGAACTCCGCGGAGCTCTCCACCGGACGGAGGCGGAACTCCAGCATTGGGAACAGCAGAGCAGGGTTCGGCAGCAACAGCTGCACCAGTGCCAAGAGCGTGCCGCGGAGCTCGGCGAGCGTCTCGGAAAGCTTCACCAGCATGGTGAGCAGCTGCGCCGGGAGATCCTCACCCTCTCTGCCCGTCGTGAATGGCTGGAAAGCCTTGCCAGCGAACACGAGCTGTTACCGGCTCTCCGGACAGCCTTTCCTGAACTGGAGTTTTCGCTCCTGGCAGAGCATGCTCTCGTGCCGGAGCCTTTCCGGCGAGCCTTTGCGGCAACAGTTGCTGGACTCGGAGAGCTCCCGCTGGCAGACCGTGTGGAGCACGTTGGAGATAGCCTTCTGCACCGCCTCCCGGACTCGGTGCCGAGCGGCGCGGTGCTCTTTCCTTCAGAGGCTGAGCCGGGGAGACTCCCGCCGCTGGAGAAACAGCCCGGTGTCCATGGATGGCTTTGGGAGCTGGTCGTGCTCCCATCCCCTCTGGCGGCAGCGCTCTATGCCTTGCTCGGGCGGGTGCTCGTGGTAGATTCCCTTGCGGTGGGTATGCCCTTCCTGGAGCATGGGCTTGCCGATGCGGTGGTGACCTGTGACGGGCTCTTCCTCCACCGCAGTGGGCTATTCCGCTGGCAGCGCGCAGTGACCCCGTGGATCGGACGCCGCCACGAACAGCAGGAGCTACAGCGGCGACTTGAGCAGTTGCATAGTGAGCTGGAGAGCATTGAGCTACAGCAAGCAGAGCTTCGCCAGCAGATGCAGCAGGTCGATCCCGAACCAGCCCGCCAGGCGTATGCCGAGGCGGAACGTCATCTGCATCGTCTCCAGGCACAGCTCGGGCAGCTGCAGCAGCAGATGGAGCGGCTTGAGCAGGTCTGGAGCGAACTCCAGCAGCAGCTCCAGCAGCTCCAAGCAGAGCAGGCGCAGCTTGTCGAGCGCATTGGGCACCTCACACAGGAGCTCCAGCAGGCAGAAGAAGCGTTGCGTGCTGCCGAGGAGCGCCTTGCTGCTGAACTTGCCGAGGAAGAGCGGCTCCGCACCGCATTGGAGGAGGTCTCGGAGGAATGGCACCAGACGGAACGCCACGCCCTTGCGGCACACCATGAACGCTCTCAGCTCGAGCGCACGCTCCAGGAGCTGAACCGCCGCCTTGAGCAACTCCGTCACCGGGAAACCCAGCTCCAGCAGGAACGCACGGAAGCGGAAGCTCTCCTGAACCGCCTCCAGCGTGAGTTGGATACGACCACCGAGCAGCGCCAGGCGTGGGAAGCCAAGCTCCAGGAGCTCCGGCAGCAGCAGGAGCAGTATCGGCAGCGTCTTCAGCAGCACCGGCAGCGTTATACGGACATTGCCGCACAGCTGCAATCTCTCCAGCAGCAGCGTGACGAGGCGTTTGACCGCCTCCATGCCGCTGAGCTGCGCTGCGAGCAACTTCGAACACAGCGGCAAGAGCTCTGCGAACGCTTCCGCGAGCTCTTCGGCGAGGAGCCCGCTGCAGTGGAGCTCCCACAGCCTCTGCCGCCGCTTTCACGTCTCCAGCAGCAAATACGGCAAGCAACTCAGCAGCTGGAGGCTCTCGGTCCGGTCAACTTCCGAGCTCTCCAGGAGTATGAACAGCTCTGCGAGCGCTTGCGCTTCCTTGAGTCCCAGCATGCGGATCTGCAGCAGGCAGCACTCTCCTTAGAGCAGATCGCTGAGGAGACCCATCGCGTTGCGGTCCAGCGTTTTACCGAGACCTTCGAGCAGGTGCGCCGCAACTTCCAGCGCCTCTTCCGGCTCCTCTTCGATGAGGGCGATGAAGCCGATCTTCGCCTGAGTGGAGAAGACCCCCTGGAGGCATCGGTGGACATCGTGGCAAAGCCTCGGGGCAAGCGCCCACAGCTGCTCGAACAGCTCTCCGGGGGTGAGAAAACCCTGGTGGCGATTGCCTTCCTGTTCGCTCTCTACCTGGTCAAGCCGAGCCCCTTCTGCGTTCTGGACGAGATTGACGCGCCGCTCGACGATGCCAACATTGACCGCTTCCTGCGCCTGCTGCGTGGATTTGCCGATACGACGCAGTTCCTGCTCATCACCCACAACAAGCGCACGATGGAGGCGGTGGACACGCTCTACGGTGTCACTCTGCAGCCAGACGGCGTCTCAAAAGTTGTTGCCGTTCGTCTACGCCCTCCCGAGCAGGTCAGTCCGTAATGGGCGCAGTCATGCTCCGATGGCTTCTGGGTGTGAGTCTGTGTCTAAGTGTGGCGGTCGCGCAAGAGGAATTTCGTCTGACCCTCCCGAAACGCTTTCCCGAGGTGTGGCGTGCTGTTAAGCACGCAATCACCGAGCGAGGATGCCAGCTGGAGTACGAGCGCTACCTGGAGGATACCGCGGGTACTCTCTCGGGTATCCTCCGGTCGGAGTACTGTGTCCTGGTCCAGGGAGAAGATTCCACCCGGGCGGTCATGGAACGCTATAGCGTGCAGTTGCCGCGCATTCGCGGTGCCCGCTGGATGAATGGGCGCGTGCAGTATACGGTGCGCCTGCGTGAACTCGACACCAGCGGTGTAGAGCTGCGCCTGAGCGCCGAGCTAAGCGGGATGGAGGGGTATATTACCAACCGGGTGCACTTCTGGGCATCGAACGGCATTCTGGAGCGGCAACTGCTCCGGCGCATCGGCGAGCTCCTCGGGTTGCCCGAAGCTGTTGTTCTGCCTCAACCGCCGGAGAAGCCTGAAGAGGAGGAACCGTGGTGAACGTTCCCGTTCCGCTGGCTCTCCTCCTGCAGGGGCTGCCGTACGAGTGCCTCTGCGGGAGCATGGAGATAGGGATTGACGCACTCTGCGACGACTCGCGGCAGTGCCGTCCCGGGGCGTTATTCGTTGCCGTCCGAGGGCATGCACATGATGGACATCGGTTCATTGCAGAGGCTATTCGGAACGGCGCGCGCGGCGTGCTCTGTGAAGAGCCTCCAACACAGGTGCCGGATGGGTGTACGGTGGTATGCACACCGGATACTCGAACGGCTCTGGCTGTGGTTGCCCATCGCTTCTTCGGGGAACCCAGCCGAGCACTCCGGATCATCGGGGTGACGGGGACGAACGGGAAGACAACCACCACCTTCTTCGTGCGCCGTGTTCTGGAGAAGGCGGGCATTCCAACGGGGGTCATTGGCACCACGGGGGCGTACTGTGGAGATGAGCGTCGGGCGCTTCGGCACACAACGCCAACCCCGATCGAGTTCTGCTCGCTGCTTGCCTGGATGCGCGAACGGGGCAGCCACGCTGTCGTTGTAGAAGTGAGCTCCCATGCGCTCGACCAGCGCCGGGTTGAGGCTATCCACTTCGCAGCAGGGCTGTTCACCAATCTCTCGCACGACCATCTGGACTACCACGGGACACTGGAAGCGTATGCACAGGCGAAGCGGCACCTCTTCGAGCTTCTGCCCCCGGATGCCGTAGCTTTTGCCTGCGACAGTGGTGATGGCTGGGGAACATTCATGCTCGCGGCTGCCCGCTGCCGCATGCGGTATCGGGTCGGAATCGGGACCGAGGCAGATATTCCGCTCCGACATCTCCAGGCGAGCCGGACGGGGATTCGCTGGGAAATGTGTCTGCCGAACTGTGCCGAGTGGATACCTTTCCAGAGCCGACTGCTGGGCGAGTACAACGCCTTCAATGCAGCGCTTGCTGTTGCGCTTGGATGGTCCTGGGGTGTGGAACTCCGGCTTCTGCAAGAAGCCATTGCGGAGGCAGAGCCACCGCCGGGGCGGATGGAGCCAATCGCCTTACCTAACGGAGCACTGGCTCTTGTTGACTATGCCCATACGCCCGATGCCTTGCAGCGAGTGCTGCAGGCGGCACGGTGCCTTCTCTCGGCAGGAGGGCGCCTTATCTGCGTCTTCGGCTGCGGGGGCGAGCGTGACCGCGCGAAGCGCCCGCCGATGGGTGCCATTGCTGCCCAGTGGGCAGATATCGTGGTGCTGACCAACGACAACCCCCGTCATGAGCCGCCAGAGCGCATCCTGGAGGACATCCGTTCGGGGATTCCTCCGGAAGCCGCAGCTCGGGTTTTGGTAATTCCGGAGCGCTCGGAGGCTCTCTGGACAGCAGCGCAGATGAGCGCGGCAGGGGACATTCTCCTGGTAGCGGGGAAGGGACATGAGGAGTACCAAGTGCTCGGTGACCGTGTTGTTCCTTTCAGCGATCGGGAAGCTCTGCGTACGATTGCCCAGTGGATGAGGGAGCACATGTCAGTCTCTGATACGGCGCAGCAATGAGGAGCTATGTCTGGACGCTCGGGGGAGGATTCTGCCTTGTGCTGCCGGCATTTGCCTTGGGCGGGAGCGGCGCGTGGTGGCTCCCGCGCTCGGTTGCCCTGGAAGCTCCGAGAGAGCCGCTGCAGTGGTGCTCGGTTCCCCCCACGGCGGTGCTCGAACGCCGTCCTTCGGCGATTCGCTGGCGTCCGTACAACGTACTACGCTACGAGCTCTTCCTCGATTGGGTGCAGCTCATGGCGCGCACGGGCGTCGGGGCTGCTGACCGCGTCTTCCGTGGGCTCAACCGCATCACACTGCGGGTTGATAGCCCCGGTATTCAGCAGCTCGCCTTCGATGCAGCAGCTATGAGCATTGACAGCGTGGCGGTCAATGGGATTCCGGTCGCAGCCTCTCAGCCTGTGGGGGACAGTATCACGGTGCAGCTTCCTTTCTCCGTGGCTGCAGGTGATACCGTGGTAGTAGAGATTGCCTATACGTCCCGCACCGGGCGAAATCTCGGGTTGTACCTCTACCCGAAGGGGCAGTTTGTCGGGCTCGGTCCGGGTGGGGATTCGGTCTTTGTGGAGGAACGCATTGCGTACACGATGAGCGAGCCGGAGGATGCCCGCTACTGGATGCCCTGTAACGATGCTCCGCACGATAAGGCGCTGGCGACTCTCTCGGTTGCAGTACCGGAGAGTGTCTCGGTTGCCTCGAATGGCTGGCTCGATACAGTGATGCAGCTCCCGAGCACGGTGCCTGGTGTGCGTGCCGTATGGGTGTATCGGTGGACCGATACGGTGCCTATCCCGACCTACCTCATGGTGGTGCATGCTTCCCGATATGCCCACATCGCCGATGAGTACGTGCGTCCGGATGGCAGCCGGGTACCGCTGCTCTATTACGTTTGGTCCTCCGATGTGGAAAGCTCTGACACGACAGGGCGACGCTACAATGCGCGGTATGCCTTCCGGAACGTGCCGCAGATGATGCGGGCGTACGAGAGCTTCTTCGGGCGCTATCCCTTCGTCAAGTACGGCATGGCAGCAGTACAGCCCTTTGCCTACGGTGGGATGGAACATCAGACGATGACCACCGTCAATCGCTCCTGGCTGCGAGGGATGGCAGAGCTGGGCATTGCCCATGAGCTGGCACACCAGTGGCTGGGCAATTTGGTCAGCTGTGCGACCTGGAACGACATCTGGCTCAACGAGGGTGGCGCAACCTGGTCAGAGGCACTGTGGCTGGAATGGCTCTTCGGGGCAGAAGCCTACCAGCAGCGGATGGAACGTGCACGCACTGACTACCTTGAGCAGCGCCCCACAGTCATGCAACTCCCGCTCTATGCGCCGCCGCGCTCGCTCATCTTCTTCTATGCTACCACGTACGCCAAGGCGGCATGGGTCTATCACATGATGCGTCGTATGGTGGGTGATAGCCTCTTTTTCCCTGCTCTGCGGGCATATCTGGCACGTCACCGCTTTGGCTCGGCAGAAACAGAAGATCTCCTGGCGTCGCTGCAAGCGGATATCCCCAATCCACCGGTGCCGTGGCGTACCTTCTTCGATCAGTGGGTCTATGCTGCCGGGCATCCGGTGCTGGAAATTCTCCCGTCGGTGTCGCCGCTGCCGAATGGGCGCTACTGGGTCCGCTGCCTGGTGCGGCAGACACAGTCTGGAAGTGCTGTCCCGGCGGTGTTCGTGATGCCCTGGGTGCTGAAATTCCGCGGCAGCGATGGCAGCTATGCCGAGCACCGGTTTGTCAGTACCGCGCGCGAGCAACTGGTGGAGGTGGAGCTCCCGTTTTTCCCCTCCTCTGTGCAGCTCAATGCGGAAGATGTGCTCTGCGAGTACACCGTGGCTCCGGTCTCGGTTGCACCAGCAACGCAGCCTCGCGCGGTCCAGCTGCGAGTAGTGCCGCAACCGGTCCAGGGGGAAGGTGTGCTGGAATTCCAGCTGCCGGAGGCGGGATCTGTGAAGCTGGAAGTGGTTACGCTTACCGGAGCTTCGAGAGTGCTTTACCAAGGCTTTCTCTCGGCGGGGGTATACCACTTCCCGCTCCGGATGGAATCTTCTGCAGCTGGAGTCTATGCGGTACGGCTCTGGATGGATACACAGCCGGCTGCCAGTGTTGTGTTCCAGTGGTCTCCGTAGCATGGTCGAGAGGATCCCCGCAGAGGCAGAAACGCAGCCATACCGGGAGCTTTTCCCGCACTGCCGGGACGGTGTGGTGTATGTGGACCATGCGGCGGTCAGCCCCCTTCCCGTGCCGGTGGTGGAAGCAGTTGAACGATACGTGCGGCGGCGCCATTACGGGAAGCCTGGGCTCGAGTGGGAGTTGGAACGTGCAGCGCGAGCCCGGAAGCTTATTGCCGACCTCATCGGCGCTCCCTCGGAGGCAACGATTGCGCTGATGCCGAATACCACAACGGGGCTAGCTGCTGTGGCACTTGCTCTTCCCTGGTCTTCAGGGGAGAGTGTCCTGGTCGGGGAGTGGGAGTTCCCGGCGGCGGTGTATCCCTGGCGGGCGTTGCAGCGCTTTGGGGTTCGCCTCCGGTTGCTCCCTATGCCGGATGGCGGGCTCACAGCAGAACGCGTTGCTGAGGCGCTCGATGCGAGTGTCCGGGTCGTTGTTGTCAGCGCTGTGCAGTTTCTCTCCGGCTACCGGGTGGACCTCGAAGAGCTCGGACAGCTATGCCGGCAGCGGGGTGTGCTCCTCGTGGTAGATGGCATGCAGGCTGTGGGGGCGGTTCGGCTCGATGTTCGGCGGGCGCAGATTGCAGCGCTGGCGTGTGGGGGGGCCAAGTGGCTGATGGCACCGCACGGCTCGGGGTTCCTCTACCTTGCTCCGGAGCTTGTCGAGCGCCTCACTCCAGGTATTCTGGGATGGCTCGCAGCGGAGAATCCCTGGGACTTCTTCGCTTTCGAGCAGCCGCTGGCAGCCACAGCGCGCCGCTTCGAGGGCGGCTCGCTAGACGTCGGTGCTATTGTTGGACTCTGTGCCGCTCTGGAGCTGCTCCACACCTATGGTCCTGACCGTGCTGAGCAGCGTCTCCGGGCGCTGAGTACCTATCTCTGGGAACGTCTCCGGGCGGAGTTCCCGGAGCTCCCTCTCTTGACCCCTGCCCAGGCGGAACGGCGTGCCGGTATTGTGACGCTCCGCGTGGGCAGTCCGGAAAGAGCGGCAGCCCTGGTCAAAGAGCTAGCGCAGCGCCGGATCTACTGCTCTGCCCGGCTGGAATACGTTCGCTTCTCGCCGCACTGGTACAATACCGCGGCGGAGCTGGAACAGCTGGTGGCAGCGCTCCGAGATATCCGTGCCGTCAGAGGTTGGCATATGCAGGGGATGGCACCATGAAGGCGTCCCTTACCGATCAGGAACGCCGGCGACGGGAGGAATTGGAGCTCCTCCGGCAGGCAGGCGTCGAGCCATACCCTTATAGCTACGAGCGGACGCACACCATCGAGCAACTTCGCCGAGGAGTTGCCGAAGCCTCGGTGGAGACCTTTGCGGATGTGTCGCTGGCCGGGCGCATCATGGTCTTCCGCCGCATGGGAAAGGCAACCTTCGCTGACGTCCAAGATGAAAGTGGGCGGCTGCAGCTCTACTTCCGTGCCGATACTCTCGGGGAACGCTACGAGTTGCTGCGTTTGCTCGATATCGGCGATATCATCGGTGCCCGGGGCTTCCTCTTCTACACCCGAACTGGCGAGCTCACGCTCCATGTCCTTTCCTACCAGCTGCTCTGCAAGGCTCTGCGTCCTATCCCGGTTCCGAAGGAGGAGATCGATGAGCAAGGACGGCGAATCCGGCATGATGCCTTCACAGACAAAGAGCAGCGGTATCGGCGGCGGTATGTTGACCTGATTGTCAACCCTGAGGTGCGCGACGTTTTCCGCAAGCGAGCGCGTCTGCTGCGGGCTCTGCGTGCCTTCTTCGATGCCCGTGGCTGGTTGGAGGTGGAAACCCCAATTCTGCAGCCACTCTACGGTGGAGCACATGCACGCCCGTTTACAACCTACTACAACGCGCTGGACCGGCATTTCTATCTTCGCATTGCGACGGAGCTCTACCTCAAGCGGCTGATCGTGGGCGGATTCGAAGGGGTTTACGAAATCGGCAAGAACTTCCGGAACGAAGGGATGGATCGGCTCCACAATCCGGAGTTCACCGCGCTGGAGCTCTACGTTGCCTACCGGGATTACGTCTGGATGATGGAGCTGGTCGAGGAGTTGCTCGTCTACGTTGCCCAGGAGGTGAACGGGACAGTGGAGCTGCGGCGGGGGGAGCATCGCGTTGAGCTGCGACGTCCTTTCCGCCGGGTGCGCTGGTATGACGCTGTGCGGGAAGCAACTGGATTGGAACTCCGAGGGCGTACGGCAGAGGAGCTCTCTCAGGTAAGCCGTCAGCTTGGGCTGGAGTTGCCCCCAACGGCGTCAGAACCCAAGCTGCTCGATGAGCTCTTCACCACCTTCGTCCAACCTCGGCTCATTGAGCCCACCTTCGTGCTGGACTATCCCCTCAGTCTCTCGCCGCTGGCGAAACGACATCGCAGCGACCCGGACGTTGCTGAGCGCTTCGAGTTGTTCCTCTTCGGGATGGAAATTGCCAATGCCTTCTCCGAGCTGACCGACCCGCTGGAGCAGCGCCAGCGCTTCCTCCAGCAAGCCCGGTGGCGGGAGAAAGGAGATTTGGAAGCGATGCCGCTTGACGAAGATTTCCTGGCGGCTCTCGAGGTCGGCATGCCGCCGACGGCGGGCTTGGGGATTGGCATTGACCGCCTGGTGATGATTCTCACCGAGCAGCCGACCATTCGCGATGTGATTCTCTTCCCCCACATGCGTCCAGAGGAAGAGGTGCCGATGGATGTCTCAGAAGAGACCTCATGACCGATGGGATACACGCCCTTACCTCGCTCGGTGATCCCTGTCCAGCGCCCTGTCCGGCAACACCTCTGGGTCCATGCGCTCCTGTTCGGGGCAACCTTTTTCTCCGTCTTGCTGGCCGGCGTTCAGTGGATGGGGAAAGACCCGCTGGAGCTTTCAAACCTCCACTACGGTGTGACCTATGCGGTGCTGATCCTCTGTTTCCTCAGCGCGCATGAGTTTGGGCACTACTTTGCTGCGCGCTTCCATCGGGTGGATGTGACACTGCCGTACTTTCTGCCCGTGCCGCTCCCCTTCTTCTTCCCCTTTGGGACACTCGGAGCGGTGATCCGGACACGTTCTCCGATTCTCTCCCGGCAGGCGCTCTTTGATATCGGCATTGCTGGTCCTCTGGCGGGTTTTGTCGTCAGCGTCGTGATTCTCGTGATCGGCTTCCAGACGCTGCCGCCGCAGAGCTACATCTACGCTGTCCATCCGGAATACGTGCAGCTGGGTTCCATTCCTCCGTGGGGGCTGCACTTCGGAGATATTCCGCTTTACCATTGGCTGGCAGCTGTGTTTGCAACGTCGTCGGGCTTTCTGCCGCCGATGAACGAGATGTACCACTACCCCTTCCTGTGCGTGGGGTGGTTCGGGCTATTTGTGACGATGCTGAATTTGCTGCCGCTGGGGCAGCTCGATGGCGGGCACATCACCTATGCGCTCTTCGGGGAAGCGCATCGGGTCATTGCCCGGGTGGTCTGGTGGGGGCTTGTCCTGCTCGGGATGGGTCCGGTCTTCGGCTGGGTAATGGGTGCCTTGAGTGGGGATTCACCGAACGCGGTGGTGCAGCTGCTTCAGCAGACGCTGTTGCCTGTGCTGCGTGGTATAGAGCAGATTGCTCCGTGGTACTATCGGGCGTGGGAGGGTTGGCTGTTCTGGGCGGTGTTCACACGGTTATTGATCCGCCTGGAGCATCCGCCGGTGCCGGACCCTGAACCCTTGACACCGGGACGGCGTCTGCTGGGGTGGCTCGCGCTGGGGATTTTCGTGGTGTGCTTCAGTTACAACGGCATCTACGACGTGCCCCCGCCGCCGGGCTTTTTGCCCGCGCCCTGAGCTGTGCCGACGTAGCGGAAGTTGATGTGCCGCCGCTTGAGGTCAACGTCGAGGAGCTGCACCTTGAGCCGGGAGCCGAGCGTGAAGACCGTCCGTGTCCGCTTGCCAACGAAGCGGTAGCGGCGTTCGTCGAAGACGTAGAAATCCTCGGGCATCTCCCGAAGCGGCAGCAGCCCTTCCAGGTAGACCTTGTCCAGCAGCAGGAAGAGCCCAAAGGAGGCAATCCCCGTCACTGTTCCCCAGAATTTGCGTCCAAGCAGGCGGCTGGCCAAGAGGACCTGCGCCACTTTCGTCGAGGCCCGCTCGGCTTCTACCGCGAGCTGCTCCCGAGCCGAGCAGTGCTCGCCGGCATGTTCCAAGTATTCTCGCAGGGAGCGGAGTCGGTGGGCAGAGGGTTTGCGAGGGCGGGAGTATTCCTTCAAGAGCCGGTGAGCAATCAGATCGGGATAACGTCGGATTGGCGAGGTAAAGTGCGCATACGCGGCAAATCCCAGCCCGTAATGCCCAATGTTGTAGGGCGAGTAGACCGCCTTCGCCATAGCGCGCAGGAGAAATTGGTGGATGATGAGCTTCTCGGGACGCTTCTCCAGATGCTGCAACAGCTCCATCCACTCGTGGGAAGTCTCCGGCTGCCGACGGACAGGCAAGCCCAGAGCGCGTAAGAGTTCGATCACTTCCTTGACCTTCGCAGGGTCGGGAACATCGTGGATGCGATAGAGGAAGGGCAGCGGCTCGGACAACCCCCAGCGGCGAGAGCGGTCTTGTACAAACTGCGCCACCGTGCGGTTGGCTGCCAGCATGCACTCTTCGACAAGGCTGGTGGAGTCCGTGCGCATCTTCGGGAGGACCTCCACGGGGAAGCCATCGGCATCGAGGCGGAATTTGAGCTCCAGTGTCTCGAAGTCAATCCCGCCTTCGCGGAAACGGCGCCTCCGGAGAGTTTGTGCCAGTTCATGGAGAAGCAGGAGCTGCTCGGCGTAATCTCCCTGCCTGCTCTGGAGGATGTGCTGAACCTCCTCATAGGTGAAGCGGCGCCGGCTACAGATGACCGATTCACACAGCTCGTACCGCCGGAGGACACCGGCAGGTGTGAATTCCATCAGCACTGAGTAGGTCAGCCGGTCCTGCCCCGGCATCAAGGAGCAGATGTTGGTAGAGAGCACCTCCGGAAGCATCGGCACGACGCGGTCTACCAGATACACGCTCGTGCCGCGCTGGAAAGCTTCGCGGTCGGTCAGGCTCCCTTCGGGTACGTAGAAGCTGACATCGGCAATGTGGACACCGAGCAGGAGGTTCCCATTGGGGAGGCGTTCGATAGAGAGCGCATCGTCGAAATCTTTGGCATCCTCGGGATCTATGGTGAAGGTAATCTGCTGGCGGAGGTCTCGGCGCCGGGCGATTTCCTCGGCAGTCGGAGGGTGCGCAAGGCGATGGGCTTCGTCTTCCACCGCTGCAGGGAAGCGGAAGGGAAGCTGGAATTCCTTCAAGATGCTGGCAAATTCAGCTCTCGGATCGCCGGCTCGTCCGAGGATTTCCACAACTTCCGCTTCCGGACTCTTCAGCGGATCGGTCCAGCGCGTCAAGCGGGCAAGCACCTTGTCGCCGTGCCGTGCTCCGTGGAGCTTCTCTGCTGGCAAGAGGAAGTCCACGTAGTAGGCCTCCTCATCGGGGACCAGGAAGAAGAAGCTGCCGTCATACTCGACCGTTCCGCTGATAAGCTCCCGGGAGCGTTCCAGGATGGAGACTACCTCTCCCCGGGGCTTTCGGCGAGAGCTTTCCTGTAGGGGGCGGACCAGGACGCGATCGCCGGGGAGAGCGGTATTGAGGTGGTGGCGTCGAACGATAACTTCCGGATACTCTGGGTGGGGACTGCGCACTACGCCGATTCCGTGCTCAATGCTGAGCACCCCTTCCAGGAGCGTTTGCTCCGGAAGCGAGCGGAGGCGGTAGCGGCGACGTGCCCCGCGTTCGATGATGCCTTGTGCCTGAAGCCACTCGAGCGTGCCGAGCAGTTCTTCATAGCGCGGGTCTTCCCGCGCAATGCCCAGTTGGCGGGCAAGCTCGTAGAGCCGGAGGGGACGCCGACGGAGCAGGCGGAGGATGTCTTCGACGAGCTTCGGGTAAACAGGGCGCTCCATCGGTTGTCAGGCGTAAGGGATGACGGTGTTTCCTTTCTGGGCGGCTTTCTCCAGGGCTGTCAAAACGGCGCGGAGCACCTCTTCTCGGCTGCGGTGCTGCCGCAGAGTGGTCAGCCCAATGCTCACCGTTGTGCTCATCCGGTGCTGCTCGAAGACAAACAAGGTGGTGGCAATCTGCTTGCGGACCTTCTCTGCCCAGAGGTGGGACTGCGTCAGCTCTGTGCCGGGCAAGAGAATCCCGAGGGTATCTTCGCTGAGATAGCCCACGACGTCGCAGCCCCGCAGGTGTGTCCGGAGGATGGGCAGAACGTGCGTGAGGAGGAGCTCGCGCAGGCGGGGAAGGGCAATCGTAGAGAGAACGCCGTAGCGGTCAAGGCGGAGGGCGCAGAGCGTGGCATCGGTACCGAGGAGGTGAGCACGTTCGAGCTCTTCTGCGATCCGGTAGCGGAAGCCCTCTTGAGTCCAGATCCCGGAGGTGGACTGAAACCATAGCCCTCCACGGAGTAGCTCGTCCCAGTAGCGGTGTTCCAGCAGGCTCCCGCTCCAGAGACCGAAGGTTTCTGCCAGTTCCAACTCCTTCGGCAGGAGCGGCTCAGGGGTCTCGCAGTAGAGGGCACCGTAGGCATGGGTCGCGGAGCACAGGGGGATGACATACGCAGTGTGGGCTTCCAGTGCTGGGGGTTCCTGGGGATGGAGGCGATGGGGTTGCGAGCGCCCATCCCACTGCTGGACGTGCCCGCTATAGAGTGCCTCGCCGAGCAGCGTCTGCTCGAGCCGGCAGGGAACCGACCGGAGATGATGCCAGCTGTGGGGAGCTCGCAGTGCGGTGATACGCCATTGCCGCTGGTGTTGGCTATAGAGGCAGAGCACGAGGACGGGCGCAGGGAGGAGTTCTGCCCACAGGGAGAGCAGCTGCTCGGGGAAGGTTTCCTCTGGCTCGGTGCTCAGCTTCCAGAGGCTCCGGGCGTACTCCCAGAGCCGACTCTGCTGGAAAAGCTCGTAGTGCTGGATATAGCTCTGCAGCAAACCGCTGATGAGGAGCACGACGTGCCCGAGCAGGCTTACCGTCATTGCCGTATATGCTTGCGCGTGGGGACTGTCCAGGCAGAGAACCCCCACAGGGCGGGCATGCAGGAGGATGGGGACACCGACAAAGGAGCTCGTGCCGGCGCTTTGGCGGTAGTAGGGCAGCAGCTCCACTTCGGCGCTGGGTTGGAGTTCTGTCACAATCTCGGCTCGTCCGTCGAGAACGATCTGGCTGACAACGTCGCGCCCGAGTGGGAAGGTACGCTGTTCAGAGCGGAAGAGCTCCGGATGCTCCGACTGCCAGCACTCCAGCACGAGGAGTCCCCGTTCGCTGTCAAGCCAGAAGAGAGCAGCAGTCTGCGAAGGGACAATGGCGCGGACAAACGTGAGGATGCGGTCCAGCAGGGCGTGGAAAGCGTGACGCGGTTCGCTCGGTGGTGCAGAGGAAGGGGTGAGCACGAATTCCGGCAGAGTCACGGCGCGCAGACGTGCTGCTGGGGGTTCGGCTGCCGGTGAGGTAGTCGGCGCTGATGGTGCTGCTGGCGGAGCTGGCGTTGAACGCCGGGGACGACGTCCAACGATACGGACGCTGGAGGTGTCCTCCACGAATTCCTCCAATGGCGGGGTCTCAGACGCCGTGGGAGGAGCGCTGGTGGGGTCTGTGCTGGCGAAGGTTTCGGCAAAGTCATCGAAGATCAGCCGGGTGCTGCGCGGCTCCTGCCGGATGGTTGTCTTCAGCTGTTCTGCTTGCGAGCGGAGGGTGGGGGAATACAGGCTCTCTTCGCTGAGCCGCTGGGAGATGAGCAGGAAGAAAGCGAGCGCTCCCAGGAGGGCGATGGAGACACCGATGAGGCGAACGGCGGCATCGTCAAGAACAAGAGCAATCAGCAGACCCACGAGCACAACCCCGGCAGCCAGCCAGTCAATGGGGGTAAGCAGGCGCAAGAGCCGCTTTACTTCTTCGACCATCCTCGTCGGACAAGCTGGAATTGGACTCGGGTGCGTGCCTCCTGCCGAAAGCGCTCGCTGTGCTTCTGTACGGTGTCACGGAGCAAGACTTCAAAGCGGGTCTGGAGCTGGATGTCTTTCGCAACGGTGTAGCCTTGCTGCGCATCAATGAGGATGAGTCCGCTGCCACTCAAGGCTTCATCCCGCAGGGTGGCTTCCATATCGCCCTGTCGGAGGCGCCGTTGCAGAGGACGCGAGCGCAGAGTTGCTTGGATCTCGACCAACTTCCTATCCCCTGCCGGGCGTACGCCGAGGATGCGGTATTCGGCGACGTTACGCATGGGGAAGGCAGAGGCAAGCATATCAGGGTACTCATGACGCCAGCTCCAGGTGCTGTCGAGCGGTTCGGGAGGGAAGGCTAAGTATTCCTGCTGCAATGGACGGTACATCTGCTCTTCGAGCCGCTGCTTCATCAGCTCGTCGAGGCTCTCCGGGAGTGTATCCGGGGAAAGCTGCCGAATCCGCCGCAGCAGTGCTTCGAGCCCAAAGATGGAATCAATCTGCCCGTCGCGGGTAACGAGCATCCGCACCTCCGTGCCCAGGAGCGCTGTCAGATGGGCGTAATTCGGGTTTGCACGGTCGGAGGAGTCGCGGGAATCGTAGCTGAACCGCTCCAACACGCCACTGCTTCCCGACGCCGCGAAGCGAGCTTGCAGAGAGTCGATGCGGAGAGTGCATTCAATACGCCCGTCAGGGTGCAAGGAACGGATGGTCTTGAGGTAGTATTGCCGGACGAAGCTGGTCTGCTCCAGTGTGTCTTGGCGCACGGTGTCTATCCGGGTCATCCAGTAGGCATACCACTCCGTGGGCTGGACGGCGTAGCGGGGCAGTTGTGGAATCTCCCCAGCAGTTGGAGGCATGAGAGTGTCGGCTGTGAGGAACGCGGCTGTAGTCTCTGCTCCAACCTCTGCAGTGCTCTGGGAGCTATACCGGTGCGGACCGCAGGCGAGAGGGGAGACGAGGAAGCTCAGGCAGAGGACAATTACTCTTCGCGCAGGAAACGCCATGAGAAGGTAACCTGGACAGTTTGACGGAAGGGGGTGCTGCCCCTCAGAGGGGTAGCGGTATATTCGGTGTGAGCGTGAAGTTCCGAGCTGGTGATGAGCCCTCGGGGAGCCAGCTCGACAGCAATCTGAGCGTGTCCAGTTGCGTGATCGATCTGCACTGGGGTCCGGGGCATATCCGGAAGCCACGCGGTGGCAGAGACGCTCTGTAATGCCGGCAGGACACCAACGATGAGGCGGCTGGTATCGCCGGGACGAGCGATATGGATGTGTGCCGTATCGCGCCATTCCACACCTTCGATCCAGAGCGTGACCAGACGCTGCCAGGTGGAATCCTCCCGGATGCGGGTACCAGGGATAATCCCCTTGTGCATGTCAAAGAGAGCTGCCCACCGAGCATCCGAGACAGCAGCCAGTTTCGATGCCAGCAGCAGAGTGTCGGTGCCGAGCTCATTGCGGAGATAGTCCCGCAACCACTGGAGCTGCTCGCCACCGATGCGGGCAATGTCGCCGTAGGGGGAAAAGAGAATCTCCGGCTCAGTGCCCAGCAGCATGCTGGTGAACTCCACATCGGGGATGCGGCGGGAGAGCTGTTCAGGGTGTTCACTGTCGAAGGCAACGGTGAGCGTGTCCTGCTGCAGACGGTAAGTAAGTCGCTCGACCCGGCAGGCAACCTCGGTCATCTGGTTGTCCCGTTCGGTAAAAGCGTAGAAGCGGAGCAAGTACCGTGCCTGACGCTGCCATCGCTGTAGGGTGCCGTCGGGGAGGTGCCGTTCGACCCGGGTGGATTCACTCAGCTCGTAGTAACGGATACGCCCCACGGGGAAGGATGCCAGCAGCCGTGGGCGCAGGGGCTCCCGGACGGCAGGGGACTCACCGGCGATCTGTGCGTGTAGCTGCAGCGGACAGCTCGGCAGCAGGAGCCAGAGGGCTAACCACAGCACGGTACGCTCTTGCCCCCTGGTTGCCCTACAGCGCGTGGTCCACCAGCTCAGTGAGGCTGAAGAAGAAGGCAATTTCCCGTTCAGCGTTCTCCGGTGAGTCAGACCCATGAATGGCGTTTTCTCCAATGGAGGTTCCAAACCGATGGCGGATCGTTCCTGGGGCAGCCTGTCGTGGATCGGTAGCGCCGATGAGTGCCCGGAAGTCTTCAACTGCCCGCTCCTTTTCCAGCACCATGACGACGATGGGACCACTGCTCATAAAGCGCGTCAGCTCCTCGAAGAACGGGCGTCCGCGGTGGACTTCGTAGAAACTCTCAGCTTGGGCTTTGGTCATCTGCACAAGCTTCATGCCGATGATGCGGAAACCGGCATGCGTGATAGCGCTGATGATTTCTCCGACGACATTCCGCCGAACGGCGTCCGGCTTGATGATCGCAAGTGTGCGGGTTCTCATGACGATTTTCGCCGACGACTCTTCTGCTGTTTGACCGCTCCGGTGGGTTGGCGATCACGCTGCGCTACTACGGTAGCGACAGTTTTGCCGATGTGAGCAGGGGATTCCACAACGGTAATTCCGGCGGCTTCGAAGGCAGCAATTTTCTCCGCCGCCGTTCCTCGCCCGCCGCTGATGATAGCGCCTGCATGCCCCATGCGGCGTCCGGGTGGCGCTGTCCGCCCAGCAATGAAGCCGATAACAGGCTTCGTCATGGAGTGCCGCACGTACTCAGCAGCTTCCTCTTCTGCTGTCCCCCCAATTTCCCCGATGAGCAGGACAGCCTCCGTCTCGGGATCGTCGTTGAACAGCGCCAGAAGGTCAACGAAGCTGGAGCCGACAATGGGATCGCCTCCGATGCCGATGCATGTGGATTGCCCTATCCCGAGATCGCTCATCTGCTTGACCGCTTCGTATGTCAATGTCCCACTGCGGGAGATAACGCCGACGCGTCCGGGACGGTGGATAAAGCCTGGCATGATGCCGATTTTGCACTCCCCCGGTGTGATAATCCCAGGGCAGTTCGGTCCGATGAGCCGCGAGCGGCTTCCCCGCAGAGCTTCGCTGACGATCACCATGTCCCGAGTGGGGATGCCTTCGGTGATGCAGACAATCAGCGGGATTTCTGCCTCGATAGCTTCCAGCAAAGCGTCCAGGGCGAAAGGCGCGGGGACAAAGATAACCGTGGCATTCGCTCCTGTTGCCTGGACAGCTTCCCGGACGGTATCGAAGACCGGGACCGGTTGCGGGAAGATGTCAGAGCCTTTTCCGGTGTAGAGCGTCCCTCCTTTTCCCGGAGTGACACCACCGACTACCTGGGTGCCATACTGCAGCATTTGCGCTGTGTGGAAGGTGCCTTCCGTTCCCGTAATGCCCTGGACCAGGACGCGTGTGTGTCGGTTGACCAGAATGCTCATCTGGGATACGAGAGGCTGAGAGAACCGCACAAACTTACGGTGCTTTCCACGAAGCACACTATGGGAAGTTGAGTGGGAGCTGGATGGTTCGGAGCCGTTGCAGCCAGAGCGAGCCGCACTGGCGATAGGCACGGCGCAGGGAGCTGAGAGGCTCGGTCAGCAGCCCGAGCACGTTCCCCAAGAGCCGAAAGTGGAGCTCCTCGAAGCGGTAGCCGTAGCGGCGGCTCCAGTGCAAGGACTGCCGAAGGGTGTGGTAGAGCCTCTCTCCCGGGCGCGCCGGGTCGAGAGCTTCTACCTGGAGGCGTACAAGCGCCAGATGGAGGATCCCTCGGCGATCTTCAGTTTGGCGGAATAAGGTCTCGGCTGCTGCGCAGCGGGCTTCTGCGAGGTCCAAGCGGCGCTGCAGCAGGTACGCCATGGCTTCGCCCCAAAGGGTATAGGCATAGCTGACCCGGTCGCCGATTGCTTCGTAGTGCAAGCGGGCAATATCGAAGTAGTGGTGCGCCGTTTCCCAGTTGCCGAGCAGACGATATGCATTGGCGATGCCGCAAGCGGAGTAGGCAATGGCAAAGGTATCCTCGTGGCGGAGTGCCCAGGCGTGAGCCCGGCGGTAGTAGGAAAGGGAGCGTTGCGGCGCGCCTTGCATGCGGGAGAGCCCGCCGAGGGCACAGAGGATGTACGTTGGGCTACTGAGCTTGGAGTCTCTCTGGAGGCGGAGAGCCTCTTTCAGGTATGCAGAGGCGGTACGGAAATCCCCAGCAAAGCGTAGTGTAGTTCCCAGTGCCCATAGGGTGTGCAGGACGCCCTCTGTGTCGTGCTGCTGGCGGTATGTCTGGAGGGCTTCCTCCAGCAACTGCCGTGCTGGCTGCAGTTGCCCCAGGGCACGGAGAGCAAGGGCTTGCCCAACGAGGGCGTCGGTCGCGGTGCCCTCCCCAGGAGTGCACTGGGAGAGCGTACGGTAGAGCTGGAGCGCTCGACGGAACGATCCTGCCAACCGGAGACAGTGGGCTCGGTGGAGCTGACAGGTGTACCAGTCGGGGCTTTCTGGCGGAAGCAAGCGAGAAAGCTGGGCATAGAGCCGTGCTGCTTCTGCGTAGCGACTCTCTGTATAGGCATGCTCGGCACGCTCCCAGAGAGCCTCCAGCGTGCTCCCCTGGAGAATCGGCATCAGCGGAACATTTCCTTGATCATGCCCCACGTGCGGCGAACAGCACTGACGTTGTAGGCAACGGTGACGGTGGCGCTATACGACGTGCTCCCGTCTTTGCCCACGATTTTGATGCGGTACGTGTAGAGGCTCTGTTCTGGCGTGGCGGGACGCAGGACATCGCGGTCTTCGTACGTGTACGTTGCCGGTGCTCCCTGCGGTTCGACAGACGCCAGAGTCCGGAATTCCGGCAGGCTCGAGCTGGAACGCTGCACTTCGTAACGGGCAACGCCTTCTTCCCGGCTGACGCGCCATTCCAGGAGAATACTCGAACGCTGCGGGCGGGCGGTAAAGCTATCGATCACAACCGTGGCAGCAAATGCCAGTGTCACAAAGCAGAGAAAGCTCCCAGCTCCCAGCGCCCACCGTCCCATTGGTTGGCTACGTCATCGGAGTTGCGCACCCGCAGGGACTCGAACCCCGAACCTTCTGGTCCGTAGCCAGACGCTCTATCCAATTGAGCTACGGGTGCGCTATGCCGTGCTGCTCTGCGCAGCAAGGCGTTGGCGGAGTGTTTCGACGAAGTGCGCCAGCCGCGATTTTCTGTTCGCAGCGGCGTTGTCGTGGATGACTCCGCGGGCAGCCACCTTGTCAATGACACTGTAAGCTCGGCGTAGAAGCTCCTCTGCCTGCTCTACCGTTGTCGACTGGTAGACGGCTTTGATTGCTTCCTTCAGCAGACGCTTGTTCCGGCGGTTGTACGCCCGCCGCCGTTCCGATTGCCGAACCCGCTTCTTTGCAGAGCGATGATGGGGCATTGACCTAACCGGAGCCATCCAACAGCGTGCAAAATTATGAAGCCGTGCGGGTTTTCAGAAGGAGGTGTTCGACGCTCTCGCCCCGCGCGGCTTTCCGGCTGACGGCATCGGCAAGCCGGACCGGCTCCGGCAGACGGTATCCTCGGCAACAGTGCAGGACAAACTCGACGGCGAACGCCATATCCACCCGGTGCCCAATGGAAACGTAGACAGGTTTGACATTGGCTCGCGTTCGGAGAGCCATCGCGATGATTTCTCCCCGATCCCACACTGGGGCAGTACTGCCGACGTGTGCTGCCAGCTCACCTTCCAGGCGCCCGCAGAGGAGCGATTTTGCGCACCCGATGCTGGGCAGCCCGGTCAGAACTCCGAGGTGGGATGCAATCCCAAGCCGCCGGGGATGGGCAATGCCCTGCCCGTCGCAGAGGAGAATGTCCGGGGCAGTGGAGAGCGATTCCAACGCCTGCAGGATTGCCGGAGCTTCGCGGAAGCTCAGCAAACCTGGAATGTACGGGAATTCCTCCTTCCGGGCGGCGATAGCGATGTCCCGTACACGGAGACTGGGTAGCTCCAGCACAATCGCAGTTCCCCAGACCATGCCCCGACCGTACGCTGCATCAACTCCGGCAACCGTCTGTGGCGGGTAAGGCAGCTGCAGCTCCCGGCAAACACGCTGCGCCCATTCCCGTTGAAGGCGGAGAGCCTCGGCAACAGAGACCCTCCACCATGGCTGAGGGACTCCCTCCATACCCTATCGCACCAGTGGAACGAGAAGCCGCATGAGCTCGCCTTCCTGTTCCGTGCTCACCGAGAGCAGGTAGAGACCAGCCGCCAGCCTCCAAGAGGGTAGCACGAGCGTATGGTCTCCTTCAAGGATGCCCTGCCATTGCCAGCACTGGCGCCCTTCGAGCGTCAGCAGGTGGAGTGTCCACTGTTGCCGGATGGGACTCCTCACGTGGACGGCGATACCATCATCCTGAAGATCAACGCGTGCCCAACTGCCGAGACGAATTCCGAAACGGCTCACGCCACAGAAGAGCACCGTGAGGCGCCCATCGGTTGTGACTAGCACTGTGTGTTTCTGCGCTACGAGCTGGGCTTCAGCGAAGTGGAGCGGTGTTTCAGACGGAAGGGATGCGAGCGCAACCCCAACCAATGTCCCAACCAGCTGTGGGAGCGTCGTGTCCAGCTTGGGAATCACAGGGAGGGTGCAGCGAAGGTGCCCGTTCCCATCGTAGGTAAAGGGTACCGGGACAGTGGTCCCCCGCATCTCCAGCGGCAGGAGCAACGCGGGGTCGAAATGCAGCTCGATGCTGATCTGCTCCAATCCCGCACGCGGGCTTGCCCCTTGGAGCCAGAGCGGAATCCGGACCGTATCTCCCGGGCGAGCAACGTGGTGCGCAATCCAGAGTCGGAAGGGGTAAAGCTCCATTGGTACCCGTGCGTGAAGCTCTGCCCCAACCGTGACCAGGCAATGAGGCGAGCGCCCTTCGATGGAGAGTGTCCCCTGGAAAACACCAGAATCGCTTGCCGTAAACCGAACGCGCAGAGGTACCTGTCCTCCCGCCGGCAGGGTGAACGGGAGCGGCGGTCCCTCGACAGCAAAGCCCGCCACAGGAGGCTCAATCCGAATGCTCTCCACCCGGATGTCCAAGCTCGATGGATTGCGCAGCAGAATATCGTTCGTCGCGGTCTCTCCGTTCCAGACCGAGCCGAAATCCACCGGAGCCGGCTCGAGCAGCAGCCGAGGATGGAGCCCCAGAACGCGGAGCTGTACTTCCCGCTGCTGTCCGCAGAGTGCGGTCCGCAGGCGGACGGTAACCGTTGTAGGACCTTCCGGCAGCTCCGAAGGGATGAGGAGCAGACGCACCGAATCCGAGCCCTTTGCCGGTACTCTGACAGCGGGCGTCTGGAGTCGGAATCCGGCTGCCGGAGGTACGAGCTCGGCAATGACAGTGTCGGGCAGAGTCCCGGTGTTCGAGACGGGGATGGCAAAGGCACGCTCGGTCTGGCAGACCTCGACGCTCCCGAGCTCAACGCTCTCGACGCTCTCGAGGGTGGAGCGAGCAAACTCCGAACGCAGGAGGTAGCGGTACTCAATGGTATCCAAGTACCCAGGGATGGGCGTCGATGCGACGAACCGCAGGACGAGAACCGCTTCGACACTCCCTTCCTGGCTCTGGCGCACATGGACCCGAACCGGGAGTGCCTGCAACGGCGGGAGTCGGTACGGCGTCGGTGGGAACAGAGGCTCAAAGACAGGTGTGGGCGGCTCAAGGAAGACAGATTCTAGCACCAGAGGAGTTGCGTGGTCCGGGTTCGGGTCAACTATCCACGTCAAGACAACGACCGTATCCAGCGGTGTGCACGCTCGGGAGAAGGTTCGGCTGCCATCAACCCTTGCGATGGCTTGGAAGTCAACAGGGATGCAGAGGGAGAAGGGGCACTCGGCGTCGCTTTCCAGGCAGAGCGTCCCAGTATAGCGTTGCTCGTTCCCTGGGGCAAGCTCGATGAGGAGGGTATCAGAGGAACCGCTCGGGAGCCAGGTGCCGGGCGCAGGTTCTACGAGGGTAACCCACGGCGGAGCGGGAGGATTCCACCGGATGCGGTCAAGCCGAACGTGGGCGGAGCCGGTGGCGGTCAGCACGATGGGAATCGTTTTTCGGCTGCCAGCACGCACAACAGCCACCAAGCGTTGTGGGGCAGCTTCCACCGCAGGACGAATCCCCTCCCCGCGGACCAGGATCACCAGGCGTTCCCCGCACGGGGCTGCAGTCACCACGACGCTATCTACGAAGCTGCCTTCCCAGACTGGGGTGAAACGGATGCGGAGCCCGACGGAGTCGCCTCCCAGGACGAGCGGAGGATTGCGTCGGTCTTCCAGCTCGGCGGCGAACGGCGGGGATACGCGCGGCTGTGTGAGGAATGCCGTCAGCGTCCCGCGGTTTTCCAGCCGAAGGCGCAGTTCGCGAGTCACCCCTAGGCAGACGCGACCGAAGTCGTACGCTGTCAGCTCAGCGGTGAGCTGGCTCCGCCGGGCTTCTCCGGCGAGCTCTATCCGGAAAGGATTTTTGCGCCCGCGGACAGCCGTGGAGTCGTTGTTTTCCAACCACAGCGTTGCTGTAAACGGTCCTTCCGTCGGGGGCTGCAGGAGCAGCAGCAGCGTATCAGTCCGTCCGGGAGCAATGCGGACGGGGAAGCTCTGCCCACTGGTCCAGCCCAGGAGTGTGACCGTGCCCGACGGGGACTCTGTCAGCCATGTGCGGCTGATGCGCAAGGTGTCGTTGCCCGTGTTCGCAATCGGCAGCGAGTCTAGGCGGCTCATCTGACACTGGAGGGAAAAGGTCCGGCTGCCGGCAGCGGTGAGAATCGGCGAGACACCGTAGGCGCGCACAACAATGAGGGTCTCCCGCCGACATGGCTCCAGAAAGACCCGGAAGCGGCTCTCCACCCAGCCGGTATCGAGAAGCAGAGCGCTGAAGGTGACTGCCGTGCCCTGAGGAGGGATAGAAAGCGGCAGGGGGCTTTCCGGACGGATTGCCGCACTTCCCCCAGCCCAGTCAATGCGAGTGATGACGGCACTGTCGCGACTGTACCACGTCAGCTGTGCCAAGGTCCGTACACCGCATGGCACAGAGAGCATGAGCAGGGTATCGCGTTCGGGGAAGCCGTCTTTGTTCCGTGCTGTCCCGACCAGTTCCACACGGCGCACCATGCCATCGGCGAAGCGTGCTATCAGCTGCGCTCGATGGGACCCTGTGCGGCTCGGCTCGAAGCGCACCGTCAGCGGAGTCCAGGAACAGGGCTGCAAGATCGCAGTGAGAGGAAAGCTCACCAAGCGGAACGCTGCGGCATCGGGTCCAGCAATGCTCAGCGTCACTTGGCTCGGAGCGACCGAGCGGTTCTGCAGTCGCACGGTGATGTCCACGCTACCCGGAATGCAGACTTCGGGGAAAAGGAGCGTATCACGCTCGAAGCGGCGATCTGCCGGTCCGTATCGCCAGACACCCTGACCGACAACCCAGCCGAGGGTGTCGTGGACAAACCAGATGTCGTCCAGATGGAGCGTGGTATCAATGCCACAATTGCGCAGCTGCCATGTCTGTCCACCGTCGGAGGTGAAGTAGACAGCACCGTTGTAGCCGCATGCCCAGCCTGTGGTAGGCGATAGCAGGAAGGCCCCGAACATCGGGCGTCCGGTAACGAACTCGCGCCAGGTTCCCCCGCCGTCGGTGGAGAAGCGCATCCCGCCGGTATTCCCCTGTCCGCTGCAGCTTGTCCCGGCAAAGGGCAAGAGGAAAGAGTTGCCAAAGCGGGTAATCTCTTCCTGCCACACGTTTGACCCTGTCGTGGCAAAAACGCTCCAGGTCTGCCCGCTGTCGGTTGTGCGCCAGAGGCGTCCGCTGCTGACGGCAAAGCCGGTTCCATCAGGATAGAGGATGGCGTCGGTCAAGCCACTGTTGGGTTCATTGCCAGTGAAGAAGCTCCAACTGGCACCACCATCGGTGGTACGGAAGAAACGCTGTGGAGTGCTACCACAGCCACCGCCGAGCACAACGCCCACGGTTGGGCTCAGGAAGTAGCAGCCCCACAGGGCAAGGGCACTGTCGGGGGTGATTTCCGTCCAAGTCGCCCCACCGTCAGTGCTGCGCCAGATGCCATCGGGTCCGGAGGTGTACCCGACCAAGGGATTCACGAAGTGGATGCTCTCCAACTGGTAGGCACCCGGAATTTGCGTCCCTTGCCATGTACGCCCGCCGTCGGTAGTGCGGATGACCATCCCGTTGAAGCCACAAATCCAGCCGTAGCGAGGATCAGAGGGCAGGAAGAAGACATCGAGCCAGTAGTTTGTGGTGTACGGTGCCGGAATTGTGGTGACAGGCTGCCACTGCTGCGCCAGGGCACCGAGGGAAAACGCCACCAACAGGACCACGCGACCACGCATGTGCACCTCCTTGCATTGTTTCGGGAGAAAAATACGAGAAACGGCGTGAAGAAAGGGGGTTAGGAAAGCAGGGCAGTGAGCGCCTGGAGCTGGCGATGGCTCAGCTCGGAGAGGATGGTTGCGCAGAGTTCCTCACTCGGTACCGTCGCCTGGCAGGTGAGGAGCTGTTCAGATGGGAGCTCTTCGGGCGGTTCATAGCGCGGGGCAAGACGTTCGAATTCCCGGATTCCGGCGTCGGAGTCTACGGCTTTGCCCCGTCGTCCCGCAACCCGCTGCCGCAAGACTTCCATCGGTGCAGAGAGCTCAACGAAGAGGAGGCGAGCGTTCGCGCGTGCGGCCATGTGCCGGAAGAAGTCCCGCAGGTCTCGTCGGGCAAAGGTTGCGTCCACAATGGCGCCGGCATGGGTCTGCAAGAGCTGCAAGGCGCTTTCCCAGAGTTGACGGTAGGTGCGTCGGGTCATCTCCGGTGAGTACAGCCACGGGCGGAGCCATTCCGGGCTGGGCTCGAAGGGGGGCAGACCTGCCAGGGTTTTCCGCACGACGTCGGAGCTCAGAACGTGCCACCCGAGCTCCTCTCCGAGGTGCCGGGCAAGGGTGGTCTTGCCCGAGCCGATCGGTCCCATGATGATGAGCATAGTGGGCTGTGAACCAATGGTGGCGTACCGCAGAGCAAGCTGGAAGTACCGGCGTGCTCGCTCCTGTGCCTGGGTACGTTCCGCTTCAGGGATCCCCGGGGCACGGGCACGCATGCTCTCGACTTTGCCCCGGACGTAGGCACGGTAGCACTTGTAGAAGTCCGCAAGGAAGCGCAGCTCAGGGTCCTGCAGCAGGGTTGCGGCGGTCTCAACGGCGATTGCCCCGAGCTCAGGGTAACCGTAGTAGTCCAAGTCCATTGCGAGGAAGGCGATGTCGTTGGCAACGTCAATGCAGCGGAAACGCTCGTTGAATTCGATGCAGTCGTAGATGAGGATGCGGCGCTCTGTGTAGGCGATGTGTTCGCTGTGGAGGTCACCGTGGCACTCCAGAATGCGATTTTCAGCAACGCGACGGACCAGCAGCGCGGCGGCGTGCCGGTAGAACGCCTCGGTATAGGCGGAGATGATCTGGTACGCCAAAGGCGAGATGGTCAGCCCAAGGAAAGGGCGGGTCTGCTCGAAATTCTCATCAGTGCTGATGCGCAGTCGCTCTGGGGTTCCCCAGGCACTGACCTCTGGACCCGGGCTCTGCCCTTGGTAGAGGTGGGTGACCAAATGGCGGACAATACGCCGGATATCAGAACGCCGGACGGAGTGGCGTCCCTGCTGGAGCCGAAAGCGCAGCACCCATTCCTCGGGGATGTACCGCATCTGGAGCGCATACTCCACCGGTGTCCCGCGTCCACCAAACCGGAGAGCGCCTCCTGCCCCGCGAGTGATGGGCAGAATACGCCGATAGATGCCCGGTGCCAGGCGACGGTTGAGCACGTATTCCCGTTCGATGAAGTACCGCCGCCGCTCCAGGGTAGAGTAGTCCAGAAAGCCAAGGCAGACGGGCTTTTTGACCTTGTACACCCACGGGGGAACGAGCGCCACGTACGAGGCGTGGGTTTGCACCAGACGGACCTGTGGTGGGCGGTGAGGGTACGAGCGCGGGTCGGTCAGGAAGGTGAGGAGCTCCTCAGGAGTGGGCGTTTCGGGAGTCCCCGCAGCGGGAGCAGCGAGCTTAGCCATCGGCAGAGCGCGCCGGTTGGACCGTGTCGGGCACGACACGGAAGCGGTAGCCGACGTTTTTGACCGTCTCGATAAGCTCCGCAAAGCGGCGGAGCTTGGCGCGGATCTTCGCAACGTGCACATCCACCGTCCGGGGAGTAACCACCTGAGTTTCGCCCCAGATGAGGCGCAGGAGTTCCTGTCGGGAGAAGATCCGTCCGGGATTTGCTGCCAGCAGTGCCAGGAGCTCGAATTCCTTCCGAGCAAAGAAGACTTCACGCCCGTCCACGATGGCACTGTAGCTTGTCCGGCGGAGTTCCAGACCGGCAATGTGGAGGGTAGCTGGGGCTGCCACGAGCTGACTCTGTGCTCGTTCCCGCAGTCGCCGCAGGAGAGCATTGATCCGAGCCACGAGCACCCGCGGGCTGATGGGCTTGACGATGTAATCGTCTGCTCCGAGTTCCAGCCCGACGATCTGATCGATGTCTTCGGAGCGGGCGGTGAGGAACAGCACTGGGATGGAGGCTGTCTGCGGCATCTGACGCAATCGGCGGTAGACCTCAAAGCCGTCCATCCCGGGCATGAGGATGTCGAGCACGATTAAATCGGGGCGCTCTGTGGAGGCACGCTCGAGAGCTTCTTCCCCGGAGAAAGCTGCCAGCGTCTGCCATCCCTGCTGGCGGAAAGCGTGGGCAAGCAGTTCGACGATATCCCGTTCGTCGTCCACCAGCAGGATAGTCGGGGAGCCGAGCATGGTGCCGTGGGACAGAGTCCCTACGGTTAGCGCAGGACGTAGGTACGGTATAGCTCGTTGATCCGTCCCCAGTGGAGATGGGCGAGGAAGTTGTCAACGTAGCGGGCACGGGCGGGACCGTCCTTGTGATAGTAAGCGTGCTCGAAGACGTCGCAGGCAATCAGAGGGATACCGCCCCAGATAGCGCCGTAGTGATGCTCGTCGACAAGGACGTTGAGGAGCCGACCGCTATAGAGCTGGTCGTAGACCAAGAGTGCCCACCCGGAGAGTTTCGCCGAGAGCGCCGTGGCTTTGAAGTCGGCTTTCCAAGCATCGAGGCTGCCGAACTCACGCTCGAGAGCAGCAACGATGTCCGGACCCTTGCTTGGGTCGCCATCGCCGCCGAGCACTTTCCAGTAAATGTCGTGGAGGAGCGCTCCGGCGTGGTTCCACGTAAAGCGGCGCTTCAGCTCGCCGATGTGCGACCAATTCCCGTTGGCAGCGGAGCGATCGGCTTTTTCCAGCTCCTCTTCGATCCGATTGAGCGCTGTCACGTAGCCTTTGTGATGGGTGTTGTAGTGCCAGTCAGCTGTCTCTGGCGAGATGACGTCTTTGAGCAGTTCTCGGGCTTCCTCGTCGGAGTATGGGCGCGGATTGAATGTCCACTGGTACGGCATTGTCCCTGCGCTGGATTGTCCGACATTACACTGCGAAGGAATGTCCGCAACCGCAGGTACGGACGGCGTTGGGGTTGCGGAAGGTAAAGCCACGCTGGAGGAGTCCATCGGCGAAGTCTAGCGTCACGCCCATCAAATAGAAGGCGCTACGCTGGTCAATGAAGACGGGGATGCCATCGGCATCGAGCACGAAGTCATCGGCACGGGGCTGGGGATCGAACCCCAAGACGTAGGAGAAGCCGGAGCATCCGCCCCCGCGGATGCCCATCCGCAGCCCGTAGTGGTCTGGGATGTTCTGCTCGTGGCGGATGCGCCGCAGTTCCTCCACCGCTCGGGCAGTGATGGTGATTGTGTCACTCTCGTCGGCGCCTTCGATAGCCAGGCGGAGATGCACGTCGTTGACAGTCGTCATGGGAGTGGCTGGACTGCAGGGTGTTCGACAAGCTCCGCAAGAGTTGTAGAATCCAGAATGGAGCGGAATCGCTGCTCTAAGACGGTAAGGGGATGGCGGATAGTGCAGTGGAGGAAGAGTGCACAGCGCTCCTCACCGGTGCGGCATTCTACAAGCCCGGTCCACGGGGCTTCTACGGCGTCAATGATAGCTCCGAGCGTCAGCGCTCGGGGATGGTGCATGAGGAAGTAGCCGCCGTAGACGCCATGGTGTGAGCCGACAATGCCGGAGCGAGCCAGCTGCTGCAGTACTTTCGCCAGGAATTCGCCCGAAAGCCCGTACGCCTGGGCGATTTCCCGGACAGAGACAGCCTTCCCGTGGTGGCGTGCCAAGTACTGGAGCGCCAGCAGAGCGTATTCAACCCGTCGAGACAGGCGCAGCATTGTTACTGGTCGTAGTCTACGACGATCCGTGCCGTCAGCGGAAGAGATTGGCACGTCAGGATATAGCCCTGGGCAACTTCTTCCTCGGTGAGGGCATCGTTGATTTCCATCCGCACCCGCCCCTCCACGAGCTTTGCCCGGCACGTTGCGCAGTAGCCACTCAGGCAGGAGTGTGGCGCATCCAGCCCTGCCTCTACAGCGGCGTAGAGGATGTACTCGTTGGGACGCATGCGGAAGGAGTGCTCCTCACCGTAGAGGCGAACAACAACCTCAACTTCTCCCACGGGCGAGGGTTCTGCTGTCTTGCCCAGCTCGTCGCCGGGGAGCAAGCTATGCTGCTCAGCCATGGTCGGATGGAGTTCTTGCCACATTACACCAAGCCAAGCTGGAGCCGTGCTGCTTCAGACATCATGCCCATATGCCAGGGCGGATCGAAGGTAAGCTCAACCGTGACCGTGCCGACACCGGGTACCTGGCGGACTGCTTCCTCGACTTGTCGGGGGAGCAGGTCAGCAACTGGGCAGGCCGGTGCCGTCACGGTCATGACGATGCGGACGTTGTGCTCCGGATCGATTTCGATGCGGTAGATCAGCCCCAAGTCCCAGATGTTGACCGGGATTTCCGGGTCGTAGCAGGTCTTCAACGCCTCGATGATACGGCGGCGCAGCTCTTCCTGCGGAGTCTCTTCAGCACGTTGTTCGGCGGACTCTGTCCGGGGTTCGCGGAAGAGGAAGCCACGTCCGGTCGGACCCTCGGTGTAGTCCAGCGTGATGCCCATCAGGTAAAAGAGGCTCCGCCGGTCAATGGCGAACCGGAGAGTGCCGACGGAGAACTCATAGTCATCTGGACGCACCTGGGAATCGAAGCCGAGCGTATAGGGCACGCGCCGAGGTGTGGGACCTGTCCGAATGCCCATGCGCACGACATAGTGCTCGGGCAGGTGGTTCAGCTGGCGGAGCTCCTGCAGGGCTTCCAAGGCGCGGGGAGTGATCACGATATCGTCCTCGGATGTTGCCCCTTCGATGAGGGCGCTGACGGCAAGGCGATATCCGGGGTCGGATGCCTGCGGCTCTCCCATTCTGGCGCTGCTACTCCGTTGTCACGACTTCAGCCACGTTGTGGAGCGCTGCCCGGAGGGTGTGCCAAGCCAGTGTCGCGCACTTGACCCGCGACGGGAATTCCCGGACCCCGGCAAACGCTGCCAGCAGGTCAAGCGCCTCGGGCTCGGTCTCCCCGAGCACGATGCGATGGAAGCGCTCAAAGAGCGCTTCTGCTTCCTCCACCGTGACCCCTTTGACCAGGGTTGTCATGACGGAAGCGGAAGCTTGGGAAATAGCACAGCCACTGCCTCGGAAGCGAATATCCTCGATGCGGTCCCCGAGGACGCGTAGCTCAACGGTCAGACGGTCACCGCAGAGTGGGTTATTCCCTTCTGCTCGATGGGTGGCTTCGGATAGCTCCCCAAAGTTGCGAGGGTTGCGGTAGTGCTCCAGGATGATTTGCTGGTACAGCTCGCGGAGCTCCTCCATCGTCAGACCCGGAAGAACTCCACAACTTTCTGCAGTGCCGCGGCGAGCCGGTCGACTTCCTCCGGCGTATTGTAGAGGGCGAAGGACGCGCGGGAGGTTGCCGGAACGCCGAAGAAGTCCATAACCGGCTGGGTACAGTGGTGCCCGACGCGGATGGCGATACCTTCCCGGTCGAGGAAGGTGCCAATGTCGTGCGGGTGGATGTCGGAGAGGACAAAGGAGATAATTGCCGCCTTCTGCCGGGCAGTTCCAATGATGCGCAATCCGGGAATGGCTTGCAAGCGCTCGGTAGCGTAGCGGAGAAGCGCGTGCTCGTGAGTGGCAATGGTGTCGATGCCGAGAGCGCTGACGTAGTCAAGCGCCGCTTTCAACCCGATTGCTCCCGCAATGTTCGGGGTTCCCGCTTCGAATTTGTACGGAACCTCGTTGTAGAGAGTGCGCTCGAAGGTGACCTGCCGGATCATATCCCCGCCACCCTGGTACGGGGGAAACTCCTCCAACCAGCGGCGCTTCGCGTAGAGCACACCGATGCCTGTCGGACCGTAGACCTTGTGCCCAGAGAAGGCGTAGAAATCACAGTCCAGCTCCTGGACATCAACGCGGAGATGGGCAACAGCCTGCGCACCGTCCACTAAGACGGGGATTCCCCGGGCGTGGGCTTGGCGTACGAGCTCAGCCACGGGATTGATGGTTCCGAGCGAGTTGGAGACGTGGACTACGGCGACAATGGCGGTGCGCTCGGTCAGAAGGTGCTCGTACTGCTCCAGGTCAAGCTCTCCGTGCTCGTTCATGGGGATGACCCGCAGATGGGCACCGGTCTGTTCTGCCACCAGCTGCCAGGGGACAATGTTGGAGTGATGCTCCATCTGCGAGAGCAGGATTTCCGAACCTTCCCGCAAGCGGGTTCGTCCCAGACAGTGGGCAACGAGGTTGATGGCTTCTGTTGTCCCGCGCACGAAGACAATTTCCGCGGCAGACGGGGCATTGAGGAAGCGTTGAACAGTGCGCCGAGCTTCTTCGTAGAGCTCTGTGGCACGCTCACTCAGATAGTAGACGCCCCGGTGGACGTTGCTGTTGATTTCCGTGTAGAAGCGCGCCACTGTCTCGATGACCGAGCGGGGTTTCTGCGTAGTGGCGGCGTTGTCCAGGTACGCCAGCGGTTTCCCGTAGATGGTTTGCCGCAAGATGGGGAAATCCTCCCGCCATTGGGCGACGACTTCCTGGTCGAGCAGACCTGGAACGGCGGTGTTAGGGGTCATGACAGGCTCTCTGCTGGGAGATGGGCACGCTCGGCGATGAGCTCATCGGCGCGCTGGCGCAGCTGCTCTTCCGGCAAGAGTTCCAGGGCTTCGTGGACGAAAGCATGCAGGAGGAGAGCCCGTGCACGGCTTTCCGGAATCCCGCGGGAGCGCAGGTAGAAGAGTGCATCTTCATCCAAGGCTCCCGTGGTGGCGCCATGGGTGCAGCGCACGTCGTCGGCGTAGATCTCTAGCTGTGGTCGAGCGTTGACGGTTGCCTTCGGCGAGAGCAGCAGCGCACGGTGCGACTGGTACGCATTCGTTTTCTGTGCACCCGGGTAGACGTGAATGCGTCCAGTAAAGGTCACCGTCCCCTCCTGTTCGGCAACGGATTTATAGAGCTGATTGCTCGTGCACTGCTCGACCCGATGCTCGACCAGTGTCCGATGGTCTATGACCTGGCGTCCGGTTACCATCGTTGCACCGAACAATTGGGCATCTGCGCCAGGACCGACGAGGCGAATATACAGATTGTTCCGCAGCAGTGCTCCGCCGAGCGCCACTGTCCAGACTCGGAGCCGGGCAGAGCGGGCGAGCTCAACGCCGATGGTGGTGATGAGAAAGGTATCGTGGGGATCTGTCTGCCAGAGCACGAGGTCGAGCTGGGCATGTTCTGCCAGAGAAACCTCCGCGACGAAGTTCGTCAAGCAGGGAGCTTGCCCGGCTGTGTGGAAGCCCACCAGGAGGTGCGCTCGGGCATGTGGCTCGACCGTGATACTGAGCCGAGGATGAGCCAGCTGGGGCTCTCCGTGCGGAGCGGTGACGACCGCAACGTGGCACAGCTCCGGGACGTGCCCTCTCCAGGAGAGTACAGCGACATCCGGGGCAAAAGCAGTGTTGAGGGCAACGAAGGTCTCGCTGTCGACTGGCAAGATGTGTCCAACGGGGACAGAGTCCCCGGCAGTCTGGAAGCTGGCGAAGCGTACCTGCGCGGGAAGCTGCTCAGGATGAGCAAGCCCATTGAGGAGCCAGAGCTGAACTGGCGGCATGCCGTGGAGTGCCGGTAGCTGAGCACCGAGTGCGGCAGGTTCTGGCAGCGGGGGAAGCTCCACTCGGTACGGATACCGGAGCACGGGAGCCAGACTGGTGTACTTCCAGTCTTCGTGCCGTGTGGTCGGAAAGCCCAGCTGCTGGAAAGCTTCCAGCGCCCGCCGCCGAAGGGGGTGGTGTGGGCTCCAGGGGCGGTGGTTCTGCTCCTGCTCCAGACGCCGGAAGCTCGCAACCAGAGAGGACTGCAGCTCTGCTGCGTTCATCGCTCATCCACAGTCGGGAGTATTACCTCCTCACTGTCGGGGCGGAGCCAGTCATAGCCGCGCTCTTCCAGCTCCAGCGCTAGCTCCTTGCCGCCGGAGCGGACGATGCGCCCGTCATAGAGCACGTGTACGAAGTCGGGGATGATGTAGTTGAGCAGGCGCTGGTAGTGCGTGATAACCACGAAGGCACGCTCCGGAGAACGCATGCGGTTGACGCCGGAGGCAACGATTTTGAGGGCGTCAATATCCAGCCCGGAGTCGGTCTCGTCCAGGATTGCCAGGCGCGGCTCCAGAAGAAGGAGCTGGAAGATTTCGTTG
>Ga0105160_1000022_pt1 | contig 82051 bp, 80 predicted proteins | sample GXS110809BmetaG_FD_89591 | JGI IMG/M metagenome (GOLD analysis project Ga0105160, IMG submission 89591) | Hot spring microbial communities from Gongxiaoshe hot spring, China to study Microbial Dark Matter (Phase II) - GXS 110809B | ecosystem: Environmental > Aquatic > Thermal springs > Hot...
CTCGGCGGCGGCTTCCTCCGCGCCGTCGTGTCCGTGTGGGGGCACGCAGATATAGAGCGCGTCCAGCGTCTCGTTGTCCAGCATCTCACGCCAGTTCGTGTAGGCGCGTCCGCCAAAGCGAGCAGCGGCGCGCTGGGCGCGGTCTGTTTCAAGGTCGCAGAACGCCACCAGTTGTGCCTCCTCAATCTGGCTCAGGGCGTCAAAGTGCGCCTGTGCAATCCCTCCTGTGCCAACGAAGCCAATCCGCACTGCCATCGTCCCGCTTTGCTATGCATTCGCGCTACGGCGTTTTCCTCCTGCCAACAGGGCACGATAAAATCTCGCAATTTCCACAGCCCCAGTAATGACGAAAGTGAATTATAATAGGCATGCCACTGCGTAGGTGGCAGAGCAGACCGCACAGCCTTGTTAACCCAACCTCCCTCTCGTGGAGCCTGCAAAGGCTCCACTTTTTTGTAGTGTGTTTTCCAAACGATTAGCACACTAGAGAACCCTGTGTGTAATACCGAATATTTATCTAACTCCTCTGCCTCTGGGCAAGGAGGAGTAGACTCTCTGAAGGAGGTTGGATATGCATCGAGCGCACCGATGGACTTGGGTCTGGATTGCCTCACCAGTGGCAACCGCTTCTGTAGTTGTTGTTGCCTTCTTGAGCGGATGTGGCGGCTCGGGTGGCGTCGCAACCGCACCACCAACCTTGCCAGGCACCCTGCAAGGGCAGGTAGGAGGTTTGTTGACGCTGCTCTCGCCTTTCTTGTATAACCCTACAGGTAATTTGCCAAGTTCCCAGCAACGCAGCAACTGCCCTACAGTGGTTAACAATCCTGATGGAAGTATCACACTGGACTTTGGCTCTGGCTGCCAGCCGTTCCCAGGTGCCCCTACCCACTCTGGAAGTGTGACGATCAGCTTCCAGTCCAACACGACAACTGTTCAGTTCGTGAATTTCAATGCTGGAGGAGGCAATGTTATCAATGGTGGCTTCGTTTACAGCACCGCGTCTTCTAACGGGTTTCAGGTCGGTGGTGAGTTCACTGCTACACCTGTAGCTAATGGCAGCAGCTGCTCGGTCATCTATGGCTTCAATGGCACGCTGACGCCTACCAGCAATGGATACCTTGTTGAAGGAGAATCTTCGCAGATTATCAATCCGGGTCCTAACGAAGTGCGCTATCAGATTGTGTTTGATTCGGTGCAGTGGGCTCAAGGATGTCCATATCCGAACAGTGGCACTGCGACGATTACGCCTGTAGATGCTTCCAGCACGCCGACAGGCAACCCGACTGTGGTTACTTTCGGTTCGCCCTGCGGCGCGGCTCAGGTACAGTCGGGTGGGAATACCTATTCTGCGAGCCTGCAGAATCTACCTCCTTTCAACCTGTGTGCGGCGGTTCCTTAGTGCTAAAAAACGCCCTCCGACGGCGCGTCGGAGGGCGTGCTCGGGAGCGGGTGACGCACAAGTCGTTAGCCAACCGAGCCTTCCATCTCCAGCTCAATCAGGCGGTTTAGCTCCACCGCATACTCCATCGGCAACTGCTTCGCCAACGGCTCGATGAAGCCCGACACAATGAGTGTGAGCGCTTCATCTTTCTTGAGACCGCGGCTCTGGAGGTAGAAGATCTGCTCGTCGCTGACCTTGCTTACGCGTGCCTCGTGCCCGATAGTGACCTCCTTCTCGTTGATTTCGATGTAGGGGTAGGTGTCGGTCTTCGCGTCTTCATCGAGCAGCAGTGCGTCGCACTCCACATTGCACTTGGCGTGGTGTGCGCCTTCCAGTACCTGCACTAAGCCGCGATAGCTGGCGCGCCCCGTACCTTTAGAGATTGACTTAGAGGTAATGCGCCCGGTAGTGTAGGGCGCTGCGAAGATGAGCTTACCACCTGTATCTTGATGCTGCCCATCGCCTGCGAAGGCCACCGAAAGAATCTCGCCGCGGGCGCCAGGCTCGAGCAGATACACGGAGGGGTACTTCTGGGTCACGCGCGAGCCGATGTTGCCGTCTACCCACTCCATAATCGCGTCGCCATAAGCAACCGCGCGCTTGGTCACGAGATTGTACACATCCTTAGACCAGTTCTGGATGGTGGTATAGCGCACTCGCGCACCGCGTTTGACAATAATCTCCACCACCGCGCTGTGCAGCGCCTCTTCGGCGTAGACGGGGGCAGTGCACCCCTCCACATAATGCACGAACGAGCCTTCCTCCGCGATTATCAGCGTGCGCTCGAACTGCCCCGCATTCTTGGCGTTGATGCGGAAGTAAGCTTGCAGCGGAATCTCTACATGCACGCCCGGTGGCACGTACACAAACGAGCCACCCGACCACACTGCGGAGTTCAGCGCAGCGAACTTGTTGTCGTGGGGCGGAATCACCGTGCCGAAGTACTCCTTCACAAGGTCAGGATACTCGCGCACGGCGGTGTCGGTATCTACAAAGATAACCCCCTTCTCTTCCCACTGCTTGGCGAGATTGTGATAGACAACCTCCGAGTCATACTGCGCCCCAACTCCTGCAAGGAACTTGCGCTCCCACTCGGGAATGCCCAAACGGTCAAAGGTGCGCTTGATTTCCTCAGGTACCTCATCCCAGCTGCGCCCCTTGCGGTCAGTGGGTTTAATGTAGTATACGATTTCGTCAAAATTCAGCTGCGAGAGGTCGGGTCCCCAAGTGGGCATCGGCTTGCTGAGAAAGATTTCGTAGGCTTGCAAGCGGAAGTCGCGCATCCACTTGGGTTCACCCTTCTCGATGGAGATGGCTTCTACGACACGACGCGACAGCCCGCGCTCAGTCTGAAACACCGGCTTAATCTCGTCGTAGAAGCCGTACTTCTGCTTGTAGTCCTGATCCAAGTTCAGGATATCTGGCTGAGCCATTGCTGGATACCTCCTTACGGGGTTGCTGTCCCCGCCAATTCGCTGCGCACCCAGTCGTAGCCCTTCTCTTCCAGTTGCAGAGCCAGCTCGGGTCCGCCAGAGCGCACAATGCGCCCCTCAACCATCACATGCACATAGTCGGGAGTGATATAGTTCAGGATGCGTTGATAGTGGGTAATCACCAAGAACGCCCGCTCAGGCGAGCGCATAGAGTTCACGCCGTTGGCAACAATCTTGAGCGCGTCGATGTCCAGCCCAGAGTCCGTCTCATCCAACACGGCGAGCACCGGCTCTAGCAGCGACATCTGCACAATTTCAAACCGCTTCTTTTCGCCCCCCGAAAAGCCCTCGTTTACGGGGCGTCCCGCGAAGCTGGCGTCCATCTCTAACTTCTTTAGGTGCTGAAGCAAAATCTTGTAGAAATCTGTGTATTTGATTTCGGTATTGAAGCGTCGCTGATAGGCAAGGCGCAGGAAGTTGGCAATGGTAACGCCAGGCACTTCCATCGGATATTGGAACGCTAAAAACAGCCCTGCGCGCGCCCGCTCATCTGGCTCCATCTCCAAAAGGTTCTCGCCACGAAACAGTACTTCGCCGTCGGTCACCTCATACCCAGGATGCCCCGACAACACTTTTGCCAGTGTAGACTTGCCTGAACCGTTTGGACCCATCAGCGCGTGCACTTCACCCGCGTGGATGGTAAGATCCAACCCGCGAATGATGTACTCTTCCTCGTCAGACAACTTCACCCATAGGTTGCGCACTTCCAGTAAGGGCGTCTTCTCTGCCACCATCGTCCTCCTTAGTTGTTTAGCGTGGCTAAATAATACCCGATACTTGCGCAGTTTGTCAAGGGGGTGAGAAGCTTAACAAGGGTCCATCGTTTGGATTCCACCACGCGCTTCTCGCAGTGGATTTTCCGTCTCGCGCAGTGGGTTTTCCAATCCTGCCCGCTCCTGTAGGTTCCCCTCGCTTGCAGGGGGAACTAAAAAATGCTTGGTTCTCCCTACAAGTAGGGGGAACCTAAGGGGGGTTCGGGGTAAATTTGGCAACAGCTTGGGCAGTTGAGGCTGAACCCTGTACCCTTGTTAGGGAAACCTGCAGGAGGGAGACAGGATGGCAAGATCACCTGCAGGGAACGCGCGTTGGAACTCAGCGGGGCGAGAACTCGGGTGCGCAGTTGGCATATAGCGCGAACTGGTGTATAATTCCCATGCGCTTTGAAGCGTTTCAAGGCGCAGGAGGTGTGAAAGGCGATGAAGCGCGTACATTTATGGTTTGTGGCGGGCTTGAGCGCGTTGCTAACGTGCGCCCCCGCGCAGATTATCTACTCCTTTGAAAGCGAAGATCTTCACGGCTACGCCGATGACAACGCGCCTGGCTTCCTGGAAGTCTTCCAAGCGACTACTGGCGTCACGCACGGCAACTACTCGATGGGCGTGCGTTGGCCTGGTGGGTTCCGCTGGCTACTCGGCAATGGTGTGCGCGACGAGACACTGCCTTACCTGCGAATCAGCCGCAAGTTGCTTCTGGATATCACTGTGCCCGCAGGGCGCGAAGTGGAGTGGGCAAACATGATTGTCGCGTTCAACGGACCGCCCGGCTACGGTTGGAACCAGAACAGTATCCCCGTTGGACTGCCTCGTGTGGCGGGCACGCGCACCATCTTGCTGGACTTGGAGTCGCTACCGCTACCTGCTCCTGATGTAGAATGGTTCCAGTTGAACCTCGGCATCAACGCAGGAAGTGCGCACGAGATTTACTTGGATAGCCTGCGCTTGTATCGCCCTGCTTGCGAGATGGTTGCTTTCACCTTCGACAGCGATCTTCAAGGGTTCAACATCGGCGACCAGAGCGAAATTAGCCTTGAGTGGTTCAACGGCAAGATGCGCGTAAGCAAAGAGGGCGGCTTCCGCTGGTTGTTCGGCGGCACCGCGCCTGGATTGGCGGCGATGGTGCGCCGCGGCGACTTGGTGGTGTTTGATGTCACTGTAGTAGCTTCTGCTAGCCAGTGGGCAAACGCAATGGTGGCTATCAGCAGCCCCGCAGGGTGGGGGCAGTCGGACTATGTGGCGGAGATACCCACGGTGGTCGGCACGACCCGCACTGTCGCACTGGATTACCGCGGCGTAGCTTTGCCTGACAGCGACAACCCCGAGTACTGCACCCTGAATATCGCTTTCAACTCGCAGGGCTATTTGGTGCTGGATGTGGACAACATCCGCATTTACCGTCGCGCAGTTGAGGGCGATGTGAACTGCGATGGCTGCGTGAACGACAGCGACTTGCTGGCTGTGCTGTTTGAATTTGGCAACACGGCAATCACCCCTGCTGATGTGAACAGCGATGGTGTTGTCAACGACAGCGACTTGCTCACAGTGCTGTTCAACTTCGGTAGTGGCTGCTAGGCATCTAAGTAGTGGAGGGCAGGTGTGGACGCCTGCCCCTCCATCACCGTGTCTATGGTTTGCGCAATAACGCTGCAACCATCGCGATGAAGGCAACCACGCTGATAATCATGGTAATGCCGCCGGGCATCCACTTGCCTGTGGTGAAGAAGCGATAGGCGAAAAAGACGGCAAGCAGTAGCGCGATTACTGCCCCCAGCCCAAACCCCAACGTCGGGTTGCGAAAGCTTAGGGCAAAGCCCACCAGCAGCAATACCCCTGCAATCAGCCCGTTGATGAGCGATACGGTGCTCTGCGCCGATATATAACCCATCACACCACCGGCTGCCACAATAAGCGCGTACAGTAACAGCACAATCTGGAACCCGTTCATGGCTGGTCATACCTCCTGTAGCACTCGCTGGAGGATTTCGACGGCTTCGTCGGCATCGCGTTCGGTAATCACGAGAGGCGGTACTAAGCGCAGCACATAGTCGCCAATCGCGTTGAGGATAAGGCGTCGTTCTAGTGCCTTCTGCACAACGGTTCGGGCAACGGGCAGGCTCAGTTCCACGCCTAGCATCAGCCCACGCCCGCGCACTTCGCGGATAGGTGCCCCTGCTTGCTGGAGCTGTTCCAGTTTGTGCTTGAGGTAGTTGCCCACGCGCTGCGCGTTTGCAAGAAGCCCTTCGCGCTCAATGATCTCAATCACAGCCAGTGCTGCGCTGCACGCCAGCGGGTTGCCGCCGTAGGTGGTGCCGTGTTCGCCCGCTTGAAGCACCTCCGCTGCGACCCCGCGCATCAGGCACGCCCCCACAGGAAAGCCGCCGCCTAACCCTTTCGCTAACGCCACCACATCTGGCAGCACACCGGCATGCTGATAGGCAAACCACGCGCCCGTGCGCCCGAAGCCCGTTTGAACTTCGTCAGCGATTAGCAGCGCGTTGTAGCGGTCGCAAAGTTGGCGTGCCTCGCGCAGGTACGCCTCGTCTATAGGGTGGATACCCCCCTCGCCTTGAATCGGCTCCAAAATCACCGCTGCGGTACGTTCGCTAAACGCCTCGCGCAGGGCGTGCACATCGTTGCGCGGCACCATCCGAAAGCCTGGCAACAGGGGCTTGAACGGCTCTTGATATTTGACCTGCATCGTGGCGGAAAGCGCACCCATCGTGCGTCCGTGAAAGCTGCCCTCTAACGCCACAATCTCGTAGTCGGGCGTGCGCTTGATGGTGTTGGCGAACTTGCGGGCGACTTTAATCGCCATCTCATTGGCTTCTGCCCCACTGTTGCAAAAGAACACCTTCTGCATGCCAGAAAGCTCACACAAACGCTGTGCCAAACGCGCCTGCGGCTCGGTGTAGAAGAAATTGCTCACATGCATCAAAGTGGCTGCCTGTTCAGCAATTCGCTGCACAAGGTGCGGATGGCAGTGCCCCACGCCACATACCGCAATGCCCGCTAAAAAATCCAGATAGGCGTTGCCTTGCTCATCATAGAGCCGTGCCCCATGCCCGCGCACCAACAACACCGGCAACCGCCGATAAACAGGCAACACATACTGCTGGTCTAATGCTGCGACTTCCTCAAAGAGCGAGTGCGCCACTGTTTGCATATGCTTTGAGTATACCTCCGCAACGGGTATCCTATGGGTATTGGAGGCATTGGCATGCTTATTCGCAAACCCAATCGGCTTATCAACGAAAAAAGCCCCTACTTGCTACAACACGCCTATAATCCTGTGGATTGGTATCCGTGGGGGGTGGAGGCATTTCTGAAAGCACGCGTGGAGGAGAAGCCGATTTTTCTCTCTATTGGCTATTCCTCGTGCCACTGGTGCCACGTGATGGAGCGCGAGTCGTTTGAGAACCCCGAGATTGCCGATTTGCTCAACCGCTATTTTGTGAGCATTAAGGTGGACCGTGAGGAACGCCCCGATGTGGATGAGATTTACATCAACGCGGTACAGCTGATGACGGGGCGCGCGGGGTGGCCGCTTTCGGTGTTTTTGACCACCGATGGCTTGCCGTTTTATGGGGGCACTTACTATCCGCCCCAGGCGTTTGCCGACTTGCTGACGCGCATTGTGAGTGTGTGGCAGAACAACCGCGCTCAGGTGGAGCAGGCGGCAGCGGAGTTGAAGGCGGAGTTAGAGCAGGTGGTGGCGATGCGCCACCACTCGCTGCGCGGTACGCGCTCACCCAGTATCTTTCGCGCCTATAAAGCTCAGATGCTAGAAGGGTTTGACCCCGTGCACGGGGGCTTTGGCAATGCGCCCAAGTTTCCGCCTAACACCGCGCTGCCTGTCTTGCTGCATTTGGGCGTGGAGTGGGGCGACGAGGATAGTGCAGGCATGGCGCTGATGACGTTGTTCCATATGGCTCACGGCGGCGTGTTCGACCATGTGGGGGGCGGCTTTCACCGATACTCCACCGACGCGCGCTGGCTTGTGCCCCACTTTGAGAAGATGCTCTATGACAATGCGCAGTTAGGCTGGGCATATACCCACGCCTACGCGATGACGGGCGACACGCTCTTTGCGGATGTTGCGCGGCGCACCTTTGACTGGATGCTGCGCGAGATGCGCCTGCCCGAGGGGGCGTTCGCCAGCGCATTGGATGCCGACACCCCCGAAGGCGAGGGCTACTATTACACTTGGAATCACCGCGAACTTTACGAACTGCTGCCCCGCGACGAAGCAGACTTGTTCTGCGCGCTCTACAACATCACCCCCGAAGGCAACTACGAAGAGGAAGCCACCCACCAGCGCAACGGGCGCAACATTCCGCATCTTACACAAACGGTGGAGCAACACGCCGAAGCGCTGGGCGTTGATCCAGAAGAGCTGCACGAACGGTTGGCGGATATTCGTGCCCGCCTGCTGGTAGCTCGTCAAGCCCGCCATGCGCCCCTGCGCGACGACAAAGTGCTTACCGACTGGAACGGATTGGCCATCTGGGCACTTGCTTATGCCGCCGAGGTATTCGAGGATGAGGGCGAACCCTATGCCCAAGCCGCCGTCGAAGCCGCTGAGTTCCTTTGGGAACGCCTGCGCGATCCAGACGGCTTGCTGCTGCACCGCTACCGCAACGGCGAGGCGAGCATTCCTGCTTACCTCAGCGATTACGCCTTCTACGGTGTCGGGCTGATGGAACTGTACAGCCTTACGCTGGAACACAAGTGGCTGGAGCGCGCCGTGGCGCTTGCCGACCAAATGATTGAACGGTTCCACGATGCAGCGAATGGCGGCTTTTACGACGCCGACAGCCGCCACGATTGGCTGATTATGCCCGTCAAGTCGTATCAAGACCGCGCAATGCCGTCAGGTAACGGAGCCGCGGTGCAGTTTCTGGCGCAGTTGAGCATGGCGTTGGCGATTGAGGAGCCGAAGCGCAGTGAGCGATACGCGCAGCTAGCAGCCAACACTCTGGATAGCTGCTGGGGGCTGCTACAACGCGCACCGTCGGCAGGCGACAGCCTGCTGTACGGCTACTTGCTGCTGGAAGGCGACCTGATGGAGCCACCCGACCTCGGCACGCCTCAACCGCTGCGCGAACGTATGGAAGGCGACACCCCCGTGCGCGTGGAGTTCGTGCCCACGCCTGAAGGTTTGCTGGTGCAGTTTCAAATCCGCGAAGGATGGCACATCAACGCGCCGCATACCCAAGAAGGGCGTATCGCCACCGAAGTGCGCGCCACTACCGACTTGCCCTTGGAGATTGGCGAGGCACAGTGGTCGCCGCCCCAGCGTGTACAACTGGGCAACGAGGTCGTGGAAGTGTACTATCGGCAGGCGGCGGCGTTGTTGCCTATCCGCGCGCTGCCCAGCAGCCAGCCTGCCGAGGGCTTCCTGCGCATCGCCGTTCGGTATCAGCCGTGCACCGACACCGAGTGTGGCTTGCCTGAGGAGCGCGTGTATATGCTACCGCTGAGCCTACGTCCCGAAGGGTAGGGGCGGAGGCTACTCGGTGCGAATGTCGCGCAACCACTTCACGTGCCCATCCAAAAACAGGCGGTTGCGCCCGCCGCGATGCACCGCCCGCCCGCGCAGCGCAGGCTCCACTGTGCCAATCGTGCGCGGAAAGTAGGGGTCTACTATAAGCTCCACATCTGCCACGCCGTTGGGGCGGGCGTAGAACGGGCTGGGGTTCACCTGTAAGTCGGCGACAGCTTGGTCGGGCGTTTTGCCCCAAAAATTATCGGGCGGCACGGGGTCATCAATGCGGTCGAACCGCCACATCCAGTAGCGAGTGATGCGCGCGGCATCTACGGTTTGTTTTACTTGGATTACCGCGCCCATCGCGCTGCCCGCCACACTGGGGCAGCTCCATAGACGCCACTCGCGCAAGTATGGCTCCAGCGTTAGCCCTGCCCACCCACAACGGGGATCCGACGGAGGCCAACTGCTCCACGGGCGATACCCCAACGCACGCTTGAGGTCGCGACGGTCGGGCATGCGTTCGTCGTAGTCTTGCAGGTACATCCAAAACGCCTGCCCAATCTGACGCAGCTGCTGGCTGCAAGTTGCCTGACGCGCGCTCTCACGCGCCTGCGCAAACGCAGGGAAAAGGATAGCCGCCAAAATCGCGACGATGGCCACCACCACCAATAGTTCAATTAGTGTGAAACCGTGCGTTTGAACAGAACGGTTAGGGGCGGTTCGCATAGCTCTCTGCATGATACCGTGCCTCAGTGCGAAGACCGGCCGCAAGCAGGAGGAGTTCCACTCCACACCGAACTTATGCACCTGCAACAGGAGGCAAACCGTGATGCGAAGATTACTGATGCTTTTTGCAACTGTATCGGTGTTAGCAGTTGCAGTTGCCGACATCACCCCTGATGTGCGCGCGATGTTGCGCGATGTGTTCCCCGTATCGCGCCTCAAGCCTGGCATGAAGGGCTATGGGCTGACTGTGTTCAAGGGCACCAAAATCGAGCGATTTGAGGTTGAAGTAGTCGGTGTGTTGGAGAACGCCAACTTCGGTCGCCCGCTGGTGATGATTATGATGAAGGGCGGTCCTATCACCGAGCGCAACGCGATGGTAATTGGGGGGATGAGTGGCAGCCCCATCTTTATTGAGGGCAAGATTCTAGGCGCATTAGCCTATGGGTTTGCCTTTCCGCGTGAGCCCGTGGCGCTGGTGACCCCGTTGGAAGACATGCTAACCAACTTGCATCAGAAGGCTGCCGCCCAGTTAGCCGATGTGCGTCAATCGCGTGTGATTAACCAACCTGTTGAGATTGCGGGGAAGCGGTATGCGGGCGTTTATATTGGGCACGAGCAGCCCAGTGCGCCCAACCTCGCGTGGGCGCGCCCGCTGATGACGCCCCTGATGGTCAGCGGGCTATCCTCACGGGCGATGAAACTGCTCAAGGAACGGTTGGAGCCTTACGGGCTGACTCCGATTATGGCGCCCAGCGGAGGCACCACCAAACAACTGCCCGTGCGCTTTGAACCCGGCGCGGCTGTCGGCGCACCGCTGGCAACAGGCGATATTGACCTCACCGCCATCGGCACGCTCACCTATCGCAACGGCGACTATGTGCTGGCGTTTGGGCACCCGTTTTTGGGGCTGGGCACAATAGAAGTTCCGATGACCGCCGCCGAAATCGTGGATGTGTTCGCCTCGTACTGGAGTTCGTTCAAACTGGGCAACCGCGCTCAAACGCTGGGGGCGGTCTACTACGACGGCGCGTTCGCCATCGCAGGTCGCATGGGCAAACAAGCCCGCATGTTGCCCATCCGCATGCGAATCACCAACTCGGAAACAGGCATTCAACGCGAGTTTCGCTGCGAAGTGATGCGTCACCCCCAATTTGTGGATTTGCTCGTGTTGATTGCTGGACTGGAGTTTATGGATCGCGTTCACTTCGGCGTGGGCGATGCCACAGCCACGGTGCGCTGGCGGTTGGACACTCGCCCCTTCGGCGAGATACGCTTTGAAAACCGCGTCACCACGCGCGATTTCATCGCAGATGCCGCGATGAGTGATCTGCTTGGGGTGCTGCTTCTACTGCAAGGTGCATCGGAAACCAAAGTGGAACTCGAATCGCTGGAGATGGAGGTGATTATTCAACCTGGGCGGGGCACGGCGCTGATTGAAAGCCTGCAGTTGGACAAATCGGTCTACCGTCCTGGCGAGCGAATTGAGGCGACTGTGCGCCTCCGCCCAGCTAACGGTGCACCTGCGCAAACTTACACCCTCAGTATGCGCTTGCCAGCCGACGCGATGCCCGGGCGCTATATCTTCCAAGTGAGCGCCCCTGCTGGGGGGTCATTCTTTAGCGCGGGCTTTCCGCTTTTAGCTGTATTTGGTGATGGCGGTAGCGGTCCCAGCACGCCCGACACGGCACAGCGCCTGCGCGAATTCCTAAGCCGTGAGCGTAACAACCAACTGGTTGCCACGTTGAACCTGCCGTTTCCCACGGTGTCCATCGAGGGCACGCCTTTGGAACAGACACCCCCCCTCATCCGCAGCGTGATGATGGGACAACGCCTCTCGCGGGCGCAGTTTGCTACCGACCGTATCAAACAGGTGATTGATACGCCGTATGTGCTCGAGGGCGTGCAAACAGTAATGGTAACGGTGCTGCCCCCGGAGGGCGTGCGGGGCTCTTTCCCGATGTTTGGCGGGGGCGCAGCTACAGAGGAAGCAATTCAGTACCTTGCAGGCGAGTTGGGTGAGGGGTCGCCGCCCCAGGGTGCGGAGTATCGCGGTGAAGGCTCGCCCGTGCCCGATGACGTGCCTATGCCACCGATGCCTGGGGGCGAGCCACCCGCCAAACGCGAGCGCCCCGTCAGCCGCGCAGCCCGGACTTGGCAACCGTCGGACTTTGGCACACTGCGTCAGGGCACACTGGAGGGCGTCGCCCTGCGCATGGATGGCACTTTGCAATTAGCCGTTGCCCCTACTGCGGAGCAGCGTGCCCCGATGGAGTTCATCTGGAGCGTAGCCTCCGACTCGGAGGGCGCGCTGCTCGTTGGAGGTGGCTTCAACGGGCGTATCATGCGCTTGGCCAGTGAACCGACCCAGCTTGCCGCACTTGCCCCAGACGCCTTCGTCACGGCACTTGCCCGCGCTGATGACGGCACCCTCTACGCGGGGCTATCGCCCACGGGCACCATCGTGCGCCTGCACGGTGACAAAGCCGACCCCGTGCTGCGGTTGAACGCCCGCTACGTGAACGCCATCTGCTGGCACAACGGCACTCTCTACATCGCCACCGGTGCGCCTGCCCAAGTGCTGGCGTGGAACGGCACCGAGTTGCGCACCCTACTTACCACCGACGAAACGCACTTCAGCGCACTCACCGTCGACGCGCAAGGCATGGTCTACGCGGGCACTTCAGAGCGCGGAATCGTGTACCAGATTACCCCCGCGGGCGTTGCCACACCAATTGCCGACCTACGCGAGGCAAGTGTGATGGCACTCGCAGTCGACTCGCAGGGCAACCTTTACATCGCGGGCGCGCCGTCGGGCAACTGCTACCGCTGGACGCCCAACGGCGAGTTGAAACCGCTACTGCGCGGGCGACAGAACTGGCGCGCCCTGCTGCTGTACCAACAAACGCTTTACGCCGTTGCCGAGAACGAGGTGTACCAAATCGATCTGGCAAACTCGAACGCCCAACCAATGCTGATCTTCCGTCAGGGGAGCCTTCAATTGGTGGGAGGCAGCATTTCGGGTGAGACCATCCAGCTGGCGTCGGCAGACGGACGCGTGCTGAAGTTGGCGGTACGCACGGAAGGCGTTTACCTCTCACCTGTGCTGGATGCAGGCACACCTGCCCGCTGGGGCACCATCCGCTGGAGCGCGACCCTGCCCCCCGATACCGCCGTGGAGGTGCACACCCGTTCGGGTAACACGCGCGAACCCGACGCCACCTGGAGCGCGTGGACAACTGCCTACCCCGACCCTGAAGGCAGCCTAATCCTCAGCCCGCCCGCGCAGTACCTCCAAGTGCGCCTCGTGCTGAAAGGCAAGAACGGCGCCAGCCCAACCGTGCACCAGATAAGCGTTAGCTACATGCCCGCCAATCGCCCGCCTGAGGTGCAGCTTGTTGGCGTGCAGCCCTACGCGGCGTTCAGTGGCCAGCAGACGCTGCGCTGGCGCGGGCGCGACCCCGACGGCGACACCTTGCGCTACGAAGTGCAACTTTCAAGCGATGGCGGACAAACTTGGCAGCCGCTAAAGAACGGCAAGCGCAGCCCCAGCAACAGCGGTGGCACTCCCACCTTGCCTGCGGACACTGCCGAGCGGATGCGCGCTGCGCTCAGCAAGCAGATGCCGCTGGGTGAAACAGTACCTCCGCAGGTGCGCGAGCAGCTGATGCAGATGATGCAGGCAATGCCGCAGGGCGCACCCTCAACGATGCCCAGCCCCGCCGCCGAGGGAGGCGAGACGACGCCCGCCGAAGGTGAAACTCCTTCCACACCCCCCACCCAACAACAGTGGGACACTACCCAAACACCCGACGGTGTCTACCTCCTGCGTGTGATGGCAACCGACCAGCCTGCCTCGCCCACCGACTACGCAGTGGTCTACTCGCCCGCGATCCCTGTGGTGGTGTGCAACACACCACCCACACTGCTGGTGAGCGAGCGGAATGTGCGCGTGAACCCCGATGGCGTTGTCGAGATTACGGGCTTTGCCTTGCAATACCTTGCTGAGGCGGAGCAGGGCGGCGCGCCCGCGCAGGAGGCAAAAGACAGCGAAGCTGCTGCACCTAAGCGACGCGCGCCACGCCACAGCATCGCCATCACGGGCGTGCAATACAAAGTGGGCAACGGCGAGTGGCGCAGCGCAGAACCGCTGGATGGGCTGTTCGACTCCGCATTTGAGGCGTTCCGCATTCGCACCGACGCGCTGCCTGCAGGCGAGCACACAATCATCATCAAGGTGTTCAACGCTGCGGGCGTAAGCGCAGAGACCCAACAGAAGGTCAAAGTGGAACGCGCGGAGTCGGCAAAATAGCCATACGCAGAGGGCAAGCAGGCGCTACACGGGGAAGCCGAACGCCCGAAGCATCTGTTTGCCCTCTTCCGAAATCCGCTCGGGCGTCCACACGGGGTCAAAAGTGAACTCTACCTGCACATCCTTGACTCCGGGCAGGCTCATCGCGCGATAGCGAATTTCATCCGCGAGCATATCGCCGACGGGGCAGCCGGGCGAGGTGAGTGTCATCAAAATGTACACCTCGCCCTCATCCGATACCTTCAGGTCGTAAATGAGCCCCAAATCAGCGATGTTGAGCGGGATCTCGGGGTCGTACACATCGTGCAGGATTTCCCACACTTGCTCTTGCAAGTTGTTCATGCGATGCGCCACCCCCGTGCCATCGCCTCCAGACGGCGAATGCGCTCTGCCACGGGCGGGTGTGTGCTAAACAGCGCCATTAGCCCGCCATCGCGCAGCGGGTTCACGATGTACATATGCGCGGTTGCAGGCTGCGCGTGTAGGTTCGGAATCTGGCGCGCGGCGGCTTCCAGTTTGCGCAGCGCCGACGCCAAACCCAAAGGCGTGCCAGCAATCTCCGCACCGACGCGGTCAGCCTCGTACTCGCGCGCCCGCGAGATCGCCAACTGGATAATCATCGCGGCAAACGGCGCAATAATCGCCAGCGCCAATGCCGCCAGCGGTTTGGGCGCGTCCTCGTCGCGGCTGCTGCCAAACAGCAGCGTCGCATAGTAGAACATATTCGCCAGCGCCGAGATCGCACCCGCGATTGTCGCAGCGATTGCCATAATCAGTGTGTCGCGGTTTTTGATGTGCGCCAACTCGTGTGCGATGACGCCCTTGACCTCCTCGTAGTTCATCATCTGCAGCAGCCCTTGCGTGACGGCAACCACGCCGTTTTGCGGGTTGCGCCCTGTAGCGAAGGCGTTCGGCTGCAACTCGGGGATCAAGTACAGGCGCGGCATCGGCATGTTGGCGCGCATGCACATCTCGCGCGTCATCTGGTAAAGCTCAGGCGCATCCTGCTCGCTGAGCGGCTGCGCACCCGACATCGCAATCACTAACTTGTCGCTGAACCAATACGAGCCGAAGTTCATAATCGCCGCGAAAATCAGCGCGACGATCATGCCTGTCTGTCCACCCAGCAGGTTGCCCAGCCACACCAACAGCAGTGTTAGCCCTGTGAGCAACAGACCTGTTTTCAATAGATTGAACATAATAGACACCCTCCGTTGTGTAAACCGTTGTGTAATTCAGGGTTTCTTGCTTCGCTCAGTATCTCAGGATCGCGCTTGTGCAAGCGACCCTGCCATTCCCAGCCGAAGCCGAGAGATAGCCACTTAGGTTATTATACCGTATTTGAAGGTAGACGGTTCCTCACCGTAGGCGGGTACAATCATGGCGTAGAAGGAGGTAGTGCATGGTAGACACCAGCGATTTCCGCAGCGGCTTGAACATTATTATTGACGGCGAAATCCATACGATATTAGACTATCAGCAGTCGCATCAAGGGCGTGGCAGCGCGATTGTGCGCGTGCGCCTCAAGCGCCTGCGCGACGGCGCGATCTTCGAGCGCACCTTCAAGTCAGGTGAGCGTTTCGAGCAAGCCTACTTGGAACGCAAGCAGATGCAAACGCTTTATCGCGATGGCGACGATTGGGTGCTGATGGACACCCACACCTTCGATCAAGTGCAAGTGCCCGCCTCGCAGTTCGGTGAGGGGGCAAAGTTCCTCAAGGATGGCATGGATGTCTATGTGCTGTACCATAACGACCAGATTGTGGGCGCTGATGTGCCCGACTTTGTGGAGCTGACGGTGGTGGAGACCGACCCGAACTTCCGTGGCGATACGGCATCGGGTGGCTCTAAGCCCGCCAAGTTGGAAACAGGCGCAGTGATTCAGGTGCCCTTCCACATCGAAGTCGGTGATGTGCTGAAGGTGAACACGCGCGAAGGTACTTATGTCGAGCGCGTGCGCAAGGGCGGCTAATCGCGGTTGAGCAGTTGTCGGATTTTCGCGGAGAGTTGCGCCAGCGTGAACGGCTTGGGCAAAAACTCTACGCCCGGCTGGAGTTCGTGCTGCTCAATAATGGTGTTTTCGGTGAATCCTGAAGTGAACAACACTTGGATGTCGGGATGGAGCAGTGCGAGCGCGCGCGCCAGTTCCGCTCCCCGCATTTCAGGGAGCACCACATCGGTCAGCAGTAGGTCGGGCTTATGGGCGGCGGCGAGGCGCAGAGCCTCGCTGGGGCGGTCTGCCTCCAACACCGTGTAGCCCAGCGCACGCAACATCTCCCCCACAGCCGAGCGCACCTCCGCGTTGTCTTCCACAAAGAGGATGGTAGCACTGCCCGCCCGTACCTCCGGGGGTGCAGCAGGCGTTCGCAGGGGTTGTGCGGGCTCGTCAATGCGGGGCAGGTAGATTTTGAAAGTCGTGCCCTTGCCCACCTCACTGTAGACCCAGATGTGCCCACGCGCTTGACTGATAATCCCATGCACTGTTGCCAACCCCAACCCTGTGCCGGCTTCAGGGCGCGTGGTGTAAAAGGGCTCAAAAATATGCGCCAAATCTTCCTCGCGGATGCCGTGCCCCGTATCCGTTAGGCTAATGAGCACATATTCGCCCGGCTGCACGCCCCAGTGGCGCTCCGTATATGCCTCATCCAGCACCACATTTTGCGTTTCGATCGATAGTTTGCCACCGTTGGGCATCGCATGGCGCGCGTTGGATGCCAAGTTCATCAACACTTGCTCAATCTGGGCAGGGTCGGCGCGCACAGTGCCTGTGGCATCATCTAATATCAGTTGGAGTTCGATATCCTCGCCTAGCAGTCGCTGCAAAAACGGCTCGAGATAGCGTAGGTGCTCGTTGATGCTCATCGGCTGGGGGGCGATAATGCGTCGGCGTGCGAAAGCCAACAGTTGGCTGATGAGCTGACTTGCGCTCTCTACAGCTTGCCGAATCCGTTGGATTGGCTCGCGCGCGGGTTGTTCCTCTGGCAGCTGCAGCAGCGCCAGTTCTGCAAAGCCCTCAATGGCAGTGAGGATGTTGTTGAAGTCGTGCGCAATCCCGCCTGCCAAGCGCCCGATGCTTTCCAAGCGGGTGGCGCGCTCCGCTTGTTCTTGTAAGCGTTGAAGGTCGGTGATGTCTACCGCTAAGCCCAGCACCCCCTCAATTTGGTTTTTGGCGTTGCGCAGCGGCTCCAAGCGCACTTGATACCATCGCCCCTGCCACTCGAACTCAAACTCCACAGATTCTCCTTGAAGGGCACGCCGATGGTGCACAAGCGGAGGTTGCGACTCACCCACCTGAAAATATTCACGCAGAAGCATACCTTGCAGCTGGTTCTCGCGTAGCCCCAGCACGCTCAACCCAGCCCCTACTGAGGAAGTAAAACGCAATTCTTGATCTACTGTCCACACGATTGCGGGCAGTTGGGTCAGTATCGTGTGTGGTTGGGGGCGCGCCCCACGCGCAGGTGGCGTTCCTTGATGCTCCGATGATGAGTTCATTCGCTTGCCCTCGGTGAATTAGCAGCGACACCCTCTCGCCAGACAGGCACCGTTGCCTCTCGCTTAGTCCATGATACCTGTTTTGCGCAAAAATCAAGAGCTTTCCAACTTCGTATCTGTTTATAATGGCGTTTTTATGGGCAGGTAGGTGAGGGCGAGACGGAGCAGGCTCTTGAAACGCAGCGGATAGAGTTTTAGCGACTGGAGGTAGGCGTGGCGGGCGCGTTTGCGGTCGCCCAGCAGCGCATATTCCGTACCCAAGCAGGCGTAGGAGTGGGCTAATGCCAAGCGCATCGCTTTGGGGTCGTTTGCGCGCTGCCACAAACGCGACTCACAGGCGTGGATGGTCTCCGTGCGCACCTTCACATCGTCTTCGTAGACGCGACGGTGATGAAACGAGGCATTAGCGCCGTGCACGCGGTACATCGTGAGCGGCTCGTCGATGTAGCCGATATCATATTCCAACGCCACGCGGAACCACATTTCCCAGTCGCCTGAGCCAAACAAATCCTCGCGGAAGCCCCCTAACCGTTCAAAACATTCACGGCGAATCATCACAGAGGAGGCGATAATCTTGTTGTGGCGCACTAATGCCTCGATAATGTTGCCTGTGGGAGTGCGGGGCCATTCAAAGCCCAGCGGGTTGCCAGGCAAAATGCGTCCCTCCGCGTCGATGAAGTACCCGTCTGTGTGCACCAGCCCCACTTGCGGATGAGAATCCAGCATCGCGACCTGCTTTTCAAGCTTGATCGGCGCCCATAAGTCATCCGAGTTTAGGATAGCCAGATATTGACCGCGCGATTCGGCAATGCAGCGATTGAGCGTGGGGTAGGTCCCGCGATTGGATTGCGTGTAGAGCCGAATGCGGTCGCCGTAGCTGCGCAACAGTTCTACCGAGCCGTCGGTGCTGCCGTCGTCTACCACCACGATTTCGTAGTCGGTGTAGGTTTGGGCGAACACGCTGTGGAGCGCAGCAGGCAAGAAGCGCGCGTGGTTATAGCTGGGTATCAGCACGCTGACTTTGGGCACCATCGGAGGGGATTATACCTGGTTGGGGGATGGGGAAAGAAAAAGGACCCGAGCGCTTTGGGATTGTCCTTTTCGGAGCCGTCTTCCCACGAGCGTCGCTTCGAAGCTTTCGGAGCCTCGACCGACGTTGCCGCCGATCCATAGGCGTCCTTACCACTCCTCGAGTGAGCGCTCGCGTTCTGAGCGTTCCTACTCTGCCGCTTGCGACGCCTATGCTGGGGCGCAGGCTGTCGCATTACTCCTTGCTTGCTCGCTGCCGCCCGCTTGCACGTTTGGCTTTGAGCTTACAAGGCTCCCGACAGCAGGGACTTTCCCGCTGCACTCGGGTCAGCCGTTGGGTCTCCCCAACGACGCCTTAATTGTAGCACATCGGGGGCGCGTTTGTCAAGGGGTTAAGGGCATGCTAAGGCGAATTTGGGGCAAATTCCCGGAAATTTGTGGGGGCGAGTGGCAACGCGCTGGGTACAGCGGTATAAATCGTGCTTAGGCGTCGGCCTGCGGAGCCGTCGGGAGAAGTGAGGTGCATCCGGTGGAGATCGACTTGCTGCGCGAGGGAGAATACACTTGGGCGCTTCCGCCGAGCCGTCTGCGAGAGCAGGTTCGCCAATCGTGGCACTATCTTATCAGCATCAGTCGCGCGGATGCCCCTGAGCATTATCTTTTGTATCCGCGCACGGTGCGTGAGCGACTGCCAGTGATACCGATTCCGCTGGCGATTGGCGATGGCAACGCGCCCTTGGATGTGCAGGCGGTGATAGACCAATGCTTACGAGAGCGGTCAATATGAGCATGCGGTAGATTATCATCAGCCGCCACCTCCCCCTCCGTTGGACCCCGCTGATGCCGCGTGGATTGATGCCTTGTTGAGGTCGAAGGGGCTACGGTGCATGTGCTCACACGCTTTCCAGCATACGCCCCAAGGGGCGGTTGAGCGCGTCCAGCACAGCGGCGGCGACGGCGCGGTAGGGGTCTTCGCGTAGCAGTGCGCTGCCTACCAACTCTTGGCGCGTCTCGCCACCTTCCCACAACACCACGACATTCACAATCGCCTGTCCTGACTCCAACGCGCTTTCCACCTCTTGGATGAGGCTGATTTGTACATTTTGTGGCGTAAGCGGGCGCAGGGCGTTGAGGGTTGCCTCTGCAAGTAATCGCTGAGGTTGCACTTCGCCTTCCGCGCTGCCTTCCAGCACGCGGTTTTCCACTTGGAGGTAGACACGTGCCCGTGCGCGTCGCCCTTCGCGTTCGTAAGACACGCTTTGGATTTTGACCCGCCGTGCAGGGGTGGGCACTTCCGTCACCGCCTGAATGGGCAAGGGGAGTTGACCACCTGTGGCACGCGTCGCCACGCCTTTCATCATCAAGCACTCTTGGCTGGCAAGGTTGACCAGGTTGTCCACAGTGGCTGCGTAGTGCACCTGTTCGCGTTCGCGGGTACGCTTGCCCCCCTGATATCCGTAGGACACCGAAATCGGCAGATCCACTTCGGGAATTTGGATGGCGGCAATCTGTCGGCTGAGATGATGGGCAAGCAAGCCCGCTTCCTCGCGGCGGCGCAAAGTGGAGATGGCAAATTCGTCGCCTCCCCAGCGGCACACCACTTCGGTTTCGGGGTCGGTCTCTTGCAAAAGCACCTGCGCCACGCGCCGCAGCACCTCATCGCCCACCAAGTGCCCGTACCGTTTGTTGAAAGTACCGAAGTTGTCCAAGTCGAAAAAGATGATCGTGATCTCTTTGCCTTCGGCAAGGCGTTCGATGCTCCACTCACGCAGATAATCTGACCACGGCAATCCTGTCATTGGGTCATAACTGCGCCCGATCTCGGAGAGCAAATCAAACACCGAGATGATGCCCACCAGACGCTCGCCTTCCATTACAGGCAGGAGGGTTTGTTGGTGGCGCTCTAGCCATTCCGCAACGAGGCGCAGCGGGGTTTGAGGTGTAACGATCAGGGAATCGGTCGTCATAACCTCGCGCACGGGCGTGTCGAGGGGCACGCCCAGTAGCTGTTCGGGTTGCACGATTCCAAGCACTCGCCCCCCTTCGTACACGGGTAGTCCTTGCAGGCGATGCCCGCGCATAAGCACCAGCGCCGTCTCCACTGTATGGTCAGGGTTGACCCATACGCGGAGCGGGCGCACCAAATGTTGCACGGTGCGCATAAATTGCTCGCGACCCCCCTTCCGATGTGGCAAACCGTTGGGGACGCTTCGAGACGCTTCTCCTAAGTGCGCGACTTCGAGACCCACCGATGTGCCTCCCTGCTTCCTTTACTACAATATACGCCACCAGGGATGGGACGGACCATCGCAAAAATACGAGTTTTTGGAAATCAACGGGCGTGCCATTCAAACGGTGTGTAGACGATTTGCAGGTCACTGCCTCGCCCCTGACTGAGGTTGCGCAGGAGGTTGGCAACGCGCACGCCGATTTCCTCCGGGCGTTCCAAAATCAGCACCTCTACTTGGCGCGTTAGATACCAGTCATGCGCAGGGGCGCGCCAACTGAGTACTCCTAAGTTGGTTCGCGGCGCGATGGCGATTCCCTGTTGCGCCACTTCCGCGCCCATCAAAAAAATACCCTTAATCCGCGGCTCCGCTCGCAGTTTTTCAATCACAATGGGTGTTTTTCGACTATCGCTGAGGGGTACCAGCCGTGCCCGCACGCGACGGTTGTAGAGCAGCCCATGCCGAAAGCCTTCCCAAAACTCCGACACAGCGCGCGGCACGGGATGCCCTGCCACCACCGCTACTTCACCCGTGGGAACGCGCTGTGCGTACCATATGCCCGCACGACGCCCCGCCTCGTAGTAGTTCGTGCCCACGCTGCCCAGTCGCGCAACATCCGTAATATCCACGCCCATCAGCACCACGGGAACACCTGCGCGCATCGCCTGCTCGATGGTCTGCTTCGTCCACTCGTCGGCGGGCGCACAGATGGCAATCGCACGCCAGTCGCCCTGCCGGATTTGCTGAGCAACTTGTGCCCGCTCGGATGATTTGAAAAGCACTAGCTCCACCTGCACGCCCGACAGGTTCAACCGCTGGCGCATCCTGTCGAGCACGGCGTCCCAAAAATCGTTGGGCTTGCCCTGAATGAACACGCCGATACGAAACTCGAACGGCTCCGGAGGCGGTGCCGAAGCATCGCGGCAGGCAGGCAGGACAAGCAGTAGCACCGCAAGGCCACTGCTGCACACGCGCACAAGACCACGGCGCCATCGCCCGCCGCTCCTAAGTGGCGCATCGTGCATCGCAAGCTGACTCTGAAGCCCTTCCACAGCTCAGTAGCTCCGTCGCCACTCAATGTAGGTTCGCGCCGCTAACTTTACCTTTTCGGTATAGGTGGTTCGTGCACGCAGCCGAAACACGTCATAGCCGTTGCGCTCAATCGCGTCCAAAATTGCGGCGTAGAGCCGACTGCCCAGCAGCACGGGGTACTGCACACGGCGAGGCAACAAGCGCACGCCACGCTCCGCATCGGCATACAGCTGACGGCAGCGGGCAATTTGGGACTGCATAAACGCGCGCCAACGATTGTCCACCGTGCCTTGAGCGATTTGTGCTTCGGTGATGCCAAAGCGCGCCAGCTCCTCGTGCGGGAGATAGATTCGCCCCCGTTGCCAATCCTCGCCTACATCGCGCAAAAAGTTCGTCAGTTGCATCGCCAGCCCCATCGTGGCAGCGTGCTCTAGCGTCTGAGGCGAAGTTTCGCCCAAAATGTAGCACATCATCACCCCCACAACCGACGCGCTGCCCCAAGTGTAGGTTTGCAACTCCTCAAAAGTGGCGTAGCGAGTGCGTTCCAAATCCATTCGCATCGCGTTTAGGAAGTCGCGTGGGTAGCGCAAGGGGATGTTATAGCGGCGCATCACATCGGCGAAGGCGCGCAAGGGGGGCAGGTCTACCGGCTCACCGTGAAGGGCGCGCACAAGGTCGCGCTCATAGGCGTCAAGTTTGGTGCGCGTTTGCGCTTTCCACGCCTCGCTTGCGCGCTCGCTGTTGGGGGTGATGGCAACCTCGTCAGGGTTGTCAACCCACTGATCTGGATAGCGCACAAAGCCGTAAAGCGCATACACGGCGCGTCGGGTTTCTGGCGGGAAAAAGCGCGCGGCGAAGTAGTAGCTCACCCCATAGGTGCGTTGCACCGCTTGGCAGTAAGCATAGTCTTGGTCAAGCCTACCCAGCAACCTTGCGCGCATCGCTTTCAAGGATACCCGCTGATTGCCGTCTGTGTTGTGGTGCGGTGGCAGACGGCCTCGAGCCGTTGCTGTGCAAGCCAGGCGGACCCCCGTCGGCTCTCGTGCACTGGTGTCCTCGCCGACGCTACGGTCAGATGTGTCTGCGGGGATACTTAGGCGGTCCTCATACCAATCGCGCGAACTTGTGCTTGCCCACGCGCAGCAGCTTGCCGCGCAAGGCGTCGGCGGGCAGCGCGGTGGTGGGGTCGCTGACGCGCTCGCCATCCAGCTCCACGCCCCCGCCTTGAATGAGACGGCGCGCCTCGGAGTTGCTGGGCGCATAGCCGATTCCAGCAATCAGCGCCGCCAGTGGCACGGTGCCGTCCTCGCGGATGAGGTGAGCCGGAATCGCCACTTCAGGGGCTTCAGCAGGGGCTTGCCGTTGCGAAAAGACGCGCATAAAGTTCTCGTCGGCGTGCTCGGCGGCTTCGCGCGAGTGATACATCGCCACAATCTCGCGGGCGAGCCGACGCTTCGCATCGCGCGGGTTCATCCGCCCCGACTGCCAATCGCGCTCCAACGCTTCAATCTCTTCCAGTGGGACTTCTGTGCATAGCACAAAGTAATGCTTCATCAGCGCGTCGGGCAGGCTCATCACCTTGCCGAACATCTGGTCGGGAGGCTCGTTGATGCCGATGTAGTTGCCCAGCGACTGGCTCATCTTTTCTTTGCCGTCCAGCCCAATCAGCAGCGGCATCAGAAACACCACTTGCGGTTCCTGACCGTATTCGCGTTGCAAATCGCGCCCCACGAGGTTGTTGAACCGCTGGTCGCTGCCTCCTAACTCCACATCAGCGTGGATAGCAACCGAGTCATAGCCCTGACATAGGGGGTAGAGGATTTCGTGCATGCCCAGTGGGAGGTTGTTGGCGAGGCGGTTGGCGAAGTCCTCGCGCTCTAAGATACGGGCAACAGTATATTTGCTGGCAAGTTGAATCACATCGGCGAAGGTCATTTTGCCCAGCCAATCGGCATTGTAATACACTCGGGTGCGTTCGGGGTCTAAAATCCGAAACAGCTGAGGCTTGAGCCGTTCTACATAGCCCATGACTTCGTCGCGGCTGAGCTGGCGTCGGGTTTTGGAGCGCCCTGTGGGGTCGCCAATCATCGCGGTGAAGTCGCCCACAATCAGGCAGGCGATGTGCCCGAAGTCTTGAAACTGGCGCAGTTTGCGCAGCACCACTGCCCAGCCCAAATGCACATCGGGCGCGGTGGGGTCTATGCCCAGTTTCACGCGCAACGGGGTGCCGCGTTCTAGTTTAGCGAGCAGTTCGGCTTCAGTGATGATATCTTCAGCGCCGCGGCGCAACGCCTTCAGCTGTTCCTGTGGCTCCACACGCATCGGGCGAGTATTGTACCATGCGAGGTATACTGTTGGCATGCTCAGCCGTGCAGTGCCGCCACCCGATGTGCCGATGCGCCCGTCGCAGTTGCCTATTCCTGAGGCACACATCTTGCCCAACGGTTTGCAGGTGCTTCTACTGCCCGACAGGCGCGCGCCTGTTGTGGAGTTTCGGTTGATTGTGCCCCATGCGGGGCGTGCTTACGATGCGCCTGAGTGGGTGGGGCTGTCGGGCGCAGCTGCGCGCCTGCTCATCGCGGGCACGCCCACGCGCACCAGCTTCGAAATCGCCGACGAAGCCGACCGCTATGGCGGTGCGATTAGTGTAAGCGCCAACACCGAAACGGCAATCCTTGATGCCAACTGCCTGGCGCCCTACCTCGAGCCAATGACGCACCTGATTGCCGATGTAGTGTTGCGCCCCACCTTTCCACCCGACGAGGTGGAGATTGACCGCGCGAACACCTTGCAACGGCTGCGTTTGCAACGCTCTCAACCAGGCTTCTTGGCGGAGGAGCGGTTTCGGCAGGCACTGTTCGGCGACCATCCGTATAGTCGGCTTGCGCCCGACGAAAACGCCCTACAGCGCTGGCAAACGGAGCAGTTGCAAGCGTTTCACGCAGCGCGCTATCGCCCACGCGGCGCCACAATGTTGATCGTGGGCGACTTCGAGCAGGAGGTTGCCTTGCGGGTGCTCGGCGACGCTTTTGGCACGTGGCATGGCGAAGACGACGCTACCCCATTGCCCGACCCGCCGTTGGCGGCGGTCGAGCGCGGGTGGCATTTAGTGCCGCGCCCCAACTCGGTGCAGAGCCACTTGATGCTGGGCGGGCTATGTCCTGCCCGCACGCACCCCGAGAGCCTACCGTTGCTGCTGGCAGTAAGCGTGTTGGGGTCGGGGGCTAGTTCGCGCCTTTTTCTGACCGTGCGCGAGCAGTACGGTTATGCCTACAGCGTCAACGCCCGCGTGGATTACTACCTGAAAATCGGCGCGTTTGTGGCAGAGGCGCAAACCGCCACTGAGAACACCCACGACGCCATCCACCAAATCCGCGCTGAGATTGAACGGCTCATCCACGAACCAATTCCAGCGGATGAGCTCCGCGCGACCCAAAACTACTTGATCGGGCGCCATATGCTTAGCCGTGTCACACTCGGCTCGCTGACGGAGCTGTACAAGCAAACCGTGCTGTACGGCTTGCCGATGGACTATTGGCAACGCTATCCGGAGCTGGTTGACGCGCTAACCCCTGCGGAGGTGCAATACGCCGCTGCCTGTTATCTCAACCCGGAGCCGTTTACCACCATCGTGGTGGGCGACCCTGCGCTAAGCGAAAGCGCGCCCGCGTAGAAGGAGCCCCAAAGAGGCTCACGGCGGGTACACTTACACGCAAACAGGGAGGGATACAGCGTTGCGAGGGATTATCATTGCAGGAGGCTTTGGCACGCGCTTGCGCCCGCTCACTTTGCGCCGCCCGAAACCGTTGATGCCTGTTGCCAATCGCCCGTTTTTGGAGTATCAAGTGGCGCAGCTCAAAGCGGCGGGCGCGGATGAGATCGTGTTTGCCACGAACTACTTAGCGGAGCGGATTGAAGCACACTTTGGCGACGGCAGCCGCTTTGGCGTGCGCATGCGCTATGCCGTGGAGCGTGAGCCGCTGGGCACGGCAGGTGCCATTCGCAACGCCGTGGAGGGGTTGCCCCCCGACCGTGCCATCGTATTCAACGGTGACATCCTAACCGACTTCGACATCGGGGCGATTGTGCGTCAGCATATTGAGCGTCGTGCGCAAGTCACGCTTACCCTGCACCGCGTGGCACGACCGCACCCATACGGCGTTATTCAAGTGGCAGCAGATGGGCGTGTGTTGGCGTTCATTGAGCCAACGGAAGAGCAAAAGCGCGCGGCAGATCGCGGCGCCCCGGTGGAAGGGAGCGACTTTATCAACGCGGGCATCTACATCATGGAGCCTGAGGTGATCGCGCAGATACCGTTGCGCCCATGCTCGATAGAGCGCGAGTTCTACCCGCAGATTCTAGCAGAGGGCGTGCCCGTGTATGGCGTGGAAGGTAGGGGCTTCTGGCTAGATATCGGGCGTCCTGCGCAGTACCTGCGGGCCACGCGCGCGTTGCTCAGCGGGGAGGTCAAAACCGCGCTGCCCCCTGCAGGGCACTGCACGGAGCATGGCTACTGGGTCGGCGCAGAGGTCTCCATAGAGCCAGATGCCGAGATAGAAGCGGGCTGCCAGATAGGTGACAATGCCACCATAGAGGCACGCGTGCAGCTCAGCGGCTACACAGTCGTAGGGGCGGGCAGCTCCATTGGCGGGGGCAGCGTGTTGCACGGCTGCGTTCTGGGTGAGCGCGTGCAAATCGGCGATGGCTGTCACTTGGTGGATTGCATTATCGACGACGAGTGCGTGATAGAGCCGCATGTGCGCCTGCGCAACGCGGTGCTGGGCGCGGGTTCGGTCGTGCGCGCCTATAGCACAGCAGAGTTGCACTATGAACGAACACAGTGAGTAGGTTGCGCCCGCGCGCTTGCGTACAAAAGTGCTTCCACGTACGACCTCCCCACGCTCCTGCGTAGCCGCGTTTGCGCACAAATACGCTCTGCCACCCCCTTGACAAGGGCGGCGTGGTGTGGGGTATACTCAAGCGGCGCGGGGGGATGCCCGAGCGGCCAAAGGGGCCAGACTGTAAATCTGGTGGCGGACGCCTTCGCAGGTTCGAATCCTGCTCCCCCCACCATTTATTTTCAAATGCTTTACAGTGCCGCCTCACCCCGTTCCCCAGTGCGGATGCGCACAACCTCTTCTACTTCGCTGATGAAAATCTTGCCGTCGCCAATTTCGCCGGTTTGGGCAGCTTCAAGAATGGCTTGGATAATCTCTTCCACGCGATGGTCGGGCGCTACCACTTCTAATTTGATTTTGGGAAGCAGGTTGAGCGTATAGGTGCTGCCGCGATACTTCTCCGTATGTCCTTGTTGGCGCCCGAAGCCCCGCACATCGGTGATCGTCATTCCGTAGACGCCGATGTCGTTGAGCGCCTGTTTGACTGCTTCGAACCGCGTGGGGCGGATGATTGCCTCGATTCGTTTCATCGTTGTGTCGCTTTGAGTTTACCATGCATAAAATCGCGCAAGGCAAAGGGGTTATCAGTGCCGATGCGGTCAACTCCTGCCTTCCACAGCACTTCCCATACGGTGGGCAAGTCGGCAGTTGCCCAGAAGCGCAGTTGGTAGCCCTTGGCGTGGGCTTGTTGTACATAGCGGCGGAGCTGCTCCCACTCGTGCTCAGGAAATGCGCCGCGCCCATTCCAACGGAACCAGCGCAACCAGTTGTCGCTGATCCATGGCATCAGCGTTGGGGGCACGTCGTCGGTCAAATCGCTAAGGCGTCCATCGTAGCCCACAAAGCGCACGCGCTGCTCTGCCAGATGTGCGAGAGGCACGCGGTTGCCCGAAAGCACCGCCTGCACAGCGCGTGGCACGACGCGCGTACCTTCATAGCGCGTGAAGAGGTCATCATAGCGAGCCAACAGTTGGTGCAACGCTTCGTAGGTGGCTCGCGCCTCGCTTTTGATATCAATCAGCAAAAAGAAGAACGGTGCCTCAGGGTAGATTTTGCCGCGCGCTTGGCGGGCACGCGCCCGCAGCGGCTCTAAGTAGAGCCGCTCCAGCGTGCGTTCGGGGTGCAGCTCGTGCGGCTCGTGCCCCACCAGAAGCGTGCCACCCACCAAAAAGATGTCGGCTTCGACACTGCAAAAACCACACTCCAGCGCGTCGTAAAGCGGACGCTTGCGCCAGTAGTCGTTGTGCGAATGGGCGCGTGGCAGGACGAGCGTCATGGGGTCGGCTCAGGTTTGTCCTCAGGGGGCGATGGGTCGCCCTCAGGCTGAGGGGGCTTGGGCGGCGGCGCGGCCACTGCCTGCAGAATGTGAACGCGCACCTTGCGTCTGCCAAACTGCATGGCTTGCTGGCGCGTGGCGTAGCAGAGGTCAATCTTGTGCCCGCGAATGGCGCGTCCCGTGTCGGCAGCAATGGCCATCCCGTAGCCCTCAATGTAAAGCACGGTACCCAGCGGAATGACGCGCGGGTCAACCGCGACCAACCCATAGCCCGCAGGCAGCCCTGTGGCAGTACGCCCACTACCCGTGCCCCCGCCACTGCGATGCGGAGTGTAGGCTGTCGCGTGCATCTCCAACACTTTCATAGTGCGAAACGCACCCGCGCGCCCCACCACACCACGCGAAGCAATGTGCCCGTGCACACCAATCTCGTAAACGCGCGGCTGCGGCGGCTCCAACACCTCCTCCTTCACTTTCTGACGGCGTACTTCTTTGCCATTGCGATAGTACACGCGCCACACCACTAACTTTTCGCCGGGCTTGCCTGCGGATCTCAACACACGATGGCGTGGCGGTAAGCGGCGATTCAACTCAAATAGTGTAGGAGGCGCGATTTTTTCGCACGTTTCCACAGTCTTAACTGTCAGTTCACGACTGGTGCGAGGCTTCTCCGCACAGCCAATGGCACAAAGCAACCCTATGCCTGCGCTTATCAGCAGCCATCGCCACAATCCGCCCCTGAAAGCGTGCCTTCGCCCTCGCATGATTATCCCTCCCTTTGCGAAACCGCTACGGGCTCCGCGAAGTATCGCCCAGGTTTGGACGGGGGCAGTATACCCAATCCTGTGCGGAAATTGCAAATTCACACTGTTGCAAATTAGTCGCTTCGCCACCACAGAAACTATTTGAGAAATCGGCAGCTCAAGCCGTTGTCGTGCGGGCAAAACCCGCCCATGGGGGCTAACGCGTTTCGCCAGCGGGGACGCCGACGAACAGAAAACGACAGTCGGAACCAGCAAGCGCATCCCCCAAGGCGAAACAATGATACGCTTGAACCTGCTCGTGTGCTACGATGTGCGTGTCGCAGATCCTGCGGGTGGGAAACAACGGCTGCGAAGACTTTGGCGCGCCACTGGTTATTTAGCCATGCTAAGTAGGTTGCGCGTACCCTAAGTGCCCCCCTGTTTGAACCTGAGGTACGCGCAAAGCGTGGAGTTCAAATCGCCCGCCCAAGACGCGCACATCGGGCTTTAGGACTTGCAATTGGTGCGGCGTTTGAGGTAAACTGATACCGTTGCACCCGCCCCCAAGGGCGGGTGAGAATTGAAACGCGGAGGATGCGTTCGCCGTGTCGTGCCACTGCGCCGGTTGCACCCGCCCCCAAGGGCGGGTGAGAATTGAAACAGCAGGACAACGAACAATCGCCGCCGACTTTTGGTAGGTTGCACCCGCCCCCAAGGGCGGGTGAGAATTGAAACTCGCGGGGTATGGATATGGTGCTGGCCCTATCAGGTCGTTGCACCCGCCCCCAAGGGCGGGTGAGAATTGAAACTTCGCATAGCAAAAAAACCACCGCGAGAAGGGAACTCGCGGGTTGCACCCGCCCCCAAGGGCGGGTGAGAATTGAAACCACCTACCCCTCGGCGTCAAGGAGTAGGTGGAGGATGAACACCGTTGCACCCGCCCCCAAGGGCGGGTGAGAATTGAAACGAAATGGGCTTGTTCGAAAATGTTGCATAATCGCGTTGCACCCGCCCCCAAGGGCGGGTGAGAATTGAAACCCTGCGGGTGCGTTGAGAGTTGCAAAAAAAGTTCGTTGCACCCGCCCCCAAGGGCGGGTGAGAATTGAAACGAGCTGCGCGAGCCTGAGGTATTGAGCGAGCCTGCGATGCGTTGCACCCGCCCCCAAGGGCGGGTTCTGACAAGGGTACAGGGTACTACCGGAACTGCCCAAGCCGTTGTATTCTCCTCCCGAACCCCCTCCGTGAGGTTCCCCCTACCCGTAGGGGGAACCGGGCAATTTTTTTCGGTTCCCCTCGCAAAGCGGGGGGAACCTGCAGGAGGGGGGCAGTTTGGCGAACCCCCTCCGTGGGGTTCCCCCTACCCGTAGGGGGAACCGGGCAATTTTTTTCGGTTCCCCTCGCAAAGCGGGGGGAACCTGTGGGGATTAGAAGCTAGATTGAGCCAACGACAGAAATGGCGTCGCGCCAGTAGTGCTTGCCTTCGAGGGCGGGTGAGGAGGGAAATGGTATAATGCGCTTGCTATGCGTTTGGGCTGGCTGGTAGGGGTTGTCCTGGGGGCGTTGCTGGTGCTGGGACACGCCCAACCCGTGAGCTACGATGGCTACCAAGTATGGCGCATCACGGTGGATAAGCCCTCGCAGATTGCCGAAATAGAGAGCCTCGTACACGATGTATGGATGATTCGCGGGCGCACGGTAGATGTATGCCTCTCGCCTGAAGAACAAGAACGGCTCCGCGCCGCGGGCTACAAGGGCGAGGTGCTTATCTCAGATCTCGGTGCGCTGATTCGCCAGCAGCAAACCGAGTTCGTGCCTCAAGAGAACGAGCTATTCACGCGCTACCTCACCTTAGACGAAATCTACACCGCGATGCGCCAGCTGGCGAACCAATACCCCGAGTTAGTGCAGCTGCTGGTCATCGGTAGGTCGGTGGAGAACCGACCAATCTATGCGCTGCGCCTTACGCGCTATCCTCGCCGTGCGCGGGTCTACCCCACACGCCCCCAGGTGGTCATCAACGCGCTTCAGCATGCCCGCGAGTGGATTAGCCCGCCTGTCGCCCTCTACTTCGCCTACCGGCTAGTCTCGGAGTACTACACCAATGTGCGTGTGCGCGACTATCTTGACAACTTGGAAGTATACTTGGTGCCCGTGGTCAATCCTGACGGCTATGTGTTCACCCACACCACCAATCGCTTGTGGCGCAAGAATCGACGCTACTTGGGCACTTTTAGCGGGCGACAAGCTTACGGGGTTGACCTCAACCGCAACTGGGGCTATCAGTGGGGCGGTGCGGGCTCCAGCGGCAACCCATTTAGCGAAACCTATCGGGGTAGCGCGCCATTTTCGGAACCTGAGACCTACTTCCTAAGTCGCTGGCTGCTGAGTTTGCCCGCCCTGCGTGCCCATGTAGATCTGCATAGCTACTCGCAACTGATTTTACTCCCGTGGGGCTTCACTGCCGACGCCCCACCGTTCTACAGCGTGTTCGAGCGCGTGGGTCTCGCCATGCAACAGCAGATTTTAGGTGTGCATGGGCAACTGTATCGGGTAGGCTCGGCTGCCGCGATTCTTTATGTCGCCAGTGGCAACATGATGGACTGGGTGTTTGGGGTGCGCGGTGCGCTCTCAATCACCTACGAGCTGCGCGACACGGGGCAGTATGGCTTTCTGCTGCCGCCCGACCAAATTTTGCCCACGTGCGAGGAGGTCTATCCTGCGCTGTTGGAGCTACTGCGCTGGGCGCGCCAACGCGACTGGCGCGAGTAGCCCTATAGCCGATTGGCTGGACGCATCAGATGGCATCCAACTAGCCGATTCTAGCCTCACCACGCGGTATAATATAGCCCGCTCATGGGCTGGTGGAAAAAAACCGACTTCTGGATTGCGCTAATCCTGTTTGTGATTAGCATTATCGGCTTCGCGCGGGGCAACGAGGCGATTGCCGACCCTGGACAGGATGTCGACCCGCGCTTGGCGTGGCTTTACTTGGTTGCCGCGGTGGTTATGCTCATCAACGGCATCCTGTCGCATTGGCAGCACCTGCGCGAACAGGAAGCGCAACGCACTCAGCAAACCGCCGACACCAGCGCCAAAAAGAAGGTGACAACGCGATGATAACTTGCGCAGAGTGTGGCAAGCCGCTGGAGAAGGTACCGTTGTGGTACAGCACGGTGAACATCCGCTTCGTGTGCGATGCTTGTCGGCAAGTGAACCCGCACCACTGGTTGCCCTCCGCAATTGATGAGGAAGAGGAGAAGCTACTGGGGCGCGATGAGGAAGCTGCCTTCGTGGAGGGCGAGATTAGTATCGAAGAGTTGGAGCGGCGTGACCGCCGCCGCTTGGTGGGCGAAGCCGACGACCTGTTCGATGTGGACCTAGAAGAAGAACTGGAAGAAGAGGAAGGATGACGCCCATTTTCCGAGCGGTGCGTCCTGAGGAACAGGAAGCGTGCCTAACCTTGTGGGCGCGCGTGTTCTCGCCCAATGAAGACTTCTTCGAGCGGTATTTCCGAGACACCCATTGGCAACCCCACTATACCCGCGTCTGCGAGGTCGACGGCACATTGGTCGCAGCCGTGCAGCTGGTGCGCCGCCCCGTGCGCCTTGCCAACGGGCATACTGTGTGGATGGCAGGCATCGCGAATGTGGCGACGCTCCCTGAGTATCGGGGGCATGGCCTCGCCAGCCAGCTGCTGCGCGACCTCCACGCCGTGATGGACAGCGAAGATTTCACCTTCGGTTTGCTGTTCACGGGCATCCATGAGTTTTACGCGCGCCTGGGTTGGGAACGCCTGCCCCTACCTCTCTACGAAGCCGTGCCCAAGCCTGCAGAGCTAGGTAACTGGCGATTTCGCGTCGCTGATGAAACCGAGCTGCCGTACCTCCAACGCTGGTACGCCGATTTCTACGCCGACCATCCGCTCAGCGTAGCACGCGACGATACCTATTGGCGTGTGTGGACACGCTGGCACGACCCCGCGTGGCGCAACAAGTTCTATATCGCCGAAGATGACACTGGCACCCCTCGCGGTTACCTCGCGTTGGAAACTCACTACGAGACCGATACTCAAGGCAACCGTACCGTGAGTGCACTGGGGTTGGCAGAGGTCGGCTGCGCCCCGCGCGACACCGCTGCCCTCCAGATGATGTTGCGCTTTGCCAGCCACTCTGCGCACTCGGCGGGTGCGTCATTGCAGGTGTACCTGCCGGAAGCTGATGTGGCGCCCTTTGTTCCTGAAGTATTCACCGCGCTGAAGTGGCTGGGGCAGGGTGGCGCGATGGTGCGGATTTGCAGTTGGCAGCGCGTGCGTGAGGCACTGGAGCAGACAGGCATTCCTTATGCGCACCCTGAGGCGTTCGGGCAGGCAGGGGCGCTGGCGCTGCTGTTTGGTATCTGCTTGCCAGAGGGCGTGCAACTGCCTCCTGAACTGCAGGAGCACTTCCAGCTGCGTCGCTCATGCTACTCGCCCGTCGACTCGTTCTGAACGATTTCGCGGGCAATCCGTCGCACTTTGCTGTAGCGCGTGCGGTAGTAGACATACGCTGTCCCCGCGAGCACAAACACCACCGTACCAATCAGCAAGGTGCGGTCAAACTGCTTGATGACGGCGTCGCCGAACCAATACACCAAATACGCCACGGCGAAAAAGCGTACCCCGCGCCCCACCACGCTCACCGCCATCATCGTGAGGGGATTGAACCGAAACACGCCGCTGGCAATCGTAAACACCTTGTAGGGGATGGGCGTGAACGCCGCGATGAAAATCGTGTAGGCGCCGTAACGGTTGTAGAGTTGTTCAACTTTGCGCACCTTATCCTCTTTGAACATCTTATGCAGCAGTGGATAGCCCCCGTAGGCACCTACCAGCCAGCCAAGGCCTGCGCCTAACACGCTACCGACTGTGCAGATGGTAGCAACCCAGAACGGTGAGGGTGCGTTTGGGGCAAGCAGCAGGGCGATAATCAGCACATCGGGCGGCACGGGGAAAAACGACGACTCCACGAAGGCGACACCGAACAGCCCCGTCAGCCCATACTGCTCCACCCAGCGTAGGGTCCACTCTTTGAGCGCGTGCATGGGCGCGGGTAGTATACCGCACTTGGGTTATGGCGCAAGCCGTTCGCGTTTCCAGCGACCGTCGGGCTGGCGCGTGTAGCGCAGGCGATCGTGCAGGCGGTTGCGCCGCCCTTGCCAGAACTCAAAAGTGTCGGGCACCACGCGGTAGCCTGTCCAGTAGGGCGGGCGGGGCACCTCACGCCCTTCAAACTCGCACTCTACGGCAGCCGCGCGCGCTTCCAGCCATTCGCGGCTGGGCACTGGTTCGCTTTGTGGCGAGACCCATGCTGCCAGCTGGTGTCCGCGGGGGCGTGAAGCGAAGTAGGCATCCGCTTCAGCAGCCTCTACTGGCTCCACGCGCCCCCGAATGCGCACCTGGCGCTCCAGCGCGCCCCACCAGAACACCAACGTCGCATAGGGATGATGCGCTAACTGCTTGCCTTTGGCACTTTGGCTGTTTGTGTAGAACACCAATCCGCGCTCGTCGAAGCCGCGTAGCAACACAAAGCGTGCGTCGGGGTTGCCCGCCTCATCCACTGTGGCGAGGCACATGGAGTTTGGCTCGACGATGTCGGCGTTCATGGCATCATGCAGCCACTGGCGCAACAACGCGAACGGATCCTCGCCCGCAGCTGCCTCCGTAAGCTCGCCCAACTCGTAGCTCTTGCGGATGTGTTCTACCATACCTGAGAAATTGTACCTAACTCACATGCTCAGCGAGTGTTTGGGAAACCAGGGCGCGAGGGCACGGCAGGGCAAAACCTCGCGTTCGTAGATAAACGACTGAAACTGTTCTTTTGCAAGCCAAACCCACCTGCACAAGCTGAGCTGACGCGGGTCGGCTTCGCGTATGCATAAGTTTGCCCTGCTGTGTGCCGCGCTCCTACGTCACGAGCGGTTTCTGAGGTTCCGCACCTGTGGCTCGGAATAACAGGCTTACTGCCACGAAAACGACCCTGTTGCCCCGAGCGGAGCGAGGGGCTCAGCCGTGCCCAGCCCGGGATTCCTTGCCTTCGTCTCGGAACGACGGGTCGGTTTTCCGAGATTCGTCGCCTGCGGCGCGGAAGGACGGTGGAGATTCCTCGCCCCTAGGCAGCCTCTTTGAGCCCAAGGCAGCGTTCGTCTAGCTGCCTTGGCGCCCTAATGGCTCAAAGGTTCAGATTAGCCAGATACTCCTCCAGCTCGCGTTGGGCGCGGGCTTTTTGGGCGTTCAGCCGCTGGATTTCGGCGCGCGCTTGCTCGATCTCGCGCTCTTGCTGTGCCAGCTTCTGGAGGTATTGCCGATACAGCTCGGAAGTGCGGTCAATGGCTTTCATGTTTTCGCGTATACGTGCTTGGTCGTCGGTGATGGCTTTGAGTTTCGCTTCCTGAGCGCGGATGGCGCTGTCGAGGTTGTCGATTGCGCGGCGGCGGTTGAGAATTTCGGTAATCGCCCGCCGGATGGGTTCACTCACGCGCGTGTCGTTTGTGAACACCTGCAGGATGTTGAGGTCAGCAGTGAGCAAGGCGTATGTGCGCTGTAGGGTGCGCTGTTCCACCACTGTCAGCGTTTGGGTTTGTTGAGGGGGCAGTACGAGGCGAAATCGGTAGTAGGTGGCGGTGCGCTCAGCGGGTTGTGGTTTTACCAGTTGCCACGCCGCATCCAGTGGCTGTTCTATGAGCAAGGTGCGCGGCTTGGAATCGCGGTTCTGGATGCGGTACTCGCTTTCGCGGCGCAGGCGCGTCTCTTGTTCCAGCACGCCGCGCACTATTTTGAGTGACACCTGCTGGGTGGTCTCGCGCTGCCGATCCACGGCTACCTCCACGCCCAGGTCGAGTGCGAAGGTAAGCACTTGCTCTGCTTTGGGTTCTAAAGTGCGCAGCTGTGCATCACCTCCGTATGAGCCGTCTAAGTAGACTGTGACGGGGCCTTCCATCAGCGTCAGCTCGGTGGTGTTGGTGAGCTTGATGCCGAAGAAGGGGTGCATTGGGTGATTGGCGGGGTTGTATAGCGACACGGTTTCGGCTTGTATGGGGCGGCTGAGCACGGGCAACATCGCTGATTGCTGGCGCAGGATGGTTACAGGCTGCTCGATTCGGTAGTCAAACAGTGCGCCACGCTCTTGTCCGCGTGCCATTTCCAGAATGCTTTCGCGCAGGGCTGTCTCTGCTTCGCCCAAGCCGCGCATCATACGCCGAGTGAGAGCGCGACCGTCCATTGCTGCCGCGGGTGCCTCTGGCTCTGGGGGTGCCTCGAACGGTGTGTCAGCAGCTGGTGCTTTCATCGCCAGCTCAGGGGTTTCAGGGGCGAGAGGGGCTTCCGCCTGCAGTTGCATGCGCGGGCGTTGCACATAAATTGGCTCGTAGAGATTGAGCACATAGCTCACGGGTCGCCCCGACACGAGTTCCACGCGCACATCACGCCAATCCTCGTCGGTGGTGTTTTCCACGATTGCCCAGCCTTGCAGTAGCGGCTCGCCCGCGCCAATCACCAAGCGATAGGTCATTTTCCATAGGGGCATTTCGGTGAGGTAGCCGACCAGCACGCGACGCGTGCCTTGCCCGCGCAGGCGCAGCTCCACCGCTTTGCGCGTGTTATCCAGTCCTGTGCCCAACGCTGCCAGCGCCTCTTGCAACTCTTTTTGGAGGCGTTCGTCGCGCAGGCGCAGGTGGCGCACCTCGTCAAGCAGTACCGAGCGCAGGCCCTCGCGCGTCATTAGGTTTACAAAGGCTTGCTCCACGACTGCTTCGCCCGCAGGCACCTTGCGCGTTTCTATGCTCAACACAGTGCCTTGCACTGTCTCACGAGCCGTTCGCACCTCAATTGGTGCGCCACGCAGGCGCACGAGCAGGGTTTCCATGCTTGGGTTGTCGGCGATGTTGAGAGCGAACGCGCTAAGAGTGCGGCTGAGCGGGTCGCGCGGGGTGTACTGCACCGGCAAAATTTGCCCGCCATCGAAGTCAACCAGCACCAGCGACTTGAGCAGATCGTTCATTTGCGCCTCGCGCATAGATAGGATGAGTGTTGCCTCGCCGTTCACCTGCCCGAACCGCTCAATGTAGCCCACGCCACTGCGGAAAAGCACCACACGGGTAATCGGCAGGGGAGGCTGAGGGGTGGCGATGTTGAATAGCGCGCCCAGCACCAAGCCAAGCCATCCTTTGTACAGTCTCATCGTGGCCTCCTCATCGTTAGACGACTCGGAATGATGGATAGTGTTTTACCTCTCGTGACGGAGGTGGCGCCAACGCCGCCACTGCGTGGATTTTCCCGCCCTGTACAAAGAGTGCTCTGATTCTGCCCCCCTCCTTTAGGTTCCCTCCGCTATACAAGGAGAACCACCCTCTAAACGGTTCCCCCTACGCAGTAATGGGGAACCTGAAGAGGGGGTTCAACCAGAATCCAACGCCTTCTTTGCAAACCGAGTCGGAGCCAACTGGTTGGCAGAGTGTAGGTGCGCTGACTTTTACAAACGCACGAGGGGCAGGTTTGGCACCTGCCCCTGTGCCCACTGCGGCGGTGAGGCGCGTCAGATAACCGTTCTGCGCAGGTCGTCGGTGGTGCCAGGGCGGATGGGCTTTACGCTCGCCACATTCTCTGGCTCGTAGTCAATAAGTTTGAGCCAGTCTTCCATCACATCCGATTTGGGGAAGATTTCGTTTTCGCGGTATTCCATTTCAATCGCGCGCTTGAGGTCGTCAGGGCGGATGCCGTGCTCCTTGTGGGGTTCCTCAATAGCGCGGCGGATGGCGAACTCTTTCGCGCGATCTACCACCGACTTGATGAGCGCGCCGCTGACCAAATCGCGCCAGTAGAGGGTTTCCACGCCGCCATTACGCAGGTACACCTGCAGGAACTCAGTATCGGGCGCTTTGCGCCACAGGTACTGCACGGCTTGCTCGATAAGGCACTCGCGTGCCTCTGCGGGCGAGTCGTACTCGCGCACGAAGTCTGGATCGAGCGGTAGCGTGGGCGTGATGTAGATACCAAAGATTTCGCGCGTGGCGTCGCGGTCGGGGCGGCGCACCTTCACCTTGCGGTCAATGCGTCCGGGGCGCAAAATCGCTGGGTCGATGTAGTCGGGGCGGTTGGAGGTCAGCATCACCACCACATTCTCAAGGCTCACCAAGCCGTCCATCTCGGCGCAGAACTGCGGCACGACCGTGTTGGAGATGTTGAGCCATTTGCCCGAACTGCGCGTGCGCAAGATTGACTCCGCCTCGTCGATGAAGATGAACACAAGGTAGCCCTCGCGCGCCTTCTCGCGGGCAATAGCGAAAATCTCGCGCACCATGCGCTCTGTCTCGCCCAGCCACATGTTGAGAATCTTGGGACCGCTGATATACATAAAGTACTCTTTTACGGGCTTGCCCAGCCGCTCGGAGTATTGGCGCGTGAGGTTGTAGGCGGTTGCTTTGCCAATTAGCGTCTTGCCGCAGCCGGGCGGACCGTACAGCAGGATGCCCTTGAGCGGTTGCTTCTCGAACTTCTGGTAGATTTCGGGATGCAGCAACGGTAGCTCGATGGTCTCGCGGATGAGCCGAATCGCTTCCTCTTGCCCGCCGATTTGGCTCCATTCGATGGGTGGCACTTCTTCGAAGTAGTAGTCGCGCACCTCCTGATGCGGAATGTGCTCGATGGCGACTTTGTAGTTGGGTTCGAGGCGCACTTCGTCGCCGGGCTTGATAGGTGCGTCCATCAGGTCGGTGGCGCGGAACACCACGCGCGAGGTCATCCCTTGCGGGTCGGAGCCAACGCGCAGGCGACCGCCCTCCAGTACCTCTTGCACCTTCACCACAGGTCCTGCAGGGTGGTAGCCCAAGTCGCCGATGACCGCAAAGGCTTCGTTGACCTTCACGCGCGTGCCCACTTTGAAGTTGGGGTTCTCCAGCTTAGGGTCGATGTTGGCGTAATACTCGCTATCGCCAACAGCAATCAACGCCACGCCTTCGTCGGGCTTGTCTAAAAAGACACCGATGCGGTTGGCAGGGCTGGTCAGTTTTTGATACGCCTCTTCGTATTCCTGAATCACCTGCATTGCCTCTTGCATCTGCCTTTCGTCAACTTCGAGTTGGTGTTGCAGCAGGCGCAAGAGCTGACGCAGGCGCAGGTCGTCGCGAGGCGCGATACGCATAATCTCTTCTAGAATTGCCAGAGCGCGGATTTGGGTCTCGGGCAATTCGAACTCGTCGTCATAACGGCGTGCCATGCGGAAAAGACCTCCTCACCTATACTACGGCAATTCTACCTCAAAGGTTGCAAGGTTGGCAACTTGTTCGGGCGTCATAGCGACGCGTCCGTCGGGCGTGAACTGGACGCCTTCGCGCAGGAGCAGGGTGCGCTGCAGCTGAGCAAGCATTGGGTCGCGCCGAAGGGTGCGCAAGCGGCCGTCGCTGCCCACCACACGCCACCAGGGCAGTTCGCTCGCGAGGGCACGCGCCATCAGCTGCCCCACATGACGCGGGGTAAGCGGCGGACAAAGGGCAGCCAGCTGCCTGTAGCTGACCACCTTGCCCGGAGGAATGCGGCGCACCAGGGCATACACACGCCCCGCTTGCTCGGCAACTGCCACCTGAAAGTTGTACCCCACAACAACGGGCAAAATCGAGGTACAATTTGGTGCTATGAGTCATTTGTGGGGGACGGTAGAAGCCGCGTTTGCGCGCCTAGAAGCGCAACCTGGGTTTGAAATGCGCCCTGTGCAACGCGACATGGCACGCTTTGTGTGCGAGCGGTTAGAGAGTCAAACTTCCGCGCTGGTGGAAGCCCCAACGGGTGTTGGCAAAAGCCTTGCGGTGCTGCTGCCCACCATCGCCCTTGTGCTCAGCGAAAAAAAGCGCGTCGTGATTAGCACCTACACCAATGTGCTGGCGGAGCAATATTGGCGCAAAAATTTGCCCTTCGCGCTGAGCCTATTTCCGGAGGCGCCATCGGTGGCGCTGGCGATGGGGCGCAGCCGCTACGCATGCTTGGATGCGATTCGGGGCAAGGCACTTCAACAGGTACGCCCTGAACTCGTACGCTATCTGCGCGAGTGGAGCGCAGTTGCCCAAGAGGGCGTGGAAGCGGAGCTGGACGAGTTCTTACGACGCAAGGGCGTGCCGCTCCGCTTCAAACAAGGCGTGTGGGAGCAAATCGCCGCGCCCCCTGCCTGCCGCGCGCGAGTGTGCCCATACTACCAATCGTGCTTCTACTACGCCGCCCGGCGACGCGCTGCACAAGCCAGTATCGTTATCACCAACCACGCCTTCGTGCTTACCGACGCTATCGTGCGTCAAGCCACTGACGACAAACTGTCGTTGCTGGACGATTACGACTACCTTATCGTGGACGAGGCACACGACCTGCTGGACGCTGCTGGTAGCGCGTTGGAGTTTGACTTAGACAAGGAGTTTATTGACTCACTGATTGCCTACGCTGCGACGCTCGGCAATCAAATCGGCGCCGCGTTGGATTCGGAAAAACCGCCGCTTGGGTTTATCTTGTCGGTACAAAAGCTGGTGGAGCAGTTCGGGCAGCGATGTCGCGAAGCGTGGGAGCAGACACAGATGCCCGACTTGCCGAGCCACGGGACTGCCACGCGCGTTGCGCCCGCAGAACTGGCAGAGATGCCCGCTTTGCGCCGCGCATATCGCCCCGAACTCCACGCCCTCGTGGAGCACTTGGCGCAGACGCTTCGTGCGGAAATCCGCACGCTTTACCAAGAGCTAAGCCAAACCGTGCAAACCATGCGCGATCAACTCACGGACGCCGAACGCAGCGCAGTGACAGAGGTGTTGCAGCAGTTTAGCCCGGGCTTTGCGCAAATACATGCCAACCTTGGTCGCTTGGCGGAGCCGCCTGAGGGCGTTTGTTGGGTAGAACCTGCGTCGGAGGAGTGGCGGGCATGCTTTGAGCCGCTTCAGGTCGCAGCATGGCTCAACCAGCACTTGTGGCAAAAACGCCCCAGCCTGCTGATGAGCGCGACCCTTACCATTGATGGGCAGTTCGACTTTTTCGTGCAGCAGTTAGGGCTGGAGACACCCTGCCGGCTCCAGCTGCCCCCCGTGTTCAACTACCGTGAGCAGTGCGCGCTCTATTTACCCCATGTGGGCGTGATACCTGAACCACCTTCCCATCCGCAAGCTCCACGCGCCAACGAGTACTATGCCGCGCTTGCCGAGCAGATCGGTGCCTTGCTGCGCCTCACGCACGGGCGCGCGCTGGTGCTGTTCGCCTCGCGCCACGAAATGCACGAAGTTGCTAAGCATCTCCCCCCGCTGCCCGACCTTCGAATCCTAATGCAGGGCGACAGCTCTAACGCCGACCTCTCCAAGCAGTTCCGCGAGGATGTACACTCAGTGCTGTTCGGACTGCGCTCGTTCTGGACGGGTTTCGACGCGCCTGGCGAAACGCTCTCGAACCTAATTCTCACGCGCATTCCGTTTGAAGTGCCCACGACACCCCTACAGCGGGCGCGGCATGCGTGGTTCGAGGCGCGCGGTGAGGACGCCTTCCGCCTCTGGACACTGCCACTTGCCAAGCTGCAGATGCGTCAGGGCTTTGGGCGACTGATTCGCCGCAGCACCGATGTGGGCATCGTGGCGATTCTAGACCCGCGCATGCGCACTCGCGCCTACGGCACCGAAATTCTGAATAACCTACCCCCAGGCATGCCGATTTTCGACTCTTTGGATGCCCTCGCGCACTGGCTTGCTCAACATATGGAACATCTCGCTCCAGCGAGTGGAGGATTGCTCTCACAATAGGGTATACTTTCTTTACTGCCGCGAGGGTGGAGGATTCCTATGGCAAGGCGAACTTCAAGTTCGCAGCGGGTTCCACGTACGCCGTTTGAACGATTGCGCACTACGGGTTCCAGCGCATACCGCCTGTATGTGCTGTTGGCATTTTACGCGCGCGCCAAAAAACCGCTGTTCGACCCCGAAGTAACCGCGCTGTTTGCTCAAGTGCTGCCTGAGGTATGCGCCAGCTATGACTATGACCTGATTGCCTACCGGCTCCGCCCGAACCAAGTGCACCTGATTGTGGGCTTCAAGCCCACCGACGCGATTACCGAGGTCGTCAGCGACATCAAACGCAGCACGGCACACCGCTTGTTTGAGGGTATTCCGCGCTTGGAAGCGGAAATCGGCAAGCGCAACTTCTGGGCGGAGGGGTATTACGCCGAAACGCTTGGTTATACGCAGATTGCCCCCACCTTACGTGCGTGGCAAAATCGCGCCAAGCACGAAGAGCCGCTGTTGCTGCAGATTGTCTATGACACGCGCGAGCCAATCCAGCCTAAGCAGATTGAGCGTGTGCTGGATGAGTTGCTACCGGGCGAGCGCGTGGTAATGCGCCTGCTGCATGGGTTGCAAGGTGAGCAGGTGCATACTTTAGAACAAGCCGCCGAGAAGCTCTCACTCAAGCCCGAAGAGGTGCACCAAATCGCCCAAGCGGCGATAGAGAAGGTGCGCACGCTGCTGCGTGAGCGCGACTTAGAGCGTTCCGAAGGGAGGCACCGATGAGCGACTGTCTGTTTTGCAAGTTCGCACGCAAAGAAATTCCAACCCAAGTGGTGTACGAGGACGACCACGCCTTTGCCTTTCGCGACATCAATCCGCAAGCGCCCACGCACATCTTGGTCATTCCGCGCGAGCATATTGATAACCTTGCGGCAATGCAGCCAGAGCATGAGGGACTGATCGGACATCTGCTGTGGGTGTGTGCCGAAATCGCCCGTCAGGAGGGCATCTCCGATGAGGGCTACCGCGTGGTGCTCAACACCAACCGCGCCGCGGGGCAGTCGGTATATCACCTCCACTTCCATGTGCTGGGCGGGCGACCCATGGGGTGGCCTCCGGGCTAATCACCGAAACACGATCAGCTGTGCCAGCGTGAAGTAGAGCAGCAGCCCCGACGCATCAACGATTGTGGTAATAAACGGCGCGGACATCACGGCGGGGTCAATGTTGAGCCGTTTGGCGATTAGAGGCAGCCCCGCACCCACTGTAGTAGCTAAGGTAATAATCCCCACTTGCGCCAGCCCCACTGTAAGCGCGATGCGTAGTTGGTCGTGCCAATCGTAGCCGATGCGGGTCCAGACTAGCGCGTTTAGCACGCCAATCGCGCCCACCAACGCGCCCAGCAGCAGCCCTGTACGGAACTCACGCAGAATAACGCGCATAATGTGCTGCCACCGCACCTCACCTAATGCAATTGCGCGGGTGATGGTGGTGGTCGTTTGCGCCCCTGCATTGCCCCCCGACCCAATCAAAAGCGGAATGAACCACGCCAGTGCGGTGACTTTCTGGATAGCCTCATCGTAAGTGCGCAGCACCGCCCCCGACAACAACTGCGCCACGAACAAAAATACCAGCCAGCGCACGCGCTTGCGCACCAAATCCCACGGGCTGAGCCGAAAGTACGGCTCTTCGGTCGCCTCTACGCCACCAAGCTTGAGCACATCTTCCGTGCTCTCGCTCACCAACACATCCACCACATCGTCCACTGTCACGATGCCCAACATGCGCCCCAAGTCGTCCACCACGGGCAGGGCAAGCAGGTCATACTTTGAAAGCAAACTTGCCACTTCCTCTTGGTCCGTTTCGGGTTTGACCACTACGAGGTCGGTTTCCATAATCTGCTCGATGCGCTTGCTGGGGTCTGCCACCACCAAGTCGCGCAGCGAGCAGATTCCCACCAGCCGCTGGCGCGTGTCCACCACGTAGAGGTAGTAGATGGTCTCAATTTCGCGTCCCACTTGGCGCAGGTAGTCGAGGGTCATTTCCACTGTCCAGTCGGGGCGTACGCGCACATATTGGCGCACCATCAATCGCCCGGCGGTGTTTTCGGGGTATTCCAGCAGTTCGCGCACTTCGCGAGCTTCTGGGGGCGCCATCTGTTGCAACAGCGCTTCGGCTTTCGCCTCGTCTAACTCGTCCAGAATCTGCGCAGCGTCGTCGGCGGGGATGAGTTGCAGCAGGCGCGCCGCCTTCTGCAGGGGGATGTGTTCGAAAATTTCGTCCACCAGTGTCGGCTCGAGGTACTCAATCACTTCAGAGGCGAGCGTTTCGTCCATTTCCATTAGGACGCGGGCTTGCTCGCGGGGGTCATCTATCAGGCTGAGCGCCTCGGCGATGTCTTGAGGCGCGTACTCGCGCAGATGCGCCGTCAGCGTACCATCAGGCTGACGAAGCGCCGCACGCAGCTCCTCCAGCAGCGTTTCTGGGCGCGTCTCCATCGTCGTACCTCCGAGCCAAACGGGGCGCAAGCAGGGCGAACAACTCCAGCAGTTGTGAGTCCCGCCCCCTCGCGCCTAAAATGATACCGAATAGCGGGGCGGTAGGTACAATTAAGGCTGATGCGAGCCCTTCGTTGGCGCGTGGGCGCATTGTTAAGCGCGATTTTGTGGGCACTTGCGTCCGCGCTACAGCAGTCTACAACCGAACGAATCGAGAAACGAATTAGCCCGCACGTAGTGCTGTTCCAGGAGGTCTCTGCCAATCCGCCGCTGGCAATTCAGGGCGTGCGTATCACGCCTGCACGAGCGGTGAGCTTCCGTTCCACGCTGGGCAACGATGTGGTGGCTACCGACGGTGCGCTGCGCGGGCGCGAGCTAACCAGTCGTATGGCGTGGCGTCATCGCGCGATTGCCGCCATCAACGCCGACTTTTTTGATGGGGGCGATCCGCTGGGCTTGTGCATCGTGGCGGGCGAATTGGTCAGTGAACCGTTTCCGGGCAGACCCGCAGCGGGGTGGACGGCTGGTGGACAGGTTATAATGGGCGACCCCGCTTTCGACGCCGACATCACCCGACCTGACGGCACCAAGCACCCACTGCTAGGGCTAAATCGCGTCGCAAAAGCAGAGGGCGACTTGGTACTATTCACCTCTTTTTACGGTGCGACAGCGCAAGCAGTTGCCCAAGGGATAGTGGTAGTGTTAGAAACGCTGCCGCGCCCACTGCGGGTGGGCACTCAAGGGCAGGCACTGGTGCGCGAAGTGCGCGAGGCAAGCAGTGCATCTATTCCGCACACGGGAGGCGTGTTGATAGGCACAGGCGCAGCTTCCGAGTTTCTGCGTGCACTACAACCGGGCGACCGCATCACTATTCGCATCGATTTGCAGGGCGAGCAAGCAACGCGCTGGCGCACCGTACAGGAAGCCGTTGCAGGCGGGCCATGGCTAATCCGCAATGGTAAAATCCTCCCCCCTGAGGCGATGGGGGGCGGATTCAATCAACAGACTTTCATCGAGCGACGCCACCCGCGCACCGCCGTGGGCATCACCGCCAAAGGCGAGGTGATTTGGCTGACCGTGGATGGTAGGCAGGCGCACAGTCAGGGCGTGTCGCTGCCCGAACTGGCACAAATCATGGCACGCTACGGCGCGGTGGAGGCAATCAACTTAGATGGAGGCGGCTCCACCACGCTGGTAGTGCGCAACTTGGTGGTCAACAGCCCTTCGGATGGCACCGAACGCCCCGTTTCCAACGCTTGGTTAGTGTTTGACGACGCGCAACGCCCCTCGCTGCCCCGCTATACCGACTACCGTGTTGAGCCGCCCCAAGTGACACTCAGAGTGGGTGAACAGGTGCGCTTCCGCGTCTACCGCAACAGCGAACCGATCTCCACTTGGGAAGTGGTCTGGGGTGGCAGTAACGTAGGTTTTATAGACCAGTGGGGACGATTCCGCGCGTTGCGTCCAGGACGCAGCGTCATCAGCGCGTATGTAGACGGTCAGTGGCTGTCGGTGCCTGTGGAGGTTGTAGGAGAAACGACCAATGGAGGCTCAACTCCATAGGGTTTGGAGGCGCCGGTGGGAATCGAACCCACGAATAAGGGTTTTGCAGACCCTCCCCTTGGCCACTTGGGTACGGCGCCTCGTCCGCACTAAATTATACCCCATTCGATACCTGCCAATTGCAAGGGGTGGCGAGCAACTTCTTTGGCAAGTGTCGCCTCCAACTAAAAAGGAGGGTGGCAGTGAAAGGAGAGCAAAGCCTGCCACCCCCAAGGAAGGAAGGTGAACTCGTTCCCTGAGTTAAGATTATGGCACATCGAGGTCGAAATCTTAATACCTTTTGGGCGATCTCGCCTGCAATTTCAAGGAACGGTTCACGTAACTTTCGCTATAGGATACGGACCATGTGGGCAAAAAGTTTCCAAGCGGCGTTGGAAGCGATTTGGATGACGCCGCGACGCACGCTGCTAAGTGGTTTGGGGATGGCGGTGGGCGTGGCAGCGATTGTGGTGCTGATTTCGCTGGGGAAGGGCGTGCAACATGATGTGCTCAACCAAGTGGAGTCGCTGGGCGTGAACTTGATGATTGTGCTGCCGGGACGGCTCAGCCCAGAGAACCCGTTCAACCCGATGAGTTTTATCGGGCTAAGCACGCTGCGCGAAAGCGATATTGAGGCGGTGCGCCAAGTGCCCGGCGTGCGGCGCGTGGCGCCGATTATGTTTGTGGCAGGGGCAGCCCAACGCGGCGACCGCTGGGCAGACGCTGCGCTGATTTTGGGCACCACGCCCGAATGGTTCCGAATGCGCCCCCACACCTTGCGCATAGGGCGCTTCTTCACAGACGCTGAAGCCGATGCCCCTGTGTGCGTGTTGGGACCCTACCCCGCCCAACAGCTCTTTGGTGAGGGAAACCCACTCGGAAAGCAGGTACTACTCAACGGCAAGCCTTTTACAGTGATAGGCGTTACGGCAGAAGACACCAGCAAGTCGGTGTTTGGCAGCGCAGGCTTCGAGTTCGCAGTCTATGCACCTATTCGTGCCTTGCAGCAAGCGATGGGCAGTCAGCAGATCCATCGCGTGATTGCTCAAACCGCCCCCGATGTAGATCCCCAACAGCTCCAGCAGCAGATTCGGTTCGCGGTGTTGCGCAGCCATGAGGGCAGCGAGGATTTCACGGTGCTCACGCAAGAAGAGCTGCTTAGCCGCCTGTTCACGCTGATTCAGGTGGTGTCGGTCGCGCTGACGGGCATTACCTCAATTGCGCTGATTGTGGGCGGCATCGGCGTGATGAATGTGATGCTGATGAGCGTGACGGAACGCATCCGCGAGATTGGTATTCGCAAAACAGTGGGGGCGCAGCAACGCGACATTTTTTGGCAGTTTTTGTGTGAGGCGTTTTTGATTGCGCTGGTGGGCGGACTGATGGGCGCGCTGATTGGCTGGGGGGCGTGCGTTGCAATTGACGCTGCCACCGTGCTATCGCCCCGCGTGGAGCTGAGCACAGTCGCATTGGCGTTAGCCGTGTGTGGCGCTGTGGGGCTGGTGTTTGGGGTGTTGCCGGCTTACCACGCGGCGCAACGCGACCCTGTGGAGGCGTTGCGCTACGAATAGCCCTACGCGCCCACCAGCTTCTTGAGCAGGAAGTGCCCTTCCTCTGCTAGATGGCGCGCGCCTTCGGGTGTGCGCGCCTCCGCATAAATGCGCACTACAGGCTCCGTGCCCGACGCTCGCATCAGCACCCAACTGCCATCCTCCAAAATGTGCTTGACGCCATCCAGCGTGTCGCGTTGCACCACAGGCGTGTTCAACACCGCTTGCAGCGTGAACTCTTTGAGCTGCTCGCGCAGAGCAGGCATCTGCTCGCGCTCAAAGTGCGCGTCAATGCGGTGGTAATAGTACGGCCCGGTGATAGCAAACACTTCCTCCACCAGTTCGGAGAGGCTTTTGCCCGACATCGCCATCGCTTCCAGCAGCAGCATACCCATCATAACGCCGTCGCGCTCCACCATATACTCGGTGATACCGATGCCCCCGCTTTCCTCACCGCCCATCAAGATGCCGCCCACCAGCATCTTTTCCACGATGAACTTAAAGCCGATGGGCACCACGCTCAAAGGCAGATGGTAGTGTTCGCACAGGCGGTCAATCATCTGGCTCACTGAGAAGGTCTTGACCACGCCGCCTGTTTTGCCGCGTCGCTCCACCATATGGCGCAGGGCAATCGCGAAGATTCGGTGACTGTCTACGAAGTTGCCGTGTTCATCCACCGCGCCGATGCGGTCGCCGTCGCCGTCAATTGCGAGGCCGATGTGCGCCCGCAACTGGCGTACCGCGTGCAGTAGTGGCTGCAGGTTTTGCGGGATTGGTTCAGGGTTCACGCCTCCAAAGTAGGGGTTGCGCTCCTCGCGTAGGGCGTGCACCTCCAGCCCCAAGCGGGTTAAAAGCGACTTGAGGTAACCCGCCCCTGAGCCGTGCATCGCGTCGGTCACTACGCGATAGGGAGCCTCGTGCAGCTCATCCACGCGAATAAACTGGTGCACATGCTCCAAGTAGTCGGGGACGGGGTCGAGGGTGTGCGGTTCGGTGCCGTTGCTGATGGGCTGGGTATAGCGGTCATAGTCGCTAAGCAACGCACCGAGATGTCGCTCGATGCTTTGCGTGATGTCGGTGAGCGCGGCTCCGCCATAGTGTGGCTTGAACTTGATCCCGTGAAAGATGGGCGGGTTATGGCTGGCAGTGAACATCACTGCGCCCTGCATGCCGCGCCGAATCACCGCATGCGCCGCCGCAGGCGACGACACTGGGCGCGGAACAACGAACACAGGAAAGCCATAACTCAGCAGTACCTGTGCCGCCGCTTGCGCAAACACCTCCGACTGCGCGCGACAATCGTAGGCGACCAAAACACCTTCACCAGGCGGCTGTGCCTCCTTTAGATGGCGAGCAATCGCATGGGTCACCAAGCGCACATTCGCAACAGTAAAATCGTCGGCAATCACGCCGCGCCAGCCTTCTGTGCCAAACCGAATTTCGGGCGCACTCATAGCTCGAATCTTACCTCATGCAACCAAAGCAGGTTTGTGGTACTTTCAGAACCTCTGTTGCTGGAATGCCGCCTTAATGTTTGGGCGCGTGAGCACCACAAACACCGCCAGCGGATAGATGAGCCATATCACAGCGCCCACTAACTGGCTTGTCAGTTGGCGGCTGCCAACGACATTATGCAGCACGGTAAAGGTAAGTATCGTATCCAAGGCAAGCCAGAGGATAGCTACCGCTGCCCATGCAAGCATCAGCGACAACCCCGTAGGCGACATCCGCAGGAGCATCACCGAACTGATTAGCAACCAGATGCTCAGTAGGAAGGTTACGGCAATCGTAGCAAGCATATAGCGCTGATAGATTGGGTTCTGAAACACTTGCAAATCCTTGTTGCTGGCGCCTGGTTGGGCAGCCAGCGTGTCGCCCATCCCCATTAGAAAGGCAAGGCTAGCGCTGCCGAGTAGTGTACAACAAAGCCCAAGCGCACTAAACACGATTCCCAAAACGCTAATCACCGTCACTGCTGTTGGTCGCATCATTATGAGGCCTCCCTTTGTTTACGACGGTAGGAAAGTTTGCCCTAGCAGAGTAGAATTCCTGCCTAATGAATGGTTCGGGATATGTTGTGCCGCAGGTCGGGTGTTCAGTGTGCGGAGCGGCGTGCGATCCGTTGGCGGAGCGATGCCCGCGCTGCAGGCAGGATCCGTTCGCTGCGGTGGGGATGCGCTTGGGTCCGCTGAGTTGGACTCAGTTTTGGCGCGGGTTTGGCTGGCGGCTGATGCTGTTTGGTCCGTTGGTGGGGTGGTTGGCGTGGCGCAAGCAGGGAACCTTGCTGGCACCCCTTGCGTTGCCGTGGTGGGCGCAACTCGCTCTAGGTATTTTGGTGCTGATTGCATTGATTACTTTCGGGCATCAGCTATGGCTCAACTGGCAAGCTGCCCATGTGGCGTTGGTGTTGACACCTTCGGAGGCGTGGCTGTTCCAGCGGCGTGGCGGGCGAACCTATTTTGAACGCATGCCGTGGCAGGAGGCAACGCTACCCGAGTTGCCGCGCGGCTGGCATGTGTTGGAGCTGATTAGTGCGTTAGTGCATTTCATAAGCCATGCAGGATTACAGGTGTTGGCGGTATTTATACCCGACCACGCCTACGAGTTGCGATTGCGCAGTCGCTATGACGCTGGGCGCCGTTGGCGTATCGCCCTCGTGGGGGCACAACACCATCCGCGCTTCTCATTGACCTATATCGCCGCCTACGCGCTGCCGCATTGGCTCCAAAGCGGCTTGGTGCGCACAGAACCGGGCTACGAACCCAGCCCCGAACGCCGATTTCTGGCATTAGACCTCAAAAACCGAATGCTGCGTGCGTATGCCTTTCGCGAAGTGCGCTTGGATGAAGGCAGGATACAAGTGGATTCGGACGAGGGGGCTACCCCTGCTCGAAACGAATCCTTCAACCCCGACGGCAGCCGCGTGGAAAGCGATCACTCGCTTAGCCCCGACAGCGCACAAGTCGAACAAGTGGAGCGTGAACACCTGCGTCGGTTCGAACTGCCTGCTTTCGCCGTGCGCTACGGCAACTACTGGCTTCGCGCCGACTGGGATATTATCAAACGCATAGAGAGCCGCCGCGCCGCCAGCGAGACCGCTGCCGCACCCCTGCAATCCCCAAAACCCGCATAATCCGTAGTCTCAAATCCCCCAATTGGCACATAAAGTGCTAATCCCCTCCACACAACCTTACGCAAGTGGAGGTGAGTTATGAACCGCAATATAACACTGCGTGCACTAACTGCAGTCATTGCTACGGGTCTGCTTTATAGTGCGTTTGCGAACCCAACCCTTTTCAACACCGATAAACGACTATTTTTAGGAACCGTAACGCTCAAAGTCACCCAAGTATCGCCTGGGATTACTACCCAAGTTGTCTACGGCAGTACCATGAACCTGTGGGCGGGGCAGTATGTGCTCAATCCGACCACTGCCCCCTACAATTGGGCATTTTGCGTTGATCTTGATCGCGTGATGCACCTGAATCAGACCTACACTTACGAACTCTGGCTTGCCTACGGGCAGGTTGGGGCGTTGCTGAAGCGGCGTGATTCGTTCCTTGTAGGGGCAGACCTCAACCGCAAGGGCGCGGCGCTTCAGATTGCCCTATGGGAGGTTGCCCACGACAGTACGCGGGGCAATCCGCGCAATCTCAGCAACGGCGCATTTCGTTACGCGGCAGATACGCAGGTAGTAAACTACGCCAACACCTTGCTGAGCCAAACGGTAGGTCAGGTGGATTACTATTACTTTTTGCGCAGCACCAACGGCGGGCAGAACTTGGCGATGGTGCCTGAGCCTGCCTCACTGTTGGCGATGGTAGTAGGCGTGGGCGGTATAGTGATGCGTCGCCGCCTGCGCTAAGCGTGTTCGGGGCTGGCGTGATGCCAGCCCTTCGTTTTATCCGAACCGCCCGCGAATGTAATCCTCGGTCTCTTGGCGTTGTGGGCGCGCGAATAGTTGTTGAGTCTCGCCCCACTCCACGACTTCCCCCTACATCAGGAAGTCCGTATACTGGCTGATACACGCCGCCTGCTGTAGGTTGTGTGTCACCACGATAACTGTATATTGCTTGCCGAGCTCTACGATAAGTTCCTCGATTTCTTGGGTGCTGATAGGGTTCAGAGCGCTGCACGGTTCGTCCATCAGCAAGATGCGGGGCTGTACGGCAAGCATACGCGCGAGGCAGAGTCGTTGTTGCTGCCCGCCTGAGAGTGCCAGCCCGCTCTTTTTCTTGAGGTCGTCTTTCACCTCGTCCCAGAGGGCGGCTTTGCGCAGGGCATCTTCCACGATCTCTTCTAAGGCACGCCCGCGCAGCCCGTAGTGCAGGCGTGGTCCAAGGGCAACATTCTCGAAAATGCTCATCGGGAACGGGTTGGGCTTTTGGAACACCATGCCAACCTCGCGGCGCAAGCGTGTGAGGTTCACGCCCCGTGCGTAGATGTCTTTGCCGTCGATGAGCACTTTGCCTTGCGTGACGGCGTCGGGGATGCGGTCGTTCAGGCGATTGAGGGCACGCAGCAGCGTGCTCTTGCCGCATCCGCTGGGACCAATCAACGCGGTGACGGTGTTCTCGTAGAACTGCGCGTTCACCGCTTTGAGCGCAAGTTTGCCGTTATAGGCAACCGACAGGTCTACCGTTTGGATTACCGTTTTCGTGGTTGTAGGTGTCATGGCTGCAATCATAGGTATCGCCTCCGCGCGCGGGTACGGATGACAATCGCGCCCACGTTGAGCAGTAGCACCAGCACAATTAGTGTCAGTAGTGTCAGGCACGCGTCCCAGATGAGATGTTCGGGCACCAAGCCAGGCTGGCGATAACCCTCCGCCAGGTAGTAGGGCAGATTCGCCACAGGCTGGCGTAGCGAATCCCAACTGAGTGCGGGGAAAGTTGATGCGTAATAGATGCTGGCGGTGAAGAGCACGGGCATGGCTTCGCCCGCTGCACGCCCCAGCGACAGAATGACGCCTGTCATGATACCAGGCATTGCATAGGGCAGCGCCAAGCGCCACAGGGTTTGCCAGCGTGAGAGCCCCAGCGCCAGCCCGCCGTTGATGATGCCCTCAGGCACGGTTTTGAGCGCCGCTTCTGTGGTGAGCACAATCACGGGCAAACTGAACAGGGTAAGTGTGCGCCAACCAGCCAGTAGGCTCACGCCAAACTGAAACTTCAGCACGAAAATTGCCAATCCAAACAGCCCGTACACGATGGGTGGCGTGCCCGCTAAGGCTGCAACGCTGGCGTGCATAAAGCGCCTGATTCGGCTGCGGTCGCCGTATTCTGCCAAGCAGACGCCCCCGAAAATGCCCAACGGGGTTGCCAGCAGGAAGGTGCCCAGCATCAGCAGTAGTGAACCGCGTATCATCGGTCCGATGCCGCCTGCCGACATGCCTTCACGGGGGGGGCGTAGTGAGGAACTCCCAGCTGATGGTAGACGCGCCCTTATAGGTAATTACCGCCAGCAGCGTGAACACCAGCAGCGTGGTCAGCAGCGCGTTTTTGCGCAGCCGCAGCGCATCGCGCCGCGCAGCCAGCGCTTCCCAGTCCACGCCCGCTTCAGCGGGCTTGTGTGCCAGTTTCACTGCCATGGTTCGTGTCCACTCGGGTTGCGGAATTGTTGGCGAGGATACCGACCCTACAGCTGGAACTGAGCGCGTTTGCGATACGCAAAGCCCAGCAAGATGATTAAAGTCAACACAAATAAGGTCAGCCCCAGTAGGAACAGATAGCCGTAGTGGGGGCTTTCAAGCTCCACATTGCCCATCTCGATGGCGATGGTGTCGGGAATGGCGCGTGTCGGTTTGACCAGTGTGCCCAATGCCGCAGTGGGCGAGCTGAAATCGGGCATGGTGGGCGTGCCGCCGCTCAAAATCCACACAATCATGGTCTCGCCCATCACGCGCGCGACCGCCAACAGCACAGCAGCGATAAGACCGCTTTTGGCTGCGGGCAAGATTACCAGTCGGATGCGCCCGGCGTGTGTAAAGCCCAGCGCTTCCGCGCCTTCGCGTAGGCAGTTAGGTACCGCCCGCAAGGCATCTTCGGAGAGCGAGATGATGGTAGGCAAGATAAACACGGTCATCATAAGGGCGGTTGCCGACAGCCCACGCCCTGAGGACAGTTGCAGCGCTTCGCCGAACAGCTTTTGTAGCGCAGGGGCAATCATTACTACGCCGAAATAGCCCAGCACCACTGTAGGGATGGCTGCCAAGACTTCCTAGATGGGCTTGAACCACTCGCGCACGCGCGGCGAGGCTTGCTCGCTAAGGTAAACCGCCGCCGCCAACCCTAATGGCGTGGCAAATAGAATCGCTCAATCAGCAGGCTCGCCAGTAGCAGAGGCAGCATGCCGAAGCGTGGATATAGAATCGTGGGCGCCCAACCGGGCATTAGAAATTGCTGTAGAGTCGCCCAAGTGGTGCTGGTGGTGGGAGTGGCTTCGAGCTCGAACAGGTAGCCTTTGAGCCACTCTTCTTGGCTGGAGGCTTTCCATACGGGCAGGAGGATGCGTCCTTTGGGGTGCTGGCGTAGGTCAATCTCTATCGGTTCAACATCCACGCCCTCAGGGGCACGCACGAGACGCAGCCGAAACTGGTAGGGTGCAAACTGTGGCTCGAACGAGACATCGGGTTCCCAGGCAAGTTCCATAGTTTTGCCTGTATAGGTGGGCATCGCGAACGCCAGCAGCAGGAACCGTTCGCCCTGTTTGGCGCGTTCGGGAGCGCGCATGCAGTCACGGAACAGTTCGTCAGGACGCAGCTGCGTGGGGTCGCTTGTTTGAGCAGTAGCCGTGACTAGCGATTAGTAAAACACCGCAAGGATAGTCAGGAGGAGCACACCTCCTGCTATCCATGTTGCGGTTTGAACGAGGCTATCGAACAGTCGGATACGCCACATTGTCAGTTGGGGGTGGGGCGAGGGAGGCTCGCCCCACTTACGCGATTATTTCTTCTCCAGTGGGTAGTAGCCCACTTCGCTCACGATGGCTTGCCCTTCGGACGAAAGCACCCAGTCGATGAACTTGGCAACTTCGCCGCGGGGCTTACCGTTGGTGTAGAAGTAGAGGAAGCGCGAAATAGGATATTTGCGGGTGCGCACATTCTCCTCGGTGGGCGCATAGGCAGGCTCGCCCCCTTTGGCGGCGATTTCGAGGATTTTGATACCGGGGCGGTTCTTGCACACCGCCATAGGCGATGCCGGCTGGGGTGCGGGCAACCTCACGCGCCTCCTCGCTGGTGGAGGGCATAAAGCGTACGCCGCGTCCCCAGTTCTGGTTCTTGAGCACCACTTGTTGGAATAAGCTGTATGTACCTGAGTTGCTATCGCGGCTAAAAACGACAATCGGCAGGTTCGGACCGCCAACTTGGCTCCAGTTCGTGATTTGCCCAATATAGATTCGGCGCAGCTGGTCCATGGTCAACGACTCGACGGGGTTCGAGGCGTTGACCGCGATGGCAAGACCATCAAGAGCTACGGGGATTTCGTAGGGTACAACGTCGCGGCTGCGTGCCCGGTCCATTTCCGATTTGCGCATCGGTCGCGAGGAGGCACAAATATCGGTGACGCCGTTGATAAGCGCAGTGATACCGATGCTCGAACCACCTCCCGTTACGGACACGCTTACATTAGGGTTCACGCGCCCGTAGGCTTCCACCCAACGCTGATTCAGGATGAGCATCGTATCAGACCCGCGAATGGTAATGCTCTGTTGCATCCACGCGGCAGCGCCTGTTGCACCTGCCAGCACAACTGCGCTGCCAACTGCTACCAACCACAATAGGTTTCCCCGCGGCGTGGGAGCAGCTGAAAAAGCTGACCCCTTGAATTATCAGCGCCGCTTGGGGTATACTTTGATGCGCAACCGCTTGCCTGCGTTTTAACACTGCATGCAAGCGGTCAGCAGGGTGTTGTTGACTGACGCTCGGGTCAGCAGTTGCCCGTTTTTGAACCCGAATCTGCGTGGGGCGGTAGCTCAGTGGGAGAGCGCTTGCATGGCATGCAAGAGGTCGGGGGTTCAAGTCCCCTCCGCTCCACCAGTTTTCAGGAACCTCGTTAGTTCCCCAAGTCTGCAGGCGGTTTCATTTTGCCCAGCAAGCCCATTAGTGCCACCACAGTAAGTAGGTAGGGCAGCATTAGTAGCAGCTCGGTCGGCAGTTGCACACCAAACAGCGGTTGCCCCTGGAGGCGCATCTGCAACGCTTCGAAAAAGCCAAACCCCAACGCCGCGCCTGCCGCCCCCAGCGGGTGCCATCTGCCGAAAATCAGCGCAGCTAACGCGATGAAACCGCGCCCCGCACTCATATTCTCGCGAAATTGCCCAGTCGCCGCCAAAGTCAAAAACGCCCCCGCCATGCTTGCCAACGCACCTGACCCCAGCACTCCTAGATAACGCAATCGCTTCACGGGCACGCCCATCAGCTGCGCCTTGATAAGGTCGTTGCCCACGGCGTTCACGCGCAGCCCCCAGCGCGTGTGCGTCAGCAACACCAGCAGCACAAAGGGCAACGCCAACGCAAACAGCGTAAGCCAAGTTTGGTCTTTGAGGAGCGCACCAAGCAGAGGTAGCCGCTCCAACCCGCCCAGCGTTAGCGGCTCGAACATCCGCACAACCGATGACTCGCCTGCCTCCTCACGCGGAACGATTAGCTGCCGAAAGAGGTAAGTGCTCAGCCCCAACGCCAACAGGTTGATGGCGACCCCACTGACGATGTGGTCAGTGCGCAGTTCTTGCGTTGCAACGGCGTGCATCAGCGCCAGCGCCAGCCCCACCACAATCGCTGCTGCTAAGCCCACCCATGGCGAGCCACTCAGCAGGGTGCCATACGCAGCGGCGAACGCGCCCATCAGAATTTTGCCTTCCAAGCCGATGTTGATGACACCCACCCGCTCACTGAGCAGCCCGGCCAGGGCTGCCAGTATCAGCGGCGCCGCTTGCCGAATCGCTGTGCCAATCAGTTGCGCATCCAACAGTTCGCCCATCGCCCGCTCCGCAGAAACTATACCTCGCGGGCGAGGCAACTTGCGCTTAGCCAATCGGCGCGCCGTTGATCATCAGATGAAATTGGCACTCCAACGCCTCTGCTGCGCGCCGACACATCACCATACGGTCTAAGAAAATCTCAAAATACTCCATCAGGCTGGCAACGCTGGTGTCTATCTCGAGGCTCAGCTCAATCAGCCGTTCTTTGGGCATTACGCGCAGGCGTGAACGCTGCGTGGCGAAGTTCACGCGGTCGTGAATATCAAACTCACCTTGATTAGGGTTTTGCACCCGCGAAAAGTGCACATCAGATTTGTCCGCTAAAATTACGGTGGAAGCGGCGTAGTTGACGGGGTGCCCTGTCGTCTCTTCGTGGTTGCCGATGGCGCTGATGATGATGGCGATTTCGTCAGCGGGCATGCCCATCTGCGTGAGGATGTGGAAGGCAATCATCGCCCCCGATTGAGCGTGATGGTCGCGGTTGATGACGTTGCCGATATCGTGTAGGTAGCCTGCAATCGCCGCCAGCTCCGCCTGACGCTCGGTGTAGCCCAGTTTGAGGCAGAGGCGTCGGGCATTGTTAGCAACCAGCCCCGCGTGGCGTAAACCGTGCTCGGTATAACCCATCGCGTACAGCACTTGGTTTGCCATCTGCAAGTAGGCACGCACGGTTGGGTTGTTGCGCACATCGTCCAGCGTGATTAGGGTCATACCACTTAGATTCTCGGCTCAGCGTGCAATTTCCTGTAAGAGGCGTTCAGTAAGCCGAGAGTCCAGTTGCGCTTCCAGCAGCAGGGCGTAGGCGTCGGCAGTCGGGGGCAGCAGCGCGCGTAGCTTCACCGCATCTTTGGCGGTGGTCAAGATAGTTTTGCCCGCGAAAGTTTGCAGCTCGTCGCGGCTGTAGGCATGGTGGTCGGGGAAGGTGTGTATGCTCTCAATCGGGTAGCCCAGTGCTTGGGTCATCTGAATGAATCGTTCGGGGCGGGCGATAGCGCACAGCACAGTGAGCGGCGGTAACTCTGGTGTTGATACGGGCAAACGCTCGCTTGTAGTGAGGTGGAGCAGCGCGAGGGGGCGGATGCTTGCCCTGTACAAAGGGAGCTGGTGATTGGTGCGTGCCTTCCAGCTGATGGTTTGCTCTGGCGCAGCTGGCATATCTGTAGGCGCGTAGTCCACCAGCATGATGCCGTCGGCGCGCTTTAGCCCGCTGGGTGGCTCGCGCAGCGGACCTGCGGGTAGACAATAGCCGTTGCCCAGCGGCTCGCGCAGAGGCAGCAGCACCAAGTCCAGCGTGCGTGCCAGCGGCAGGTGTTGAAATCCGTCGTCCAGCACCAGCACTTCGGGCGACCAGCGTCGCAGCGCTGCTTCGGCAGTGTGCACGCGCCATTTGCCGACCGCGATGGGCACTTCGGGGAGCGCAAGGCGTAGCTCTGCCGCTTCGTCGCCGACTTCAGCGGGGTCGGGCTGCTCAAGCGGGTCTATTAGAGTGATGTCACGATAGCGGCGCCCGCCGTAGCCGTGGGTGAGCACCGCCACGTGCCTGCCCGCCTGCTGCAGCATCCGCGCGATGGCGATCGTTATGGGCGTTTTGCCTACACCACCTGCCCACAACGAACCAACCCCAATCACGGGCACGGGCATCCGACGCCGCCGCTTCAGCCCCAGCGCGTAGACACCTGCATAGGTGCGCCAACCGAGTGCGTAGAGCCACGCCAACCCGCGCGTCCATCGCGGCGGCGAAACCTGCCAGAAACGCTCCCAACCAGCAGATAACTGATGGCTACCTGCTACTCGCACGATACCCTTCCCGAGTTTCCCAATACACAATGTAGCCCGCTATGCCGAACACATATACCCCATACACAAGATACACCCACGCAGGGAACCGCGCACTCAGCAGCCCACCTAATGGCGTGGCTAAGCCCAAATAATACAAAGGCAGGAACCAAGTACGCACTTGCAGGAGTAAGAGGTACACATAGGCGGTGAAGAAAGCAAATACCATGGAAGCGTGGCTTCCAAAGTAGAGCTCCAATTTGATGCGTTCGGTAGACACGGACGGCTCACGTGGGTTTGTCATTGCCATCTGTCTAATGATAGTGCTTAGTGAGAACACTTGTACCCATACCAGAAGGCTCCAAAAGTAAAAGGCTACAGACACAGCGTAACCAAGCGGTACTGGTTTACCTACCCCCCATGCGAGCGTGCCCCATAGCGTTGCAGCAGTCGCCCACAGGAGGAGCCACTTACGCATAACTACGCCCCATCCATCGCGGATATGCGTACCCACACCGTACAGCCCCAGCGCGAGGTGCGCTATCCAATAACCCATCAATCCAGACAGCAACAAACCGTTGTAGTAAATCGGTTCTGTCGAGGCGGTTGGAGTCGCTTGTGCCACCATCCCACTTGTAAGCGCAACCAATCCCAAATACAATCCACTGCCAAATATTCGTTGGAACTTGTATCCGCGCTGCGACCACCACCCCAACCACTGCGCGGTTGCAACACACAATACCACAGCCCACGCCAATGCAAATATTGTTATCACCAGCACCATTGGCGCTTGCCAGCTACCTACTTCCCAAAGGGCACTTGCCATGAGCATGGCACCGAAAGGCAAGAAGAGGCTCAGAAGATGAAGCAACGGTTGCGCAATTGGCACTGTGCCCAGTGTGTATAGAGTGAGGTAGATTACCCACAAAAGCAGTGCCCACAAAGTTGCGCTAAAAGGAGTCAGCTCGAGGGGGCGTAGCCGTTTTGGCGTATGCAGCGGCACTACGCGCCACTGTAGCCGAGCGATTAGTGCACTTACCACAGGCAACACAATCACCCCACAGGCAACATCACACAACCACTGCAGAGGCGTTATACCCACCACCGCTGCTGCCTGAGCACTGAACGGTAACATTGCTACAACAAACACCCACGCCAGAACCCATGCCGCAAGTACCTTCCCAACCACACTCCCCAGCGGATGGAGTTCGGTTAAATAAAGGTCGTCTATTGTGCCGTAGCGTGAGCGGTCGCCTACTAAGCGCGAGGTCAACCCCATCACTGCCGCACAGCCCATCAGCGCGGGGAGGGTGTACCAGCCAGACCAACTCAACTCGCGCATCACACGATTCGAAGGATTGGCTTCAGTATGCATTAGAAACGCAACTGCACTGAGTACGCCGCCTGTAAGCACAGCTGCTGCGAGCCATCGCCGCAGGGGGCGCCAGCGCCGATAACGCCGAAGTTCGAAGCGAAGTACCAGCCATGCATCGGCTATTCCCAACCTTCCACCTCCGCGTTCGAAACGCGTTCATGCTGGGGCTGGAAGCGACCTGCTTGCAGCTCTACCAAGCGGCTGAGCAGCCACGCGAGCCCAATAGTGGCACTTAGCGGAGCAATCGCCCAGAGGGGGGAGTAAGGCACTGCCAGCGACACAGTTACATACAAGGGTGGTACTAAACTCCACCACCATAGTGGCGTGGCAAGCCACTGCGAGTATGGTGGTAATGGCTGCAAGCCTCCAATCCACTCTGCGAACGCCCCAACCGACACTATTATCAACGCCATCACTAAGCGAGTCATAGGTATGACAAAACCAGCGGTTATACCGCCCTGTGCTGCCCGATACGCGATGAGCACGCTCAGCACCAGCCAGCAACAAGCAACCACCACTCCGTATAGCCAAACGGTCAGGGCGGCGGCAAACCCGATCCAAGGCGCACCATGAGCGATGATGAACACAGCGCAAAGCACAGGTAAGCCATAGATTGCCGAACTGCGCGCAAGCCGCGTCAATCCGAACACCAACGCCCCCCGTACCACATGGGCGCCTTGAAGGCGGGTAGCCCCTACATACAGCCCCGAATCTGGTTTGCACACATCCACCACACGCGCTGTTGCCTCTATCGTACTTAGCATCGGCACAAACATCGCGAGGCTACTAAGTAAAGTGCCCAACACGCCCACCCAAACTCGCGGCGGCAACGCACTGAAACGGATGGCAGCAAGGGCATAGTAAGCAAGTATCACTATCACCAAAAGCGGTATCACAGTCGCCAAGAAGAGCGTTTCGCTGGTAGCCATTGAACGCAAAGAAGGTAGGAACCATGGTTGGGTCAGCGCGCCTTTGAACTCTTGCTCGTCGCTCCATATGAAAAACCGCTTGTTTGCGAGGGGGTTGTTCGTCTCACTGGTGGCGTGGGTGTATCGCTGGGCAGGGCTGGTGCACTCCGCAGTAGGGGGTACGCCCACTTTCGCAAAGCGCGCTTCCAGCTCTGCCTTCACGAGCAACCACGCTATAGGATTATCCTCATAATATTCACGGTACCACGCCCGCAACCGGCGCATCTTTCATGCCTCTGGTAGGGAGCTATCAATTGGGAGCGCGCATCAGCCAAAGGTTGCGCTCGCGCTTTAGCTCGAAGGTTTGTACTGTTGTGCCTACCGTTACACGATAGGTGCCCAAAAAACCCCGAAAACGGGCAGCCCCCGTGGCGTCGGTCGTGAGTGTTTGCGGGGGCGTCCACCACTGCTCGCGAATCAGGTGTCGTAGTCGGTCGTAAGCAGGCTTGGGGCTAAAATCGTCGCGGAGCAGTCCTGCTGGTGCGCCTTGCCATGCGTGTGCATCGGCTAAATCCCACCAAGTAATCGCCTCCACTGCTGGATGTGAAAAGAGCAGCGTGTACAACTGCTGCACATAGTTCGCTTGGCGTTGCTCGCCCTCAGGGGTGGAGCGCCACGGTCGGGGCAACTGCCAGCCGTGCTGCCCCGACAGCACGGTGACTTCGGTAAAGTGCAGCGGCTTGCCGAAGCGGGCGTAGGTTTCACACACTTCCCACACGCGCGTCAGCGTCCACTCGCCCGTGTGCATATGTGATTGGATTCCAACGGCATCCAGCGGGGCGTCATGCTCCACCAGCGCAGCAGCCAACCGCTCAAACTCAGGGCTGAGGTTGTAATCGTTGTACAGCAGAATCGCTCGGGGGTTGGCGGCACGTGCCCACTGCAGCGCTTCCGCCACCGCAGGCGCAGCGCCCTCACGAGTAATCCACCGACCGATGCCGTTGTCAAATCGTTGCGCCACAGTCGCTTCGTTGACCACATCCCAGCGGTCAATTAGCCCGCGAAAGGTGCGCACAATCGCCCGCACGCGCGCCTGCAAGAGCGGCTTGACCAACTCGGGTTCATTCGGCGCCCAGTGAGGGTAAACCTCATGCCAGATGAGTGGATGCCCTTTGGTAGCGATTCCGTGCTGTTGGCACCACTGGGCGATGCGTTGTTGGCGTTCGCGCCCAATCTCGCGACCTGCCTCGGGCTCGTAGGCGCCCCAATAGAAGCCGAGCGTGGCATAGTTGAACAACTCGCGGAAGCGTTGGGCGTAGCGCGCGTGCTGTTCCCCCTCTAAGTCAAATAGTGGAAAGATGTTCGCCCCGAACAAGAAGGCGTGGCGCACGAACTCCACGCGCACTGCACGGCGACGTAGGGGTTTGCCTTGCGCATTCACCAGCTGAATAGTGCCTTCGGCTTTGCAATAGCGCTCAATCCGTTCGGACGCGCCCGCCAGCAACGCCCGCGCTGCTTCAACCTGTTGCATCACAATGGATTTTCTAATCGGCGAGTGGTTTCCCTGCAACGAACATAACCAACTCACAAAGCCCTCTCAAAGACCGTGAGGAATCGTCGGCTGAAGGTGCGCTGATGTAAGTCACGCCTGCTTTCGCGTGTCAAGCATCACCCTGACGTCTTGGCGGACGAGTGCGAGCTGCGCAGGGCGGCTTCGCCTGCACAGAGACGGTTTCTGCTAACGGTCTTTGAAAGACGAGAACCACTTAACCCTGCTTGAGGTGAATAGCGGGTGGCTGGATATAGAGGGGCGTGAGGCTAAAGGGGTGCACAAACTCGCGCTGTTGGTAGCGTAGCCAGCCCACAGATGCCACGCCCTCTGGCGGGGGCGATTCGAGAAGTTGCCAAGACCGAATGTTGAAATGCGATTGTACCCATTCGCGAGCGTGGGCGACTCCGACCGCTTGGAGGTGGCTGTCCTGCGGCATGTGGGCGCGAAGCCACGCTTCCAGTTCGCCCTGCACCACAAACGCGGGTTCGCACAAAGGCGTTGGTGGGGCATTGAGCGCAGGCAGCAGCCACTGAAGGTACAGAGCGTCGCGTCGCGCGGGCAACGCCACTAGCGTGGGCACTTGGGTAGGCATCCCTGCGGCACACGCCTCAAAGGCATTCACAGCGACCAGCGGCTTGCCCAGCGCGTGCGCCCAAGTTTTGGCGATCATCGCGCCGATTTTGAGCGCGGTGAATGCACCGGGACCCACGTTTACAGCAAGCGCGTCTACTTGGGCAAGGGCGAGCGCGTGCCGCTCCAGCAACCACTCGGTTGCCCGCAGCAGATTGCCCGACAAGTTCAGCCCATGCCGCAGGCGCACACTGCCCAACAGCGCGCCCGCCCGCACCAACACCACGCCGCTTATCGTGCTAGTGGCTTCCAACGCCAGCAGAGTCGCCCCCACTGGCTCAGAGGCTAATGGTTTCACCTGGCTTGAGCGCAAGAATTTCGAGCCCTTCGATATCGCGCGTAAACTCGCGCAGCTGTTCGGGCGTGCCTGTCAGCAGCGGGAAGGTGCCCCAGTGCATCGGAATCACACGCTTGACCCCCAGCAACCGAATGGCGTAGGCTGCCTCGCGCGGTCCCATCGTGAACAAATCACCAATCGGCAACATCGCCACCTGCGGCTGATATAACTCGCCAATCAGGCGCATGTCACCAAACACGCAAGTATCACCCGCGTGATAGAGCGTCAAGTCGTTCTCCAAGCGCACCACGTAGCCCGCAGGGTCGCCCATGTAGAGCACCTGACCGCCCTCCTCGAACCCGCTGCTGTGAAACGCATTCACCATTGTAATCGTGATGCCCTCAATTGTGGTGCTGCCACCTTTGTTCATCGGCTGCACGCGCTCTACACCGTGTCGCGCCAAGTACAGATACATCTCGTAAATACAGGCAACAGTGGGCTGATAAGCTTTAGCAATCGCCACGGCGTCGGCACAGTGGTCGGCATGCCCGTGTGTGATAAGCATAATGTCCACACCGGGAAGTTGCTTGGCTTCCTCGGGGCAGGCGGGATTGCCTTGGACCCAGGGGTCTATCAAGATTCGCTTGCCGTTGGGCGAGGTGATGAGAAAAGTTGCGTGTCCCAACCATTGGATATGCGTGTGCATAGTGCCAACCTCCTGCCCGATAGGATACCCGCTCACAGCAGGAAGGCAGCGAGTAGCGAACTGCTGTAGCGATGCCCCCGTGCACATAAGCCTGAATCCTTTGGAGGCTCATCGGGCTGGTAGGGGTAGCGGCTCTATCTCAGTTGAGGGCACAGTCATCCCGTTTTCCTCCGCTTTCTGAACCTCACCCCACAGCCCCCTCTCCGTTTACGGAGAGGGGGGAGCCGTGCGTGCGCAAAGCGGCAGTCCCCCACCTGATAAGGGTACAACGCTTTCCCTCAACCTGAGCGTAGTAGCCCTGTTTTCTATGAACACCCTTCAGGTTCCCCCTACTGCGTAGGGAGAACCGAGTGAGCTTTTCGGTTCCCCTCGCGAAGCGGGGGGAACCTTACGGAGGGGGCAAGGCGGTCGGTGGAGCAAAATCGGTCGCTGGGATAGCCGAGTTGAACCCAAGCGTTGCACCCTTATCGGGCTCATCGGGGGGTATACTCCATGCAGGAGGGCAGAAATGCGTTGGCTAACGATTGCATTGCTGGTGCTAACACTTGGTGCGGTCTGGGCAAAGGACTACGTTGATATTACCATCGGCGGCAAATTCATTATGCGTTTGCGCACGGGTGTGGGCGATCTCACACGGGAGGAACGCGCCCAAATCCTTGAGGAACGGCTGGTCAAACTGCTCGGTGAGCGGCTAACTGCAGACCAAATCACACTCAAGGAAGTACGCAAAGACCAACAGTACGAGATTCACATTCGTGGACAGCTGTTCGTTACTGTCACGCCTGCCGACGCCGAGGCTGCCAAAATGAGCGTGAAGCAATTGGCAGAGCATTGGCTCAAGCAGCTGCGCGCGAACCTGCCTCCGCTGAGTGCGCGACCGCCCGCTTAGGGCTGGTCTTCACAAATCGGGGCGTCAAACAATAATATCGGCTCAGGAGGTGGCAACGATGCACACGCTCAATGCCGAACCGCTGCGCCTTGAAGATTACGAAGTGCATCCTGAGCGGGGCTTCCTGCCTGCGGAAGACCCGCTGCCTTACTTGGAGGACCCCTACTATGCCCCGTGGGAGCAGGTTGCGGGCGAGTTGCCCAAGCTGCTGGTGGCACGCAGAGTGCGCCAAGTGATTGAGTCGCTGCCACGCCTGAGTGTAGAACGCTTGCACACTGACCGCGAGCGTCGCCGCGCGATGATGCTGCTTTCCTATCTGGGGCATGCTTACGTGTGGAACGGCGACACGCCTGCTGAGCGCATTCCTGCTAACCTCGCCATTCCGTGGTATGAAGTGAGCCAGCTGCTGGGCAGACCGCCTGTGCTCTCGTACGCCTCCTACGCGCTGGATAACTGGCGACGACTGGACCCCAACGCACCGATTGAACTGGGCAACATTGTGTTGTTGCAAAACTTTCTGGCAGGGCTGGATGAGGAATGGTTCATTCTGGTGCACGTAGACATTGAGGCAAAAGCGGCGCGTGCTCTGCGCCAAATCCCCATCGCACTGCTGGCCGCTGAACAAGGCGATGTGGCTACACTGACACACGCCCTAGAGGAAGTCGCGTCTGCACTAGAGGCGATGCACGCGGTGCTGGCGCGCATGCCCGAAGCGTGCGACCCTTACATCTACTATCACCGTGTGCGCCCCTACATCCACGGCTGGAAAAATAACCCTGCTTTGCCAAACGGTGTCGTGTACGAGGGCGTGGAGGCGTATGGCGGGCAGCCGCAACAGTTTCGGGGCGAAACGGGCGCGCAAAGTGCCATCATTCCTACGCTGGATGGTTTGCTGGGCATTCAACACGCTGACGACCCGCTCAAAACCTACTTGATGGAGATGCGCCTTTACATGCCCCCCGCCCACCGACGCTTCTTGGAAGCAGTAGAATCGCGCTCGCAGGTGCGCCCGTTCGTGGCAGTTAGCGATAACCATGCCTTGCGCGAGGCTTACAACGCCTGCGTGGAGGGCATCTGGCGGTTCCGCGCGCTGCATTTGGAGTACGCCGCGCTGTACATCTACAAGCAGCAGGCAAAAGACCCCAAGAACCCCACGCGCGTGGGCACAGGCGGCACGCCGTTTATGCGCTACCTCAAGAAACATCGTGACGAAAGCGAGGCACATAAACTTGTTTGAGCAAACAAGGTTCTTCGCCATGCGCGCAATGACGGCTCTATTGATGCGAAAGTGAGCCTGTCATTCCGAGCCAAAGGCGAGGAATCTCCGGCAAACTATATCCGAGCCCCCTCGCTGCGCTCGGGGGGACAGGTGCTTTTTCGCGACAGTGAAGCACACTGAAACCATTTCGCGGCGGCTCTGTGTGGGTAAGAATGGCTTCAGCTCTCTGTCTCAAGCAGCCCCCCAACACACGCGACAACCAGCGCAACTTAACATTCCCTTAACAACCCCGCTGGGTATCCTAAAATACGGTGGAACGAGTGATTTCGGAACAGCAACCAGAGGCGAGCAAGCAGGCGCAGCCACTCGTGCGCATGGCGACGCGCCACCTGAACCTATATTATGGCGACTTCCATGCGCTCAAGGATGTCAGCCTCAACATCTATGCCAACAGCATTACCGCGCTAATTGGTCCGTCAGGGTGTGGGAAAACCACCTTCCTGCGCTGCCTCAATCGCATGAACGACCTGATTGAGGGCGTGCGAATCACGGGTGAAATCACCTTAGACGGCAAAAACATCTACGACCCCGATGTGGATGTGGTAGACCTGCGCAAGCGGGTGGGGATGGTGTTCCAAAAGCCCAACCCGTTCCCGATGAGTATTTACGACAATGTCGCCTATGGTCCCCGCATGCACGGCATCCGCGACAAGCGCATCTTAGACGAAATCGTGGAAACCAGCCTCCGCCAAGCTGCGCTGTGGAACGAGGTCAAAGATAAACTCAAGCAGTCGGGCTTGGCGCTGTCAGGCGGGCAGCAACAACGCCTCTGCATCGCGCGCGTGCTTGCGGTCAACCCCGAAGTGATTTTGCTAGATGAGCCAACCTCCGCACTAGATCCCACGGCAACCTTCTACATCGAAGAGCTGTTGGTGGAGCTGAAAAAGGAATATACCATCGTCATCGTCACACACGGCATGCAACAAGCCGCCCGCATCTCCGATTACACGGCGTTCTTCCTGCTGGGCGAACTCCACGAGTTCGACACCACCGAGAAAATTTTCACCAACCCAAGCAAGAAGGAGACCGAAGACTACATTCGCGGGCGATTCGGATAACCTCCGAAGTGCTTTCGCGCCTTTTACTTGGTAAGGAAGGCAAGAACACCTCGCCGCGCGCGGAGTGGCGTGGTGTTCGCGAAAGGAATCGCGTGGTTCCTCAGCCGAAGGTTCCGAACGCTTATACATACTGTTCGTCTAGCACAGGCTATGGAAGGTTCGATGCGTGTGTTTGTAGGGCTGTTATTCATAGGGCTATGGACAGCGGCGTTGTGGGGGCAAGCGGTTGACCCGGCGGCAATCCCCGCACGCAAGTTGCTGGCGGCGCCGCAGATTGATGGCGTGGTTGACCCGCACGAGTGGGCAGACGCCTTCGCCATTGAGGCGTTTTATGATCCCGTGCGCGGCGGGCGTGGCGAGCTGCCCACCCGCGCCTATCTGGGCTATACCAACGAAGCCATCTATGTTGCCTTCGTGTGCGATGACCCCGAACCGCAGCTGATTCAAGCGCAGCAGACCCGCCGCGATAGCAACTTAGAAAGCGACGACCGCGTTGTGTTCGCGGTAGACCCGCAGGCACGCGGGCTGAACCCCTATCAGTTCATCGTCAACCCGCGCGGCACCCAGCGGCTAGTCGTGCCTGAGGGTACCACGACCAACATCCGCTGGCAGGGCGACTGGAGCGCCGCTGCGCGCATCACCGAGACAGGCTGGAGCGCGGAAATGCGCATACCGTTTCGAATGCTGCGCCTTGCGCCCGGACGCACGCAGCTAGGCATCGCCTTGGCACGCTACATCCCGCGGCGTGCCGAAAGCTATATATTCCCCAACACAGGCAACTACTTTAGCCTGCGCTTGCAGACCCTTTGGCAAGGCATCGAGCTGCCCCGCCCCACCACCTCGTTGGTAGTCTTGCCCTACATGCTCAGCGAAACGGAGAGCAACGCGCGCACCGCGCGAGGCGGTGTTGATCTCAAACTCAACTGGGGGCAAGGGCAAACCGCGCTGCTAACGCTGAACCCCGACTTCTCCAGCATCGCAGCAGATGTTGCCAGTATCGATTTCTCGTACACCGAGCGAGCGCTGAACGAGACGCGCCCCTTCTTTTTGGAAGGCAGTGGTTTTTTCCCGTGGCGGCGCATGTTTTACTCAGTGCGCGTGCCCCAGCTCAACGCGGGGGCGAAAGCATTCGGCAGAGTGGGCGCGTGGGATTACGGCTTGATGGGGGGCGAATACGAGCAGCGCACGCAGCGTGGGCAGTTTGCCATTGGGCGCACGCGCTACCGCTTCACACCCCAGTCGTTTCTGGGCGCGTTCTACACCTTCAACACCATCCCCGCCACCGAACGGCTCATCGGCTTCGACGGGGGAATCGGGCAGATTACAGGCTCAGGCGAGTGGCAGCTTTCCGCCACCCACGCACGGCTCTCAGCAGCCCGCGAAGGCACCTATACCGTGGTCTACCTCTATCGCCAAGCGCCGCCGGGGCAACTCGGATTCTCAGCCGACTACACGGACATCTCCCCCCATTACGCGCCCACGCTGGCTTTTGTGCCTGAGCGGGGCTGGCGCGGCTTCGAGTTGGGGCTCAGCTACGCACACCAGCCCACGAGCACACCCATTCTACGCTGGAATATAGCAGCGGAGTTCGAAACGCGGCACCGCTACGGCGGCAAGCTGCTGGACGAACGGCTCACCCTGAGCGCGGAAGTGCGACGGCGCAACCACACCTTGTTGGGAATCCAAGCACAACACCTGCGCCGACCGCCCCACGAAGATCGCACGCTGAGCCTCTCGGTCGGCTGGAACACTCATGACGCCTACCGCAACGGCGCGCTTACCTACCAGTTCGGCAGGCAAAACAGTGGCAATAGCCGCTACTGGAGCTTGGAACAGCGATGGGAGCCGATACCGCGCCTACGGCTGGGGGCACGCTTAGAACAACTGCGCATCACCTACACCCATCGCCCGCGCGATATCGCCGAGCAAGCCATTCTTACCCTCAACTACGAAATCGACCCCGAGCGCATGCTGGGCGCGCGCTGGCTCTATACCCGCACCCAGTTCAGTGGGCGCCCGCGTAAAGTAGACAACCTCTACCTCACTTACGTCCAGCGACTACGCTCAGGACAAGAACTATACCTGCTATGGGGCTTGCCCAACGCCAACCGCACCCAGAACCGGTTGACCATCAAGCTCATCACTCCGTTGGAACTACAGCGGTAAAGCCCCCAAATTCTGCTCGAAGTTAGCAGGAATTACTGGTGTGTATGTCGAATGCCTTAAATGAAGAGCGCAATGCGACGCCATTTGCCAGAAGTTGCTCTGGACTGGCAAAAGTTGCAACTGCCACGTCGCGAAGCTATCGACGTGGAATTGCAGCTGATTACGCCGATGTTTGGCGGGGGGTACAAACCGCGCGAAGTAGACCTGCTGATGCCCATCCGCCCGGCAGCCATTCGTGGGCATTTGCGTTTTTGGTGGCGCGCCACCGCGGGTGCACAATACAAAAACGCCGAGCAACTGTATAACGCAGAGGCAGCTATCTGGGGCGGCGCTGCAACTCCTGAAAACAAGGCGTCTGGGAAAGTGGCAATTCAGGTGACAATTCTTGACGAAGGCAGAGCTGTGCCCTACGCTGCTGTCGCTCCACGTGCCACGCCTCGCGAAGGCCCGCTGCATGGCTTTTTCTTATTCCCGTTTCAACCCCAGCGCGACACGCCTGCTGCGGTCGGCAGAGAAGGAACTACCTTCCGCTTACGCTTGCTACTGGAAGACGGGCTGACTCCCCAGCAGAAGCTGGAGGTACGCAACGCGCTCAAGGCTTGGATTGCGTTTGGAGGGGTTGGCGCACGCACACGCCGCGGGTGTGGTGCCCTACAACCCATCGGTAGCAGCGCTTACGAATGGTTGCTACCTGCTAAGCTACAGGAGCTACGGGCGTGGCTAAATAGTCTCCTCCCAAACTCCACAGCCGAAGAGATAACCCATACACTTCCATCGCTGTGGCATGCGCGAGTCGTGCTTGTGGAACCTAAAAACGATGCGAGAGCAGTTTGGCGCGAACTAGGCAGGTTCTGGGCGCGTTTTCGCAAGGGACATTTCCCCGAGCCGTACCAGCCAATGCGGGGCGGAAAGTGGGCGGACTATCGTCGGGTGCTTTGCCGCCTGCGCCAGCAGGGCACTTCCCTGAAGTTAGCGAAACCACACATTGGCTTGCCAATCATCTACCAGCAAATCCGCCGTGCTCAACTTTGTTTTACGGGGCGAATAGAGCCAGTCAACAGTGGGCGAATGGCATCGCCTGTAATCATCAAACCCGTTGCCCTATCCGACGGACAGATTGCGGGCTTGATTGCCGTCCTGCACGCCCAAGCACCACAAGCAGTCAAAATCAACAACCAGCGCTATACCTTATCAGAGCCACCAAAGTCCGACGAGCCTGTGCTCGAAGCGCTCAGCGTGTCGGCAGTGCTGGACGCGGTGGTAAAAGCAGCCCAGCTACACTTCAAGATGAACCAACAAGATGCAGTAATCACAATAGGGTGCAGCTAATGAAGTACCTGATAGCGATAGCGCTTGGTCCCGTACAAGACTTTATCGCCGCGGCACGGCGCACAGCGGACCTTACCGCTGGCTCCGCTCTACTGAGCGAAATCGCCCAAACAGTTGCCAAACGACTGCACGAAACACATAAGGCGCAACTTATCTATCCCGCAACCGCCAATCAGCCTTCCGCGCCCAACCGAATTCTGTGCGTAATAGAATCCGACACGCCCCATAAAGTCGCCAACGATGTCCACACCCATGTCGTCCAGCACCTGAAAGAAGTCTGGGCTTCTGTTTATCAGAATCTGCCGCCCACGATATCGGCGGCTATTGACACAGAGCTGGCAAGTTACCAAGTGAGAAACTTCTTGGAGTTTTATGCGGCGTGGGTACCCCTAAACGGCGATTATGTTGTGGCGCGCCAAGCGGTCGAGCGGTTATTGGCGGCGCGTAAAGCCACCCGCGAGTTCAAACAACACCCCGTCAACCCCAATCGCCCCAAAAGCCCCCTAGACCCCGCCTATGACAGCGTATTCAAAGAGTTTGGGCAAGGCTATCGCTTACCGAGTGCAGTCGTCGGTAAACCCCCACTCTACCTCAAACCGCGCGAAACACTGGATGCTATTGGGCTTATCAAGCGCTACTGGGGCTATCGCCGAACACGCAACGGGGGCGTGCCCTCGACCACCGAGATGGGCTTCCGCGCCCTCAAAAACTACCTCTACGAGCACGCGCTCAGCGAGATGCGCGTGTTGGAAGAATGGCAACACAAACTGGGCATCGATGAACTCAGTGCGCTGCTGCACCAAAGCCGCTGGCAAGAACTCAAGGAAGAACACCGACGCGATCCCCGCTGGCAGCAGTTTGAGTATGAGTTTTCCGAGCCGGAACGCGCAGCGTCCCATGCGCGTGGAATCCTGCGGTACGCCCGCATCCCCGACGAATATCTGTCCTACTATGCCCTGTTGCAAGCCGACGGCGACCGCATGGGGCAGTTTCTGGATACGCTGACCAGCATAGAGCAGCACCAAGCGTTCTCGCACACGCTGGGTGCGTTTGCGCAGGATGCCAAAACCATCGTGGAGCGCTACGAAGGGCACCTTGTATACGCAGGGGGCGACGATGTGCTGGCATTAGTGCCTGTCAATCGCGCGCTTGCTTGTGCCCAGCAATTAGCGGCATGCTTTGGGCAGCGTGTGGAGGAGTTTGCTCGTGGGCAAAAGCTGGAACAAGCATGCTTACCCACGCTTTCAGTAGGCGTGGCGATTGTGCACGCGCTGGAGCATTTGCGCGACGCACTGAACATGGCCCGCGCTGCCGAGCATGCTGCTAAAGCTGCAGGGCGTAACCGCCTTGCTGTAGCCTATTCCCCACGCAGCGGCGAAGCGATTACCGTTATCCTGCAATGGAGCGAGTGTACGCTATGGCACCAGTGGGTGAACGCCTTCAAACAAGGATTGGCAGGTGGGCTGCCTTACGAACTGCTGCTGCTTGTGCGCGAGTATGAACACCTCAGCCAGGAGCAGCAGCGCGCTATCGTCCGTGCAGAAGCCGAGCGCGTGCTACAACGCAAAGAAGGACACAAGCACGCGCCTGAATTACCCCATTGGCTGGAGCTGGCACACGACCTGCAACACCTTGCCCACTTGATGATAATTGCCCGCATGCTGGCGGTCTACCCGGAGGTGGATGTATGAAACGATGGCATACGGTACGCATCTGCCCGATTGACAGTGTGCTGTTCCGCGACGGGCGCCCATTTGGTGTGGAGCTGGGCGCGCAAGCAGCGTTCAGCTTGCCCATCCCTACCCCCGGCACTCTCGCAGGGTTCCTACGCACACTCGTCGGCAATCTCAAGGGCACCGACTGGGAGGCAGTGCGCAACGGCTACTCCGAAGAACGCGTCAAGGGACCGCTGATGCAACTGGACGAAGCGTTTGTGCTGCCCGCACCTGCTGACGCAGTGGTGTTCAAAGACGGAAAGGTCTGCCTGTTGCGCCCGTATGACCTCCCGCAAGGGCATGGCTGCAACCTCCCCTACTATGACTGCCAGCTCAAGCCGTTGATGCTCACTTGCGATGATGAGCGTGCCAAACCCGAAGGGGGCTACGATTTTTGGGACTGGCATACGCTGCAGCGATGGCTGCTGGATGAGCCAGTGGAACAGGTTCGCAAAATCTCTGCGCCGCCCGTAGAGCGACGCATGCATGTGGGCATCAACGACGTCACGCTCACCAGCGAGGAGAGTTTGCTCTACACCGTGGAGTATCGCAGCTACGAACAGTGGGATAAAGAACATCGCGCTTCGGGCAACCCGCCACAACAGTGGCGCATCGTGGCGCAAGTGGAAACCGATTTGCAATCGGTGGAAGGCATCGGGGGGCTGGGCGGCGAACGCCGATTGGCGTATGTGGAGCCTTACTCGCAGTGGCTGGAGTGCCCCGACACACTCAAGAGTGCCTTTGAGCAAGCCCACTACGTGCGTATGTATCTCGCGACGCCTGCCATTTTTACCAACGGCTGGCTGCCCGGCTGGCTTCAGAAACAGCCCCACGATGGCGCACACGCCTTGCTGGGCACCCCCCCTTGCCTAAGCAACGGCACACTCCAACTCAAACTGGTTGCAGCAGCGGTACCCCGTCGCCAAGTTATCAGCGGCTGGAGCCTGAAAAAAGAAGGTCCCAAGCCCGTTCGATGGTGTGTACCCGCAGGCGCAGTGTACTTTTTTGAAGTAGTGGAGGGCGACCCCACCCTTCTTGCCGAATGCTGCTGGCTGGAAACCGTCAGCGACGGCGCGGAACGCAACGGTAATCCCCTCAACGGCAACCGCAACCGCGAAGCAGGCTACGGACTTGCTCTTTGGGGCGTTTGGAAACCTAATGTAGGAGGTGCCTCATGAGCCAGACCACCCCTCACAAAGCAAAACTTGTCTTGCTGCACGCGCTGACGCCCGTGCATGTGGGCACAGGGCAAGCCGTGGCAAATATAGATCTGCCTATCACCCGCGAAAAAGCCACCGGCTTTCCGATTATCCCCGCCTCCGCGTTCAAAGGCGTGCTGCGCGACCACTTCAAGTTCTCGGCAAAATAGGACAACGACAAACTCACGAAAGCGTTCGGTTCCGAACCACCACAACCCAACGACACGGAACGCCAACCCGTAGGAGGCGACTGGGCGTTCACCGATCTGCGCATCCTCTGCCTGCCCGTGCGTAGCTTCTACGGAACCTTCGCCTATGTCACCTGCCCGCTGGTGCTGCGACGGTTCAAGCAGATGATGCAAGTGTTTGTGGGCAGCGAGCTATTTTCAGAGGTGCCTGCAGTTGAAGGTACCCAAGTGCTTCTTGCCAGCGACAAAACACTCAGTAGAGATAACAAAGTCTACTTCGAGGAGTTAGACCTCGAGGCGAAAGGCGACGAACCAACGCGGCAAGTCGCCAACGAGCTGGCACGAAAACTGTTCGGCGAAAACAACAAGGAGGTACAAGTCCTCCTGAATCGCTTTGCGATTGTTTCCGACCAAGTGTTTGACTATTTCAGCGAGACGGCGACCGAGATTGCTGCCCGCGTGCGCCTTGACGATGCAACAAAAACCGTTGCAGGGAGCGCGCTATGGTATGAAGAGTTTGTACCGGCGGAAAGCATCTTTTACGGTTTTGTGGTGCATACCAAACAACTCCCAGAGGCTCAAGTCGCGCTGGACGAGCTCAAGGTGGACGGATACCTGCAAATTGGTGGCGAGGCCACCATCGGGCGCGGTCTGTGCAGGGTGGTGATCCAATGAAAGGTGTGCAAACCCACTCACAGCGGATGATGAAGCTCGCTTTAGAGTTGGTAAGCTCAGTGCTGGAGGTGGTGAAACAAGAGGAGTACAAACTCCACGCCGACCGCATACGCCAGATTTATGGTAGTCGGTGCCACGACTTTCCTGTGCTGGTTCGAAGTTGCGGGCTATCGCAGGCGATAGCGTTCTATGTAGATAAAGCCAATGACGAGGACAAGGCGATAGCGAAAGCCCATCAGCTCTTGCTTCAGCATATTGGGGCCATTATCGGCGTTGAGACGGATGGCAAGGGCAGGGCAAACGACCCACTCCTGCGTAGGGTTCTTGAGGAAGCAGACGCGACCGAGTATATGCTCTACACGCGGCGCATTTTCCAATCGTGGGTGTATTTCCGCCGCTTTGCGGTGTCTATTCTCAAAGTTCCCACAGCGGAGGTAGAGCGACGGTGAGTAAACATGCGCTGGCGGTAGGCGTTCCTGCGCTTCGCACGGGTCAGAAAAGCGTAGAGAGACAAGGCTGCCCACGCCGGGCTACTTCTACAGCGCTACCTGCACGGACACAAACTCAAGCCACTGCCTTCCGATTCTGAATCGCCCGAGGAACGTCTCCTCAACGAGGTGTGCGGACTGCGTGTGCCTGCGGCGTATCACACTGCCTTCCATCGGTGGCAGCAGTTTGCTCAATCCCAGCCCGGCGATCGTGCCCGTCTCCACTTCTACCTTACCGCTGCTGCGCGAATTGCGATTGGCTTGGGCAATGCCAGCCCATTGGAGGTGGGTATTACGCTCCATCACACCTACGGCGTGCCCGTATTGCCCGGCTCTGCGCTCAAAGGCTTGTGCCGACGCGGTGCGCTGCGCCTGAAAGCTGTAGGCACGCTGGACGAACAACATCTCCAAATCTTGTTCGGCAGTGGAGGTGATGCCAGTGCGGCCGCAGGCGCCGTGATTTTCCATGACGCGTGGTACGATCCCAATTCGGTAGATGGGCAGCCATTCCACCGCGATGTGATTACCGTACATCACCCCAACTATTACCGAACGCACGGCAAAACCCCGCCCACTGACTTCGATGACCCCAACCCCGTGCCGTTTTTGGTCATCAAGCCCGGCGCACGCTTTTTGTTTGTGTTGGACGCCGCCCATGAAAGCTGGGCACAGCTGGCGAAAAAAATCCTCGTAGAGAGCTTAGTGCATCTGGGTGTTGGGGCGAAGACGAACGCAGGATACGGATATTTCAGAGAAGGGAAGTAGTCCATTCACTGCTAGGGTGTTTGCTAAATGCTTGTGAAGACGGGGCGCGGAACTCCGCGCCCCACTGCTGTTTTGTTGGCGAAAGTGCCCACCCGCCTACTTCGCACGGCGACGCAGCCCCAGTAACCCTGCTAGTCCTGCACTCAACGCCAACATGCTCGCTGGCTCAGGCACAAACAAGGTCATCGCGAGGTTGTCCTGCAATCGTGGATCTCCGAAGGTACGCGCTTCGTTAATCTCTATAATCCCGTTAGCGTTTACGTCATAATCCCGTTAGCGTTTACGTCGCGGTAGAAGGCATCCGAGAGTAAGCCTTCGGTGCCAGGATTGGGTAGGCGGTTCACAATCCCTACTGTGGCGGTGTTGTCCGCCTGCCCATTGTAGCGCAGCTTGATAACTACGCCTTTGTTCGGGTTGGTGTCGAGAATAATCGGCGTGCTGGGCAAGATTGTGACGATGATTCCGGTCGCTCCTTGGGTAGTGATACCCGCAAGGCGACCGCTGAGAGAACCTGCGAAGTTACTAAAGGCAGGCTCTGTGCCAACACCACTCGCTGTCCAACTGTTGTAGAACTCGACGGTGATATCCACGAAGGCGTTCTGCACGGCGGCTGCGATTACCAACACAAAGTCAAAGCGGGTCAGCTGGACAGGGCTGCTTAGCGAGACACCGATGCCATCGCCCATGTTGTAGCCTGGGAGAGCGCCAGTGAACGTTAGCCCGTCCAGCTGCGTCGCGGGGGACCACCTGCGGCGTAGATGGTATCGTAAATCCGTACCTGCGCAGGCGCGCTGACCACCAGTGCGCTAACTATCGCCAAAAGAGCAAAGTGCCGTTTCATCGTGCACCTCCGTTCATAATGCAGTTGCGACGAGGAGCTGAGACTCGCCCGCTAACTGTTAGGACTCAAAAAATCGCTCAAAGCGGACAGCTCCTTTCGAAACTGCTCTATTATAGCCCAGTTGTAATCGGCAAAGAGGCTGGAAGAACTACCAGATTTCGGGGCAACTGTTGATTGATAGAGGAGCCAATTTGAACGGGTGAGATTCATCGCTCTGCTTGGAACGACACAGTTATCTGCACCAAGATGTGCTTGTTGTTCTAAGCTGCGGGCGGGGAATCTAAGAAAACGCCGTTCCGTCATTCCGAGCCGCAGGCGAGGAGTATGCTGAGATTCCTCGCTTTGCTCGGAATGACAGCGTTGTTAACGCACCGACTCACCCGTCATTCCGAGCCAAAGGCGAGGAATCCCAGCAGACCGACTTTGTCATTCCCCGAGCCGCAGGCGAGGAATCTCAGAGACTGCACGGGAAATGTAGCGCGGACACACCACAAGGCAACTTCTTGGATGGACGGCTCAAACTGTTCCCGTCTAAGCGACTTAGTGGCTGTTCGTAGCAGGAATTGGCGCGTGTGCGAGGTATTATAAAACCCTGCAACCGTTGCAGGCTGGGGCGCAAAAACAGGGAGGTTAAACCGATGCGCTATCAACTAAAGGATATGCCTTTGTCAACCGCGCTACTGGTGTTGGTGACGCTGTTTGTGTTAGCGGGCAGTGTGCACCACGTGGCGTACACCTTTAGCACTTTGGAAGGCGGGAACCTGGTTTGGGGCTATGTGCAGGCGTTAGGAATCGATTTGGGCATTCTGGGCTTAGCATACGGTATTCAGTTGCGCAAGCGGCAAGGGCGTTCCACACTGCCGCTGTGGAGTGTACTGATTTTGGTGACCTTTATCAGCGCGTATGCGAACTACCTCTACGGCATTATGCACCAGCAGCCATTGGAAACTGCCAGCGCGTTTGATCAGATGGTGGTGTTCCTGCGCCCGTTTCTGTTGTCGGTGACCCTGCCGATTATCATGTTTGCACTGATTGAAATTATCGGAGAAGATCGCAACTACGCGCTGAAGGTACAGGCACAGCAAGAACAGCCCGCATCGCAGACGACGGAACCTGCTGAGTTGCTCACGCCTGCTGAGGCAGAGCCTGTGTATGCTGTAGCGCGCATACCCGAGCGAATGCCCAACGGCGCCTCCAAAGAAACGGTGATGGAACAGATTCTGTGGTTGCTGTATGAGAATCCTTCGCTTTCGCGGGCAAAACTGGCTGAAAAACTGGGCTGCTCGCGCCAGACAGTTTATAACTATTTGCAGGAGTTAGAAGCGCGAGGCTACATCCGCCGCACAGGTAACGGCTATGAAACAGTGGTGACGCCTCTTCCACGCAACGGCATGCGGAACGGCACGCGTAATTATGCCAGTTTTCGTGATGCACGCGATTCGACTTGACAGCGTATGTAAGTCAACAGGTATAATCCTCGCAGCACCAAAGGAGGTCTACGCGGATGGATTATAAGTTGACGGAGCGCGAGCAGACAGTACTGCGCCTGTTTGCGCAGGGTTACGAAGCAGATGCGATTGCTGAGCAACTGGGCATCACCACCGAGCAGGTCGAGCAAGCCTCGTTGAATGTGCTCTACAAGCTCTTTGGCAGCTCGCTAAATCACACTTTGAACGAGACCTCCTCTGCTGAAGAGCGCGAACTGGTCGCCGTCTCGTAGTAAGGAAAATACCTGTACCCTGTGTGCCGGCGACGCCCCAAGCGGGGCGTCGCTTTTTTACTTGAAGTACACAATCTGGCGGCGTGCCATTTCGTTGGTGGGGTCGCGCCGGAGTACCTCCTCGAACTCGCGCTTTGCCTCTGGCTCGTAGCCCAGCATGGAGTAGGTCAACGCCAAGTCTAGGCGGGGTTGAATCGCGTCGGGGTTGAGTCGAACCGAAGTCTCCAGCTCTTGAATCGATTCGTCGAAGTAGCCCGTGAAGCAATACACTAAGCCCAGCAGGTGATGTGCTTCTGCCGAGTTTGGGTTCAGGCGCAGAATCTCTTTCAAGAGCCGCTCTGCTTCCTCGTAGCGCCCCTCGTTCTTGAGCGCGGTTGCCTGTTGTAGCATCTGTTTTGGGTCGCCCATCTCTCGTGCCTTACCTCCTATGATCTATGAGCATTATAAAGGCTCCTTTGTCGCACGAGCGGCGTGAAACTACTGGCGTATTATACCCCAACAGTGCGTTTGTACGAGTATTCGTTGTTGACCCGGGAATTCCTGCCGATTCGGGCAGCGAATTCGGGGGAATCCATATGTTGCCATACGGAACGAGTCTAGTCACGGCGTTTGGGCAGGTCTGGTTTCTCAAAATGGGCGCGGTTGCCCGCACCAAACACCTGCTCGCGAAACGCTTCCAGTAGTTGCTCTGCTTCCGAGCGGAAGCGGAACGACCCTGTTACATCGCCTTGCCACACATCCTCGATTACCCAGTCGGGCACTGGCATATACACAATTTGCTCGGGTGCGGCGATGCGCACACTCAACACGGCTGGTCCCAAGCTGGGATCTTGAAAGATGAACTCCAGCGTAATGGCGTCGGGGGCGTAGCGGGTGGTGCCCACTTGTACTTGGGCGCGGCGCAAGCATTCTTTGAGCACAGTTGTATCGTACTCGCCCACAGGGGGCGGATTGCCCGCCTTGAGCGCGCTAAACACCTGCTCCATCTGCTGCTTGACGAACTCGCGTAAAGTCATGGCAGCCTCCGATAGCGTAAAAACAGCTCGCTGTCGTTGAGGTAGGCGGAGATAAGTTCGTAGCGGGGCACAAGTTCGCGCGGTAAGCCTGCGCCGTCAACCATTGTGGGCAGGTGCGCCCCGCCCTTGACCCGAGGCGCCAGAGTGAGGAAAATCTCATCCACCAGCCCTGCCGCGAAAAAGTAGAAGTTCAGACTACCCCCGCCCTCCACCAGCAGGTAGCGCACTTCGTAATGTGTATGCAAGATGCGTACAACCTCGGGGATTTCCACATGCGTTTCGCCCACCAAGTGCACGGTCGCCACGCGCTCGAGGGCATAGCGGCGGTCGGCGGGTAGATGGGCAGGCGCAAACACCAGAGCGCGCCCAGACGAAGCCTTGCGGAAAAAGTCGTGGTCTAAGGGCAAATCACCGCTGGTGGTCACAACGGCGCGGTAAAGGCGTGGGGGGTAGTTCATGTGTTTATCGGCTCGCAAGGTGCTGCTGCCAATCACGACGGCGTCAGCGCGCGCCTCCAACCGATGCATCAGCAACCGATCCACTGGGCTGCCCAGCCCCGCCGCGCTGCTGCCCGGCTCGCCCAAAATCAGCTTGCCATCCAGCGTGGTGACAGTGTTGGTGAAAATGTAGGGGCGGTCGGGCGGCGGTTCGGGGAACACCACCTCCTCATACAGCTGTTCTGGCTCACCTTGCCAACCCGAACGATCAACTAAGCGAATCATGCTAATCTAAGGATACCTGTTGTCAAACAGGGTTGTACTCGGTACAATAATAGTGCGTGAGGTTGGGAATGCGCAAAGGCGCGTGCGGCTGGACGCGCCGCCACCTGTGGCGCTATGTGGAAGGCAGCCTGCCCAGCGCGCTGCGGGCGCGTGTGGAGCAGCATCTGGCGGTGTGCGTGCCCTGCCGCGCGGCATGGGTGCAAGCACAAGAGGTGTTGGAAGCCCTTCAGGCAGGCAAGCCGCTGACGGCAGAGCAGCAGCGGATACTACAACGAGCGCGGGCACGCACCCCACTGAGCAAGGTGGCGATTGCGCTGATTGTGGTGTTGCTTGTTGGTGCGGGCGTGGTGTGGTGGCGCATGCAGGGCGAGTCGCTCTGGGCGTTGTGGGGCACAGGTGCGCCGCGGCCACAACCGACCGCTGCCTCCGCTCCTGCCGCACAACCAACCCCTTCTGCCCCCCCCGAGCCAATAGTGGGGATACTCACGACCTCAGAACCTTCAGCCGTGCCCGAACCCGAACCGAAGCCTCCCGCAGTTGCGCCGAAGGCGATCTCGGAGCCTCGCCCACCTAAACCCCCCAGCGGCGCTCCTCAACGACGCGCTCGCTACGATCAACCCCGACCGAGCCAACCACGCTCAGCAACCCGACCTGCCCCAACACTGCCTGCAGAGGGCACTGTAGAAGTGTATGACGAATCGGGTGCGCTCATCAAGAGCGAACGACTACCACGCCGACCATGAAAAGCCAAACGCAAGAGGTGCGGATTACCATAGAGGCACGCGGAAAAGACGCGCGCGAAGTGTTTGCGGAGCTGTTCACGCAGGTGCAGCTGAACTTTGTGCTACAGGTAGACCTCCAGCGCACGGTTTACCTCACCTTGCGCGACACACCGTTTACACAGGCGTTGCAGCTGCTATGCGAGGCAACCAACACGCGCTACAGCGTGCGCAACGGCGTATATTACATCGAGCCGATTCGGCGCGAAGCACCGCCTGTGCAGGTGCGCGAAACGCGCCCGCGCACCGTGCGCTTAGTGGGCACGGGAATACCGCTTCAAGCGGTGGTCGAGGAGATTACTAAGCAGACAGGCCTCAAGGTGGAGGTAGCACCTGATGTGCCTAACTTGCGTTTCAACCTGAATCTGCCCAGCGTGGAAGTGGAAGCGGCGCTGGATGCGCTGTGTGCAGGCACGGGGCTGCGTTGGCAGAAGGTGGGGGAGGGGTATCGTATTGAGCGTGTGGGCGCACCTGAAGCGCGTCCTGCGCCGACACCTGCCCAATCGGCACCAGCGAACCCACGCAGCCCTGCCGTTAGTCCACGCACCGCGCCCAGCCGCGCCGTCGCCCCTGACCAGTCGTTGCGCTGTCCAAAGTGCCGCTACGTGCTGCAACTCGAATGGCGCTACTGCCCAATGTGTGGAGCCTATGTGAAGCATCTCACTGATAGAGCCAAACGCGAGCAGGAGCAGAAGCCACGATGAGCCGCACATGTTTCCTCCACCCGCACACCCCCGCCGTTGCCGAATGCACGGCGTGTCGCCAACCGGTGTGCGAGGTGTGTCTAACGCCCATCAACAACAAGCCCTATTGTGAGCATTGCGCCGTGAACTTGCACCAACAAAGCCCGTTTTGGGCGGGCGTCTTCAGTGCATTGGTGCCGGGCTTGGGGCAGGTGTACAACGGCGATTGGTTCAAGGGGGTAGTGATCTTCCTCACAGGCTGGCTGGTACTGCCGTGGCTCTATGGAATTGTTGATGCGGTGCTTGTGGCGCAAGCAATCGCCGACGGCGAACGTGAGTCGAGCACCATTCCGCCGGGCTACATTGTGGCGGTGCTGAAAGTGGGTGTGCCTGTGCTCAGTTGCGCGTATGCAGGGTTGGCATGGGCAGCGGTGAGCGCGTTATTGTTTACCCTGCAGCACTACGTGGCGCCGTAAGCAGATTGCCGGTTCAAGATGTCTATCGGACACTCGGTGGTGCTCACTGTGCGGCGCGCCGACCGGCTATCATATACGCCCTTTGAGTGAGCAAAAGGTAGTACACCACAACCGATTACCCCTTGCAGGGCAGGGGAGCAGCCCACCGCCCTGCTTTGCGGCGACGCGCCTCATTCGCCGCCTTTACCGCCGACAGGCGCGTAGCTTTCAGCTTCCTCCGTCGTGTGGTAGCCCAGCTCGTGTTCAATGATTTCTGCCATCGAGCCACGCTTACTCCAGTAGATGGAGAACAGCAGCGCACCCACGGCCACCAGCGTTACCGCAATGCGCACCGCATCGGGCAGGGGCTGAATCACGATCGGCGCGATTAGGATCGCGACAAGGTTCATCACTTTGATTAGCGGGTTCAGCGCGGGTCCGGCGGTATCCTTGAACGGGTCGCCGACGGTGTCGCCAATCACGCCCGCTTTGTGCGCGTCGGTACCTTTCCCGCCGAGGAAGCCATCCTCGATGCGTTTCTTGGCGTTGTCCCACGCGCCGCCGGAGTTCGCCAGCAGCACCGCCAGCA
>Ga0105160_1000023_pt1 | contig 81764 bp, 60 predicted proteins | sample GXS110809BmetaG_FD_89591 | JGI IMG/M metagenome (GOLD analysis project Ga0105160, IMG submission 89591) | Hot spring microbial communities from Gongxiaoshe hot spring, China to study Microbial Dark Matter (Phase II) - GXS 110809B | ecosystem: Environmental > Aquatic > Thermal springs > Hot...
CCGGCCCCGAGACTTGCCAGAAGCCGTGTCACAAGAGTCTCCCCTTGCCCCCCCAAGACGGCAGCCAGGAGCACCACACCCCAGAACCCTGCAACCGTTCCCCACGGATACCGGACCGGATAGAGCCGCCGACTCATCACCACCATCAGCGCTGCCGCGACCAGGTAAGCCCCTGCTGTTGCCCATGCGGCACCGATGTAGCCCAGCTGAGGCACGAGGAGCAGGGTGAGCACTACATTGACTCCCGCTGCCGCTCCCATTGCGATCGGAAGCCGTTCAGTCCGCTTCCGAATGTGCGCCGCCGCTGCTGCCAGAACATAGATACCATAAGCCCCGTAGCCTGCCGCCACAATCGGTACTACACCCAGCCCCTCCCAGTAAGCAGGATGGAGCACGTAGACCCCGCCGAGCCGCGCTTGGGCGAGCACCGGCATCCACAGCGCCAGAGCGGCGAAGACGCAAGCTGCGACCGCATTCCACAGGGCGAAAACTCGGGCAAAGAGCCTCGGAGCATCTGCCCGTTGGAGCTGCTCCAGGAAAAACGGACGCCAAGCATACTCGAAAACCACAACAAACATCAGCATCGGCAGCGCCAGTCGGTAATTTGCCTGGTAAATCCCCACGGAATGGGCATCTGTCAGCGCCATCAGGATCGGGCGGTCTGCAACCTGAAGCACAATGTTCGAAAGCGCTGTCGGCACCAGCGGGAGCCCATAGCGGAGCATCTCCCGCCAGAGTTCTCCATCCCACCGCCAGCGGAAGTTCCGCTGCAGAATCGGCGCGGTTGCCCCAGCCGTTACCGCTGAGGCAATCAACCCCGCCCAGAGGACCCCGAGGGCTCCCCACCGCAGCACCAGGAGGAAGAAGAGCGTTGCTGCAACTGTTACAGCAGCGTTGCCGAGCCGGAGGGCAGAGAAGAGTCCCAGACGTCGCTGAAGTCGCAAGTGCGCCAGGGGGACCACCGCGAGCGCATCGCACACAGCAATCGCTGCCGCCAGACGGATCCCTGGAGTGCCGAGCAGCTCCAGCCGTAACATCCTTCCCAACACCGGTGCCAGAACCCAGAGCACGGCACCGAGAATCCCCGCATTGACCGCCATGCCCACCCAGGCCAGGGCGAAGACTTCCCCCTGCTCCTCGCGCTGCCGCTCGACGGCAAAGCGCATGTACGCCGATTCCCAGCCCAGATTCAACACCACATTCACGAACGCCAGCAGGGCGTAGAGATAACTGACCTCACCGAGCTCGGCAGGGCTGAGCACGTTCGTGTACAAAGGGGTCAGGAAGAAGTTCAGCGCCCGCACCACTGCCGTCGTAACGCCGTAGACGAGCGTATCGCCGGCGAGCCGGTGCAGTTGCCCACGGGAGTCCATCCCGTACCACCCCCCGGTACCTTCGGAAAGCCCTATTTTTGCACGCCCTTTGAGTTGACCCCTGGCGCCTAATGCAAAGCTATCGCTTTTCCGGCGTCCTCGCCGTGCTCGGGATAGCCCTGCTGTGGTTGCCCGTTGTGGCGCACTCCCAAGCTCTCTCTCCCACAGCTCAGCGTCTGCTAGAATCCGTCCGCTTCTTGTCCTCCCCAGAGCTCGAAGGGCGTGCCCCAGGTTCGGAGGGCAACCGCAAAGCAGCCGAGTACATTGCAGCACGCTTCCGCCAAGCGGGATTACACCCCCTGGCTGGGAGCTACTTCCAGCCGTTCCCGATAGTCACCGACCTGCGGATCGGCGCTGGGACCCGAGCAGAATTCACCATCACGGTCGAACGCGTTGACCTTCCCCGCAATCTCTGGCGTTCCTATACTCTGCGGTGGACGGCGGGAACGGATTTCGTGCCTCTGAGCTTCAGTGCACGCGGGACAGCTTCGGGAACGGTGGTCTTTGCCGGCTTCGGCATCTCTGCCCCGGAGCGGGGCTACGACGACTACGCCGGTATTTCGGTCCAGGGCAAAATCGTGCTCATCCTCCGCGGCACCCCGTGGGACGAACGCCTGCGCTCAAAGCTGGTTCGAGAAAAGCTGCAGGAAGAGAAGCAAGCTGCCGATCCCCGCTATGCCTCGCTGCGCTACAAGGTCTCCACGGCAGAACAGCGCGGGGCTGCCGCCGTCATCCTGGTTGACCCACAGGGCGACTCTTCCAACGTCCTCCTGCCCCTTTCCCCCGAGATGATGTCCCCACAAGCCGGCATTCCCGTCATCCATGCCCGGCGCACCGAGGCTGCCAAGCTCTTCCCGCGAGAACGCTCGCTCTATACCCGTGAGCTGGAAATCCTGCGTACGCTCACCCCTCACAGCTTCGAGCTCTCGCTGGTACAGGCAACCATCACCGTGGAGTTAGAAACCTCCCAGGCGGAAGTCCCGAACGTGGTGGGCTATGTCCGCGGAAGCACCCCACAGTGGGCACACGAATACCTGATCGTTGGCGCTCACTTCGACCATCTGGGCTGGGGTGGGTCCGGTTCCCTTTCCCCCTCCCGGGAGCCCGCACTCCACCCCGGAGCCGATGACAATGCCTCTGGCACCGCCATCTTGCTCGAATTGGCGGAACGGATTGCCCGGAACCCTCTTCCCCGCTCGGTTCTCTTCATCGCTTTCAATGCCGAAGAGCGCGGCCTACTGGGCTCTGCCTTCTACGTTCGCCACCCTCTCTTGCCGCTGGATAGCGCTCTGGCAATGGTCAATCTCGACATGGTCGGACGCCTGAAGGACAGCACCCTCATCGTGCAAGGGGTCGGGAGCTCCTCGATATGGGCACCACTGCTGGATTCCCTGGCACCTCACTTCGGGCTCACCCTCTCCCGCAGCCAGAGCGGCTTCGGTCCGAGCGATCATACCTCCTTCCACGCCCGCGGACTGCCCGTACTGTTCTTCTTCACCGGACTCCACCGCGACTACCACCGCCCCAGCGATACGTGGGACAAGCTCAACTACGAAGGGATGGCACTGATTACCGACTTCGTCGAAGCGGTGCTCCGCAGCGTTGCCCAGCGCCCGGAACGCCCGGATTTCCGCCGGACACAGGCAGCGATGGGACCGCACGGTGAGGGACGCTTCCGAGTTCGCCTCGGCATTATCCCCGACTACAGCGATCAGTCCGACGGACTCCGCATCAACGGGGTCAACGAGAACAGCCCTGCTCACCGTGCCGGCTTGCAAGCCGATGACATCCTCACCGCTCTGGGCTCCTACCGCATCCGTTCCATCTACGACCTGATGGAAGCCCTGCAGCACTTCTCCCCGGGCGACACCACGTCGGTGGAATTTCTCCGCAATGGGGTTCTGCAGAAAGCAACAGTCATCTTCCCGTAGCCCGGTCCCCAGAGCATGACAACTCTGACGGTCTTTACCGAACGCTTTTGGCTGGTGAGCACCTCCGGCGAGCGTATCCTCGGGGATCTCCGCTGGCTGCCCAGCCGCGGCACCGGACCGATGATCATCATGCTGCATGGCTTTACGGGCTTCAAGGACTGGGGCTTCTTCCCCTACGTGGCAACGGAATTTGCCCTGCGAGGCGCCTGTGTGGTCACGTTCAACTTCTCCCTGAGCGGGTACATTGAAGGCTCTGACCGTGTCGAACGCCCGGAGCTTTTTGCCCGCAACACGATCGGGCAGGAGGTCGCCGATACCCGCACCGTCATTACCGCTTTCACGAAGCGCACCGTTGAAGCCCCCGCCTCGTGGTGGAAACGCTGGAACAAACGGCTCTTCTTGCTGGGGTATTCGCGAGGGGCAGGCGTTGCCCTGATCACCCTGCGGGAGGATCCCAAGCTCGGTGTTGAGCGCCTGGCACTATGGTCTCCGGTGACGACGTTCGACCACTACACCGAGCGCCAGAAGAAGCGCTGGCGTCAGCGCGGGACGCTTGAAGTCTCGCACACCCGCACCAGCCAGATCCTGCACATGAACGTGGAGTACCTGGAAGACCTGGAAGCAAACGTGGAGCGTTACAACCTCCACCGCGCCATTGCTGCACTGCGCTGTCCGACCCTCATCGTGCATGGGATGCACGACATCACCGTCCCGCTGCGCTCAGTCCAAGAGCTCGTTGCAGCTGCCCCGGAGGGACTCGTCAAGCTGCACGTCCTTCCCCACACCGGGCATACGTTCGGGGTCGATCACCCTATGCGCCAACCCTCTCCAGCTGTCATTGAAGCCACGACGGTGACAGCAGAGTTCTTCGGGCTATGAACACTCGCGTGCTCTTCTGGCTAGGTTTGCTCGTCAGTGGGTGTGAAAGCCTTGCCCCAACACCCCGGCGGGAGGCATTCCAGCCTGGGCGAAGTACGCCACCCGGGATCGCTCTCTTGTTCAAAAGCGCTCTGGACAGCGGACGCATTGCCGACGCGCTCACCCTGCTGGGGACCCCTGAAGGAGTGCCACTGCCTGCCGCAGAGCGATACGAGCTGCTGCCTGAATTGGAGCGTCTGCAGAATCTCCTGGCAGGGCTCCCGATCACAGCTCTGCGGATCGACACGCTCGCTCCGGGCAGCGCTGCCGTCTGGCTGGAGGTAGACTACCTGCACACGCTCCACTTCCTCCTCCACCGCCGGGATAGCCTCTGGCTCATCATTGCCCTGGAACGCCTTCCGTGGCGCCGCCCTGCCGTCCCGGTTTTCCCGCCACCGGAGTAGCACGGGAATGCGTTCGGAGGCGTATTTTGCCCCTGGTCACACGAAGCGGTGCCGGCAATGAAAGTCATCGGCATGGTCAGCATCATTCCGATCGGCAGCGGGATGTCGTTGTCGCCCTACATTGCAACCTGCGTCCGTACCCTTCGCGAGGCAGGGCTCCACTGCGAGCTCCACGCCGAGGGGACGAACGTGGAAGGGCAATGGGAGACACTCTGCACGGCACTCCGGCAGTGCTTCGAGCGCCTGCAAGACCAGGGCGTACAGCGGATAAGCGTCCTCCTCAAAGTTGAGATGCGCTCCGACCGCGAACCCTCCCTTGAGGCTGCCCGTCGCTCGGTAGAATCTAAGCTGGCAGGATGAGCTCGTAGCCTCTGGGGTGAAGCGGTCAATGTGCCCGGGTGCCATAATTTTGCCCCCGCTCCGGATACGTCCCTGGTGCGGGGTGGTGTGCTGGTCGACTCTGTCTGTATGTCCCATCTGCCCGGCTCTCCCATGAAGATCCCCCGACGCTTTACCGAACCGAACCGCAGCCCGTACGACTCCTTCACCTACGAGCGGCGCTCCTCCGTGCTCCGCAATCCCGATGGCACCGTTGTCTTCGAAATGCACAACATTGAGGTTCCCACGCACTGGTCGCAGGTCGCTACCGACATCCTGGCACAGAAGTACTTCCGCAAAACCGGGGTGCCGCAGTACGACGACGCCGGCAATCCCCTTCTGGATGCAGAAGGCAAGCCGGTACTGGGACCAGAGCGGTCGGTCAAGCAAGTTGTCCACCGCCTCGTCGGGTGTTGGCGCTGGTGGGGCGAACAGTATGGCTACTTCGATACCCCGGAGGATGCGCAGGCGTTCTACGACGAGCTCGTCTACATGATCCTGGCGCAGATGGCAGCGCCCAACTCCCCGCAGTGGTTCAATACCGGGCTTGCTTACGCGTACGGCATCACGGGCAAACCGCAAGGTCATTGGTACGTCGATCCCAAGACCGGACGCCTCCACCGCTCCAAAGATGCGTATAGCCGCCCACAACCTCACGCCTGTTTCATCCAGTCCATTGCCGACGATCTGGTCAACGAAGGCGGGATCTTCGATCTGCTGACCCGCGAAGCGCGCATTTTCAAGTACGGCTCCGGAACGGGCACGAACTTCTCCCCTCTGCGCGCAGCCGGTGAACCCCTCTCCGGTGGGGGTGTCTCCTCTGGGCTGATGAGCTTTCTGAAGATCTTCGACCGCGCGGCCGGCGCTATCAAATCCGGCGGGACAACGCGCCGCGCCGCCAAGATGGTCATCGTCAACATCGATCATCCGGACATCGAGGAGTTCATCGAGTGGAAAGCCCGCGAAGAGGAGAAAGTCGCCGCCCTGGTCACCGGCTCGCGCATTTGCGCTACCTTCCTGCAGGCAATCATGGATGAAGCCATCGCCCATGGGACGGACTGGCGGCGCAATCCCCAACTCCAGACCCTCATCCGCCGCGCTCTCCACCGAGGTATCCCCCGAGCCTACATCCTGCGGACGCTCGCCCTCGTTGAGCAAGGCTACACGCGGCTGGACTTCCCCATCTTCACGCTCGACTACGAAGGCGAAGCTTACAACACCGTCAGCGGGCAGAACTCGAACAACTCCGTGCGCATCCCGAACGAATTCATGGAGGCAGTGCTCCAGGACGGCACCTGGGACTTGCGCTGGCGCACCGATGGACGCGTCTGCAAGACGGTCCGCGCCCGTGACCTCTGGAACAAGCTCGCCCTGGCAGCCTGGAAGTGCGCCGATCCCGGTGTGCAGTTCGACACCACCATCAACGAATGGCACACCTGCCCGAACTCCGGACGGATCAACGCCTCGAATCCCTGCTCGGAATACCTCTTCCTGGACGACACAGCTTGCAACCTGGCAAGCCTGAACCTGCTGAAGTTCTACGACGAGCAGACCGGGACCTTCCGGATCGAGGACTTCCGCCACGCCGTCCGGCTGTGGACCATCGTGTTGGAAATCTCCGTGCTCATGGCACAGTTTCCCTCCAAGGAAATCGCTCGCAAGAGCTACGAATTCCGCACCCTCGGGCTGGGCTATGCGAACCTGGGCGCACTGCTGATGGTCAGCGGCATTCCGTACGATTCCCCCGAGGCCCTTGCCATTGCCGGCGCCATCACCGCAGTGATGACCGCGGAAGCCTATGCAACCTCTGCAGAGATGGCGCGTGAGCTCGGTCCCTTCCCCGGCTTTGCTGCCAACCGCGAGGCAATGCTGCGAGTCATCCGCAACCACCGCCGCGCGGCTTACAATGCCCCGCCGGAGGAATACGAAGGGCTGAGCATCCCGCCTCTGGGCATCGACCCGCGGTACTGCCCCGAATACCTCCTGCGCGCTGCCCGAGAGAGCTGGGACCGCGCCCTGGAGTTGGGTGAACGCTATGGGTACCGCAACGCTCAGGTGACTGTCATCGCCCCGACCGGCACCATTGGTCTCTTGATGGACTGCGATACCACGGGGATTGAGCCCGACTTTGCACTGGTCAAGTTCAAGAAGCTCGCCGGCGGTGGCTACCTGAAAATTGTCAACCAATCTGTCCCGAAAGCCCTGCGCCGGCTCGGCTACAGCGAAGAGCAGATCCGGGATATCGTCGCCTACTGCGTCGGGCATGGAACGCTCGTAGGGTGCCCTACCATCACGCACGATCGGCTACGCCAGAAGGGCTTCACTGACAAAGAGCTGGCACTCATTGAGTCCCTCCTGCCGAACGCCTTCGATATCCGCTTTGCCTTTACCAAATGGACGCTGGGGGAGGAATTCTGCCTGCGCTTGGGCTTCAGCCGAGAACAGCTCGATGACCCCAAGTTCGACCTGCTGCAGGCGTTAGGCTTCACCTCTGAGGAAATCGAGGTGGCAAACGAGTACGTCTGTGGCACTATGATGCTGGAAGGTGCCCCACACCTCCGTCCGGAGCATCTACCTGTCTTCGATTGTGCGAACAAATGCGGCAAGCGCGGCACGCGCTACATTGACTACCTGGCGCACGTGCGCATGATGGCAGCCGTGCAACCGTTCATCTCCGGTGGCATCTCGAAGACGGTCAACATGCCAGCGGAAGCAACCGTTGCCGATGTTGCCGAAGTCTACTTCCAGGCCTGGCGCCTGGGAGTCAAGTGTATCGCCCTCTACCGAGACGGCTCCAAACTCTCCCAACCTCTGAGCACAGCCCTAGCGGAGCTGGAAGATGAAATCGTCATGCTCGGCGACGAGGAAACCCTCGACGAGACGAAGGGTCCGCGGGAAGTCCAGGAGCGCATCGTCGAGCGCATTGTGTACCAGCGCCCGCAACGGCGCCGCCTGCCCAAGAAACGGCATGGCTTCGTCCGCGAAGCCTACGTCGGCGGGCATAAGGTCTACCTGCGCACGGGCGAGTACGAAGATGGCACGCTCGGCGAAATCTTCATTGACATGTACAAGGAAGGCGCCTCCTTCAAAGGGCTGCTCAACTGCTTTGCCGTGCTCGCCTCGAAAGCCCTGCAGTACGGCATCCCGCTCGAAGAGTTGGTGGACACCTTCACCTTTACCCGCTTTGAACCCTCCGGTCCGGTCGAAGGACACGAGGCAATCAAGTACGCCACCTCCGTTCTGGACTACGTCTTCCGCTCTCTGGCGTACGACTACTTAGGGCGCACCGATTTCGTCCATGTCAAAGCCGTGGACGAAGTGCCGTCACACCTCAGTCCGTCGGTTGCACCGGAGAAATCCGCTCCGCAGCCTTCTCCGTCCTCTCCGCTACCGGCAGCAGAACCTCCTGTGGAGCCTCCGGCGCGCACCGTCACGCGCATCACCGAGTGGGAAGCCCTCCCCCAGGGCACCGAAGAGCCGGAACCGGTCCCGGCCGACGGCGTCGGGACCAACGGTGCCTATGCCCGCCGTGTTGCTGAAGCAAAAGCCCGTGGATACACCGGTGAGTCCTGCCCTGTGTGCGGCTCCATGCGCATGCGCCAGAGCGGGAGCTGCGCAGTCTGCGAGGATTGTGGCACAACAAGCGGATGCTCCTGACCCCGATGGCAAGCGGGCTGTGGATCGTTGACCAGCATACCGATCACTTGCATTTCCACTATCGCATCGATGCCGTGCTCTATACGGGCACAACAGCGTACCAGCGCGTGGACATTGTGCGCACCCCTCTACTCGGCAAAGTGCTCTTCCTCGATGGGCGGATCCAATCGGCAGAGTTCGACGAATTTATCTACCACGAATCCCTCGTGCACCCGGCACTGCTGACGCATCCTCGTCCCAAGCGCGTGCTCATCATGGGCGGTGGCGAAGGCGCCACACTGCGCGAAGTGCTCCGCCACCCCAGCGTCGAACATGCCGTCATGGTGGACATTGACCGGGAGCTTGTCGAGCTCTGTGAACGCTTCCTGCCGGAATGGCACCAGGGCTGCTTCCACCACCCGCGAGCGGTTCTCCACTACGGTGACGCCCGGGCATTCGTGGAAGGGTCGCCTGACAGCGCCTACGACCTGATTCTCTCTGACCTGACCGAACCTCTCGAAGGCGGACCCTCCGTCATGCTCTTCACGGTAGAGTTCTACCATCGCCTGGCGCAGACCCTCAGTCCCGACGGGCTCTTCGTCGCCCAAGCTGGCAGCGCTGATCCATTCTACCCCGACTTCGCCGCTAGCCTCAAACGCACGCTCGAGGAGGTCTTCCCCATCGTGCGTGTCTTCTGGGCATTCGTCCCCTCGTTCCAGTTGCCGTGGGCGTTCGTGCTGGCAAGCAAGCGCTACGACCCGCTGGCACTCTCCGGGGAAGAGCTCCACCACCGCTACCGAGAGCGCAAACTGCAGACACGCTACTACTCTGCCCAGCTCCATCCGGCAATGTTTGCTCTCCCTCCGTACCTGGAAAACGCCCTGCGTGAACGCGGGAGCCTCATCTCGGATCACTCCACCTTCGTCTGGAAAGCCTAAGGCGCAGGAGATGCCGACACACTATATTTGTTCCCCGTTCGTACGTGCTCGATGTTCCACAGATGGTGCGTGTCTCATGAAGCTCCTCCAATTGCTCAGCGTGTGCTTCGCTGTTTCTACGCTGGCCTTCTGCATTGCCCATGCTCACGATGGCTGTGGCACGGCACAAGCGCGCTCTGCTGCCGGCTGCTGCGCAGCGAAACAAGCCAAAGCAGAAGCGCAAAGCCAGAGCACCTCTGCCCATGCGACAGCTGCCCAGGCTCTGCCAGCAGCTTCCCACAATGCCTCCGCTGGAGAGGCTGACTGCGCCGCCGAAGACGACGATGAGGGCTGCTGCCAGAAAGCAGAGGCTGCGAGCACCAGCGCACAATCCGACAACTGCTGTCGGAAGAAAGCCTCTACTGAGCACATCGAACCCTCTCCTCAACGGTAACCGGTTACACAACGTGATCAGACCTACCGATGGCACGTGGTGGCGGTCCTGGCAAAGTGTACTTCGTCCTCTACCTCGCGGTCGTCCTCGAGCTGCTGCTCATCATCGTGGAGCGGGATGATGCCGAAGAGCACCTGCTCAAAAAGCAGAAAGAGTCCATGCGCATTGTGCAGAGCATCCTCTCCCAGCTCCAGGTTGGGACCGGAACAGAGGGAATCAGTACCCGTCCGAAGGACGAGATCACCATTGCCGAGGGATATCTCCAGACCGGCACTGGCACCCAAATCCGGCAGGACCGCTACTACGAAGTTGAGGTTGGCGTCACCGACGTCACCGGCATGACTCCTCCCGGAGAGCTAGAGCCGGAGGAAGCAGCTCAGCAGCTGCAGACGCTGATCCGCCTGGCTAACGTCCAGGAGCTTGACTATCAAATCTTCTACCACCCCAGTCCCAATCCTGACCAAGCCCCGCCGTTCCCTTCTGACGATACACTCCGCCGCCTTCCATGGGACCGCTTCATGGAAGGACAGCCCATCGGACCGGAGGTGGACGGCGCTCCCTGGCGCCTGCTGGTAATGCGTCGCCTCGAGCTGGACCAGGAGAAAACCCGGGACTACCAAACCCCCGTCTACAAACCGTTCACTATTGCCATTGGCGATCTCAAGCGCTATGCTCCGCCCGATGCTGTCGCCCGAGATAGCATCTTCTGGTACGACCACAAGCGGACCCTGGACCGGGCACAACAGAACGGCGGGCGTATCAAAAAGCGCATCTTTGCTGTCCGCTTCCAACCCCCGCCACAGCCCGGCTGGTACAAACTCCGCTTCGCTTCCCGGACGAATCGCATTCTGGGCATCCAGGGGGATAAACCTCTGGAGCTCACCGGCGAGGAGACGGTCAATATCGGCACTGTGCAGATCAAGGTCAAAGACCTGCAGCTGGTCAAGCGGGAGCTGGAGTACGAGCTCAGCGCCTATAACCTCCCCTCTGCCGATGACCTCATTGCCGGGAAGATAGATGCAGAAGCGTTCCTCACCCAGCTGCGTTCTTCCATTGAGTATGTGCGGCAGGAATTCCCGGAGAAGGCACCGGAAATCACAAGCAAACTGGAACTCTACGGTTACATCGCGCGCCTTCTGGCCCCCGGGCAATCTGCTGGCTTTGAGCAAAACCGCTCCAGTATCGCCATCGACATCCGGGTTATCAAGCCAGCCGTTCCTCCCCCGGCAGACCCGAAGATTTTCCTGGCACAGGAGGAGTTCTACTCCTTCGACAAAGCTCAGCGTACAGTCATTCCCTTCGTTGCCGGTCCTATCTCCCCCGGCGGGAAGACCCCAACAGTCACCGTTCAGCCCTCGGTTGCTTTCCGGCTGGCTGATTTGGGTCCAGAACAAGTTGCCGGGACACCAGCTGCCGGAGCTGCAACGAACCACAAGTTTGAAATCCAAATCACTGAGCCCGTTCCTGCGGGGGAGTATACCGTACGCATCACCCATGCGAATATCGCCGGAAAGCAGACAACGGCGGAAACCCGGCTGGTGGTGTTCCCCAGTCGGCTGAACAACGCTGAAGACATCGATGCCGCCCTCCAGCAGTTCTGCTACTATGGCTATAGCTTCCAGGTCACTGCTGAACCGCCCTCTGCTGGGAAAATTCCAGCCGCGCAATTCCGTACCAGCATTGCTGTCGGGGGAGGAGACCAGCAGCCCGTTGTCCCCGGTCTCCAAGCCCAACGGGATATTCCCGCATCGGCTTCCACGGTGACCGTCCGTGTGGCCTGGCAGAATCCTTACACGGGCGAACAGGTCACACTCTACGAACGGAGCGGCACTCCACAACAACGATACCCTCAAATTGCGGTCAGCAACGTCAAGGTTGACCCCACAATCAACCCGCGCAACCCCGAGATTCTCGTAACCGGTATCATGATTCTGCCGCCATTCATTGACGTCGGGCGTCAAGCAAGCCCGGAAGACATCAAGGACGTCCGAGTGCAGATTACCCGCGCTGACATTCCCAACTACAAGCCCAGCGCTACTATCCAGCGCTCCGGAGCAACCACGTACGACGTGCGCATCCGTCTGGATGGTCCCATCCCGGTCCGGCGCGGGAGGCTCGATGGAACCGTCTCGCTGCTGATTACCGCAAAAGTCCGCAACCCCATCAATGGGGTGGAATCCCGCGAAGGACGCGCAGTCATCCAAAACATCCCCGTTTCGTACTGAAGTCATGTGGCACACTCCTCAGAGAGCAATGTGGCGGACTGCCCTGCACCGACTCCTGCTCGGGAGCCTTCTGCTTGCCTTCGGCGGCAGCCTGGCAGCGCTGGCCCAAGATGCTGAGCTGCGCGCCATCCTGCGCAAGTTCAAAAACTACCGCTACAGCACGATCTCCATCTTCCGCCTCGAAGGGCAGGCCTTTTCCGAAGTCCAAGAGCTCCTCAACCCCATGCCGAAGGCTCCCGACGCTGTTGCCAACTTACAGTCAACCAATCCCGCACTCTACCAGCAAATCCAGGACCGTGTCATGCTCGAGGGCTGCGCTGCTGATATCCAGGAGGTTCTGCGCAAACTCCGGGACGAAGACGGTGTCCCGCCGGGCATCGTCAGCCGTGCTGAAACCATTGAAGCAGTCAAGTATGCCGTCCAAGTCATGCAGAACAACTGCAACGCCTTCAAGAATGCCTTCGTCGTCACCACCCGGTATCGCCCTGGCGAACCCTTCAGCATCATTGCCCTGATCAAGACCCGGGACCGCTCGCGTACGATCGCCCGCGACTTGCGCAGTGTCCAGGACGCTGACATCCTGCTCTTTTCCGAACTGCGCCGGATTGCGGCACCGCCCACCTCACCGTCGGCAACGCTCTACGACTACCTTGCGAACGCCATCATCCAGGGCGCAGCCGAAAACGTCACGCTCGAAGCCCAAGGAATCGGGGACGAAGAAACCCGCTTTGCTCCCCCGACGTTTGGGAACTCAGAACCCGTTGCCGAAGACGACCTCCAGACCTACCTGCGCATCTCCGAAGGGCAGCCGCTGAACTACTACCATCCCAATGAGCTCGTGGTGAGCTTCCCGAACTTCGTCCGCTATCGCCATTACGCTACCCCAGCAGAAGCCGAGGAAGAAGTAGTGGAAGACACAGCTGCTCTCCGCATCTACAACCGTACCCTCCCTCAGCTGGGAGTCGAGCTCCGCTATGGACTCGAAGAGCTGAACTACCCCTCGGTCTGGTCACAACGACTGACCGTGAGCGCCCTCTGGAGCAGTGCCCGTCTCGGCGCAGTGCTTCCTGTAAAAGGCTGGAGCGACCTATCCTCCAAGCTCGGCGCACAGCCGCGGCTGACCACAGCAGGCTGGGGCATTTACGGAACGGTAGACTTCCCCATCAAGCTCATCCAGGACGGCGGCGTCTTCCACGCCTCGGGCTCGTACGTCTTCGGTGATGCCAAAGCCTCCGACCACCCCATCTGGAATGACCGGCTCGGACGCTTGACCGATTTCCTCATCCGCTACCATGCCCAGCTCCTCTACTCCTTCGGCATCGCTGTTGACAAAAACTACTTCTTCCGCTTCAAGCTCGGTGGTACCCTCTACGGCGCCGAGACCTGGGCTGACCATGCTGATACGACGGAGGACCGGACCGTTGTCCACCGCTTCTCACGAGAGGAGACCCAAACGATTGGCGGCATTACTGGTGGAGTTGACTTCATGGCAACCGGCATCAGCACACCGTACGGGTTCAGCGTGCAGTACCTCGATGGCTCCCTGCTGGGGACTGTCTGGCTTCAGATTCCCGTCACACGCAGCTTGGCTCTCCGCTTCGATGGACGGGTCTTCGCCTGCGTGCTGCGCGACCCTCATCTGTGGGAACAGGAAACCCTGTTCCTGCCCTCGGTGCATCTGGTGTTGAACTTCTAACTCACGGGGTAACAATGAAGGGCTTCCTGCTCGGCTTCCTGCTCGGAACGGCGTTGGGGTGGGCACAACAGCAGCCCTCCACTCCGCGGACGACAACGCCTCTACCGGACTACGATACGGTGGTGGCAGCACTGAAGACTATTGACCCGAACATCTTGAAGTACTTCCCGCGGTGGCGGGTCTGCGAGCCGAACTTGATGATCCAAATCCACCAAGCATTTCTCCTGCTGGGCTATCCGGCAGACGAGCTCGACATGCAGCGTATTATCGTCACAGCTGCCCCTACCGTCGTGCGCCCCGATGAGGAATTCGAGATTCTCCTGATCGAGTGCGGGAATGCTCGCATGGTCTCCTCGGAAATCGAAGCCAACATCCGCAGCCTGGCAAGTTTCTTGTCTCATCCGAAACGCCCGTACTGCTACGAAGACATTCCCCCGAGTGTGCCTCCAACCCCAGCACAGCTCGAAGCTATTGTCAACTTCACTATGCCGACGCATGTCGGGCACGCTATCTCGGTTTCGCTCTTCGAGCAAAGCCTCAAGCTAGGGCGGAGTGGATTCTGGCTGCGAGCAAATCTCGGTGCTGATCCCATTGGGTACCACTTCTGGTCGGCTGGGGTAGCACACGTTCTCCTGCAGCGCCCGCTGATTCGGAATGCTGACGAGCGCACGCAGAAGGCGATTCCCCACCTGCTCGACGCTGTTCTCGGCGTCGGATACCGCATCACCGGTGGACTCGACCCCACCTTCCTCGGGGGTGTGATCCCTGTGCGCAAGCTCAATACCGACGCCGGTGGACGGCTCCTGGCAGGGGTGGATTTCTCCTTCCCCTTCTACCCCCACGCAGGAACTGCGCTGCACGTTGAAATCCCGCTCCGCAGCATTGACCCATCGCACTCCATCAATCCGCAGACATACGCAATCTTGCCATTGGGACTAGACCGGGACCCCCTCCGCGCAGAAGACCCCACCGTCCAGATTTTCTCCGATAGCGTCGTTCCACTCCTCCGCTCCACCGGGCGATGGACTCTCTTCTACAACTGGTGGCCCGATCCGGATCGCCCCATCCACTTCTTCCGGTTCGATGTCGGCATCAGCTACGCTGAGGTCCAGGAAGCCGCTCTGGTGCGGCATCCAGATGGCAGCACTGCGCTCGCCCGCGAAGGCATCAGGGGCTTGAACACGTACAAGCCGCGCGAGTTCGGCGATTGGCTCTACCTGCGCCTTGAGTACCGCAATCAGAGCAGCTTCCCCTTCGGAATCGCCTTGCAGTACTCGAACCAGATTCTCCTGGGACGGGCATACGTGCCTCTCATCGGACGCTGGCTCTACCTAGAGGGCAAGTACGCTACCCCGCTGCGTCCGTTGCGTCCTTTCGAGACACGGCACTTCTTCATGGTCTCACCGCTATTCCGGATCACGCTCTGAAGCTTCCTCACTTCTCCCGATGACATGCGCTGGGCTGCACCTCTGCTTGTCGCCGGCTTCCTCCAGACGGTCGTGACTGCCCAGCAAGAGCCCTCAGGTGCCGACACAAGCGTGCTCCTCCAGCGCCGTCTACTGGAGCAGGCCCGTATCCAGCCCCGTTCTCCTGCCCTCCAGCTCCGGCTACACAACGTCGACATCTCCCACTTTCCCGAAATCAACCTGATTGTCGAGGTCATCGGCGAGAGCCCCGATACGCTCCGAGCGGAAGACTTTACGGTGATCGAAAATGAACGCGTCTACCCTGTCCTGTCCGTCGGACGCCTCTCGCCACAGCGCCGCGTCCCGGTTGACTTCATCTTTGTCATTGACGTCACCGGTACCATGCAGGCGTACATCAACGGGGTGCGGGACAACATTGAACGCTTCACCCGGACGCTGCTCCTGCACGGCATCGACTACCGGCTGGGGCTGCTGTTGTTCTCCGATGTGATCGAACGCGTCTACCCCCCGACGGAAGACGTCAAGGAGTTCCTCAGCTGGATTTCCCGCATCTGGGCAAGCGGCGGAATGGATGAGAAGGAAAATGCCTTGGAAGCCCTCGCCGAAGCCGCTCGTACTGCCTTTCGACCGGCAGCCAATCGTGTCATTGTCCTCATCACCGACGCCCCGTACCATCAGAAAGGCGAACGCGGGTACGGACGCACGGACTTCACCACCGAGAACATCATCGAGTTCCTGCGCCAGCATCAAGTCCGAGTCTTCTGCATTACCCGTCCGGAGTTGAAAGAGTACCGCCGCATTGCTGAGGCAACACGTGGCGCTGTCTACGACATTCAGCTCCCCTTTTCTCAAATCCTGGACCGCTACGCTGCTGAGTTGACCAACCTCTGGGTGCTGACGTACCGAACCGGGGAAGATATCCCACCGGACTCTGTCCGGGTTGCCATCCTGGACCGGGAACGCCGCCAGCTGGTTCGGCAGGTCATCCCCGTCGTTGCCATTGGACGGAAATTCATCCTGGAGCACCTGCTCTTTGAGACCAATAGCACAGCGCTTCCCGATACAGTCCCGGAGCTGGAAATCATCGCTCGCTTCCTGAAGCGCCGTCCTGAGGTGGTCATCCGCATTGAAGGGCATACCGATAACCGGGGCACATCGTTGTACAACCGACGTCTCTCCTTGCGGCGCGCCGAGAGTGTCCGGCAGTATTTACTGCGGCGCGGCGTACCGAGCCGGCAGCTCATCGTTGTCGGTTTCGGGGACACCCGCCCTATTGCTGATAACGAAACGGAGTTCGGGCGCAGCCTCAATCGGCGGGTAGAGATCGTTATCGTGCGGAAGTGAGTCCCCGCCGTTCCCACAGGCGCCATCCCAGCAGCAGGAGAACTGCCAGCAGGAGCGTATATCCCGTGGCTGCCCCCGTGTACTTGAGTACGAAGAGCAGCGGCGGCACATCGAGCGGATGGACAAAAAGGGCAAAGTAGGCGAGGTTGTGGACGACAATTCCCACGGCGAAGATGCCGCTCAGACGCCAGAGCTGGAGCGCCCGGAGCCACTCTGGATCGTCCAGATGCGCAAAGAAGCCCCCGACGAAGCCCGCCAGTGTCTTGGCGAAAGCGTGCAGCCCAAGCTGTCCCTGCATGACCACATCGAGCAGGAGTCCGCTCGCAAACCCGGCAACGGTTCCTGCCACTTGCCCTTCCCGCAAGGCAATCCACAGTGTCAGCACGACCAGCAGGTCTGGCACGATGCCGGCAACGGCAAGGAGGGGGAACAGGAGCACTTGGAGCAGAACGCCGCAGAGCGCTGCGATCGCATAGCCCAGAATGCGCAACCAGACACGTGCGCCCGGCAGGGGAACACGCGCCATGTCACCGCGTTAGCCCCAGGAACCGTTCTTCCAGCGCCCGACGCTCCGGATTGGGAACGTGCCTGAGCACCACAACATACCGCACTGCCCGCGCCGGTACCAGAGGTGCAACGACGATGCGGTGAAACGGCAATGTCGGCTCACGCTGCACGTCGCGAACCACTCCAATGGGCAAATCCGGCGGGAAACGGTCGCTTGCCGCCGAGGTCACGACGCGCTCGCCTGCCTGCACCGGGATTGAGCTGGGAACGTAGTGGACGACGAACTTCCCCTCTTCCTCCCACGCCAAGATGCCTTCAGCTCCCGACGACTGGAGCCGTACGGCAACACGCACATGCCGATTCTCGAGCAACTCCACCACCGCAAAATGTTGGCTCACTGCTCGTACACTCCCGAGCAACCCAAAGGGTGACAGCACCGGCATGCCCGGGCGAAGACCATCGGCAGCTCCCCGATTGAGCGTTGCAAACGCCTGGAGCTGTCCAATCGTGACCCCAAGCACTTCCGCCGGAACTGCCTCTGGAAACCTCTGTTCCCGCAGTCCGAGAAGCTGGCGCAGCTGCTGGTTTTCCGCAAAAGCCCGTCGCAGTTGGGTTACCTCCAGCATCAGCTCAGTGTTGAGCTGGCGCAGGAGCTCATTTTCCCGCTCCAGTCCTCCAGGGTGCAGCAGTCCACCTGTCAGACGCTGCACCACCCCGATACTCACCAGCCAGAGGACAGAAACCCCGGGGACACGCACCGGATCGAGCGCCATCAATCCCAGAGAAGCCAGAAGGAGCGCGACAAGCACCACATACGCCCGCAAGCGGACAACCACGAGGGCAAGGCGCTGGACCACCATCGGCGTGCCCGCGCAGCACCTCAGCTGCTGTACTCGTAAAATCCGCGTCCGGTCTTCCGTCCCAGCCGCCCGGCAGCAACCATCTTCCGCAGCAGCGGACAGGGACGGTACTTGTCATCGCCTAGCTCGCGGTGGAGCACCTCCAGAATCGCCAAACAGACATCCAATCCGATAAGGTCCGCCAGCGCCAGTGGACCCATCGGATGGTTCATCCCCAAACGCATCACCGTGTCAATGTCCTCCGCCGAGGCAATCCCCTCCATGAGGCAGTAGATCGCCTCGTTGATCATCGGCATCAGGATACGGTTCGAGACAAAGCCGGGGTAGTCCTGGACACAGACAGGAGTTTTCCCAACCCGACGCGCTAGCTCCTCTGCCACCCGATAGGTCTCCTCGCTCGTTGCCAAGCCGCGGACAAGCTCACAGAGCTGCATGACCGGTACGGGATTGAAGAAGTGCATGCCGATGAAGCGCTCCGGACGCCGCGTCCCGGCTGCCAGCCACGTAATCGAGATGGAAGAGGTGTTGCTGGCGAAGATGACCTCTGGCGGGCAGATTGGGTCAATTCGAGCGAACAGCTGCCGCTTCAGCTCCGGATGCTCGGGAGCTGCTTCAATGACAAACTCCGCCTCGGCTGCCACCGATTCCAGCTCCGTCCCGAAATGGATGCGTGCCAGTACCGCCTGCTTTTCCTCTTCGGTCAAAATGCCCTTCTGCACTTGGCGCCCCAAATTGCGTTCAATGGTCGAACGCGCCCGCTGGAGCACTTCCTCCGCCACATCCACCGCGAATACTCGGAAGCCATGCTGGGCAAATACATGGGCAATCCCGCTGCCCATTGTCCCGGCGCCAATGACGAGCACCTTCTCCATGCGCTGAAGCTCTCTCCCGTCCAACACGCCGCGAAAATACGGCACCGCTCCTCCTCCCCTGTGTGCAATACGCTCTCTAAACGGCACGTCCCTGCACTAGCACTAGCTGCCACATGCACGAACCCAGCATGGACCGCAGATCACCGCAGCGCCAGAGCTCCTCTGCCGCTCCAACAGTGGCAATTGTCACGCTGGGCTGTAGCAAGAACACGGTAGACTCCGAGACACTCGCGGCGTACCTGCGTGCCCATGGCGTTGAGCTTACTGACTCGGACACGGCCGAGACGCTGATTATCAACACGTGCGGCTTCATTGACGCAGCAAAGCGGGAAAGCATCGAGGTCATCCTGGAGGCAATCGAGCGCAAGCGCACCGGAGCACTTCGCCGGCTTATCGTGACCGGCTGCCTCTCTGCCCGGTATGCTGAGGAACTCCGCCGAGAGCTGCCGGAGGTGGACTACTTCTTCGGCACGGAAGCCTATGAGCCGATTGTGCGCCTGCTGAGCGGTGACTTCCGCTACGAGCTGCTCGGTGAGCGGGAGCTCTCCACGCCGAAGCATTACGCCTACCTGAAGATCGCCGAGGGATGCGATCATCCGTGCTCCTTCTGTGCAATCCCGCTCATGCGCGGGCGCTACCGCTCCCGCCCCCTGGAGGACCTCCTCCACGAAGCCCGCAACCTTGCCGCACGCGGCGTCCGGGAACTCATCCTGATTGCCCAAGACACCACCTTCTACGGCGTCGATCTCTACGGGCGCCGCCGGATTGGCGACCTGCTCGCGGCACTGAGCGAAATTCCTGGCATTGCCTGGATTCGGCTCCTCTACACATACCCAGCACACTTCCCCGAAGAGCTCCTCGATGTCATGGCACAATGCCCCCCTGTGTGCCGCTACCTGGACATACCGCTCCAGCACATCTCCACCCCCGTTCTGACCTCGATGCGCCGGGGCATAACTCGGCGAGCAATCGAGCGGCTGCTGGAGACTATCCGCACCCGAGTGCCAGGCATTACCCTGCGGACGACCTTCATCGTCGGCTATCCTAACGAGACGGAAGAGCGCTTCGCCGAGCTTTACGACTTCGTTCGCCAGGCACGGTTTGAGCGCTTGGGGGTCTTCCCCTACTCCCACGAAGAGGGCACTGCTGCCTGGATTCTGGGCGATCCCATCCCCGCTTCAGTCAAGCACGAGCGGTTGCGCGCCCTCATGGAGCTGCAGCGCGACATCTCCCGAGAGCTCAACCGCGCGAAAATCGGTACCCTCCAGCGGGTTCTGGTGGACGAGTGCCTGGCTCCGGGCGAGTACCGGGGACGGACCGAAGCCGATGCCCCGGAGGTTGACAACGAGGTCTTCTTCCGCTCAGACTCCCCCATTGAAATCGGCAGCTTCGTGACCGTGGCAATCGAAGATGCAACGGATTACGAACTCTACGGCACGGTGGTGGCTCGCTAGAGCAGCCCTACTCTGCTGCATTACGTGCCGCCTCGCCGTGGCTCAGGACATACAGCCGCTAGCGGACCTTTTCTGCACCGCAGCAGAGTTTCCGGATTCCAATGCCCGCCTGGACGTCTGGACCATCGTTCCGTATGCTACACTGACTTTCCGCCCCGGCGATACGGTAGGCTTCTCCGCCTCCTACCTGCTGAACCTGACCCTCCGGGACAGTCTCGGAAACCTGGTACGCCAGTACTCATACCGGCGAAATGTCGCTGCCCCGACCTATGCCGTTGCACAGGGTGCAACAGCCGCTTTCGACCGCGTTCAGACGGTTACCCATCTGCCGCCTGGGAGCTACACAATCACGGTGCTGCTGACCGACGCTGCCAGCAACCGGGAATACCGCATCGTACGGAAGTACACCGTTCCCGATTACCGGCGCGCCGAGCTTGCCCTCAGCAGTATCCTCCTGGCAAGCCGCGTCGAAGAGCGTCCTGACAAGCCCGTCATCACCCCGTTTTTTGCCGAAAATCTGGCCCAGCTGGAGGAACGCCCGTTCGCCGTACTGGAACTTCTCAGCACTGCCCCACGCGAGAGCCTAACAGTTGTTGCCGAGCTGCTCACGCTGGACCATACCCTGCAAGGCGTACTGTACCGTGGGACTTCCTCGTTTCCCCGCGGACGCCATTTACTCATCCTCCCGTTGCAGTTGCCACCGGAACTCCCCAGCGGCACGCAGCTCCTTCGGGTACGCCTGGAGCAGGGCGGTGTCCCCGTGGCGCAGAGTGAACGTTCCGTCCGCTTCCGGTGGGTCTTCTGGGGGCGCGCCGTTGAAGACCTCGACCAGGCAATTCGCCAGCTCCGCTACGTTGCCACACAGGAGCAGCTCGATAGCATCGCCTCTGCTCCCAGCGCAGCAGAGAAGAAACGCCGCTTCGAAGCCTTCTGGGCAGCTCTGGATCCAACCCCGGGCACGCTCCGCAATGAAGCCTTCGAGGAATACTACAACCGCATCGCGCAAGCAAACCGACTCTTCCGCAGCTACATGGAAGGCTGGCTGACCGACCGTGGCATGGTCTACATTATCTTCGGTCCGCCGCTGCGCCGGGAACAGTTCCAAAGCGATGGGCGCCAGTACGAACGCTGGACGTACGCAGACCGGGAGTTTCTCTTCGTCGATTATACCGGCTTCGGCGACTATCGCCTGTTGACACCTCTTCCCCCGGGAGCGAAGTACCGCTACCAGGGAGCATAGCGATGCGGCTCCGCTCGTGGCAGAACAGGGCACCGTGGATTGGGATGTGCGGGTCATGCACAGCGGTCACGGAATAGCACTCGGTACGGTAGCAGACCTATGGCGCCCCAGTGACCGGATGCTGGGGGTGCTCTACGATGCGCTGCTCATCGTCTCTGGCAGTGCTCTGACCGCCCTCCTGGCGCAGGGGGCTATACCTCTGCCCTGGACTCCCGTGCCAGTCACGGGGCAAACTCTGGCTGTTCTGCTGCTCGGGGCGCTACTGGGTGCCCGCCGTGCGGCGGCATGTATGGGGCTGTACCTAGTGGAGGGAGCCCTCGGGCTTCCCGTCTTTGCGCTGGGCACCGGTGGTGTTGCACACCTTCTGGGTCCAACTGGTGGCTACCTCTGGGGCTTCATCCCCGCCGCTTGGCTGATTGGCTGGCTCTCCGAACACGGTTGGGACCGACGTTTCTCCACCACTGTGGCAGCAATGCTGGCAGGCAATGCCCTCATCTACCTCTTTGGTCTGCCCTGGCTGGCGCTGTTTGTCGGCTGGGATGCGGTTCTCCGTGCTGGTCTCCTTCCCTTCGTGCCTGGAGACCTCTGCAAACTCCTCCTGGCTGCTCTCGTGCTGCCCAATATTTGGCGCTGGCTTCGGCGCTTGCCGCCACGCCCATAGCCTCGCAGGCCCAGCTCTGCAATCAGACCACTCCCGGACGCCTGGAAAAGCCCTCAGCGAGTTCCCCACTGCATTCCCTCACTGTGCCGCCGTTCTGCCTCTACCTTGAGAAATCGCTCCCGGTAGCGATGCCAGACAGTTCGGTCAGCGTCCGCTAAGCCCATCGCAACCATCTTACGGTTGATGAAGAGGCGATTGCGCAAGTACAGGTACGCCCGTATCGGTGCCCCCTCGTGCTCCGGTAGCCCCTCGCTGCGCAGGATCACCCGTTTGCCCACGACGAACTGTCGCAAGTACGCCATGGCATGCTCACGGCGCTCCGGAGGCACGGTGATGCCAAGTAGCTGGACAATCCATCCGTTCTCCAGCTGCACAGTGCGCTCATCCACGAGAGCGGTGACTCTGTAGATTGCCTCACTGCTGAGGCTTATTCGTTTGGGATCAGCAAGCGGTCTGGCGTCTTTCACCCTTGGCACGTAGTCTCCAGGTGGCTCAACAGGGGGCAAAGCCTGTACCCGGCGGACAATGCTGACCGGCGGCGTTTCCCGTTCCATACCGAGCCTCTGGCAAATGATGGGCACACACGCGGGCTGGATTTCGTAACCGATGGCATTGCGCCCCAGCTCCAGAGCAACCTTGACTGTTGTTCCGCTGCCGAGGAAGGGGTCCAAAACTGTCTCGCCGACGAAAGAGAACATGCGGATGAGCCGCCTGGGCAATTCTTCCGGAAACATTGCCTCATGCATGACCTGCCGCTCACCAGCGAACTCCCAGTGCCCGCTGAAGAACTCCTTCCACTCCTCCCGGCTCAACCGGGAGGCTTGCCGCGCTGCCGGGGGCACCGGCTCCCGTACACTGCGCTGTCCAGGCTTTCTGAACAGCAGGACGAACTCGTAATCTACCTCTACGATGCCGTTCGGCGGATACGGGAATGACCCCATAACGACCGCACCGCCGGTCGGGCGCATCGTGGTCTTCTTGCGCCAGATGATAGCACCCATGTAGTCAAAGCCAAGCGTCTCGCATTGAGCAATGATTTCCGCATGGAGGGGAATGACCCTGTAGCGCCCATAGAGAGCGGCACGGGCAAAGTGGTCCCCGACGTTGATACAGAGCCGCCGTCCAGGCTTGAGCACACGCCAGCACTCACGCCAGACACGGCTCAAATCGCGCAAGTATTCGTGCAAGCTCTGCCCGTAGCCGATTTGCCCCTCCACACCGTAGTCCTTGAGGTGCCAGTACGGTGGCGAGGTGACCACAAGGTGCACGCTCTCATCGGCAAGCTCCGCCATGGTACGGCTATCGGCAAGGTAGATGCGAGCCTCAGCGGGCATGGGCAGCGCCTGCATGGGAGTCCATCAAAAAACCCCTGGCAGCAACCAGGGGCTTGAGGGCACGATGCGGGGCCGACGAGACTCGAACTCGCGTCCTCCTGCGTGACAGGCAGGCGCTCTAACCAGCTGAGCTACGGCCCCGAAGACCGTGGACCCGAGGGGATTTGAACCCCTGACCTCGTGAATGCCATTCACGCGCTCTCCCACCTGAGCTACGGGCCCAATCCCGAGACGGCACCGCAAAATTACAGCACATGCGCATTCCACGCCGTCCGGCTACGGGAGCAATAGCGGGCGATACCAACGCTGCAGCCCAGCAGTCACCACAAGCCCATACCAACCGGGGACAAGCCCAGCAATTCGCCACCGACTTCCCGCCTGTCCGGCGTATCGGCTCACACAGCGTCCGAACAAGTCAACCAGTTCGAGAGTTACCCAGCGCTGCGCCTCAATAGTGATCCCCTGCCCCTCCTGCCGGAGGACTGCCGGAAACGCATCCGAGCTCCCCTCTCCGATACCCTGCCCCTTGGGGACAAGCTCAACGATTTTGTCATCGCCCGGGCGCGGCGAGCCGCGACCATCCCGGTTGCTGGTAGCAAGAAAGACTCGCCCTTTCGGGGTTACTAGAACATCACGCAACCGTCCTAAGCCCAGCGCATACGGAATGACTTCCGTAATACGGCGTCCATCCTCAGAGAGCCGGAGTTGGAAGAGTGTACTGCCTTTGAGCGTGACCAACAGCAGTGAATGGCGAAAGCGCGGCAGAAAAGCGAAGGTAGAATCGTAGTATGCCAGCCCACACGGTGCCACTGTTGGGGTCCATGCATAGAGCGGCTCGACGACAGCGGAATCCTGGCAGAACTGCTGTTCAGCAGGGGTATCGCAGAAGCCCTCGACCGCGGGCCAGCCGTAGTTCCTCCCGGGCTGGAGGAGATTGATCTCGTCGTCGGTATTAGCCCCATGCTCGGAGCCGTAGATGAGTCCGCCACGCCCGAGCGCCAGTCCCTGCGAGTTTCGCAACCCCCATGCCCACACCGGGCTTCCCGGCAAGGGGTTATCCGGGGGCACACTCCCATCCCAGCGTATCCGGAGCACTTTACCGCTGAGCGATTCCAGCTGCTGTGACAATTGCGGCACGCCTCCTTCCCCGACGGTCAGCAGAACCGTACGGTCCGGCAGCGCCAAAAAGCGGCAGCCTGCATGAATATTGCCCACCCGAATCCCGGAGAGCAAGACCTGGGGCTCGACCAAGGTGTCCCGGTCACCGTCGTAGCGGTAGCGGACAATCTGGAGCTCAACCGGGAAGCGGGTTCCCTGCACCGTATAGGCAAGCAAGACCCAAGGCGTATCGGGGAAGTTCGGGTGGAGCGCCATTCCCAGCAGTCCGGTCTCGCTGTAGGCGTAAAGTCCGGGGATGCTCGCTAGGAGCACCCGCTGCTCGCCCGTCTCCGGATGGATGCGGCTGACTCGCCCGGGACGCTCCGTGCACCAGAGCCAGCCGTCGGCTCCCCAGAGGACGGACCAGGGAACCTGCAACCCCTGAGCAACGACACGCAGCTCGAATTCCCACCCCTGTGCAGTGCTCGGTGGCTGCCCACAGGCAGCCAGGAGAAGTGCCCCGAGAGCAGTGGATACAAACCTATCCCGCATGCGACCTCTCGGCTCCAGGAACATTCAGCTCAGCAAACCAGCGCAGAAGCTCCTCCAGGCTCCGGCTCCCCAGGTCGCCCACCCCATGCTGCCGGACAGCAATGGTACCGGTCTGCAGCTCCTTGCGCCCGAGGATAAGCAGGAAGGGAATTTTCCGGTGTTCCGCCTCGGCAATCTTGCGCTGGAGACGCTCCGAGCGCACATCGGTCTGCACGCGGTAGCCCGCCTCCTGAAGACGTTCGGCAAGCTGATAAGCTGCCTCGTGCTGGGCATCCGTGATCGGCAACACAACTGCCTGAACCGGTGCCAGCCAGAAGGGGAAATTGCCCGCGTAGTGCTCAATGAGAATCCCGATGAAGCGCTCCAGCGACCCGAACGGTGCCCGGTGAATGATAACCGGACGGTGCGGCTGTCCATCCGGACCGATGTACTCCAGCCCAAAGCGTTCGGGCATGACATAATCTACCTGGACCGTGCCCAGCTGCCAGCGCCGTCCCAAGGCATCGCGCACGATAAAGTCAATCTTCGGTCCGTAGAAAGCTGCTTCCCCGATGCCGATCGTGTACTCCAGCCCCAGCTCATCGGCGACCTCCTGAATTTCCCGCTGAGCCCGTTCCCAGAGTGCTCGATCGCCCCCGTACTTGCTCTCATTCTCATCCCGGAAGGAGAGCCGGATATCTACCGGCATGCCGAAGATGCGGAAGACGTACTGGGTCAGGTCGACCACGGCTTTGATCTCCTCTTTGAGTTGCTCCGGCGTGCAGTAGATGTGCGCATCGTCCTGCGTAAAGCCGCGCACCCGCACCAGCCCATTGAGCTCGCCCGATTGCTCGTACCGGTAGACCGTTCCGAACTCCGCCAAGCGCAGGGGAAGCTCCCGATAGCTGCGCGGTTTTGCAGCGTAAATCTGGTGGTGGTGCGGGCAATTCATTGGCTTGAGCAGGTACTCTTCGTGCTCGTCGAGCCGCATTGGAGGGAACTGGGAATCGGCATAGTAGGGGTAGTGCCCCGAGGTCTTGTACAGCTGCAAATTGCCGATGTGGGGAGTGATGACCTCCTGGTATCCGCGCTTGAGCTGCTCCCGGCGTAGGAAGGCTTCCAGCGTTCGGCGCACAACCGTCCCATTGGGCAACCAGATCGGCAGCCCAGGTCCGACAGCAGGGGTCAGCAGGAAGAGCTCCAACTCACGCCCGAGCTTCCGATGATCCCGTCGGTCGGCTTCCTGCCGCAGCCGGAGGAACTCCTCCAGCTGCTCTTGCTCGGGAAAGCAGATGCCGTAGATACGGGTCAGCATCGGATTGCGGCTGTCACCACGCCAGTAGGCACCGGCGATGCTGAGCAGCTTCGGGTACCGGAGCATGCCCGTGGAGGGGACATGCGTCCCTCTGCACAAGTCTACGAAATTGCCCTGCCGGTAAAACGTGATGGGCTGCCCGCGGAGCTCGTGGAGAATTTCCAACTTGTACGGATTCGGGCACTGCTCCCGGTAGTAGCGCACGGCATCTTCCCAGGAGACTTCGAGCCGCTCGAAAGGGACATCGCGCGCGGCGAGCTCCCGCATCTTGTCCTCAATGCGAGGCAGGTCCTCGGCAGAGAGCGTCACTCCCTCGGGGAGCTCCACATCGTAGTAGAAGCCTTGCTCGATGGGCGGACCGATCGCAAACTTGATGCCTGGATAGAGTGCCTCCAATGCTTCCGCCATAAGGTGTGCCGCGGAATGCCAGAAAATCTGTCTGCCCTCCTCGTCCTCGAACGTCAAAATCCGCAGGCGCCCACTTTCCTGGAGCGGACGGGAAAGATCGTAGATGACACCGTTGAGCTCCACTCCAACAGCAGCTGCCGCTTTCTCGGGAAACAGCGCTTCGACAACCTCTTTGCCAGTAATTCCCCGGGGGAACTCAGAGGTAACGCCGTTTTCGAGCTGCAATTGGATGCGTTCCGCCACAACAACGTCCATTGCTCACCCCGCCTTGGTCAGACCCGCGGTGAAGACGTTGACCGTTCTAGGGCATTGCCGCTCAGGGCAGCAGGACGAACATACCGGAAATCCCGGCATCCGGACCCATGGCAGGGATCCAGATGCGCCAGAAGTACACGCCCGGTCCAACAGGCTGTCCTAGGGGGCGGCGCACCTCCCACCTCCAGACATTCTCGCCAACAACAAGGGAAAGCTCTTCCGTCCAGAGCCGTTCTCCCAACAGGGAGAAGACCTCCGCACGAGCCTGCTCCCGGAGGCGGTAGCCGTCGTAGGCAAAGCGAACGGTAGGTACATCGCCGCGGCGGGCCGGGACAGGATACTGCTGCAGGAGTCGCACAGCAAGGCGATCTGTCACAGTCAGCAACAGGCTTACCGTGTCTCGCAGTCCTGCGGCATCCTCGCCGACTGCCCATACGAGCACATGTCCCAAAGGAAGACGCGGCGGACGGAAGCGCAGCGCTGCTCGAAGCGTCGGGGTTCGGAGACGAGCCGGAACGGAATCCAGCTCCGTGCTTGGATAGAAACGGTACTCCGCTGCCGTTGTGCTATCCATCGGGGTCCCTTCGATCCAGACCCGGGGTACCGGCACGCTGCCACCGAGCGGAGCCTCTGCACCGGTATCCGTGAGCAGAAGCCACAGCAGCGGCTGCCGAGAAATTGCCTTGCCGGAATCCAGGAGCACAACACTGTCCCCATCCTGCCACCAGAGCTGGAGCTGCGGCGGGAGCGTATCCAGTCCGAGTCGGTACGGGATCTCTGCCTCGTTGTTGAACCGATAGAGCTCCCCGGCAGCGCTGGCAGTACCCCACAAAGTTCCCTCGCGCTCCCACCCAGCGGTAGGCAGCGAGAGCTGCAGCTCTTCAGAGCCATTCGGGGCAAGCACAAGGGTTGGCAGCGTCAGGGAGGCTCGCTCCCGGACACCACCCAGCGAGCGTGTCCGAAGCCGAACCCCGATTGTGGTTGCCTCAGCCCGCAGCGCGCGATTCCAGACTCGGAGCCGCACCGGGAGCGTATCTCCGAGCACGACGGAAGGGGCTTGCAGCGACTGTGGGGAGAGGGCAAGCTCCCCTTGCGGCTCGAACTCCAGCGTGATTTGGGACAGCTCAGGCAGAGATGTGCCTGAATCCGGTGCTGTTGCCTCCAGCTCCAGCTGCACGTATGCATAGCGTTCTGCCGCAAGATCGAGTCTGCTCTCCCCCCGCCCGAGCCAGAGAAGATCGATGGCGGAGTCCTCCAAGCTCTGACGCCCGTAAACAGCGAGCGTCCACTGCTGTGGCTCAGAGAGCTGGAGTGTCAGACTCCCCAGGCGGCGCGCCGGACCAATCCACGGCGTCAGGACACGCCCTCTGTCTACTGGGCGCACAAGGTCTGCGGCAAGACGGAGGCTATCGCCGCGGCGGAAGCCCTCAACCGGGTTTCCTGTCCTGCCGCCCCGCAGCCCGATGAAGGCAAAAGCAACGGGAGCACGCTCCAGCGAATCCCCGAGCCGACTCCCGTAGAGCGTCCGCAGCAGCTGCCGCAACGTATCCAACTGCGCTGCTGAAAACCGCCACAGCCCCTCGCCGGAGAGCACCCAGACTAGGTACTGCCCCGGCTGGACGGAATCTCGGACCAGGCTCAGGAAATACCCAGCATCCTCGCTCTGCCCCGTCCTGCCCGTCCGGTAGAAGCGCACGCGCACTGCCGAATCCCGAGGGGAGAGCACCACCGCTCCGATACCTGCTTCCTGTTCGAGCTCCAGCACCGGCTCTGCCTCAATGCGGATGAGCGCCCGGCTCCGGACCGGATCGGAGACAAGCTCCAGCCTCCGACGCCACTGGCGCAAGCGCACTCCTGTTGCCACCGGGTCCATGTTCCACAGCGTCGCTGCCGCCAGGTCGCTACCAGCCTGGCGCCACCGTACCCACCGCAGGCTCGGGGTGGAATCGACCCAGAAGGGCACCTCCAGCCACTGCGTCCAGAGTGTGTCCGCCACGGCTCGTGCCCGAATGCGGAAGCGATAGCCCGCGCCAGGCTCCAGGACACTGCTCGGCTCCCAGTCAACAACCTCATCGAATCGGGAAAACGCCGCCGTGTCTGTTGCCCGTTCCAAAAGCTGCTCCCCTTGCCAGAGCTCCGCCTCATAGAGGAAATCCGCAGCCGAACCCAGAGGAGTCAGCACTCGGAAGCGCCCACGACCGGGCGGCAGATGCCAGAAGGGCAGAGGTTCCAGAGGGAGCAGCTGGCGCTGTCGCACACGGTAGGAAAGCCGTGCACGGTTGTTCTGCCACGTCCGCTCCGGGACAAGGCTATCCGGATTGAGCTCAACCCAGAGCTGATGCTCCCCCACACCACACCATGACGCCGGCAGGAGCGTATCCACGACCTGGCTACTCCTGAGCGCACCCAGGGAAAGCCACAACGTATCGCCGTCCCCGTGCAGGAGCCGAAGATGCCACGGACGCTGCGGCACAAGCCCGAGATTCCCCACCGCCACGCGAATGCGGACCGAATCGCCGACAGTAAATTCCGTCATCGGAATCCCCTCCCCACGGTGGAGGAAGGGCGTTCCCGGGAGCACAAACAGCTCCGGCACCGTATCCACAGGGAAGCGCAGCAGCGGATCGCCCAGCAGCGTATGTTGGAGTACGGTTGCCCGGTAAATATCCTGTGCCACGAAAGGCACCAGCGGGAGACGCGCCGCCGCATAGAGTGGTCCCAGCAGACGCAGCGGCTGTTCGACCAGATTCTGCACGAAGTAGTGCTTGACGGTACGCTCCACAATGTCCCAGCCAATGCCGGACATCCCCAGCGCAGCAACCATCCCCCGCCGGGGCGCCATGAGATACTGTTCGTTGAAGGAGCGCACGTACGGAACAGCGAAGTTGCCCATCGAGCAGGAAAGCGTCAAGAGAATGCCCTGCCGTTCTGTGTTGGAGAGGCGCTGTGGCTCCCAACCCTGAAGCTCCATATTGGCTTCGGCACCATGCCCGAAGTAGATGGTAACTCCTGCTCCCGCTTCCAGCAGCTGGCGAATTTGGGGACCGTAGCGGCTACTGCTGGGTTCCGGCGTCTCCTTCTGGATGACCACCGGCTCCATGCCCAAGCGCTGGGTCAGCCAGCTATAGTAGGTGTCCATCGTGTCGGTAAAGCCGTAACCGAAGAGCAGCAGGGCACGTTTGCGCCAGAGCTCATCGGCAGCAGCTTCCCATGCCTGGAGTTTGTCGAGAAACGCCGCCGCTTCTGAGCTATCAACCGCTGGGATGCGCCCGACGAAGAGCTCAGGCACGTAATCATCGCCGTCGAGCAAGGTGTACCAGTAATCACTCGGCGGGACACCGTATGCTGGAATCAGGTTCGGCTTCGGATACCCGAGCAGGTTCCGGGCATCCCAGTTTGCCGTTCCCAGCAGGAGGAGGAACTGCGGAGCCGGTGCTTGCCAGCGCGTGTAGGCATACTGCAGAAACGCCTTGAGCGCCTGCGGAGTCATCCGTCCATACCCGAAGGCAATGGCAATGTCGCGTGGTGTAACCACACGAGCGCTCACCCCATGCGTCCGCTGACGGTATTGCGCCCAGCGATGGGCAACACCCTGCAGAGCTGGTGGGGCAACCACGACAACATCTGCCTGCGGTTCCGGCGCCAGCAGCTGCGGAGGCTCCTCGCGCTCGAGCCGCGCTCGCTCCCACTGTCCACGGTCAGCCATCCACAGGAAAGCGGTATCCTGAGCAGAGAGCGGCACAGTGACAGCGTACCGTGCTCCCTGTCCAGGACGGACCCAGAGTAGGTTTGCCCAGCTGTCCCGGGGTGCTCTCTGTTCACGCACACTGGTCGTATCCCCAAGCTGCACTGCCCACACCCACGCTCCTCCCGGCACGGCTGCCTCTCTGCCGACGCCCCACTGGCGAAGGAGGGCAACCACCGTGCTCGGCAGCTCCTCCAGGCTTGCCCCGACAAGCTCGCTACCGACGGGAAGCTGCTGGAGAAACTGCTGCAGCTCTGCAGCTCTCCCGGCGGGAAACCACCGCTGCCGCCATATCCTCCCAGATGGCTCCCGCCAAAGACAGGCACTTCCAGCTTCCTCAGCGCGGAGTACCAGGCTATCCCCGAGGAACATCTCCAGCCGGGGACGGCGTCCCGAACGGGCAGCAACACGAACCAGCTCCTCTTCCTGCCCCTCAACCAGCGCTGCTCGTCCCCGTAGGGTGTCCAGCACGACCACGGTCGAGCTCCGGAACCCATGCACCAGCAGCCTCCCTGCCTGCCCAGCAGTCGCAACTCCTCCGTACCATTCCCCACCAAGAGCCACCGGTAGTAGCCGCCCCTGGAGCTCCACGAAGTCGATGCCCTGCTGTGCTGCCGAGCAGAGTGCGCTCGTATCGGCTGCCAATGAACGAACCTGGAGGCGATTCCACCCTGCCGACCACGCCCCCGCCGGAAGCTCGTATTCCCATCGCAGGTCTCCCCATCCGCCCAGTTGAGCCAGCGCAAGCGTATCGCCATTGAGGAGGATCAACAGGCGATGCTCCGGGGCACATGCTGGAAGAGCGTTGAGGCGATACCCCCGCAGGACCATCCGGATAGTGCCGGACATCGGTAGCTGGAGGGAATCCTCCCACACGCTTCGCCCAGCCTGGAGAAGTGCCCAATACCATCCCTCTCCGGGCGCCGTCTCCGTCCACGAGCGGAAAAAGCCTTCGTAGACACCGGTGACATACACACGCTCCTGCTCCCGGTGGATGAGAGTCGGCAGGCTTTCGAGCTCCCCATCGGCAGAGGGTTCCTCCCGGAAGGCGGCGAAGCGCTGTCCTGAGGCACTGTCCTGCAAGACCAGGAAGAAGGACTCTGCCGCCGTGTACGTATCCCACCAGGTCGTGTCCCCCGCTGCCCGACGTCCGAAGAAGAAGAGCGTATCGGTCTCGTCGAGCGTGCCATCCCGATCGCGGAGGAGAATTGGGACAGACCGACCGCGCCAGAACAACGCCAGACGCGCTGCCGGAGCCCCACGCCACTCCGGCATCACCTGCAGCAGCTCACTGACGGCAATGACGGCGATACCATCACGGACCGTGCTGACCCGAACAAACGGGCGCTCCGGGACAAACGGCTCCTCCACCACCGATCTCACCTCCGGTGGGTGACGGAAGAGGGGAGCGTGTTCAGCATTGAGCAACAGCTGTCCCCAGGCAGCTTCTCCCAGCGCCCACGGCTGCGCCCGAACTTCCGCTGCTACCGGCATAGGATACCGCAGCCGGACCCGCAGCTCCGTCCACACGGACAGCCGCTTCTGCTCGGGTTCATAGTGCCACGGGCAGATGCGCAGTAGTGCCAGCGGAATCCCCCGCCAGCGCCCGAGGTACTCGAGCCGGACCGCAGACTCAAGTGCACCACACGGCTTTGCCGGAGCATTCTGGAGCACCGCGCCGACTGTTGACAACTCTACCGCTTCCCAGCTGCGCACACCCAGCGGCTCGCTTGTCAGCTCCGGGAAGCACCCCGCACAGGGGAGCGCCACAAGGTAGCTGACGCACTCTGCCGCTGCTGCCTGGGAATCCGGCGGCAACACTGCCCCCGGCTCCTTGAGCACAGCCCAGACCTGTCCACCGGGTGTTGTCCGAATGTGGGCGTGAGGAAAGCGCACGTGGAGTTCAAGTCCCTCGCTGGTAAGCTTTCGCTGGAGCTCCGCTGCAGCATGGCTGACAAGACCCAATCCTACAGCGGCTCCGATGAGCGCCCAGCGCATTCTTCCTCTGGCACCGCCCAACCGCAGCCAGCTCAGACTGCGGGCAGGGACGTTTACGATTTGCCCTGGTTTGCCTTCGTCTCAACCGCTTCCCGGATGCCGATGAGGATCTTCTGACTGATCTCCTCGGCAATCATCCGCTTGACCGTGTCATCGGAGGTCAAGTACTCGGTGATCGCTTGCTCGACACGCCGGCGAATCATCTCGGTCGTTCCCCCTTCGAGGGCTTCCGCCAGCCGATGGATGTCGCGCGACTGCTGCTCCAAAGTCTCCAACTGTCCACGGGCAGCGTCTTCCATCTTCTTGAGCATCTTGTCCACCCGCTCTTCCGCCTCGGTGTAGAAGAGCGTGAAGGCGAGCAGCGTCAACATGGAGAACTCCAAGAAAATGGCGAACAGAATCAGTGTCGGGCGCGTTGCCGGAATGAATTTCAGTCCACGAATTCCGATAGCGATGATTAGCAGTGCTGCCCCTCCGTAAGCCAAGCCCGTCACTGCGTTGGAGTACTGCTCTGCGAAATGGTGGCTCATGTAGAGCCGCAGCGCTTTACCAATACGCAGCCGGTTCTGCCTCCACAGCTGAGCAGCCCGTGTATCAATGATTTCCCGGGCAACGAAGTCGGAGAAGTACTCCCGAATCCGGTTGTCGAGAATCTCCCGCCGGAACTTCACCGGGTCCGTCTCCGGGGTGAAGGCGTCTTCGAAGCGAACCGGGTACTTGCGCGAACCTGCTTGTTCCTCCGGCATGGTACGCTCCCAGACATAGCGGAAGACGCGTTCAAGGTAGCTCCACTCCAGCTTTGTCAGCTCCTCGTCGCGCATGACCAGCACGTTGATGACCTCCTCGCTGAAGCCCGTCTGAATGCGCACCTTCGCCTTAGTCTCTTCCATTGCTTCCTCGACCTTGGCAGCCATCAGCCCAACGGTGGGTGGGAGAATGAGGGTGAGCAACACGGCGATGAGGAAGCCGATATCGAGCGAGAGGATAATGAAGCCGAAGGGTTCCAAAATGATGGGATCTTCGCCCAGCTTCGGGGCCTTTGCCAACCATTCCCCAGCGGCTTTCGTATAGCCATGCTCCTGTTCCGTCCGTGCCTTCGGCGTGAAATCGAAGATGTACTCCCGGTTGATGTACTCCCGCCGCACCTCCATACCGGCAAACTTCTCTCCCTCTGCTGAGGGAGTAGCGTAGACCCCACGGAAATTGACCAGCGGTTTGCCCGTTACCGGCTTGAATTGCGTGATGAAGAAATACTCAACAATGCGGGGGAGGAGCAGCGTGTGGAAGAGCCAGGTTGAGCCGAGGAACAGCAAGAGGAAAAGCCCATAGTGCACAACCCCGGCGTGCGCTGCTCGGGCTTGCTGAGGCTTTGCCATGGGAAGGCTCCGCTACCGTTCAACCAGAGACCTTACGAAGCCGCAATATAAGGGGTTTGCCCCTTTTTACCGGGCTACGACTCAACACGAGCATGTCTCCTCCTTCGTTGCTCGGGCAGGTTGGTTCAGGCAAGCGAGTGCTCCATGACGGCGTTGTCCATCCTTGAAGAGCTGCTCTCGCCGGATGCCCAGGCGTATGAGCCGATGTTTCGGGTATCCCCTGAGGAGGTACTGGCGGAACTGCGCAAGCATATCCTGCTCGATGGGTTTGACCTGGTAGTTGATCTGGAGCGGAGCCGGACACCGCAGATTGTCGAGGCACGCTCCGGGGCGGCGTACATTGATCTTTTCACCTGCTTTGCCTCGATGCCGTTGGGCTTCAACCACCCGAAGCTCTTCGAGCCCGGATTCCTGCGCCAGCTGTTACTGGCAGCGCTCAATAAGCCATCGAATTCCGATGTGTACACCGAGCAGTATGCCACCTTTGTCAAAACGCTCTTCGCCCTGGCTGTGCCGCCGGCGTTCCGGTATGCCTTCTTCATCGAGGGGGGCGCGCTCGCGGTGGAAAACGCCCTCAAGGTTGCGTTCGATTGGAAGGTACGCCAGAACTTCCGCAAAGGCTATCCATTCGAGCGTGGGCATCAGATCATCCACTTCCGGCGCGCCTTCCACGGACGGAGCGGCTATACTCTCTCGCTGACGAACACAGACCCTGTCAAGACGATGTACTTTCCGAAATTCCCCTGGCCCCGGATTCACAATCCAGCGCTCCGCTTTCCGCTCACCGAACAGGTGCTCGAACAGGTCATTCGAGAAGAGCAGGAAGCGCTTGCCCAGATCAAACAGGCGTTCCATGAGCATCGCGACGACATTGCCGCCATCATCATCGAACCGATCCAGGGTGAAGGCGGGGACAATCACTTCCGCGCGGAATTCCTCCAAGCCCTACGGCAGCTGGCTGATGAGAACGACGCACTGCTCATCTTCGACGAGGTCCAAACCGGGGTTGGGCTCACCGGCACCATGTGGGCGCATGAGCAGTTCGGCGTCACCCCCGATATCCTGGTCTTCGGCAAAAAGATGCAAGTCTGCGGCATCCTCGTCACCGAGCGGGTCGAGACCGAACCCGAGAACGTCTTCCACGTGCCGGGTCGCATCAACTCCACCTGGGGAGGCAATCTGGTCGATATGGTACGCGCCACCCGCTACCTGGAAATCATCCACGAAGACAACCTTCTGGACAACGTCCGCCGGGTGGGGGCGCATCTCCTGCAACGGCTCTGCCAGCTCCAAGCAGAATTCCCTGAGCTCATCAGCAACGTGCGAGGACGTGGATTGTTCTGTGCCTTCGATCTGCCCAATGACACCGTCCGGCGTCGCTTCCGTCAGCTTGCTTTCCAGCATCGGCTGCTCCTCCTCCCGTGCGGGGAACGCTCCATCCGCTTCCGTCCACCCCTGAACCTGACCGAGGACGTGGTGGACGAGGCATGCGAGCGCATCCGGCGTTTCCTGCCCGAGCTCCGACGGGAGCTAGCGTAAATACGCCCGCGCCCGCTCCACGAGCCGATGGCAGATGTCTTGTAAATCCCCCTCGGGAATGCGTGCACCGGCAGCATTCGGATGCCCGCCCCCACCGAATTCCGCGGCGAATTCGTGGACCGTGATCCCCGAACGGGAACGGAACGAGATCTTGATACCTCCTTCGATGGGGAGCTCCACTACCAGCAGTCCAATCTGCACTCCGCGGACAGACAGCGTGTACTGGGCAAAGCCCTCGATGTCCTCCTCCAACGCCCCGGTCCGGAGAAACGCCTCTCGGGGAATCACCAAAAGACAGAGACGCCCCTCGTGGTACAGCTCCATAGCAGCGAGCACCTCACCCAGCAGGCGCATCCGAGCTATGGACCATGACTGGAAGACGTGCTCGTGGACCGCTGCCACATCCACCCCAAGCTCCACAAGCTCGGCAACGGTCCGATGGACATCGGGTCCCACGCTCGAGTACGCAAAGCTGCCCGTATCGGTCATAATCGCCGTGTAGAGCGCCAGCGCAATCTCCGGCGTGCGATATGGTCCCCCCAGGAAGCGGAGAAAGCGCCAGAGGAGCTCCCCAGTAGCACAGGCTGCCGGGTCTACGATGGTGATATCAGCGAAGGGCTGCGGCTGGAGGTGATGGTCGATGACGAGCTTGGCTGCCGGGGAGCGGGCAACCGCTTCGGCCAGCGCTCCGAGCCGATGGAGCTCGCTGGTATCCAGCACCACGATAGCATCCGCCGCGGCAATGTCTGCCGCATCCCGCTCTGCTGCATACCGGCGGATGACCTCTACGCCGGGCAAGAACCGCAGCGGCGCCGGCACAGGGCTGTGGAAGACAACCACCGGAGCTTTCCCTTGTGCCCGCAAGTAATGCCAGAGAGCCAGCACAGAGCCAACACTGTCGCCATCGGGATGGATGTGCGAGGTCAGCACAACGGAATGACTCTGACAGAGCACCTGCTGCGCCTGCTGGAATGCGGTGCGGAGGTCACTGTGCTGCACTCTTTACCCCCTCTCTGCTGCAACAAGCCGAATGTGAGTAATCTCCGGCGGAGCATTCCAGCGCACCGGAATGCCTACCGTTCCAACGCCTCGCGTCACATACATCCACACCTTCGGACGGAGAGCAGACCAGTACGTCCCCGCCACGTACGGGGAAACCAGCGCCGCCGGGGAGAGTGCAAAGGAACCAATCTCTGCCACGACAATCTGCCCGCCGTGCGTATGCCCAGCAATCACCGCGTCTGCCCCCAGCAGGGCAAGCTGTTCAAAGTAATACGGGCGATGGCACAGCACAATGCATGGCTTTGGGACACGCTCCATGAGGCGTTCCCACGCCGAAAGCACCCCATCGGGATTGCGCCCGCGCTCGACATACTCGGGCAGGAAGCGGGCGTAGAAGTCATCAATGCCTGCCAGCGTCAGCACCGCCCCACCGCGCTCCAGAGTGACTGCCTCATTGCGCAGCAAGCGGATCCCCGCTTGCTCAATTTCCCGGCAGATACGCTCGACCTCACCGGAGAAGTAGTCATGGTTGCCCGTGATAGCAAAGACACCGAGGGGCGCTCGCAGGTCCGCAAAGGCTTCCGCAAAGGGGTAAATCTCCCAGGTGCGGTTGATGATGAAATCGCCGGGCAGAACGATGAGATCGCACCCGAGCTCTTCGAGCTCCCGGCGGTACCGTTCCATCTGGGGACGCTGCATGAAGGGACCAGAGTGGATATCGCTCAGCACCCCGAGTGTGAGCCCGTCTAACTGCGGCGGGAGCCCGGCAATGGGGAGCTCCACGAACTCGACATGCCCTTGCCGGCGCTGGGTCATTGCTAGAAGTTGCCCGGAGATCGCCAGACTTGCCCCTCCCAGGAGGGTGATTCGGAGAAAGCGTCGCCGCTCTGGCTGGAGCACCGTCGGCGACCGCCGCTTCCGAAGCCAGCCCCCGAAGCGCCCCACCGTCAGCACAAGCCCGGTGACAGCAACGCTGAATCCCCACATCCACAGAGTCCGCCACACCTCCGCCGACCACGCCAACGGCATCGGCTTATAGAGCAGCAGCCAGTAGAAAAACGGCAAATGCCCGCTTCCGACCAGCAGCAGGAGAATCCACTTCCCCTTCGGAGAGAGCTGACGCCACAGCCACTGCCAGCCCGGAAGCTGAGCAAGCAGCAACATACACAGTCCACTAGCAGCCAGGACTAGCGCGATTGGTCCGCTTGGCATCTCCCAACTCCGGAAGGGAACACAGAAGACGAATGCCCTCCGTTCCCATGTTAGACACGCCAGGCTCGCACGGACTCACCCAGCGTGATTTGGAGCTGGATTGCCGCACTCCCATTGCGGCAGGCAATCTCCAGCAGTCCATCACTGCCCACGTAGGCGCACAACTCCCCTTCGGCAACATCGGCAAAGGTCCGGCTAATGCCGGCAATGATGTGCGACCGCACTGCTACCCGCCACTGCGCCCGCTCCTGTAACGAGGCGCCGATCTGCAATCGCTCCGCCGGCAAAGAGGTGATGAGGTTGCCAAACCGATCAATGTGCAACACCTCACCAACCCAGACCCCATCACGTTCCTCGCAGCGCGGGGGTGGAAGTTGCTGCAAGCTCCTGACCGCAATCGGCATCCCGAGCTGCTCTAAGCGGACTCCCTGCGCCAGATAAGCAGCCGCTGGGGCGAAGATATCCCGCCCGTGGAAGGTCGAGCTGACCACAGGCAGCCGATAGGCAGGATTCTCCAACACTACGGCACGCTCGGCACCGTAGCGCTGGAGCACGAAACTCAAAAGCCCGTTGTCCGGTGCAACGAAGTACTTACGGTTGATCTCCACGGCAACCGCCCGCCGCTCTGTCCCCACCCCGGGGTCAACCACCGCAACGAAAATGGAGCCGTCGGGGAAATACGGCTCCGCCGCCCAGAGCGCATAGGCTCCCTGCCGAACCTGCTGCGGACGCACATGGTGGAGCAGGTCAATCACGGTTGCCTGCGGTGCGATGCGCGCGATGACGCCTTTGAGGACCCCGACATAGGTATCCTGCAAGCCATAGTCTGTCAGCAACACAATCGGTCCGCTTGCCATCACCGGTCCTGCGCCAATTCGGTGCGACACAGAAAGACGAACAAGCCTCTGCCAAGAGGCTCTGAAGGGATTTCGCATTTTTGTACTGCTCTGAGCTGTCTGTGCCGGAGATTCCGCATATGGTGCTCCGCTATCCCCAGTGGCTCATCGTTGCCGTACTTGCTGCATGCCTCACCGGCGGGTGCAACGATGCTCCCTCGACCGTCGGGGCAGAATTCCTGCCTGATACGAGCCAGCTACGGGTGCTTTCCTCTGAAGACACCCTGCTGATCGAAGCGACCTTTACCGAGCGCATTGCCCAACCACTGTTCAATACTGGCATCCTCTACCTGGGACGGGTTGGTAACCTAGAGGCTCGCACACTGCTGCGGTTCACCGACATTCCGGAAACGCTCGCCACGGTGAGCCCCGACCAGATCCTGAGCGCAACGCTGATTCTGACACCACAACGCTATGCGCTGGGCGACACCAGCAGCGGTGCAACCTTTGTCCCTTTCCGCATCCACAAGGTGTTGCGCCTGTGGACTCCGCAGGCAACCTGGGATAGCCTCTTTGCTGCCGGAGACGCTGGAATACTGGACCCTGTGGAGTTGGGACAGTGGGACGCCCCAATCCCGCTGCAGGACACTGTGGAACCTGTCCGTGTAGAGCTCTCCTCTGCCGGACGAGAACTCCTGGCGGAATGGTTCCGGTGGCAAGCCGATAGTACACTGCGCCAGCAGATTTACGGCATTGCTCTTGTCCCCAGTCCGGGCGCCCAGGCAGTGCGGGCTTTCTCCACCCAGGCAATCGGGCAGCTGACCCGTCCTGCCCCCATGCTGGAAGTTGTCTACCGACGTAGCCCCGACCAGAATGACACCTTGCGCTTGACTGCTGGCTATGCAGGGAGCTTCCTCTCACCGGTTGCGGCAGATACCTCGCAGTACCTTGTTCTCCAGCCGGGCATCGCTTACCGTCCAGCGCTGTCCATCCGCTTGGATGCTCTCCCAGCGCTTGCCGCTCTCCATCGGGCTGAGCTCCGCTTACCACTGGACACCGCTGCCTGCTGGACAGGGAATCGGGAACGCAGTCGTTTCCTGATTCTGACCCCTGCTGACTCCGGCGCACCGTCGTGGCTGACGACAACGGCAACGTACGATGCCACAAGCGGCGCATACATCAGCAAGAGCATTGCCCCGATGCTCGAATACTGGCTGCGCCGCAGCCGTCGGGGAAAGCTCCTGATCACTCTGCAGGGAGCAGAGCTCTACGGACACCTTGACCGGTTGACGCTGCGTCGGCTCGGCTCTGCGGTCCCAGAGCTGATTCTGGTCTACTCAGAACGCCCGCAGCCATGAGTATGCGGACACTGCCTCTACTGGTGTGTACCGCCGCCTTTGCATGGGCGCAGGGCGGCTCGAACTACTCCGTCTTCGGCATCGGGGACCTGCGTCCCAGCATTGGCGCCTTCTACGACGGGGCAGCCTCGCTCGCGGTTGCCCTCCCATCCCCACAGGGCATCAGCACGGTCAATCCGGCGCTGTGGACCTTTGTCCGCAGCACTCGTCTGCAGGGGGGCTACCGTTTCCACCAGCAGAGCATCAGCGGGGAGGCAGGGACGCGCGCTCAGAACAACGGCAAAGTCGAAGGGCTGCTCTTGCTCTTTGCCATTGATACCGCCGCCGGCTGGAGTGGCAGCTTTGGCTTCTATCCCTTGAGCTCTGTCAACGCTGCTGTGAGAGTCCCCCTTGGCGTGCAGAGGCTGGAGGATACCCTCAGCGGGAGCTATTCCGTGCTCTCCTCCGGTGGCATCTCGGTGTTGCACGGCGGTGTTGCAGTCAAGCCCCTGTCCCGGCTCGGTGTGGGGGTCGCTGTACGCTACTACTTCGGGCTTTTCCGGGCTGACCACATCACACGCGTGGAAGACCCATGGGCAGCCCCCGACACTTTCTCCATTGCCGATTGGCTCTCCGGGGTGGGTGCCATCCTGGGAGCCTGGTACCAACCGCTCCCGAACTGGCTCCTCGGGGTTGCCGTCTCGCTACCGGCACGGATGACAACGCAGCAAGTGTGGCGCTACTCATTTGCACATACGTACACGGACACGAGCCTGACTAAGGAATTCCGCTGGCGTCTGCCGGCATTCGCTGCCGCCGGGCTTTCTTACCAGCGGGGGCGGACTGTTGTGGCAGTGGAGCTAGGCTATGCTGCCCTCAGCTCGTTGACCTATCGCTCAGCCCCGCGGGTAGAATTCCAGCCTCTTTTCCGGCTTTCGGCAAGCCTTGTGCGGATTCCGCCCGCGAGCAAGGTAGGTCGCACCTTCTGGGAACAGCTGGGGCTATCTGCCGGTGTCAGCTGGCAGCGACTCTACTACCGCGTTGACGGGCGCTCGATTTCGGAAACTGCTGCTGCCTGCGGTATTGGCTTCCCGCTGGGGCGTTCGGCTCTGGTGGAAGTCGCTTGTCAGGCAGGTGTTCGCGGGAAACAGGCTCCAGGGCTTGTGCGAGAATGGTTCGGGCGCTTCACCTTCAGCCTCAGCCTCAGCGACCAATGGTTTATCGCCGGACGCCGCCGCTAGAGTAGCGGCGGAGAATTTCCTCGATCATCCCCGTCGTGGAGTATCCCGAAAGGTACGGGAGCACAATCACCGTGCCTCCCCAGGACTGGACCAGTGGTGCCCCAGCTATTTGTTCCGGGGCATAGTCGCCACCTTTGACCAGAACATCGGGCTGCAGCTCGGCAATGAGCGCTTCCGGAGTGTCTTCCTCGAAGAGGGTCACGAAATCTACCGGCTTCAGCGCGGCAACCAGTGCAGCGCGCTCTTCCTGTGAACGGAGCGGACGATTCTCCCCTTTGAGGCGCCGCACGGAGGCATCGGTATTGATGCCTACGATGAGCACGTCACCGAGACACCGTGCCTGCTCCAAGTAGCGCACGTGCCCTAGATGCAGCAGGTCGAAACAGCCGTTGGTGAACACAATGCGTTTGCCATCGGCTCGAAGGTGGCGACACAGCGCAGCCAGAAGCGGGCGTGGCACAACCATCAGAGCCTCCCGTGCGTGACAGCTTCGAGCAAAGCCTCGGGTCTGACGGGCACAACGCCGGGTTCAGCACATACCAGTCCAGCAGCGAAGTTTGCCAGAGCTGCTGCCTCGCGGAAGCTGGCTCCTGCGACCAACGCCGCTGCAACCGTTGCAATCACGGTGTCTCCGGCACCGGAGACATCGGCAACGTGGCGTGCTTGTGTGGGGATGTACGTTTCCGTGCCTTCAGCTTCCCAGAGGAACATCCCTTCCTCGCCCAGTGTCAGGAGCACGGCATGACAGCGGAGGCGCTGCTGGAGCTGCTGTGCCGCCCGGCGGATGTCCTCCTGCGTCCGCAACGGCATCTGTAGCGCCTGCGCCGCTTCCCGGCGGTTCGGCTTGAAGAGCGTCACACCCGTGTAGGCAAAGAAGTTCTCCTGCTTCGGATCGACCAGGACTGGGATTCCGCGACGGCGCATCAGGGCGATAACGCTGCCGATGAGCTCCGGTGTCAGCATGCCCTTGTTGTAGTCCTGGAAGATGAGCGCCTCAACATCCTCAGCTTCCTCCAGCACGGCTAACACCCGGGCAGCATGGGTACTGTTGACAGGAGCGCGAAGCTCGCGGTCTACTCGCACCAGGTGTTGCCGATTGCCCAGAATGCGAATCTTCTCCGTGGTTGGTCGGCTGGGGTCACGGAGGAGCCCGTCGGTTTCACAGCCGAGCTGCTCGAGCAACGCACGGACAAGCTCCCCGGCAGCATCGTCGCCGATAACGCCAATGAGCAACGGCTGGAGCCCGAGGCTGTGTAGGTTGTGGGCAACATTGGCTGCCCCACCCAGGCGTGCCTGCTCCTCTTCGAGATCGACCACGGGGACTGGGGCTTCAGGCGAAATCCGCGTCACGCTTCCCCAGAAGTAGCGGTCGAGCATGATATCACCGAGGACCGCAACCCGCCGTCCTCGACAGCGTTCCAGTAACTCCTGTGCTCGTTCCACAGTGAGGCTTTCCATGAGCTTGACCTTTGCGCCAAAATGCCGAAACAGAAAGACGTGGAACGAGTACAAAACTACCGCTCCATGGGCGAACGCTGCAGCACGGCAGCACTGCAATAAAGCCGCTCCGTGCTGCGTCCCAAGGCGCAGACAGAGCTTGTTAGACCAAGCACCGCTTCCTCAGCGGGACCAGCAATGGAAGGGAACTTCTCGCAGCGGATGCAAGAGGTGATTCGGCTCAGCCGGGAGGAAGCGCTCCGGCTCGGGCATGATTACATCGGCACGGAGCACCTCCTGCTGGCCATCTTGCGCGAAGGCGGGGGAATGGCTGTCCGGATCTTGCGCAATTTAGGTGTTGACCTGCTCCGCCTCCAGCGCGCTATTGAAGACAATGTCCGCACCTACGGCGGGACCTTGACCATCGGCAACATCCCGCTGACAAAGCAAGCCGAGCGCGTCCTGAAGCTGAGCTACCTGGAAGCTCGAGCGTTGAAGTCCGACCTGATCGGCACGGAACACCTGCTGTTGGCTCTGCTGCGAGAAGGCGATACCATCGCGGCGCAAATCCTGGCGCACTTCAACGTCTCGTACGACGCCGCCCGGCAGGAGTTGCAAAACATCCTCAGCGGACGCCCCAGCACCCCACGCTCAGAGCGCATGGGACGAGCCCGCCCGACCGAGCGCGTCAAAACCCCCGTGCTGGACAATTTCGGTCGGGACCTGACCAAGCTCGCCCTCGAAGGAAAGCTAGATCCCGTCATCGGGCGGGAGAAGGAAATCGAGCGTGTGGCGCAGGTCCTCTCGCGGCGCAAGAAGAACAACCCCGTCCTCATTGGCGAACCCGGAGTCGGCAAGACAGCTATCGTCGAAGGGCTCGCTCTGCGGATCGTTGAACGGAAAGTGCCGCGGGTTCTGCTGGACAAGCGGATCGTCACGCTGGACTTAGCAGCCCTGGTTGCGGGCACGAAGTACCGTGGGCAGTTCGAAGAACGGGTCAAAGCCATCTTGAATGAGCTGGAGAAAGCGCGGGACGTCATCCTCTTCATTGACGAGCTCCACACCTTGGTGGGAGCCGGTGGCGCTTCCGGTTCGCTGGATGCTTCCAACATGTTCAAGCCCGCGCTCGCACGCGGCGAAATCCAGTGCATCGGTGCCACCACGCTGGACGAGTATCGGCAGTACATCGAGAAAGATGGAGCGCTCGAGCGCCGATTCCAGAAAATCCTCATCGACCCACCCAGCCCGGAGGAAACCTTCCGCATCCTCATGAACATCAAGGACCGCTACGAAGCCCACCACGGGGTGGTCTACACCGAGGAAGCTGTCCGCGCCTGCGTGCGCTTGGCAGAGCGCTATATCACCGACCGCTACCTTCCCGATAAAGCCATCGATGTTCTGGACGAAGCCGGTGCCCGGGTTCATCTGGCACACTTGACCGTCCCGAAGGAAATCACCGAGCTCGAGGAGCGCATCGAGCAAATCCGGCAGCAGAAAAACCAGGTTGTCCGGATGCAGAACTTCGAGGAAGCAGCGCGCCTGCGCGACCTGGAAAAGAAGCTCCAAGCTGAACTGGAGGCACTCAAAGAGGAGTGGGAGCTGCGCTCCGCCGAAATGGTCTACCCCGTCACGGAAGAGGATGTGGCTGAAGTCGTGGCAATGATGACCGGTATCCCGGTCAACAAGGTCGCCGAAAGCGAGCAGCAGAAACTGCTCCACCTGGAGGAGGAGCTCAAAAAGCACGTCGTCGGGCAGGACGAGGCAATCGAGCACCTGGTCCGGGCAATCCGTCGGGCACGAGCAGGCTTGAAAGACCCCAATCGCCCCATCGGCTCGTTCATGTTCCTGGGACCTACAGGGGTAGGTAAAACCGAGCTGGCAAAAGCTCTCGCCCGCTGTCTGTTCGACACCGAGGATGCCCTCATCCGCATTGACATGAGCGAGTACATGGAGAAGCACTCCGTTTCGCGCCTCATCGGCGCCCCGCCCGGCTACGTAGGCTACGAAGAAGGCGGTCAGCTCACAGAAAAGGTCCGCCGCAAGCCCTACAGCATCATCCTGCTGGACGAGATCGAAAAGGCGCACCCCGATGTCTTCAACATCCTGCTCCAGGTCCTCGATGACGGCATCCTCACCGATGGACTCGGACGCCGAGTAGACTTCAAGAACACCATCATCATCATGACCAGCAACATTGGCACCCGTGACCTGAAGGCTGGCGGCAAAATCGGCTTTACGGCAAATCCAGAAACAGATGACTACGAAACGCTCCGCAGCACCATTGAAGAAGCCGTACGTCGCCTCTTCAATCCGGAGTTCCTCAACCGCATCGACGAGTACATCATCTTCCGCCCGCTCCGGCGCGAGCACATCTCGCGCATTATCGACATCCAGCTCCAGCGACTGCTCAAGCGGCTCGAGGTCCAGCACATCACGGTGGAGCTGACGAAATCTGCCCGCGAGTTCCTCGTAGACAAAGGCTTCGATGAGAAGTTCGGTGCCCGCCCGCTCCGGCGTGCTCTCCAGCGCTACTTGGAAGATCCGCTGGCAGAGGAAATTCTCCGGGGCACAATCAGAGAAAACGCCCGGGTCCGTGTTCGATACGACAAGAAGCTCAACCGCCTGGTCTTCACCGACATCTCCCAGCAGGCAAGCCCCGCTGAGGAGAAAGTCGAAGAAGAAGGCTAAAGCCTGACGCAGCCTTCTGAGAAACCCATGCGGATACTCCCACTCAACGCCGGTGGCAAGCTCCACCTCAAAGGACTCTCCCGCCTCGAGCTGGAACAGCTCTTCCAGGGCTGGGGAGAACCACGCTACCGCGCTGTCCAGCTCCTCGAATGGCTCTACGCCAAGGGAGTCGAAGACTTCGAGAAGATGACCAATCTGCCGCACACTCTGCGCCAGCGCCTGGCAGCAGAATGCACACCGCATACCCTTCGGTTGGAGGCGGCTGAGCGCTCCGAGCAGGATGGAACCCTCAAATTCCTCTTCCGTCTGCCCGATGGGGCAGCAATCGAGTCTGTCCTGATCCCTGCAGAAGATGCCGAAGGGCGCCTCCGACGGCTGACACTGTGCGTCTCCACGCAAGTCGGCTGCCCGCTGGGCTGTGCCTTCTGCGCCACGGCTTCCCTGAGGCTGCGGCGGAACCTCAACGCAGCGGAAATCGTCGACCAGCTCCTCCAAGCCCGGGCTCTGACCGGACAGCGCATTACGAACCTGGTCTTCATGGGCATGGGAGAGCCTCTTCTGAACTTGGAAGCAGTCCTGACCGCCGTGCGTATCTGGACCGATCCGGCAGCAGCGCTGCTTTCCCCACGCCGGATCACTCTCTCGACAGCTGGGCTTGTGCCGGAAATCTACCGCTTGGCAGACTCTGGCATCCGCATCAAGCTGGCAATCTCCTTGCACACGACGGACCAGCAGCTGCGGGAACAGCTCATGCCGATTGCCCGCCGCTACCCTGTGACCGAGCTGCAGAAAGCTGCCCGCTACTACGCCGAGCATACCCGCCGCCCAGTCACGTACGAATACATCCTCTTCGACCGCCTCAACGATACACCCGCCGACGCCGACGCCCTGGCTCGTTTTGCCCGGGCAAGCGCGGTTGCCAAAATCAACCTCATCCCCTTCCACCCGATTGACTTCATCGGACCCTCCGGCATTGGGGCAACACTCCGCCCCAGCCCCCCGGAGCGAATCCGAGCCTTCCAAGAGCGCCTGCGCCGACACGGTCTTGCTGTCTTTCTCCGCTCCTCAAGCGGTCTGGACATCAAAGCTGCCTGTGGACAGTTAGCCCTCTCCTGGCAGCACCCGGCGGTATCCCCATCGTGACCCCATCAGCGCCTCCCCTGACACGCATCAGCTGCATGCCTCCTGGAGCAGGGTAGTTTCGCCCCCGCTCAACAACCCTGCACTGGAGCGCGGATGGGAATCTTCTACGGAGCCGAACCGTATCGGCTCAAGACCATCGAACCTCTGCGTCTTCTGCCGCCAGAGGAGCGCCGCCAGGCGCTGGAACGAGCCGGATACAACGTCTTCCGGCTGTCCCACGAAGAGGTCTTCCTCACGTTCGCCCATTTCCGTGGACTCCACGCAATGAGCGACTCCCAATGGTCCGGCATGCTCATCGGGGACGAAGCGTACGCCGGCAGCCGGAACTTCTTCCACCTGGAGCAGAGTGCCCGATCGGCTTTCGCCACCTCGTGGCTGATCCCTACGCACCGAGGACGCGGCGCACTGAACCTCCTGGCTCACGCCTGTTTCCCCAAAGGCACCCTGCTCTTCCACGGTCCGCTGAGCCCCTTGGAGGAATTCCACTTCCGCCGCTTCGGAGCGCGACTGGTCCCTGTGCCGGTTGTCTGGACTGATACCGGTATCGCTCCCCAGCAGGAATTCCTGCAGGAGATGCTCGCCGAGGAGGTGCCGCAGTACTTCTACTGGCGCCTGTCTCCCGAAGGACTCGGTTTCCCGCCGTCGGACCTGCGCACTCTGCGCCGCATCTTCGCGATGCTGGCAGAGCGTGGTGTCCGCATTCTCTGGAACGCTTCGGGGTGTTTTGCCCATTGCGCTGTGCAGGGACTCTCCCCAGACATCCTGCGGGAGCTTGCCCGACACGCCTTCGTGGTGCTCTGGAACGCCCGCGAGGACGGATTCTCCCACACTGGTGCTCTCCTCTGCGGCACAGACCCGGAGCTATACCAGTCCCTCCAGGCATTGGTAGTCGTCTACGAAGGGCTCCACACCTACGGCGGGCTTGCCGGACGGGACATGGAGGCAATTGCCCGGGGTATGCAGGAAGCCCTGACCCGCCCAGAGCTTTTCCAGCACCACTGGCAGCTCCGCACGTGGCTCCAGCGCGAGCTCCACCGCCGGGGATTCCAGGTCGGAGAACTCCAGAGCCTGTGGGGAATCCACCTTTCAGCAGCAGACTTCGGACGGCAGGACACGCTCGAGCACCTTGCCGCATTGGCAGCGGCACTCTACCTGCTTTCCGGCATCAGCATCGGCATCAACGCCGACCGACTGTGGATCGCGCTCCCCTTACGCCGATACATGCCTGAGCACTTCCTCTACCTCCTGACCGCTCTGGAGCGCCTCCGCGAAGGAGCCGCGTCTGTCCCGCTTCTGCGTCCTGACGCCCCTCTGACCGAGTTCTGGCACGAAGATGCCACCTTCACTCCCTTGGGCGATTTCCCCGAAATCTGCGTTCTGCCCCCTGCGTCTCTGCCGCCGTACCGGATCAAGCACGTCGAGCTGCTGCTCCGACGGAGCCGGGAGGAGCGTCACCGCGCCCTGTGTCAGGCAGGCTACAATACGTTCCTGCTCCGCTCTGAGGATGTCTTCATCGACCTACTGACCGACTCCGGGACCTCTGCTCAGAGCGACCAGCAGTGGGCAGAACTGCTCCGTGCTCCGGAGCCGCTCAACCGAAGCGCCGCTTGGGAGATTTTTGCCGAAACGGTTCGCCAGGTACTTGGCTTTCCTTACGTTCTGGTCACCCACCAGGGGCGAGCTGCCGAGCACATTCTCTCGCAGACCCTGATTCGTCCCGGACAGTACGTGCTCAACAACATGTATTTCACCACCACCCGGGAACACCAGGAGCGCGCCGGGGGCATCTTTGTGGATCTCATCATCCCGGAAGCCCATGACCCAGAGAACCCTCACCCCTTCAAAGGCGATATGGACACGGAGGCAGTGGAAGACTTCATCCACCGCCACGGTGCCGACCAGATTGCTTACATCTGCTTGGAGATGAATGTCAACATGGCAGGCGGGCAGCCTGTCTCGCTTGAGGGGACACGCCGCTTGGCAGCTGTGGCGCGGCACTACGGTATCCCGCTCATCTTTGACGCCACACGCTGTGCGGAGAATGCCTACCTTATTCGCCAGCGCGAGCCCGGACAGCACGAGCGCTCAATTGCCGAGATCCTCCGCGAGCTGATGAGCTACGCCGATGGGCTGACCTTCTCAGCGAAGAAGGACGTCCTGGTCAACATCGGCGGCTTTCTTGCCCTCCGCGATGAGCAGCTCTACCGGCGAATGGTCCGCCTGCTGCGTCTCTTCGAGGGCGAGCCCTACACCGGCGGCTTGGCTGCCCGGGACCTCCTGGCAATGGCACAAGGATTACGGGAGATGCTCGCGCTGGAGTATCTGCGCTCTCGCATCGAACAAGTCCAGCAATTCGGTGCTGCCCTCCAGGCAGCGGGAATCCCCATTGTGGTGCCCATAGGCGGGCACGCCGTTTACGTCGATGCCGCGCGCGTTTTCCCCCACATCCCGCAGGACTGCTTCCCTGCCCAGTGCTTGGCAGCTGAACTGTACCGAGAAAGCGGTGTTCGCTCAATGGAACGGGGAACTGTCTCGGCCGGGCGCGACCCGCGCACAGGGCGCCATCGGTATCCGAAACTGGAGTTGGTCCGTCTGACACTCCCCCGCCGCGTTTACACTTCCGCCCATCTGGAAGCTGTGGTCGAAGGACTCCAAGCCGTGCTGCGGCGCCGGGACACCGTGCGCGGGCTGCGGATGGTCTACGAGCCGCCCGTCCTGCGGTTCTTCACAGCCCGCTTTGAGCCTCTCTAAGAGGGGAGTTCCAGCGAGACCAGTCGTCGGAGAACCTCACCATTGGGTCCGACGGAAACAACCCGCAACAGCACCGCCTCACTGGGCTTGCGCTGTCCGAGCAAGCGCCGGAATTCCGACACCGATCGCACGGGGACATCGCCTACATGCGTGATAACATCTCCCCGCCGCAAGCCGCGCTCCCAGGCATGGCTGTACGGGGTGACGCGTGTTACCTCGACTCCCTGATCTACCTCCAGCTGGTTGCGAGCTCGCTCCGAGAGCGGTCCGACACTGAAGCCCAGCTTGTCCAAATCCACCGAGCGCGTTGCTTCCTTTTCCGCCTCGGAGTCCGTCTGGTCGGTACGCTCGGCAGCGGCTGTATCCTCTTCCCGACGGCGCATGTAACGGTTTTCTCCATTCTCTTCCCGTCACGCCAGAGGGTCAGGCGCACGGTTTGCCCAGCCCGCCGCGTTGCAACTAAGCCCTGCAGATGGTTGGGGCTTTTGACAGGGATGCCATCGAATTCCAAGATCACATCGCCCACTTTGATGCCGGCTCGCTCCGCTGCCCCACCGGGGAGCACGTTGGAGACAATGGCTCCCTGCGGTTTTTCCAGCCCAATGGCTTTCGCCGTCACGGCATCCACAGGCTGAATCTGCACTCCAATGTAGCCGCGATCGATCTTGCCGTCTTCCATGAGGTCTTCGACCACAGCCCGGACGATGTCAACCGGAACAGCAAAACCGTAGCCCTGGTAGAAGCCCGTGGTGGTAGCAATCGCCGTATTGATGCCGATGAGCGCTCCCTGCAACGTAAAGAGCCCACCGCCGCTGTTGCCGGGGTTGATTGCCGCATCGGTCTGGATGAAGTTCTCCACCGCATAGGGATCTCCCCCGATGACCCCAAGCCCCCCACGCCCGATTGCGCTGATGATGCCCGCCGTCACCGTAGAGCGCAAGCCCAGAGGATTCCCAACAGCAATGACCCACTCGCCGACCTGGATATCCTCCACGTTGCCGAAATAGGCAGGCTTCAGCCCCTTGGTCTCGACTTTCAGGAGCGCCAAGTCTGTGAGCGGATCGCGACCGATGATTTTCGCCCGGTACTCTTTCCCATCGTACGTGAAAACTCGGATGTCCCCATCCTTTGCGCCGGCAACCACGTGATTGTTCGTGACAATGTACCCGTCCTCCGTGACAATGACACCGGAGCCCTGCGCTTGCCGTGGCGGGGGAGTGCTCTCAGGTTCCTGCTCCTCGAAGAAACGCCGGAAGGGACCGAAAAACTCGAAAATATCTCTGGACTCCTTGTCCTTGCTCACAACGCGAATTCCTACAACCGACGGCATAACGGCATTCGCAACCTCGACGAAGACCCGGTTGAGCTGTCGCACACTCTCGCTGAGCTGGATAGGAGGTTGCGCTGCCCCAAGCCGCGCCGAGGTAGACGGACGCGATTGCGCCAACACTGTGCCAATCGCACTCCCGGAGCCGACGTGGGAGACCAGCACAATCCCGAGCACCATCCCGATAGCAACCAGAGCGATCGCGGCAAAGAGCGTTCGCCGGTCCATTGTGTCCACGCAAGGGTGTTCAACACACACGCTGTGTCTTTAGACGAAGCCTCCGGGGACGTCGTATTAGCCGTGAAGGATTCCCAGAAGGAGTGCCGCCAGGACTCCAGCAGTGAGGAGTGCGAAGACAATCCGGAGCGCCTTCATCCGCCGTTCGAGGGCGGTAAGACGCTGCCGCAACAGCACAAGCTCTTCCCCCGCCACTGGAGGTTGGGAGGGTGGCTCCACTGGTTGTGGTGCCGGTTCCTCCTGTGTCCACTGGAGCAGTACCGTAGCCAGCTCTGTCAGCTGCGCCTCCAGTGTCTGGAAACGCGGTTCCAGGTTCTGCAGGAGCTGGCGTCGGAGCTGCTCGGGATTGACCGTGGTGCGGAGTTCCTCAAGCTGTCGCTGGAGCTCTCCGATATCCCGCCGCAGAAGGAGCCGGATGGCTTCCACCCGCTGCTCCCACTGCCGGAGCTCCTCCTGGAGACTCCGCAACACGAGCGCAACTTTCTGCTCCGTTCCCCGAACCAGGGTTTCTACCTGCACAATAGCCTCCGCGACCTGACCAGCGAACTGCTCGGGCAGCTGCTGCAGACGCGCAGAGTCCGCCTCAATGCGTGCCAGCCGTGCATGGAGCTCGTGGAAGGTTGCGGTCCGCTGCAGGAGCGGCGCGATGAGGGTATCGAACTCCCGGCGGAGATGCTCCAGGAAAGCAGCTGCCTGCTCGCGGAAGCGGTCGGTTTCCTGCTGGAAGCGTTCCCGGTGCTGCTGGAGGTTCTGGAGCAACTCCTCTACGTGGGTGAATGCTTCGGCATACGCCTGCGCCTGCTGCCGGACGGTTTCGAAGAGAGCCAAAATTTCCGTGCTCAGCGCCTTGCTTCCCGCCATGGGCGCGTGTACTCCAGAAAGTAGCTCAGCGCGGCGCACAGCTCCGCCAGCAGCTCGCGCTCGAGCTCCGGGACGGGTTCTGGCGAGCACCGGAGGAGAATCTCGTACATGTCCTGGCGAAATCGTTCGTCTTCCCGAACAAGCTGTGCACAATGCTCCTGCAGAAACGCATAGAGCAGCCCTTCTTCCGCCAGCTCCTCGTAGAAGCGACGAGGAACCCCATGGCGGAAGTACCAGGCACGAAGCGGTATCGGCTTCTCCGATGCCATTGCTGGAGTGCTGTGCAGCAGCGGAGTGTATCGGCAGCTCTGCAGGAAACCTAAACCATGGCTGAGGTGCACTCAGCGGTCGTCCCTAACTCCGTAGCTCCTGACGCCTTGCTGGAATCGCTCCTGGCAGACTGCCGCGCGGCGCTGCCGAAGTGCGACGAGCAGCTCATCCGCAAAGCGTTCGACTTCTGCGTTGACGCCCACCGCGAGAGTGTTCGCGCTTCTGGCGAGCCGTACTACACCCATCCGGTCGAAGTCGCCCGCATCGTTGCCCGAGAAATCGCCCTCGACGACATCTCCGTTGCTGCAGCACTGCTGCACGACGTCATCGAGGACACCGAGTTTACCGTGCAGGACATCCAGGCAGAATTCGGCACTACGATCGCTGACATTGTCGACAGCGTTACGAAAATCGCCGATATCGTCGAGAACCGCACCATCACCGAAGCCGAGACGTACCGCAAATTACTCCTTTCCCTCATCCGCGACGTGCGTGCGATTCTGATCAAGCTCGCCGACCGCCTGCACAACATGCGCACCATCGATGCCCTACCCCCGGAGCGCCGCCACCGCATCGCCCGGGAAACGCTCGATATCTATGCCCCCTTCGCCCATCGGCTGGGCTTGGCAAACCTGAAGTGGGAGCTGGAAGACCTTGCTTTCAAAGTCCTCAATCCCAGCGCCTACCTCCTGGTGGCAAAAGCCCTTCAGGAAACCCGTGCCGAGCGGGAAGCGTATATCCAGCGCGTCATTGCCCCGATTGAGCAGCACCTGCGCGCCCACGGACTACGCTTCGAAATCACCGGACGCCCGAAAAACCTCTACTCCATCTACCAGAAGATGCTCACCCGCGGCAAGGCGCTGGAAGAGATCTACGACCTCTTCGCCATCCGCATCATCCTGGAGACCGACGACAGCAACGAGTGCTACTTCGCCTATGGTCTGGTCACCCAGCTCTACACCCCGATCCCGGAACGTTTCAAGGACTTCATCGCTGTCCCGAAGAAGAACGGCTACCGCTCGCTCCACACTACGGTCATCGGACCCGAAGGGCGCCCGGTAGAGATCCAAATCCGCACGCGTGCGATGCATGAGATTGCCGAACGCGGAGTTGCCGCGCACTTCCGCTACAAAGCCGAACAGGGCGTTTCCCCAGCCTGGAATGATGACCCCGAGCTGGAAGAGTGGATCCAGTGGGTTCGCGAGCTCTTCGAGAAACGTTCCCGCGAAGAAGCTGCCCAGGAGTTCCTGGAAAGCTTCCGCCTCAACCTCTACCAGGACGAAATCTACGTCTTCACCCCGAAGGGCGAGCTGAAGCGCCTGCCGAAGGGCGCCACCCCGCTTGACTTCGCCTTCGCTATCCATACGGAAATCGGGCACCACTGCATCGGTGCGAAGGTCAACGGGCGCATCGTTCCGCTCGACTACAAGCTGCAGACAGGTGACCAGGTCGAAATCCTCACCTCCAAGCACCAGGCACCGAGCCGGGATTGGGAACAGATCGTTGTGACCCATAAAGCCAAATCCTACATTCGCCGCTACCTCAACGAGCAGAAGCGTCTCAAGCAGCACGAGGGACAGCAGCTCCTGGAAAAGCGCCTCCGGAAGCTCAACCTCACCATTGCTCCAGAAGAACTCGACCGCATTGCCCACGCGCTCAAGTACGAGAACCGCTCTGCCCTCTTCTACGCGCTCGGCACCGGTGCCATCAGCCCGGAGTTCGTCATCGATTTGCTGCAGACGAAATCCGCCCGAGCGCCGGAGAATGCTCCCTTGCCCTCGGCGGAACAGATTACCGAGGTTGCTCGCCGGCACAGCACTGGGATTGAGCTCCTGGATACCCCAACCGATGGCACCCCGCTGCTATACTCCTACGCTCGCTGCTGTAACCCTATCCCAGGCGATGAGATCGTCGGCATTATCACTATCGGCAGCGGCATCCGCGTTCACCGCCGGAGCTGCCCGAATGTACAGGAGCTGCTCGCCGCAAACCACCCCCGTCTGGTCCAGCTCCGCTGGGGCAACGTCGGGGAGGAACAATTCCTGACAGCCCTGCGCATCACCGGCGACGATCGCCCCGGCATGCTCCACAACATCACGAAAGCTATCCTTTCGTGCGAGCGCACGAATATCCGCAGCGTCAACATTGACAGCTACGGTGGCATCTTCGAGGGGATCTTCACCCTCTATGTCCGCAACACCGAGCAGCTGGAACGCATCATCGAGAAACTGCGCCGCATCCGTGGTATCCATACCGTGACCCGCTTCGAAGGACCTTAGGTCTTGAGCCGCTTCTTGCGCGCTGCCGGGAAGAGCACGTTGTTCAAGATGAGCCGATACCCCGGTGAATTCGGATAGAGCGACAGATCCGTCGGCGGATCCCCGACAGCATGCTGGTAGTCCTCCGGGTCGTGTCCACCGTACCAGGCGAACATACCCCGCCCAACCGTGCCATAGATGTACTTGACCTCGTTCGTGCCGTCGCGCTTTGCCAGGATCACCACCGAGGGCTTCAGCAGCTCCTCGCGGAAAGCCGTCGTCTGCCCCAGGAAGCCATGAATGACGTTGGCATGACACTGCGTCAGCATTGTCGGCACGGGATCGTACTTGGCAGAGAACTCCACCAGCGTGAAGTAATCCACGCTCGGGTCGGCTAACCCGGTCGGACCCACGTCAATGTTGGAGAACTCGTAAACGTACGGGTTCATCTCCAGGGTGAAATTCTGAAAAGCGAACGTACGGGAGAAATCCAGCTTCCGGTTCGCTTCCGGATCGGCAGGATCGCCGTCGAACATCTCCGCGCAAATATCCACATCCCGGGCAGCTAGTGCAATATCGTACGTATCTGTGGCGCTGCACATTGCGAACATAAAGCCGCCGTTGATGACGTACTCACGAATTTTCTCCACCACCGCTTTCTTCAGCTCCGAGACTTTCCGAAAGCCCAGCTTGCGCGCGGTCGCCTCTTGGAGAGCGACCTGCTGCTGGTACCAGGTCGTGTGGGCAAAGGCTGCCCAGAACTTGCCGTACTGCCCGGTGAAGTCCTCGTGGTGGAGGTGGAGCCAGTCATAGTCTTTGAGCTTCCCGGCAAGCACCTCTTCGTCCCAGACCTTGTCATAGGGAATCCCCGCGTAGTCGAGCACCAGCTGCACGGCATCATCCCACGGCTTGGCTGTTGGCATCACGTAGACTGCCAAGCGAGGTGCCCGCTCCAGGCGGACAACATCCATGTTGACATCGGGGCGTTGGACTTCAGCATAGATTTCGGCTGCCTGTGCTGCCGAGAGCACCTCGAAGCTTACCCCGCGGTGTTGACACTCCAGCGCGAGCTCCGGCACGTAGTCCATCAGGAACGAGCCGCCACGGTAGTTGAGCAGCCAGTCCACCCACCGCCCTTGCAGGAGATTCCAGTACGCCACCCCGTACGCCTTGAGATGGTTGTTCTGCGCAAGATCCATCGGGATAAGGAGCTTCTGCTGTGCCCAGAGTGTCCCAGCAAGGAAGACGAGCACACCGAATGACCGCATCATAGCCGTCTCCTGCGCCGTTCGGTAGCCGAAGACGCATGTTCAGACGCAGTAGCGTAAGCTCCCAAAGGCGGTAATTTTGTGTGACCACAGCGAGCTCTTCTGCGCCATGGAGTACCAGTGCATTCGCGTCTACCGTCCGGAGAGCAACCCCCGCATCGGCGCTGTGCAGCTCAATCGTCCCGACAAGCTCAATGCCCTGAGCCTCCAGCTCATGGACGAGCTGATCTCCGCGCTGGAAGCCTTCGATGCGGACCCGGACATTGGCTGCATGGTGCTCCACGGCACCGAGCGTGCCTTCGCTGCCGGTGCCGATATCGATGAGATGGCCGATGCCGACAGCGTCGAGATGCTCCTGCGAGACCAGTTCCGGAAATGGGAACGCATTGCCGCGCTGAAAAAGCCCCTGATTGCTGCCGTCAGTGGCTATGCCCTCGGCGGTGGCTGTGAGCTGGCGCTGCTCTGCGACATGATCGTTGCCAGCGAAACTGCTCAGTTCGGACAGCCCGAAATCAACATTGGCGTCATGCCAGGTGCCGGTGGTACCCAGCGCCTGACCCGCATTGTGGGGAAAGCTCTCGCTATGGAGCTGGTCCTGACCGGACGCTTTCTCTCGGCTCAGGAAGCCTACCGACTCGGGCTGGTCAACCGCGTGGCGCCGGTAGAACTCTACCTGGAAGAGGCTTTCGCCTTGGCATCACTGATTGCCTCGAAGCCGCCCATCGCTGTCCGCCTGGCAAAAGAAGCTGTCTTGAAAGCCTTCAGCACCCCGCTGGAGCTCGGGATCGAGTTTGAACGGAAGAACTTCTACCTGCTCTTCTCCACCGCTGACCAGAAAGAGGGTATGCACGCCTTTCAGCAGAAGCGCCTCCCACAGTGGCAAGGACGGTAGCACTATGGCAGGGGAACCAATGGCATACCAAACCGTGCTCGTCGAGCAGCAGGGGAACGTCCTGACGGTCACGCTCAACCGTCCGGAAGCCTACAATGCTGTCAATGCCCAGATGGGGGAAGAGTTGCTCTCCATTGTGCGCGCAGCTGCGACCGACTCAACAGTGCGCTGCCTTGTCCTGACCGGTGCTGGGAAAGCCTTCTGCTCTGGGCAGGACCTCAAGGAAGTCCCCTCTGGATCGACGTCCTTTTTCTTGGAAGTGCTCCGGCAGCGGTACAATCCTCTCATCCGTGCACTGCGGTCTTTGCCCAAGCCTGTCATCGGTGCCATCAATGGGGTTGCTGCCGGTGCAGGGCTGGCTCTGGCATTAGCTACCGACTTCCGAATCATGAGCAGCTCTGCCCGCCTGGTCGAAGCCTTTATCGGGATTGCCCTGGTGCCCGATTCCGGATCGAGCTTCTTCTACGTGCGCTCCCTCGGGTATGCCCGCGCCTTTGAGTTTGCTACGCTCAACAAACCCATCTCAGCTGAGCAAGCACAGCAACTGGGGCTGGTCAATTGGGTGGTCTCCCCCGAAGTCTTCCCAACCGCCGTGCGCCGCTTCGCCGAACTCTACGCCCAGGGTCCGACGCGAACCTACGGCTACGTCAAAGAGCTGCTCAACCGTGCCCTGACCGCCTCGCTTGACGACATGCTCGAGCTGGAAGCCGAATACCAACAGCGCGCTGGAGAAACCCCCGACTACATTGAAGGTGTACGTGCCTTTCGAGAAAAACGCCCGCCGCGCTTTACGGGGAGCTTGGACACGGGAACCTCCAGGTAAGCGCACCGGGCAGCTGTTAGGGAATGGGACTCCGTCAACTCTGGCGCCGGTGGAAATTCCGGAAGGGACTCCCGGCAAGCATCCGCCTGGTCATCAGCGACGTTGACGGCACGCTCGTCAGCGGTGAGGAACCTATCCCTGCCTCCACAGCAGCGCTCCTCCGCGGGCTTGAGCAAGCCGGTCTCCACTTCGCTCTGGCCAGCGCTCGCCCCTATCCCAGCATTGCTCATCTGGCACAGCATGCCGGGCTTGCCGCCTGGATCATCTCCCTCGACGGAGCTTTGCTCCATTCGCCTACGGGAGAGCTCCTCTTCGCTGCCGCCTTTCCAGAGGAGCTCCTCGACAGCCTCCTGGAGCTCGGCAGCCACTACCGGCTCGAGTACGCTGCCTTTACCCCTGAGGAGCTGCTCTCCACCCCCGGGGTGCATATCCCGTCGTACTTGGATGACCCTGGACTGCGCCGCCGCATTGTCCAGCTGCGGCGGGATTTCTTCCAGAGTCCCGTCGTCATGCTCTGGGTCAGCGCCCCCCATCCGCAGGCGGCAGGCTTTCTCAAAGCACTTGACCAGCTCCCGCGCCCGCTCCGGCGCCAGCTCACGCTAGCTGCGGCTGAATCTACTTCGCTGCCCGGTACCACTCTCCTTGAGCTCCGGATGCGGACCGCGGACAAGGGAACCGCTGCGGAAGTCCTCCGGCGCCATCTCCGGCTCCCCCGCTCAGCTCTCCTGGCAGTTGGCGACTTCCGCAACGACCTGCCACTCTTCCGGGTTTGCGGCTACCGCGTGGCAATGGCGGACGCCGTTGCCGAACTCCGCAGTCAAGCCGACTGGGTAACCTCCCGCCCGGCGTCCGAACGCGGCATCGAGGAACTGCTTCTGCTGCTCCAGGAAGCTCGCCGCTGAAACTCTCTACAGGGCTGCTCCCCCCCGCCTACCCCCAGCAGAGCTCACAGTAAGCGCAGACTCGGCACAAGGGCATGAAGGCAACGGCAGGAGGAGTAGGGAGCGCCTCAATCTGCTGAATTCCCCGCAATGCTTCCCCGACCTGCGCCTCCAGCTCCGGCGTGAGCCGGACTTCTTCCCGGCGACGTTCCCGAGGAAACCGGAGCTCGCCGCTGAGCTCCCCGGCACCTATCCAGCGCAAGTAAAGCAGGTAGTAGGCAACTTGTAATCGGGCGGCTTCAGCAAGCTTGCGCGAGTACTTGATCTCGAGCACCTTCCCCTGGCTTTCCAGCACGTCGATGCGGATCAGCTCGTCGATGAGAATCTCCCGCCGCGGAAGCTCCGGGTATGCCCGCTCGTGCAGGAGCCGTCCTAAGGCAACTCGCTCCGAGAGCGGCTCCATACGTACCCCCTTCGCATAGAGCCAGACCTTCCGGGCACACACAACCCAGTAGTTGACCTTGACACCATTTGTGCGCAGCTGCTCGAACTCCTCCTCCGACAGCGGGCGCGGCGGCATGCGCTCCGTGCACCGTGGGAAGACTCACAGCGCGAAATTCCGAAGCCGGTAGCTAAGCATCAGCATCGCATAGCGCCCCAGCAGCTGCGTTGTGGAATCCTCCACATACTGCCCTGTGACCACCCGAGCAATGCCCTTGTTCTGCCCGAGGACATCGGTCACCACGAGCCGAAGCTCTGCCGCATTGTTCTGCAGAAAACGGTAGCCTACCCCGAGATTCCACAGCGTGATGGGCTTGTCCAGCTCGCCTCCCAACCCGGTGTATTTGCTCCATCGGAGCTGCGACAGCAATACCCACGAACCAGGCATGAGTGTGAAATCGGCGCTGAACTGGTGCTGGAGGTAATCGCTCTGCCCTGTTGCTGCTGTTGTCCGCACGCGGTTGGCAGAGAGGGTGTAAGAGAGCATGAAATCCACCTGCTGGCTCCAGTTGCTGCTCAGCGAGAGCCCAACAGCAGGCGCATACCACTCCGTGGACACCCGCTTGCCATTGACCAGGGAAGGAGAGCGCATGTAGTCGAAGGACATGTTCGCATTGAGCGTGCTGCGGAGCCACGGGACGGGCATCCCCACAACCCAGAACGTGCGTCCGCTCCAGGATGCATCCAGATTGACCGGCGTCGTGTACTGCCCCCCGCGAGCCAAGGGGAAACCCCGAATGAGGGTATCCCGCTCAGCGATGAGGGTTGCTGTTGTGATGGGATCGACAGTGTACATCAGCCGGAGCATGGCGAAGAAGAAGGAGCCACCCAGCAGATTCGCCCGATGGTACCGGGCAAAGAGAAGATGCGTAAAGCTGGGCTGGAGTTCGGGATTCCCCGAAGACAGTGCCATCGGGTTACTGTTGTCCACCACGTTCTGTAGCTGCGACGCGGTGGGAAGGGTCACAAAGGAACGATAGACCGCACGCAGGTTCTCCGTCCGCGTCGGACGCCACTCTGCCATCAGGAAGGGGAGCCAAAAGCTGAAACGGCGCTCAACTGCCCAAGGAGTTGCCCGCTGCTCTTCTGCCCGCAGCACGTACCATGAGTAGTCCAGCCGGGCATTCCACTGAAAGGCTCGACCCTGGTACAGGTAAGCTACTCCTGCCCGCTGCTCGCCAGCGCGGCGCAGCAGCCGGGAGGTCAAGGAAGGCAGGGGCAATTCCGTTGTCCCCTGGCTCCCCCAGGCATCCTGCTCCGCCGTACTCCACTCCCAGGCAGGATTGTAGCGCACCTGCAGGATGTGGAGGCTATCGAAGGGTTCTGAATACGTTACGTTCACTTCCAGAGAGCCCGTTGGCTGAGACCGCTCCAGGCGGAGAGAAAGTGTGGAGTCCCACCGTTGGGGAACAAGACCGGAGAGCTCTACTTTCTGCTGGGACCGCTGCGTCCGCGGGTTGTACTCGCCAGTGAGCTCCACCGACAGAGAGCGCCCGGGAGCAAAGCGCCGAACGAAGAGCAACTGCGACGAGCTCTGCAGCGCTCGCGTGGTCGTTGTTGTGCTCATCGCGCTGCGGGAAAGCGTATCGCCTGAAGAGCTTGCTGCAAAGCTCCACGTTACCGGGGTACTCTCCGTCGGCTGGAAGGCAAGCCGTGGTACGAAAAGGAGTGTCGTCGTAGTATCGGGGGAGAACTCCACCCGGAGGTTGAGACGGTGTGTGCCCAAGGTTCCCTCCGAATGGCTCTGTTCGCCATAGAAGGACCCGAGCGTATCGCCGCCGAAGTATTGCCGCTGCAGGCGGGTATCAGAGGTGTTCAGCAAGGTGTTGAAGATGTAGCTCCCCGTTACCTCCAGCCACCGTCCCCAGCGGTTCGAGTACATGCCGCCGAGAGCATGGGCAGTATTGATACCACCCTGTTCGGGAACGAAGAAAGTGCCAATCTGGGCAAACGGTCCGCGAGGTCCCCCACGCTGCATTCCTGGCGGTGGACCAGGGAAGCGCCCTCCTTGGAACATCATACGTAGCACCGTCGGTGGGGGTCCTCCCGAAGGCTGCTGCCCGGCGAAATTGACAATGCCGAGAATGTCATCGAGAGCGAAGTTCTGCTGGTTGACGTTGTTACTGAGTCCCACCAGGGAGAAGCGCAGCGTGTCACGGAAGAAGTTCAGCGTTGCTCCTGCCTGGTAGCGGGTTGTTGTGCCATAGCCGCCGTAGAGGCGCCCGAAGCGCCCGGTTCGCATCGCCGGGTTCGTGATGATATTGAGGGTCTTCTCCGTTGAGCCGGGGTCTCGGATGCCCGTCAGCCGCGCCTGTTCGCTTTCCCGGTCAAAGATCTGCACCGATTGCACAACCTCCGCCGGCAGAGTACGCAGCACTGCCATCGGGTCCTGTCCGAAGAATTCCCGTCCATCGACGAGCACGCGCTGGACCGTCTCGCCCTGCGCCTGGATTTGTCCCCCTTGGATCGTCACCCCGGGAAGCTTGCGCACGAGGTCTTCTGCCGTCGCATCCGGGTTGACCCTGTAGGCAGAGGCAGCGTACTCGACCGTGTCCTCCTTGACTGTAGCCCGCTCTTGGACAGCTTCGACCGTGACTTCGCCAGCCCGTATCGCATCCGTCTCAAGCTGCAGCTCTCCAAGGTCCTGGTCTTGCCGGAGCAAGACCCTCCGGTGCAGTGTCCGGTAGCCCACAGAGCTTACCCGCAGCTGGTACTGTCCCGGCTGCGGGAGCACAAGCTCGAACTCTCCCCGAGCGTTCGCCACCGCTCCCCACCGCTTGGTGGTATCGGGGAGCCAGAGCATGAGTACCGTCGCCCCGGGAATGGCTGCCCGCTGCGCATCAACGACGCGTCCGGTGACTCGAATCGGCGCTTGCGCCGGGCTTTCTCGGGAACAGCACAGCAGAACAAGGAAACCCGCGAGCAGGACGCGATGGGAATCTCTCATCGGTACATCGGTGATGGTACGACCGCTGGCTCCCTTAGACTGCGGAAAGCTCCGCTCGGTTTATCAGACAGCTGGCTCAGGCAGGAGCTGTCCATCGCGCAGGAAGAGCACCCGATCGGCTGCGGCTGCCAGCGAGGGACTATGGGTTGCCAGGAGGAGGGTGCTGCCGAACTGCTGCCGCAGCTCTTCAAGCAGTGAGAGGACGGCACTGGCGTTTGCAGAATCAAGGCTCCCGGTGGGTTCATCTGCCAACAGCAATGCAGGACGGTTGATGAGGGCACGGGCGATAGCGACGCGCTGCTGTTCACCCCCGGAGAGTTCCGCGGGACGATGGTCAGCACGATGGGTCATCCCAACGCGTTCGAGCAACTCCCATGCCTGCTGGCGTGCTTGCCCCCAGGGAACACCAGCGATGAGAGCAGGAAGCATGACGTTTTCCACCGCCGTCAGTTCCGGAAGCAGATGGTACGCCTGGAAGATGAAGCCCAGGGCACGATTGCGCAACCACGCCAGCTCTTCGGCGCTGAGCTCAGCGTACCGGTACAGGCGGTTGCCGAAGTGCATCTCAATGGAACCGGAATCGGGCACATCGAGCGTACCGAGCAGGTGGAGCAACGTGCTTTTGCCGGCGCCGGAAGGTCCAACAAGGGCAACGAACTCCCCCGGTTGCAGCTCCAGCGAAACCCCACGGAGTGCCGGGGTATCGTGAGGGGCATATCGGGAGTAGTTTTTGACCAGCTGGCAGGCGCGAAGCAGAACGCTCATCGAAACTGTCGCAGTAGGCGCAAATCGTTCTGGTAGAGCAGGCGGATATCATCCAGCCCCAGGCGCAACATCGCGATGCGCTCAATGCCCATTCCGAAAGCGAAACCGATGTACTCCTCCGGGTCAATCCCGCCGTTGCGCAGCACTGCTGGGTGCACCATCCCACAGCCACAGATTTCCAGCCAGCCGCCGCCCTTACAGACACGGCATCCGGCACCGCGGCAGAGGAAGCAGCGGATGTCCATCTCAGCGCTCGGCTCGGTGAAAGGGAAGAAAGAAGGGCGGAAACGGTACTCGGTCTGTGCTCCATACATCTGGCGGGCAAAGGCAACCAGAATAGCCTTCAGCTCCGCAAAGCTTGTGGACCGGTCCACCACCAAGCCTTCGACTTGGTGGAACTCCGCCAGCGAGCGTGGGTTGATTTCCTCGTTCCGGTAAACCCGTCCGGGAACGATTGCCCGAATTGGCGGAGGCAGCGCCCGCATGAGCCGAATCTGAACCGGCGAGGTGTGGGTACGCAACAGAATTTGCCGATCTGCTGTCAGGAAGAAGGTGTCCTGCATATCACGGGCGGGATGTTCCGGCGGGAAATTTAAAGCGGTGAAGTTATGCTCATCATCCTCGATATCGGGACCTTCGGCAACGACGAAGCCCAGGCGTGAGAAGATGGCAACGATGTCATCGAGCACCTGTTGAATGGGATGGCGCCCGCCGAGGAAGCTCTGCCGTCCCGGCAGGAAGAGGTCGTAGGAGAGCTGTTCCTCGGCGAGCTCCTCGAGGCGCTGCTGGAGCTCGGCGTAGCGTTTCCGGACGGTTTCCTCCAGGGCGTTGAGGATTCGCCCGAGTTCGGGCTTCTGCTCCGGGGGAAGCTGGCGAAAGCGCTCGCGGAGGCGCCCGAGCGTGCCGCGGCGCACCAGATGGCGCAAGCGGAACTGCTCGAGCTCCTCAGCCGTGCGGATGGCATCCAACTCAGCGTGGAGCTGGCGCTGGAGTTCGTGCAGCTCCTCGAGCATGGGGGAATCTCACTGGAGAGCCGTCTGCACAATCTGGCGGAAGACCTCCGGACGGTTCATCGCCAGGTCTGCCAAGAGCTTGCGGTTGAGTTGAATATTCTTCTGCCGCAGGGCGTACATGAGGCGGGAGTAGGTTGTCCCCTGCTGCCGGGCTGCAGCATTGATCCGCACAATCCAGAGGCGGCGGAAATGCCGCTTGCGCTGGCGCCGGTCACGGTAAGCGTACTGCAGAGCTTTGGCAACGTGATCCTTGGCTTGGCGCAGGAGCTTGCTCCGCGCACCCCAGTAGCCTTTAGCGAGCTTGAGGAGCTTTTTCCGACGTTCACGCGAGGCGACCCGATTCCGTGCGCGCATCTGTTCAGGACAACACTGCGTGGGACCTACTCATCGCAGGCAGAGCATGCGCTCCACACGCCGGCGGTCAGCACTGCTGACCAGCGCAGGACGCCGGAGCCGCCGCTTCCGCTTCCGGGATTTGCCCACCAGAAGGTGGCTCCGATACGCGCGGTTGCGCTTCAGCTTGCCCGTTGCCGTCAATGCGAAGCGCTTGGCTGCCGAGCGATTTGTCTTCACCTTCGGCATCTCTCTGGCGTTGCGACTCTGGGACATGTTCAGCTTTGCTCCTGTGCTGAGCGGGATTCCTGTTCGTCGAGCTGCTTGCGCTGGATCTTGACCCGATCCGGCGAGACAATCAGGGTCATCATTCTCCCTTCGAGCTTGGCCGGCTGATCCAATTTCCCAATGTCTTCGAGCGCTTTCCAGAAGCGGTTGAGTAACTCCTCCCCACGCTCCGTGTAGAGGATCTCCCGCCCGCGGAAGAGCACGGTTGCTTTGACCTTGTGTCCGTCGAGGAGGAACTCCCGAGCGTGACGGACTTTGAAGTTGAAGTCGTGCACGTCTGTGTTCGCTTTGAAGCGGATTTCCTTGATCTGATGTTGCTGTTGCTGCCGGCGCTGGTGGCGCTCTTTCTTCTGCAGCTCATAGGCGAACTTGCTGTAGTCCATCAGCTTGCACACCGGCGGCTGTGCCTGCGGAGCTACCTCGATGAGGTCGAGCCCAACCCGTTGGGCATACTCCAGCGCTTCACGCCGGCGCATGATCCCGATGGTTTTCCCTTGGGCATCTACAACCCGGACTTCCGGTGCGGTAATCTCTTCGTTGACACGGTAGCGATGTTGCGCCACTGCGACTGGATGCAACCGTTTCACACACGCTCCTCCGCTGTAATAAAAACAAGCCCGCCGCTCCCAGCGGGACCGAGTGCGGAAGGAGGGACTCGAACCCTCACGGGTTTCCCCACACGCCCCTCAAACGTGCGCGTCTACCAATTCCGCCACTTCCGCGCCCTGGGCATGCAAAAATACAAAGAGGGCGCCCAACGCCCCGGGTCTACGCTCTGTGCCGCGGGCTTGTTTTTCGTTTGGTACTGCGGTTGTATATTCGTAAGGTGGTGACATGTACGTCGGCACCCGCAGGACCTATGCGGGGATGGCATGGTGGGATTCTGGCAGCAGTTGCCCTCCTGTGGGGATGCAGTAGCATTGCGCCCACGCGCTGGCTGGTATCGTACCACTCCCCTTCCCCGATGAGGGCTGCTCCCGTCCTGCTGCGAGATGAATTTACAGAGCTCGACGATCCCGATACCGTCTCTGCTGGAATTTCCACCGCGGATTCTGCCCTGGCGCCCTTCCTGGAGCACGCCCGCGCCTACTACTTGCAAGCGCTCCAGTTCATCGAGCAGGGCGATACGGCTCGTGCAGCAGCCGCCTTCGAACGCGCGGTGTCCATCCTGCATTCGCTGAGCGCAACCCCGAAGCTTTCCCGCTCGGTGGAATTCTCCGAGCTGGTACAGTCCGTTTTGGAAGACTACGAAACCTACATCCGCTCGGCAGAGCTGGTGGACCCGAATTCGGGCTTCTTCCTCATCCGCGAGCAGTTGCTCCGGCTTGTCGAAGAAGTTGAAGCACAGCGGCGGGTTGCCCCGTTGCCCGAGCTGAGCTCTTCGGAGCCGGTTGCCGGACTGCTCCCTGCGACCACCATTCCCCTGCCTCGCAACGAATGGGTCGAACGCGCCCTGGAGTTCCTCACCAAAGACCGGGGACGGCGCTTTATGCAGCGCTGGCTGGAACGGAGCGGACGCTTCTTCCCACTGATCCGCCGCATCCTCGCCGAGGAGAAGATGCCCGAGGAGCTCGCTTACCTCACCATGATCGAAAGCGGGCTCAATCCATTCGCCGTCTCCTGGGCAGGAGCCGTCGGACTCTGGCAGTTCATCCGCTCCACCGGGGAACTCTACGGCTTGCGCGTCACCCCTTGGGTTGATGAACGCCGGGATCCGGAAAAGTCCACCCGCGCTGCCCTGCAACACCTGCGAGATCTCTATACCGAATTCGGCGACTGGCATCTGGCATTGGCTGCCTACAACTGTGGTGCCCAGGCAGTGCGCCGGGCACTGCTCCAGGCTTCCCGTTCCCACAGCGATTCCCTCCCCTCCCCGTCCCAGCTCAGCTTCTGGGACATCCGGGAGTACCTTCCGCGGGAGACGCGGAACTACGTCCCACTCTACATCGCCACAACGCTGATTGCCCTCAATCCCCGAGCCTACGGTTTCGAGGGGCTGACCTACGAACCCGAATACGTCTACGACACCTACGAGCTGAACGAACCGATGAACCTCTCGGCTCTCGCCCGCTGCCTGGCTATCAGCCCCGACAGCCTCCGGCAGCTCAATCCGGAACTGCTGACAATGAGTACCCCGCCAGATATGCTCCCGTATCGGCTCAAAATTCCGCTCGGTACACGCGGACTTCTCGCACAATGCCTTCTGACACTTTCCCCGAAGGAGAAACAGCCTTGGATTGTGCACACCGTTCGCCGCAGAGAGTCGCTCGCCTCCATTGCTGCCCGCTACGGAGTCTCCGTGGAGGAGATCCGCCGGATCAACCGTGTGGGCAAGCGCCTCCGTCCGGGGATGCGCCTGCGTATCCCTGTGGTGCCCTCTCCCTCAGCTGCGCCGGAAACGCTGCCAGCCCCTCCGACTCAGGCGGTTGCTGACAGTGCCCCGAGAGTCTCGCCACAGTACTCTCGAATCCGTGTTCACGTTGTTCGTCGCGGGCAAACCCTGTCCGAGATTGCCGCTCTCTATGGCGTCACGGTTGCCCAGCTGAAAGCTTGGAACGGGCTCCGCAGCGAGCGGATCCGCGCCGGGCAAAAACTGCGGATTTACCTCTCCACCCCCGTCGCCGTTCTCCACCGCGTCCGACGTGGGGAAACTGCTCACGCTATTGCGCAACGCTACGGCGTCAGCGTTGAGGACCTGCGACGCTGGAATCCAAGCAGCTTCCGCCGGGGACGGCTCCTGGCAGGAACAACGTTGCGCATCTACCTTTCTTCCCCCGCTCCATTGGACGGCACAACAGCGCAATCCCCGGGACGCACGTACATCGTACAACCGGGGGATACGCTCTTCTCGATTGCCCGCCGTTTCGGCGTTAGCGTTGAGGAACTCCGCAAGCACAACGACCTTGACGGCGACGTCATCTGGGTTGGGCAACGACTCCGCATACCGCAGTAACTACCATCGAGGGTCCACCGCATGATGCTGCCCCTGAGGCAGCCGGCTCTTCTGGTCACAGGCATCCTCTGGGGACATCACCTGGCAGCCCGCCTGTTTCGCCGCCAGGAATCGCTAACCCCATTCCTGAAATCCCTCTTCGAACACCTGCCGCTGGCAGCTGTCGTGGTGGACGAGCGCGACACCGTCCTGCGCATCAACCCCGCTTTCACCGAGCTTTTCGGGTACACTGCTTCCGAAGCCGTCGGACGCCCCATCGACGTGCTCATCATCCCGGAGGAGCTCCGTGCCGAAGGGAAACGCTTCACCGAAGCAGCACTCCACGGGGAGCCCATCAGCACGGAGACTCTGCGGCAATGCCGCTCCGGGGAACGGATTCCGGTTTGGCTGCGCGCAATCCCTGTCCACACATTCGGGCGTCGGCTCGGCGTGCTGGCTCTCTACCAAGACATCCGCCCACTGCATACACATCGCCAGCAGCTCCAGCAGCTCATCGAAGAGCTCCGGCAGCTCAACGCCACGAAAGACCACCTCATGGCAGTCATCTCCCATGACCTGCGTGCCCCGCTGGCAACTGCCCAGGGACTCGTCGGACTCATCTTGGCAGACGCCCATTCTCCTGATGCCGTCACCGACCACGCAACCAAGCTCCAGAAGCTCCTCCGGGAACAACTGGAGCTGGTCAACGAGCTGCTGGAGTTCTCCCGAACAGAAACCGGGCGCCAAACACTGGAAATCGGCGAGCTTGATCTGTGCGAAATTCTCACCAACGCCGTGGATACCGTCGCCCTGGCTGCCTATAGCAAACAAATCCAGCTGGTGCCTTCTTTCCCCGACGAACCCATCCGGATGCAGGGAGACGCCCAGAAGCTCCAGCGTATCTTCACGAACCTCCTGGCAAACGCGATCAAGTTCACCCCTGAAAACGGTCGTGTCGAGCTCCAGGCTTGGGTTGAAGCCGGAAGCCCACGGCCCGTTGTGGTGCGCATCCGCGACAGCGGTATCGGCATCCCTCCGGAGCAGCTGCCCCACCTCTTTGAACCGTTTAGCCCTGCCCGGCAGCGGGGAACACGCGGAGAGAGCGGCACCGGGTTGGGGTTAGCGATTGTGAAACGCTTCGTTGACATGCACGGTGGGGTCATCACCGTGGAGAGCACCCCTGGGCAAGGAACCACGTTCGTGCTCCGCTTTCCCTCTGCTGTCCCGGTACAGCCGGCACTGTGAAGGCTGGGAAAGCGCTCGTATTTTTGCCTCTGGAAGCGCTGTCATGTCGAGTTGTGCGAGGAACCCCATGCTGCCTCTCCGGATGCTGCTTGTGGCGCTCTGTGTCTGCCGACTCTTTGCCCAGCAGGATGAGTTGGATTTGGACCGACTGGAAATTCCGACACCCACATCGGAACCCTCGGTGCCGTACTTCAGCCTTGGAGGTGGCTTCATCGGCATGTTTCTCTTCCCCGGATTGGACGCGCTCAATGCCAAGACGGAACAATGGCAGCTGGGGAGCTTTTCCCGTCCGCTGTTCCTCTCAGGCATCGAAGGCGTGGTGACCCTCGGGGTAATACCGAATCTGCGAATCGGGGTCTTCGGGATTGGAGGCAGCAAGCAGTTGGAGAGGAGTCTCAGTGCGGATACGCAGCGGCAGGCTGAATTTTTCCTGGGCGCCACCGGCTTCTCTGTCGCCTATGCCCTGGTTCCCGTCCGTTCCCTCGCCGTGTTGCCGACCCTCTCCGGCGGCTGGGGAACGATCCGGCTTGAATTTGCCCAATCCCCGACGCGGACTCGCTGGGATGAGCTCGCCCCGGGACTCGGCACGGCAAGCTCACTGCAGCGTCTGAGTGCCTCGTACTTCTTCGTTCACCCACAGCTCTACTTTGAGTATGCCCCGTTACCTTTCCTGATGCTGCGCCTCGGTGGGGGCTACCAGTTCTCCTTCGTGGGAGAATGGAAGCAGAACCGCATTGCAACAACCGAGGGAGTTCCCTCCGGGGTGAATGCCTCCGGGGCATCAGCGCAGTTTGCTATTTTCGTAGGGCTTTTCAACTGATGGAGGGCCCGTAGCTCAATGGTCAGAGCAGCGGACTCATAATCCGTGGGTTGCAGGTTCGAGTCCTGCCGGGCCCACCCTGTCACCGATGTCCCTGCTGCGGCAGAACTTCGTGCAGGAGCTTTTCCAGGTGTTCGATACGGGCTTCAAGCTCCTTGAGCGCCTCGATGAGCACGGCAACCAGGCGGGTATAATCCACACCGAGGACCTCTCCTGCAGCATCCCGTTGGACAATCTCGGGCACAACAGCAGCAACTTCCTCAGCCAGAAGCCCCAGATCGTCTGCGCCCCCATACTCCGGCTTCCAGCGGAACCGCACACCCCGAAGACGGCGCACCAGCTCCATCGGCGCCTCGATGGGGCGCACCGCCTCTTTGAAGCGGCGGGAGGACTGAGCAATGAGCTGGTGGTGGAGGACAAGCTCCCCCGTGGGGAGTAAGCGCATCCGCAGTTGGTCGCCCGTATAGAAGCGCAGTTCGGCTGTCTCACGCTGCCGTACCTCCGCCGTTCCATCTGCTGCAACCCCGATATCGAAGCCGTCTGTCGCTGCCGTCCCGGTTGTGCTCCCAGCCGTGAACTTGTGGTAGCTCCCTGCGGCTGCCTCCTGGTGGAGGAGTGCCTGGGGTGTTGCGATGCCGATGCCGATGGAGCCACTGTGGGTCATTCGGACACGCTCCACCGGTGTTGTGCTGCCCACCGGTGTGGTTGCAAAAGACAGATCCGTCGGCAGAGAACCCGTCGAAGCTGCTGCACCGCGGAGAGCCCGAATCTGCGCCTGCGCTCCGAGCTGGGAGTTATCCCCAAAGTCTACGCTCACCAACACCGCTCCCGCGCTCGTGTTGGAAGCTGTCTGCCGGAAAAGGAGCTGCACCGGGGCGCCAGCGGTCGTATTGCGAACCTCCAGATCCGCCGTGCTGCCCGGCGGAGTCGTTGAGGGCATCACTGCCAGCGGCTTGTCGAACCATGCACCGTAATCGCCACCGACGGTCCGCACACCGAAGGTCTTGTTGTTGGTCGCATGGTACCCCAGATAGCCGGTTACCGACGTATAACCGCTCCCGGAGAGCTGCCCACCGATTGCAGCGTAGGCAGCTGTCGTGCTCGTCGAGGTATGGACTGCGCGGATGGCGTCGTAGCTGTTGCTGGCGCTGGTGACGTAGAGCCGCGCCGTGGTTGCCGGCGGGCTACTGGTGCCGATTGCAACCCCGCTGGAGGTTCCACCGGAAAAGCTCAACACTTTCCCGGCAAGGTTGATGTCCGTGTTTGCCGTCAGGGTGCCCCCCAGCTGAATATCCGTGCCGACTTTGCTGAGCCCGTTACTCGCCGTTACGTTCACCAGCCCTGCCGGGCTGACCCAAGAAGCGTTTCCGGAGGCATCGCTCTGCAGGATGTAGCCGGCAGCTGCCCCAGTCGGCAGCTGGAACCCTATCGCCCGCAATGTCCCGACAACATCGAGCGTTGCCTGTGGATTTGCCGTTCCGATGCCCAGGCGGGACGCAGTGTTATCCCAGAAGAGCTGGGCAGCCCAGACAGGGGCAGCCCCAATCCCCTGCGAGACCAACAGCTGTCCGGTCGTGCCGGGATTTGGTACGATGCCCAGGAAGAGTTCGCCTGTCAGGTGCAGCTGCCGTGCAATGAGTCCGGGCGTCTGTGCCCAGGCACTCCCAGCAGTACCGAGCACCACAAGGATACTGACCAGAGCGCAGCGCATCGTTCCTCCGCGATGTGGTGGGACATCCATCGCTCCGGGGCAGCTTCACAACCCCGAGCAGTATGCTCAGACGGGTTTGAACTGCTCAAAGGCTTGACCGCACGCGGTACAGTAGTAGATAGCTCGGCACAACGTCGGACCAAAGGGGGATCGGAGCTGCGTTTCCATGCTGCCGCAGTAAGGGCACTCGACCGGCTCCTGCAGCAAGCTCAGCGGGAACTCCGGTCCCTCATAGAGCGGTGGCGGTGCGATTCCGAAGCGACGCAGGACCTCACGGGCACGCTCGGAGAGACGATTTGTATTCCACGGTGGGTCATAGGTGACCTCCACCCGGACTTCCCGCAGCGGCAAACGGCGGAGGCGTTCCTCGATTTCCGAGCAGATCAGCGCCGTTGCTGGGCAGCCAACAAACGTTGGGGTAATCTTGACCAGGACTCGCCCCTGTTGGCTATCGAGCTGGACATCAGCGACAATGCCCATATCAGTGATGGTCAGCTGCGGGATTTCGGGATCGCAGATGGTCTGGAGCTCGCGCCAGATGTCTTCCTGGGTTACCATTCCGCCTCCGGCTCACTGCGGATGACCTCTCCCATCTCGTCGAGCAGAGGCTGCAAGTACTCTGTGTGAATCCCCCGCCGCCCTCCGTACGCCGGGGTCAGTGTTGCGATGTCAGGGAGCTGCAGCTGCGCCTGGTGGAGAATCGGGGTGATGCTCTCCAGCCAGCGCTCCTGCAGGACATGTTCCCCGGGGAAGATCCCCGCCTCAGCGAGGACCTCGTCGTATGGACCCGGCTCAAAGATACCGAGCGCTAAAGGGAGCGTCTGCTCGAGCGCCTGCTGCATCCGCTGGTGGCTCTCTTCGGTTCCCTTCGCCCCGAGATGCACAACCCACTGCGTGGCATGAAGGACATGGTACTTGAGCTCCCCACGCACTTTGCGGGCAAGCTGAGCCAGAGGCTCGTACCGTGAGCGTTCCAGCAAATGGTAGCGCCACTGCTCGGCGATATCGAAGAGGAAATGCCGCATAAGGCTGAAGTCGTACCCGCCGTTAGGATACTCCACCAGGTGACAGCAGCGGAACTCCGGCGCATCACGGAAGAAGGCGATCCGATCGGGCTCTGCCTCCCCGAGGCGGTGCAAGAGCTGGTAGAGCGCATAGGCATGCCCGAGCTTGTCCTGGGCAATGGAGGAGAAAGCGATATCCTCCTCCAGAATCGGTCCCAACCCCGTCCATTCCGAATGGCGGTGACCCAGGATGAGGACGTCATCAGCCATGCGGTAGAGGAGGTCTTTGACCGCGGGCACCAGTTCCGGGGCAAGGGTCATTGAGTGTCTGCCTGCTGTTGCTGCTTCTTGAGACGCAGGAGTTTCTGCACCACTTTGTAAGCATCCGGCTCGCGGTAGGTCTTCTCGGGCGTGGTCTCGAACATATCGGCATCGTTCGGATGGAAGGCATAAATGTCGGCGGTGCGGACAACCCAGAGGGCGTACGTTCTGCCCCGGCGGCAGTAATTCTCTTTTGCCAGCACCAGAGCCATCTCTGGATCGGGAGCATGGACGGTGCCCACATGGATGGGCTGATCGCCTGGCTTCTCTTTCCAGAAGACCTCGTACGGTTCCCACTCATCCAGAGGCGGCTTCGGGGCAAAAGGGGGCAGCTCCTCGGGAATGTTCATTCGGGTCACCCGTGGGTCGAGCGAGCGGATGGTTGCCGTCTGCGGTGCCGACATGGCTCACCCCCACGCGTGGGACAGCCCTTCAGAAGAGCGGTTCGACGTACTGCCTATCCGGCTTGAGCAAGGCGCGGCGGACCCAGGCACCGAGCTCATCGGCCATACGACGCACTGCTAGGCGCTCCCGATTGCACGGTCCGTTGCCATTGATGACGCGCCAGAACTCATCCCAATCCGGATCGGAGTATTCCCACTTCCCCGTCTCCGGATTCTTCCGCAGGTTGGGGTCTGGGATGCTCAGCCCAAGCTCCCAGATTTTCGGCACATAGGCATCGAGGAACATCTGGCGCATCTCGTCGTTGCTGGCCATTTTTACCTTCCAGCGCAGCAGCTTTTCGCTGTGCACTGACATGTGGTCGGGCGGACCGAAGAAGTGCATAATGGGCTTCCACCAGCGGTTGAGCGCTTCTTGGAGCATCTGGCGCTGCCGCTTCGTCCCACTGGCGAGCGTGACAACGTTGTCGTAGCCGTATTTCAAATGGAAGGCTTCCTCCTTGCAGATACGCTCCAGCGCACGGGCATACGGACCGTAGGACCCCTTGCTGTTGAGCGTTTGATTGATAATCGCCCCGGCATCAATGAGCCAGGCGATGATGGCGGTATCTGCCCAGGTCAGCGCTGGGTAGTTGAAGACATTGGAGTACTTCGCTTTGCCACTGAGAAGGTCGCTGATCATCTGCTCGCGGGGCTTGCCCAGAGTCTCCGCCGCGCTATAGAGGAGCTGCGCATGCCCGACTTCATCCTGGACTTTTGCCATAAGCGCCAGCTTCCGCTTGAAGCCGGGAGCGCGAGTAATCCAGGTTCCCTCAGGCAGAGCGCCGATGATTTCCGAATGAGCGTGCTGCTCGATCATGCGCAGGACCTGCCGCCGGTACTCGCGGGGCATCCAGTCATGCGGCTCAATTTTCTCCCCGCGGGCAATCCGGTCTTCGAACTCTGCCAGCTTTTCCGGGTCCTCGTGCTCAACTCCCTTCAACGGCTCAACAAGGCTGAGATTGCCGTACATGAGCCCTCTCCCTACTGGTCGAACTCGTCCTTCGTTGACGAACACCGTTCCTGCTCATTGCCCATGGCTATCCGAGCCGGTGCGGACACTCTGCCAGCCGCGGACAGCGAGCGAAGATGTGCAGTGAGTGCCGCACCGCCCGCAGGGAGTACTGCTGGGCAATCTGCTGGACCAGCTCCCGGAGCTGCGGGAAGCAGAACTCAACCATACGCCCGCAGTCTGTGCAGAATAGGTGGTCGTGGTTCGGGAGCCGAGCCGCCAGCTCGTACTTCATGCTCCCGCCATCGAAGGAATGGCGCACGACAAGATCGCACTGCCGTAAGAGCTCCAAGGTGGAGTAGACTGTCGCCCGCGAGACTTTGTCGCCCTTCGTGTGCATGTAGACATAGAGCTCATCGGCAGTGAAATGCCCCGGCATCTCTGCCACCCGCTCCAGAATCCGCATCCGCTCGCTGGTGTTCCGGTAACGCTGCTCCTGCAGAAATGCCGCAAAGTGCCGTTTGAGCTCGTCCATGTCAACGGCTGTCGGTTTCGCCTCGGGTGCTTCCATTGTGCTGGATCGGGTAACTTGGACCAGGAACAAATATACGGAAGCTGCGCGGGCAGGCATCCTGACAGCAGACTCTGCAGAGAGCTGAGCAGAACTGCTAATTTTGCTTCGGTATACTTCGCACTGCCATGCAGTCTCAACCTCTGAGGTTGCTCGTTGGAGTTCTCCTTGCCTGCGCGGCGGCGAGCGGAATCCCGGCAGCATCGTCTCAAGCGCCTCTGGTACCGGCAGAAGATACCGTTCGGCTCTACCGTGCTCCGGAAGTCGTCGTCACGGGCTCGCGCAATCCAAGCGTTGCCGACTACACCCCGGTCCGGGTTGAGGTCTTCCCACGCCCAGCTGGCGCCGTAGAGGCACTCACGGTCGCGGAGGTGCTGGAGGAATCCGCCGGCGTTCTCCAGCAATACCGGGTCCGGAGCGGTATTCAGCTCATGGGGCTGGAACCGGCGTATACTCTCGTCCTGCTCAACGGGCAACCGCTCACTGGGCGTGTTGCGGGCGTATTGGACCTGCGCCGCATCCCCCTGGGGAACGTCGAGCGCATTGAGATTGTCAAAGGACCAATGTCGAGCCTCTACGGGAGCGCAGCATTGGGCGGGGTTGTCAACATCCTCACTCCACGCCCCCACAACGGCTGGGAAGGACAGCTGCAGCTCCAGCACACTACCCGAGCTGGGTCCGAACTCCACGCGCGGCTGGGCTATGGCAACCACCAGCTCTCCGGGCTGCTTTACGGCTTTGTGCACCACGCCGATCCTTTCGAAGTGGTCCAGGACACGCTGTCCTTTCCCTACGCTGGCATTATGGCGTCAGCACTCCAAGCGAGCGCCTGGTGGCACCCCCTCCCACTGTGGGAGCTCCGACTCGACGGACGTCTGTTCCAGAGCCGGACCCGCGGGGCTTTCGCGGAAAGCTTTGGCGGGCAGCTCGCTGTCAATGAAGGCGCTTTCCAGCAGCGGGAATGGAGCGCAGCAGCAACGCTTGCATGGACATCTCGCCGTGCCCGGCTCCAGGTAGGCGCCTTCGGCAACCAGTACCAGGAGCTCTATGACTGGGTTGTGCCACAAAACGGGAGTACCCGCGACGACTTCCGCCAGCGCCTCGGGCGGTTCTGGGCACAGTACGATCTGCTCTGGAACATCCGCTACCGCTTCACCGCCGGGGCAGAACTCCTTCTGGAAGACGTGCTCGGTACTCGGTACCCCGAGCAGCCGTTTGTCCGGACTGTGGCAGCATTCACGCAGTGGGAAGGGACACCGTACGAGTGGCTCTCCTATGCCCTCAGCCTCCGTTGGGATGGAACTTCTGCCTACGGGGGACATTGGAATCCGAAGGCAGCATTCCTCCTACGCCCGTGGGGAAATCGGGCAGTTCAGTTCCGCTTCTCTTTCGGAACAGGGTTCCGGGCACCGGATTTCCGCCAGCTTTTTGTCCGCTTCACTAATCGGTTGCAAGGTGCTGGATACGCCTTGCTGGGAGCCCGGCAGCTGGGGCTTGAGCTGGAGCCAGAGCGCTCCCGAGCAGGGGACGCCAGCGTACTGCTCCTGCTCGATGACTGCCTTCGGCTGGCTCCCTGGGCGCGGGAGTGGACACTGGAGGTGCGCCTCTTCGCTAACTGGGTACGCAATCTGATTGAGCCTTTCTACGTTGGGCGTCAAGATGGGCTGGACATCTATTCCTACCGCAACCTTGCTCGCATCGCCACGCGAGGCGTCGAGGTGACCCTCCGAGGCATCGTAGAGCTCCCTGGGCGGTGGCAGCTTCAGGCACGGGCGGCATATCAATTCCTCGATGCCGTTGATCTCGATGTCCTCGACGCTATCGCCGCTGGCACTGCGGGGACACAGGACCCCACCACTGGGCGTTTCCAGCCATTACGGCGCTCTGACTACGGTGGTCTCTGGGGGCGCTCCCGTCATAGCTTGGCTGGACTCCTCCAGCTGCACTATCTCCCCACAGGGACGGCTCTGAGCCTGCGTCTCCAGCACCGGAGCCGCTTCGGCGACGAAGCTCTTGACCGCAACGGTATTGCCGTGCTTTCCCCACCGCGCCGTGTCTTGGACCGCCCCGAAGAGTACGTGGCTGGCTTCTGGAATCTCAGTGGCTGGCTCGTGCAGCAGTGGCGTTTCCCTCCCACAGTGCTCTGGCTCAGTGTTGGGGTGCGCAATGCTCTCAACGTGCTCCGCCCTCGCTTCCTGCCGCACCTGGTCGGACGCCAATGGTTTATCACGGGCACCCTCCAGTGGAGCACTACCGCGCGATGAGCACCGGCTGAGCTCGGGATGTCGTACCGGTCCGCAGCCGGAGCCAGTAGACCCCCGGCGGGAGCGTCGCCACGGAGAGGCTAGCATGGTAGATGCCCGCTGGAACCGATTCCCACAAAAGGCTCACAACAGAGCGCCCGTGGATGTCGGAGAGCTCCAGCCAGAGGGGTCCTCCATGAGCAACTCCGAAGCGTACGATGAGTTCCTCTGCTGCAGGCTGTGGGAAGGGTGGATCCAGAAAGCTTACCGCCCCACCCTGTTCTAAGCGGAAGTGCACACCGCAGCGATCGGTCCCGACGTAGTCTTTGCCTACAAGCTGGCTCCGCACCACAAGCGGCAGTGCTACGCACGCAGTTCCCACCTGCAGCGTATCCTCGTACTGCCCGAGTTGGGGCGTCAGCGGGGCAAAGCAGATGCGCAGCTCTCGGCTCTCTCCCGGCGGAATGACCAGCGGCAGCTGCCCAGGTGGGACGGAAAATGCCGTCTGCCGGCGCAAGGGGACTGTCTCTATCCGCACGGGGAAGCGCCCGGTATTGACCAAGAGCACCGGTTCACAGCGAAGCTCTCCAAAGGTGCTCGGCGGGACAGTGAGCACCCCTGGCTGGGGCACACGAAGCTGCACCGTAAAGCCGGGCAGTGTATCAGCAACCACACGCTCGTTTCCCGCGCGGTCGCGCACCCGAAACGCATACCAGGCATCCTCGAACGGATTCTGGACCCGTACCTGGACGGTCCCCCGCAGCGAATCGAGCAGCCGCCAAGTAACCGTGCAATTGACCTCCTGCAGCACCTCCACCGCTGCGATGCCGGAGGCAGGCAGCACCGTATCACTGACCACGAGCACTTCTTCCCACCCACAGGAATCCCGCCACCGCTGCACCGTCGGAGGCTCCTCATCTGCCCCGAGGATCACCAACAGCTGCGCGGCGCTGTCCACCACCAGACAGCTATCGGCAAGGAGCAGCCGCGCTTCGTAGCGTCCCTTCTGCACAGCCACAAAGCAGAGCCGCACACGCCGGGATTCCCCGGGCAACACAACCGAATCGGGTGGCTCAACTGTCACACTCGCCTGCGGCGGCAGATTCCCCAGAAACCGAAGGTGTTCAATCCGCCGGGGGAAGCTCCCCACATTGCGGAGCGTGAACTCCGCACAGTGAAGCTGGTCGTCTACCAGGAGCTGCAGGACCAGTGCTGCCGGCTCCACCCGCAGCGTAAAGCCCGGAATATCGAATTTCCAAATCTGCTCCAATCCCGAGGAATCCCGCGCTCGGAGCTGGAATGTGCCATCTCTCCAGAGGTCAATCAGCGTCGCTTGGAAGCGCACCGAGTCGGCAGGCTTGCCGAGCGCTTCCAGAGAAATGTCGACGTTGTCCGAGCTGAGCACCTCAACGGAGCGGAGCCGACTGTCTCCGGAGGCGGTGTCGTAGATAGTGCCCACCAGGGCAAAGCAGCTCTGTTGTGTTGCTACAACCGGTGGGGAGACATCCAGCGGGCGATAGCTCATGCCGCCAACATACCCGTAGGAGTTCGCCGGACCATAGCCGTAGACATACAATCCCAGCGGAGCTGGCGAGCCATCGGGAAAGCGCGCCTGAATCTCGTGCACCCCGTCACCGGTGAGCAGCCAGGCGTACAGGTAGCCCGAGACCCCGATGGGACGGAAGAGGGTCGAAGGCACAGGTTGCCCATCGAGCCAGAGCTGGGCTCCTTCGGGGATAACAGCGGTAGCGTACTGGTCCTGGTAGACCGGTTCGTAGCGCTGGGAGAAGGCGTCGTAGTCGTACTTCTGCGCGTTGATGAAGCGATATCCCGGCAGGAACTGCTCCGCCGGCGGGATGAGCATCATGAAGGGATCGCCGATACTGCTGGTCGAGCTGCTGGCGTTTGTCGTCTTGAAGAAGGCTGCCACCAGGATCGGTCCCGTTGCGCGAATCTCCAACGGCTGCGTCAGAGAACCTTCGTAGAACTGCCCACGTCCGAGCACAGCCACTTGCTGCCCATTGACGAAGAGCACCGTGTTAGGCTGTGCCGCAAGCACCCGGTAGCGGTGGGTTCCCACCGGTGCCATTGGGGTCGAAGGATCTGGGAACGGGGCAATCAGAGCCGAACGCCCCCAGGCAGTCACAGGGGGAAGCTGTTCCAAGAGCATGTCGCGGGAGCTCAGCTGCCCGTCCAGCTCAACCGGGATAAGTGCCCGCTGATGCCCAGCAAGAACAGCAATGGGCTTGGTAGCCAGGATCTCCGTCCCGGTCAGGTCTGCCCGGAGAACGCTCTGGCTCATGAACGCCTGCACCAGGTACACCTGTCCACGATTGAGCTGGATAACCTGCTCCCGTTGCAGCCAATTGCGGCGTGTCGGCGCCGAAGGGCGAATGATAACTGTCGTCTGATCCTCGGTAGCAATGATGGCAAACTGCGATGGGGTGCTCGAATTGGTAAGGCTGCCATCCCGAATGATCGAATGGCTCGGGTAGCTCATGACCAAGTACTCCGTTCCCAACGCATCGCTGGGCAGCAGGAGCGAGGCATCACTGGTGTAAACCCCCTGCTGCAGGGCATAGACAGTGATTTCGCCGCCTTCCTCCACGACGATGTGGACTGATTGGCGTACGGGGATTTCCGTCTGCTCTTCCGCAGGGGAGAGAGTGCCGCTGTCATTGTATCCCATCAGCTCCAATCCCCACCAACTGCGGGCAAAGACGTAGGGGATGCGCGGGTCGGCAATCTGAAAGCGCTCGACATTGTGCTGCCCCGTGTTATCCCACCACTCAATGAAGCCACTGCAGGGCTGTTCAGCAACCAGGAAGAGGTAGAGGGAATCCCCGTAGCGCAGGGCTGGATTGGGATTGAAGCGGTTGTTGTGGTAATTCGGCAGGAAGGCACACCAGAACTCCCGCCCGCGGCTGTCGAGCAGCTGTCCGAGGGTCTGGCGGGCGCAGCAGAGCGCTACGAGCAGCAGCAGGATCGGCACTCGCTTCATGGGCGTATCTCAGGCTTCGGGACATCCGTCCGATAGCGGGGCATTCCGTCAGCACCAATAAACCAGAGCTGCAGGCGCTGTTTCCCTAAGGCTGCGTAGACAAATCCCGGTTCCGCCGCGGCAAACAGCGAGTGTGGACCGTATGCAGTTGAGCGCACCCCACCCCCGGCTCCGGAGACCACACAGTAGAAGCCATCGTCGGGATGGCGCAACAACTGCAGATCGTGCTCGTGCCCGCAGAAGTAGACAGCTACCCCGTACCGGTCGAAGAGAGGTTTGAGCAGGCGCAGCAATACGGGATTCTCCCCATACGCCCCAGCGGAGCGCAGCGGATGATGCCCCCAGACGAACTTCCATGCCTTGGGGAAGCGACCAAGCTCCTGCTCGACCCACGCCAGCTGCTGCCGGCGAGCCTGTGCCGAACCCGTCAACAGCTGCTGCGTGTCCAGCCCGAGGAAGAGCACCGGCGTGCTGTCGGGCAAAAAGTGCAGCACACGGTAGAAATTCGCCGGCATGTGCCAGCGGGGATTACGAGCGCTATAGGCAATGTATGCCCTCACCCTGCCTCGGTAGTCATGGTTGCCAAGCACGGGATACCACGGTACCTGCAGCGAAGGCGCAGCGTACATGCGCTCGAACTTCTGCTCCCACTGCGGATCATCTGCGGAACGCACACCAGCAGGGTAGATGTTATCACCCGTGCTCAGCACAAAGTGGATCGGTGCTCGTTCTGCCACCGCCGCCATTGCTCGAGCAACTCGGTGCTGCGTTGCTCCTCCTGTCCCCCAATCGCCTACCACAATCCAGCGCAGAGTCGTATCGGTTGCTTCCGGAAGCGAACGTGCCGACGGCACTGCTTTGGCAGGTGCGCCAAAAACTCGAGCTGCCCCGGGCGCAAGCTCGCCCTGCAGGAGCCAGAGTTTGCTCCAATGGGGCGCAAGCAAGAGCACAACACCTGAAAAGAGCAGGAGCATCGTCTACACTGCCGCATCAGCCCCTAATGTTGGCGAAAAAATACGAACCCCGTGCCGATGCGCAAGCTTACCTACACCGAACTCCTGCACCAGCGCTTGACACTGGAGCATGCACAGCGCGTCGAGCGCCATCCCATCATTGTCGTGCTGGACAACATCCGTAGCCTCTACAATGTCGGCTCCATCTTCCGCACGGCAGATGCGGTTCGCGTCCGAGAGCTCATCCTCTGCGGCTATACCCCAAGCCCACCACGTCCGGAGATTGACAAAACGGCTCTCGGGGCAACCCAGAGCGTGCCTTGGCGCGCCGTTGCCTCCTGTGTTGCTGCCGTCCGGGAACTACGGCATAGCGGGATTCGTGTGTTCGCTGTTGAGCTCACTGACGAAAGCCGCCCGTACGACAGCCTGACACCCGAGGACTTCCCCGCCGCCTTCGTCTTCGGCAACGAAATTGTGGGCGTCCAGCCGGAGGTCCTGCAGTACTGCCACGCCGCGCTCGCTATTCCGATGTACGGGGTCAAGCACTCACTCAACGTTGCTGTCGCCGCTGGAATCGTGCTCTACGAAGCCCTACGCTGCTACCGGCGTGGGAACTGGGAGTATCTTCCTCCACAGGTTTCCGCCGATGCGCCTGCGCATTGCAGCCCCTGAAGGTCCTCTCTACGCTCCCCTGCTCTCCTCCCCAGCTCCCCGGGAAGTTGTGCTGATCCGCACCAGCGAACACCACTGCGCCCAGCTGCTGGCAACAAGCCAGGTTGAGGTCGCCTTCCTCTCCCCTCTTGCCTACGGGCAAGCGAGCCAGACGACAGAGTACCGCATCATCCCTGCCTCAGCCCTGGCTCTGGAGGGCTATACCGAGCGTGTTTGGCTCGCCTTCCGTCCGGGATTGCGGACACTGCGCCGCTGTATCGTCCCTGCAGAGGCACACTTCCTCCCACAGGCACTCCGGCTGTTGCTCTTAGAGCTGTACGACCTGGAACCCGAACTCCTCCCGCGGGCAGTCACCCAGGAGGTGGACGCACTCCACGATGCCGACGCAGTCCTGAGCTGGAACGAGACGCACACGGACTTTCCCCGGCTCGACGTCGGTGAGGAATGGTACACCGCCTTCGAGTATCCCCTCCTGCTGGGCTTCTGGGTCTGCCGCGGAGAGGAGCTGCCGAGCACATTGCCGCACCTCCTCCTCAGCCTTGCCCGTTCAGCATTGCCTGCCATCGACTCGGTCCGCGAAGCCTCCCCGATCCCGCCCCTCCCGCCCCGCCACGGACGCATCCACTGGCGCTGGAATCAGATCCTTGCTGACGCTCTCCAGCAGACGCTGACCTTGCTCTACTACCACGGGC
>Ga0105160_1000025_pt1 | contig 79609 bp, 91 predicted proteins | sample GXS110809BmetaG_FD_89591 | JGI IMG/M metagenome (GOLD analysis project Ga0105160, IMG submission 89591) | Hot spring microbial communities from Gongxiaoshe hot spring, China to study Microbial Dark Matter (Phase II) - GXS 110809B | ecosystem: Environmental > Aquatic > Thermal springs > Hot...
CCACAACAACCACAACAACTACTACTACAACAACGCCTGCTGGCAACTTCATAGTAGACGTTGTTCAACCCTTTGTAGCTGGATGTTCCGGAGACCCTGCCTCCGTGGATGTCCAGATAACCAGCGTTGGCGGATGGTCTGGCTATGTCGCCTTAACGTGGAGCGAAAGCCCGTCAAGTAATGTTATATACAACGAGGGTTTCTCACAAAACCCGGTATACGTCCCCTCAGGAGCAACCGTCACAGTCACATTCAGCTTCTATATCTTCAGCTCGGGCACTGTAACTGTGACAGGCATTAGCGGAAGCCTTTCGTCAAGCGACAGCTTCACCGTGTTTCGCCTACCGCCAAGACAATGCGGGATAATACCCTAGTGATGTATCTTGGCCGTTAATACTATGGACGCATCCACGGGTCAACCACAAAACAACATTTAAATAATATCCTAGGCATGATTGAACCATGGTTGGGGTTAGAAGAACTGGGTTAAGCCCGTTGGTTGCCATCATCCTGCTGATAGCCATAACCGTTGCGGCTGCCGTCGTCGTCGCAGGCGTTTTCTTCAACCTCAGCAGCATAGCTGGGAGGAGGCCGACAGCCGTAATCGACCAGGTCAAGCTAGTCGCGACACCCGCTGGAGCAGGAACGTGGGTCGTGGTCGTCAAAAACACCGGCGACGTACCTATAACGGGCATCACAGCTAGTTACCCAGTAGCCACGTGTAACCCAGCTTTGACATTTAGCCCTCTTCCAACCAACCCAGGAGCTACGACGTCAGCACAAGCATCGGCTACTACGGGATGTACTCTCGGCACCACATTTCGAATAGTCCTCACAGTAACATTCCAAGACGGTTCAACACAGGTTTTGGCAACGGCGGTAACAGCATCAATAGCCTAAACCCATAAACATTTTTTTAAAATAAACCTGCAAAGACTTAAAAAGGTTATAAATCATTCCACACCCAGACGACGGATGGCTGTGAAAACCGGTGGAATCAGCTACGTAGCCGGAGTCCTCCTCGTCCTAGCCGTAACCATCTCGACCATAGCCCTTTACACTACGGTGGTGGGATTCCAGTCCCAAACCATCCTCAGCCTCTCAGCCCTCGACATACGCAGAGCAAGCGAAAGCCTCGTTATCGTCGAATACCACAGGCCAACCAGCACCCTAGTAGTCTACAACAACGGGCTCATCCCGACATGCTTCGTCGAAATAACCGTCGCCGGAATGATGGGCGCGGCATACAGCAACCCAAACTGCACCCCAATCCCACCAAACAAAGCCACAACCCTAACCCTAGGGCTGATAAACCCGCCGCAAAAACTCACCCTAATAGCCAGAACAATCCACAACAAAATACTCACATACACAATCAGCTAAAACAACCAAACATCGAAAAAACTTATACCAACCCAGCCAAAAAACAACACGGGGAACCGATGGCAGCAAAGACAAAGAAAGAAATACTCAAGCTCCTCAAAGAAGACGAAGAATTCCGCTACGCAGTAGCAGGACTCATAGGGCTGGAGGAAACCCTGAGAAGGCTGGACAAACTCGACCAAAGAATGACAGAACTCCACGAACAACAAGTAAAACTATGGGAGGAAGTCAGAACCCTCAGGGAGGGTCAGGAGAAGCTCTGGGAGAATCAAAACAAGCTATGGGAGGGACAGACCAAGCTATGGGAAGAGGTCAGAAACCTTAGGGAAGGTCAGGAAAAACTCTGGGAAGAAGTCAGAAGCCTAAGAGAAGGTCAGGAAAAACTCTGGGAAGAAGTCAGAAGCCTAAGAGAGGGCGAGAACAGGCTATGGGAGGAGGTCAGAAGCCTTAGAGAGGGTCAGGAAAAACTATGGGAGAATCAGAACAGGCTCTGGGAGGGACAGACCAAGCTCTGGGAGGAGGTCAGAAGCCTTAGAGAGGGTCAGGAAAAACTATGGGAAAATCAGAACAAGCTATGGGAGGAGGTCAGAAGCCTAAGAGAAGGTCAGAACAGGCTGGAGGAATCCATGGTCCGGCTCCAGGACGCCGTCACACTGCTAACGCAGGCGCACAGAGAGTTGGCGAAACAGGTGGGCGCCCTCTCCGAAACAATCGGCTTCGGGCTTGAGGACATAGCTAAAGTCGTCGTTCCCGGCTGGCTCCAAAGGCATGAGGGAATAGTGATGGCAGAGGAGTTCGTCCGCAGGTGGATAACCGTGAACGGGGAGGAGATAGAGGTAAACCTTTACGGTGAAGGGGAGAAAAACGGCCGGAAACTAGTCATCGTCGGCGAGGCTAAGTCGAGGATATACAAGCGCGAGGTTGAGGCATTTGACGCATGGGCTGAGAGGGTGGCTGTGAGCGTCGGCGGGGAGGTGTACAAGTTCATGTTCGGATACCTCATACATCCGTCAGCCGAGGAAGAGGGAAGGAAGAGAAAAATCACGCTGATAGCGTCGTACATGCGTTGAGAGATTTTTAAACGAACAGCGAGGCTCTCCAGCATACCCAACAGCGTGGTTATTAATGCTCCAGTTCAAAGCCTAGTCGACACACCTAAGGCTGCTTCACCATCGGCCACAGCCCGTCTCACATACCCGCAGTGGATGTAAACAGCCTTGGCCAGAGCGAAGACGCCAACCTCTAACCTTAGCGAGATGTTGAGGAAGCGAGCAGAAACACCTCGGATACTGCGATGGCGGCCGTGCAGAAATAGATGATGTGGCGTTGGACGTCCACCACGCGTTATCGTCGACACGTAAAACGTGGGGTAGTACGCTTCGACGTAAGTCGGGGGACCAGCAGTGTGATTGAAACGATTGCTTCGCCGAGGGTTTCGACAGTGTTCACATACCTGCTTCATGTTTGACTCTCCCGTGCGGTCGACGGCTGAAAATCTTTCTCAATCTTCTTCACATGCCCAAAACGGCTCTCGAAATCTGCCCCTAAAAGGCGAAACTTGGATGGCCATAGTAGCCTTCACCGACTTGTCTAAACGAACACGGAAATCACTAGACAAAGAGCGAGGCGATTGAGTAGGCGACGAGCGTAGCTGCCACCCCTGCGCCAGACCTCCAGACAGCTGCAACAGTCTGGTCTTCGGTTTTGGAGACCGCCACCCCCAGACTGAAGGAAACTATGAGGGCGTTTGGCAGTATGGGTTCAAGGGACGGCGTTATGATAAGCTTTTGAACTTCACTTGAAACTTCAGACGGTAATGACGTGAACGGCATGATTGCAAAGCTTGAGACGGCTATGATTGCCGCGCCGCTTGCGATGGCTAACGCGTCGTAAAGCTTCATCCTCGCTCTTGCGTTGGTGAAGCTAAGGTAGATTGTTATGGCTAGTCGGGCCATCAGGCTAAGGGCTTCCGCGCCCAACCCACCTAAACGAGCCAGCTTGACGGTTTCGATGGACAGTCTCATGAACCGGTTCAACGGCTTCACCTCAATACCTCTCACGAGAGCCTTTGCATACCTGGCGTAGCGCGGGTCGGCAACCGTCTCCAAGCTCTTGCCCACAGGGTATCCCGCCCTAAGCCTTGCCGCCACGCTGTCGAGGAGCAGGAAGGAAGATTCTCCTTCTGAGACACAACGCCTGATATATCTAAAGTGTACGTAGAATCCCCAGCCCAGAAGGAAGAGACCGATGGCCGGCGGAATCATCACCAATGACGTGTTGAGGAAGAACATGAACAAAAGCGCTCCGGACACGGCTATGATAGCGATTGAGGTGTAGACAATGATGCGTGGGATATCAACCAGATGCATCGGCTCGCTTGCAGACGCAATAATATAGAAAACTGCCGCAGCGCCCACTGAAATGAACACGGCGTAAACGGGGGGAAAACCTCCCAGTATGCCGCCCACGACGTACATCAAAGGAACCAGCAGTATGACTGAGACGATTGCTTCTCCCAGAGTTTCCACGGTGTCGACATACCTTCTCCATCTCTCGCTCTCCCTTGATATCGATTGTTCCAAATATTTCTCAACTTTTTCCACGACTCCGAATCCGCTCTCCAAATCCTCTCCCAGGGAACCTATCAACAGAGAGAACTCACGGCTCGGGTGAAAGTATTTCTTGAAGCCCTCAGCCAGAGTTGTTTTTTCCCCGACTCTTTTCAGATAACTCGCCTCATGTGAGAGCTTGGCGATTATTTCTCGCTTTTGCGCCGCCTCCGTCAAAGCATGCACCACCGTCTTGCCGCTTCTCAAGATAATGTACATTATCGCAAGAAAATACGTCTGCTCCCTCTCGGCCGCGGCTTTTTTCTCAGAGTCTGAAATCCTCCGTCGAAGCAAAAGAACCGCTACGGCGAATGAAGCAATCGATATATGAGGCCAGTAGCTGGACACGAAGCTGACCAAAAAACGACCTATCACCTGGGTTTCAAGCATGACGCCAGCACCTAAATCTTCTCTACCTCTATGCCGAATGTCTCACCTGTTTTAAACGCGGCATTCTCCACTTCCACTCCAGCAATGAACCATCGAACGCGGCCTACAACACCTTGGATGGATGTCTTCTCGATGTCAAACCTTTTGACTGTCCACGAGACTATGTCAAGTGAGGTAACTCTGTACTTGACGGTGTAAATCCTTGTCTCAGACTTCTCACTGCTTGTTGCTACAACATCGAGGAGGTGTTTGGTTCCGCTTAAGCCGGTAACCTCAACTTTTTCCCTTATTTCAAACCCGTCTGAGACGAGTTTTCTGATAAGTATCTTCAAAGGGTCGGCTGACTCTATCAGGCTAAGACCTTGGTCGGTCAGCTCGTACTCTCTGAGAATCATCTGGTCAGCATTTTTTAGTTCGTCGAACCATCCGCATGAAAAACATTCAGTAAGGCAAAGGGGTTCTGTGAAGATGTTTCCGCACGTATTGCAGACAAACCTGAAACCCGCGGTGTTTGAGCTTTTTTCAAGGGTATCTCTACACTTGGGACATACGACCAAAGTTTTGACGACGTTTTCAGGTATTACCGCACCGCAGCTATGCATTAAGATGAGAGATTTTGTGATGTCTTCAGACCTGCATGACGTGCAAGCTGTCCGCGGGTTGAGAAGCGCGCCGCCGCATTTAGGGCATCTTAATAGTTTTCTGGAAAACCTTGACCTGAGAAGGTTGCTGTGAACAAGGAAGTCAAGTCTTTCCACAAGTTGTTGAACTGACATGTTTGCTGGCAAATCAGCCGAGAGCCTGACCTCGTTAAAAGGCTGGATAACTTCGAAAAAAGTATATGGTTTTCCCTTCCTAAATGTCTCGGCAACACGCATGAGGATCGCAAAGTCCTCGGGCGAAATGCTACTCTGCGACAACTTCTTCCCATGCCCTTCGCTGTTGGTCAACTGCTTTTGCAAGTTCCTCCGCCCTCATTTTACCATTTTGCTCAAGAAGTTTTTCAATAATAGCAACATTCAACTCGTATCTTCTTCTCAGCTGTGCATCGTTTACAAGTGTTGGAGAGTTCAAGGCCAGCTGCCGCCAGTTCTCGGGGAAAAATCTATTCAGCGACTGGTCGTACCATGATATTAAATGCTCCTTGCCGACTTTCTCGACCTCCCAAACGCCTATGACTCTTCTGCCTCTGGGAGTCCCCCTTATCAACACAACAATGTCGAGGAAGCTAAGTTCTTCAGGTAACACGCCCATGCTGACAGACGTTAGCCTCTCGTAGACATCTTCGAGACCTTCGGCATGTATTGTTGAGGCCATGCCATGGCCTGTTGCGGCCGCGGAAAACATAACCCTAGCCTCTAAGCCTCTAACCTCGCCCACAACCGTGTAGTCGGGTCTATGTCTTAGGCTGAGTCGCAGTATGTCGGCGAGGCTGTATGCTGTTTCGCCGAGTGTTCTTCGGGTAACGAACCTGTGCCAGTTTTTGTGCCAAGAAAGATTGATCTCTGGATGATAGTCCTCGAGCGTGAGGATTTTGGCGTTGAAGGGTAGGAGCTGGAGCATGGCGGACAGGAACGTGGTTTTCCCGCTCCCCGTCGGCCCAGCCACGATTACGAACTTCTTCGCCTCCAGCATAGTCCAGATGTATGCCGCGGTTATGAGGTTGACTGTGCCGTTTCCGATGAGGTCTAGGATTGTGTAGGGCGACCGTGGAAACTTGCGGATGGTTATTGTGCTGGCGCCGGGTGTAAGCTCTCCCGCATAAGTTAATGCAATCCTGTCGCCGTCATGTGTCATAACCTCGGCTGAAGGCTTTGCAATGCTCAGCTCAGCACCGTTCCTCTCAGCAAGAAGCCTCACCTGCTTATCCAGCTCCTCAGCTGTGAACTCGATGTTCGTCTCAATCCAAAGCAGGTCGGGATGTCTCCTGTGTATAACGTAGGCCGGTCCAGGTTTGGTCACTGTTATATCCTCAAGCTGCTCATCTCGAATCAAAGGCTCAAGCTTCCAGCTACCCTTCAAATCCTTGATGACATGGTAGGTAACAGCCTTAAGCTCATCATCCTTAAGGTCCAAATCTTTGAGGATTGTTGAAGGCTCGACACCTTTCTTGACATAAGCCTGCTCTATGTTGGCGACGATGCCTGCAAGTCTTTCGTCTAAAGCCGGCTCCTCAACGATGTATTTAGCCGACCCGTCCATCTTCATTATCTTCACCCGTATAACCTCGTCGACGGTATATTGGTCGATTACAGAGGCCTCCACCGCTTCTTGACTGGATTCCGCCTCAACCGGCTTCTCCTCAGTCTTCTCACGCCGCCGAACCAAGAACTGGCCAACAAAGACGATGGCTGCGATAGAGGCTGCGACGATAGCTGCGTTGACCGGGCTTGACAGCGCAAAGCGTATTAGACTCGAAAAGAGCGAAGTTAGTGTGTTGGCCACGTCAGTCACGATGGTCAACAGCCGATCCAGCACCATACCCTACCCAAATCACCACGGTTCTTAATAAAAACTTGACGAAAAATTCACGAACCTAGCCCCCAGGATAACACCGGCGAATAGCATGGAACATACCCAAATAGTACCTCATCATTTATAAGCACCGATTAACTTATCGAGACGATTTCATGACTTCTCAGGACGAGGCTGGGTTTAGTGGTTCGTCAAGAGTTGCGGCTGCGTTGTCCTCGGTTGCGCGAGGCGCTGAGCCTCAAAAAGTCGTCAGAAACTTGTCTTGGAGAGAGATGGAGGAGTTTGTCTCGGCGGCATGCGGCATGGCTGGCTTCCAGTGCGTTAGAGACTTGAGGCTGAAATTCGGACAAAAAAGAATACAGGTCGATGTGGTTGCCGCGACACCTAGCCTTTGTCTGGTAATCGACTGCAAAAGGTGGAAGAGGCGCTTGTCTGGACAGGCTCTTCATCAAGCTGTTTTAAGATGTGTGGAAAGGACGAAGACTGTGGCTGAGTACGTAGCTGGGAACTATCCCGGCGAAAACCTTGTATTCTTCATGCCTTTAATGCTGTCGCTTTACGAGGCTGACAGACGTGTCTTACATGGTGTGTTCGTCCTGTCTGTTGACGCTTTGACCAGTGTAGTCAGAAGCCCTGAGCAGCTGCTTGCCGGCTCCACAGTTGGAGTGAAGCTCAGCCCCAGTTGGCTGGATTTTCTCGAAAGCTACAACTTAAATCAAAGCAGGTTGAAAAAAGTTTAGATTGGACAGGCTGTGGGCGCCTTGGAGAATGAGCTACATAAAGTCGGCGAAAAAAGAGCATGGATGCATATTCTGCGAAGCTGTTAGAACGGTTGACGACAGGTCCAAATATGTTGTTCACCGCGGTAGCTCTGCTCTGATCATGATGAACCTATACCCTTACAACAACGGCCACCTGATGGTTTCACCGTTCCGCCACATTCCATCCATAGAGGACATGTCGGACAACGAAATGCTGGAAGTCATGAAGCTGTTGAAGCTGGCTATAGAGCTGACTAAGAGGGTTTTGAACCCTGAGGGCTACAACATAGGGGTCAACTTGGGGAGGTCTGCGGGAGCCGGGATAGAGGACCACATCCACTTCCACGTCGTGCCCAGATGGAGCGGTGACACCAACTTCATGACTACCGTGTCAGAAACGAGGGTCCTTCCTGAAACCATCGACCAAACGTATAACAGGCTTTTGGAGGTTAAATCCTATTCAGGCGTGTAACGACATCCAGATAATAACGGCTCGACGGGTTGGCGAGAAGGACAACTCTGCTGACATCATCCTCAACAACTTTCTCATAGCTCAGTGAGCCGGCGAGGCTTTCGGCGAACATCCTTATCTCTTCGATGGATGGCATGTTGGTTTTCTCCAGCCTTAGCTGCGACTCGCCTACATGTGTGTAGCCCTTGCATTCGACAAAGTCTGGTGAAGCCAGCTTGATGAGGTCGGCATATTTTTCAGGGCAGTGCATGTTGAAGTTTTTGACCAGGGTCAAGCGTATGACCTTCCTGCAGGAGAACTTAGCCATCAGTTCCAATGATTTAAGCAGTCTCTCCCAACTGTCTGGAATAAGCGGTTTACATGTCTTAATATGGGTCTCTTTATCAGGTCCGTAAAGGCTTATGTAGAGCGAGGTTGGCTGAACTTTCTCGAAAAGCTCTTCAAGCCTCTCCGGCATCGTTCCGTTTGTCACAAGGAAAGTGGTCATACCCCTGTTGGAAGCCTCCTGAATCAGGTCGGCGAGATATGGGTAGAGAGTTGGCTCACCGTCCAGCGAAATCGCCATATGCTTTGGTGTCAGAGCCTCGATAAACCTCTTTTTTGACACTTTCGGGTTGCCGCCGAAGCCCGACAAAAGCTGGCGTTGCTCAGCGATAATCATGTCCAGAAGCTTTGAAGGCTCATCCCAGCCGCCGTCGAAGGGCTGGACCCTGTTGAGGGTGTGGAAACGCCAGCAGAAGACGCACATCATGTTGCAGTACTGCAGCGACGGGGTCATCTGGATGCATCGATGGCTTTCAATCCCGTACCAGCTCTTGTAGCACATCTTTCCCCCGCGCAAAGCAGACTTCGTCCAGTGACAAACCTTGACCGCTGAATGGTTCCCCACTATCCTGTATCCCGCCTGCCTAAACTTCTCAGCCTGCTTCACCTCTCTTCTGACTGGCTTCTCTACAACGGCAATTCTAATCGTCTGAGCCATTCCCAGACCGCATGGATAGCCGAAGCATTAAATCTTTCTGTCAAACCCATAAATCAACCATAACAATTCAGTAGGCGATGAAGGTAGGCGTGGTGGGAGCGCTGACGATAGACATCACGTTGGAAGACGGCCGGATGATAGGAGGGCCGCCGTGGTATGCCGGCAACGCGATCCATGCGTTGGGCGGAGACGCGATGCTGTACTCTGCTGTGGGCGAAGATTTTCCCGAAGATTTCTTAAGAAAGCTGGAGACGACCGGGTTGGACACCTCGCACATCATCAGAGTAAAAGACGCTAAAACCTACTCCTTCAAACCCTTTTTCAAAAAAGGGTTGAGGCTACTGAAGCTTGTATCCGAAGGTCCTCCACTGCCGGTTTATGTTCTTGAAGACTTTGACGCGGAGGCGGCGATAGTCTCGCCTGTGTTCAAGGAAGTGGGGGTCAACCATGTCAAACAGCTCCGCTCGAGGACACAGGTTCTCTCCGTCGACCTGCAAGGTTTCCTCAGACAAGTGGACAGCGACGGCCTAATATTTTTGCGTGCCTTTGCAGCTAACGATCTTCTTCGGCAAGCGGATGTAATCCACTGCTCGGGCGAGGAAGCTGTCGCATTAACCGGATGTGGAAACGTCTTGGACGCTGCAATGACCTTAAGCAAGCTTGGTGTGAAGACTTGTTTGATAGGCGTCGAGAACGGGCTCGTGCTAATAGACGAGAGGGATATTTCGTCTATAGAGGTTGTCAAACCTGTTGCAGCCAGCGACGCAACCGGCGCCGGAGACATTCTCACCGGCTCCTTCACCGTTTTGCTATCGGCGGGAATGTCTGCCATGGATGCGGCGGTTAGAGCGTTGGAGGTCGTAGCCCGGTCTCTGGTGAACCCGCCGCCCGAGCGCGTCCCCGTAAACCTCGAGGTTACTGGACGGCTTTGCCGGGTTGCTTGGCGGAGGCCTCGCGTCTAGCTTGCTGGAAAGCTTTTTTTGCTTTCGCTGTCAGCTTGGGATATTTTTGACGAAGGGCCGACTCGACAATCTTGGCTATTTCGTCGCTGATACTGTAGCGAGGTATTACGCTTTTTCTGTAGTTCAAGATTGCGGCTGCGACGGGTGAGTAGAAGGCTAGCCTCGGCTGCCGTACTGCCTGCTTCACGGCTTCACGCAGCTTCTTCTCATCTAATTGTTCGTTTTGCTTTCCCATGTGGGTTGTGTAAAACTTTTACCTTTTAACGTTTACCTAATCTAATCAGGCAAGTCGGCCTGTTCGAAAAATCGGACACGTTGCTTTTTTAAATAGTAGTGCGGCAATTCGCTTCGCAGTGCAGTTCAACGATGAATGAGTTGTTTTGTTTCCGATAATTAGAAAGGCGTTGCATTAGCGGGCAATGCTGTGCTCCGGGAGGGGTGATTCAGCGGAGTAGACGGGCTATTGCATGTTAGACTAAGCTAATCGGTTGGGGTATCGGACACTTGTATCGACATCGAACTGTCTGTTGAATTAGTTCTAACGGCTGATGTCGACGGTCCTCGCAACTTTGTTCGAAAAATAAAACGAGGTGTTTAACCGCTTTTTGCGTATAGGTAAAACGTAAAAGGTTTACCTAGAAGACCTATCCGCGATATGTTTGACGAAATTTTCTGGACGAAGCCGTTGCACAACCGCTTCAAAGGCTTTTTCCGGGTCGGACTCCTCTCCGCAGGTGTAGATGTCTACTGTTGCGTAACGGTATTGATGCCAAGTATGGACGGCTATGTGGCTCTCCTTCACAAGAGCGATGACCGAAACGCCGCCCTTTTCTCCGCCAAACTTCCAAGACCTTAGCGACACCAGAGTCATCTTCGAGATGTTCACCGCATCAAACACCGTTTGACGGAGGAACTTCTCGTCCTTGAGAAGCTCCGCTGGACATCCATAGAGGTTGCCGAAGACATGCTTTCCGACTATTTGCTTTTGGATAGCCTTGCTCTCCAGCATCGCTTACTCTACTTACCTCGGACGTTTTCAAAAAAATCATGGCTTATAAAGTGTTTGTTACAAGAAAAATGGACATCAAGAAAATTCACCAATTTCTGTCGGCTGACTAACTTTTTTACCTGAAAAATACTATCAGCTACAGAACGTAATGTCGATAAAAATTTTGGCCATCAAAAAAGCTAATTTACACGAGACGCGCACTATTAGGCGATGCAAACACCCAAGCCTGGAGTTTACACAAAAGATGAGATAAGGTTCCCTACTTTGTTTGAAACTGTATTGAGACAGGTTTCGGACGGGTCGTGCGGTGCAGCAGCGTTCTTCGTCGGCATTGTAAAGAGACATGGCAGAGGTGTTAAAGATGTGGAGAATCTTTTCATGGAGTCGTATGAAGAGCATGCGAACAAGGCTTTGAGCAGGCTGTGCGAGGAGGTGAAGGCGGAATACGGCTTGAGGTTTGTCGGGGTGTGGCATCTACTCGGAAGCTTTGCTGTAGGAGAAGCAGTGGTGATGGCCGCCGCTGCGGGAGAGAGCAGGGACGAGGTTTTCAAAGGACTTAGAACCGCGGTCGAGAGATACAAGCGGGAGCCTGCGCTGTTCAAGAAAGAAGTCTACGTCGACGGCTCCGAAGCATGGCTTGAGGGGGCATGAGGGTAAAAACTAGGTATTTCGCGTTCATAAGGGAGAAGATAGGCAGGGATTCGGAGATTTTCGACTTGGACGAGGGATCCACCGTCCATGACTTCATAGGCTATATTCAGGCGAGGTACCGAGAGAAGCTGGGCGATGTTTTCGAGGCTGACGGTTTGAGAGCCGGGTTCGCGATAGCCTTGAACGGGGAGAACTTAGACAGGTCTCTCTGGCGTCAAACACGTTTGAAAGACGGGGACGTTGTCGTGATCCTGCCTCCGATAGCTGGAGGCGTTCATTCGAAGCTGGGAAGCCTGACACCCCTCTGTCCCTGATACTTGCCGGTGTAAGGCTTCTCAACTATTGAGGATAGACGGGCGAACACAACGTGCAGGAACCTGTCGCCGCTGTAAAGCCTGACGGGGAAATCTCCTCCCACTATCTCGATCGTTAGCTCTCCTTCAAAGTTTGCGTCGATTATCGTAGGGGGAATCGTTAAGCCTATGCGGGCGTAGCTGCTCCGTAGGTTCACAAACCCCATTAAATCTTTCGGAAGCGCAAGATACTCCATCGTATGAAGCAGGACATGCTCGCGCGGGTTTATGACGAAAGAATCTCCCTCCTCGAAGAAATAAAAATCGGTTGCGGAGGACATCCTTGTGTCGAAGACTTTGTTGTTTTTGTTGAACCTAGCTATCTGTCTGCCGATTCTGAGGTCTAGACCATTCTCCCTGACCACATCTTCGCTGAAAGGCTCTATCCTCAGCCTCCCGCTTCTGATGTAATTCCACAGGTCGAAGTCGGACAGAATCACGGAACGACTGGAGCGAGCTTCTTTATATCTCTATGACGGTGAAGTCTTTTGCTACGACCAGTTTTTCGAGCCCAAGGTTTTTCAGAGCCTTTTCAATCCTTTCCTCTTGGCCCCGCCATGCAGGGTAGAGATGGTTAACGACCAGCACCCTCGGCCTTATGTCAGACACTATGTATGCGAGCTGTTTCTCAGAAGTGTGTTTTCCCAACAGCCTTTCGTGCGGGAAGCTGCATTCGTGTATGAGTATGTCGCAGCCTTTGGCGAGCTTTACAAGCCTTGCGTCGGGAACCGTGTCGCCCGAGTATACGATCGTTCCCTCGGATGTTTCAAAACGGAAGGCCACTCCGTTGTAGTGTTCAACAAACGCGGAGGCAACCTTCAACGATGATAGGTGCCATACTTCTCCGTCGACCATCTCTTTGACGAAAGTGTAGCGTTGACAGCCCATGGTTTTCGTGAGGTAGGCGAAGGCTTCTATATCTACCGTTAGGCTCTGGAGAAGTTTCGCAAGCCCCGGGGGGCCAATTAGCCGGAGTGGCTTCGGGCTTGGAGATGGTTCGCCGTCCACGTCATAGGCCCAGAGCATCAGGAGAGGAATAAGGTCGGCAACATGGTCTATGTGGAAATGGGTGATGAAGACCGCGTTTATGTCTTGTGGCTTTATTCCAACCCGTCTCATCTTCTCCAGAGCTCCTGGGCCTGGGTCTATCAGAAAATTTTCCGCCGATGTTTTTACGTGAACCCCGCTGCCAAACCTCTCTGGCGTCGGAACTATGCTGCCTGCTCCTAAGATTATGATTTTCAAGCCTGTTTTCCCCGCGATATGTAAACTATGTGAGGTAATTCGGGCCCAAATATTTCTAATGCGAGGGCGACCGCGTCGGGTGACCCGGGCAACGCTATGACGAGTTTTCCGTTGGCTACACCAGCCACTGTCCTTGAGAGAGCTGCCGCGGGCCCAATCCTCTTGTAGCTTTCGAGCCTGAATATCTCACCCCATCCGTCGAGCTCCTTATCTATCAGAGGCCGGATAGCTTCCACCGTGACGTCTCTCGGCGAGACGCCCGTGCCGCCTGTCACCAGAACAACGTCAAAGCCCTCTTCAAGAGCTTTGACTACCGTGCTTCTTATCATCCAAACATCATCGTTGACAACGCCGAGATATTCGACTTGGTGTCCGAGGTTCTTCAAAGTGGTTACTGCTTTTTCGCCTGATTCGTCGGTGTATGGTTGGCCGCCGATTTTTTTGAAGAACCTAGAGCTGCTTGCAGTTATCACCGCCGCCTTTAGTTTTTTCGGGCTCTCGCTTCTGTGGTGTTCATGTGGCTTCATCGGTCTTCACCTTCGAGACAACCCTAACACCGTAGATCTCCGTGCTTGGATACTGTCCATGCTCGTCCTTCTCATACTGTTTCACCGCATCCCAAATGTTCAGCAGAGCGCATGAGACAGCTGTTAAAGCCTCCATCTCCACTCCTGTTTTCTCGAACGCCACAACCCTCACTCTAACCTCGACATAATCCTCGCCAATACTCTCATTCATTTCAACATGTTCGAGCTTTAGCGGATGACATAGCGGAAGGATTTGGGGTGTAGACTTGGCCCCGACTATTGCTCCCACGCGAGCCAATTCAAGCGCGTCACCCTTCTCCAGCAAACGCAGTCTAATCTTTTCCAGAGTGTCGGGCTTGAGCTTTATCCTGCCAACGGCCGTAGCCTCCCGTCTTTGCACACGTTTGTGAGATATGTCAACCTGCTTAAGACTCAACACACCACCCAGCATACAGCCGACAGCGAGGGGATAAATGATTATCTGTTACACGCGCCTGCCCCGACGGCCCCCCTTCTTCCTCACGCTGTCGTGAGGGATTGGGGTGACATCCTCGATCCGCCCTATCGCCATCCCAGACCTCGCAATGGTCCTGATTGCGGCTTGGGTGGCTGGGCCCGGGGTTCTCGACTTCACGCCTCCCGGCGCCCTGACGAGGATGTGCACCGCGTTTATCCCAGCGGCTTTGGCCTGCTCCATTACGTATGCGGCTGCACGCATCCCGGCGTAGGGTGTCGGCTCAAGCCTTCCCGCGTCGACGAACATGCCGCCAGAGGCCTTGGCTATTGTTTCAGCCCCTGTCAAGTCGGTGAGGTGGACTATTATGTTGTTGTAGGACGAGTATATGTGGACCACTCCCCACTTCTGCTGAGTTTTTTGTTCGAAACCCTGCTTCTGCTCTTGAGGTTTGCTTTCCTCAGACATTCGAGCGGCTCACCTTGTCCCCCGCAACGGCTGCCACAGGCTCCGCAAGCCTGATGGTTTCCTCCTCGCCTTTCAGAACGTGGTAGCTGGGCGCCGTCACCTTCTTGCCCCCCACGTAAACCTTTCCATGGCTTATTAGCTGTCTGGCGTGGAATATGGTTTTGGCGAGACCCAGCCTGAAGACGATCGTTTGAAGCCGTCTGTCCAGCATATCTCTGACAGTCAGCTTGAGAACGTCGTCTAACGTGGCTCCCTGTGGAAGAAGACCTAGGCGATTGAGCTTGCCGATGAGACGTGCCTCTGCCTGCGCACGCCTTTCTCCGACGGCTGTGAATAGAGACCGCGCCATAGCCCTGTATTTCCTCAGCTTGCTCAAAGCCCTCCACAGCTCACGCTTGTTCCTCAGCCCATACTCGCCCAGCAGCTTCAGCTCCTCCCCAAGGTTCTCCCTACGCCAAGGATGGCCAGGTGTCTCATACTTCTTCCTTATCCTCTTGGGGTCGCCCATCTTCTGCAGCTGTCTCGAAAAGCTATCATATAAATGTCGGCTTCTCCGCCGTGTGGTCAACCAAGCTTTAAATAAACTGTTCACGGGGAAAGATGCATGCGCGAGCTCGACGTTGTGGTCGTCGGAGCTGGTCCTGCAGGCGTATCGGCGGCTAAAGCCGCCGCATCGCTCAACGTCGAAGTCCTGTTGTTGGAAAAATATCCAACGATAATGGCCAACAAGCCCTGCGGCGAGGCCGTGAGCAAGGAGACCCTTGTAACGGCTGGCGTGAAGCCGAGTCCGCGCATAGTCATGCACGAAGCCTACGCCCTCGTTTATTCGCCGAGCATGCTTGAAGTTGTCATCCCCCAGATAGGTTACAACATCAACAAGTCGTTGCTCATTCAGGAAATAGCCGCTCAGGCGGCTGAGTACGGGGCTGACATACATGTGAGGGAGGAAGTGACGGCGGTGACTAGGGAGGATTTACGGCTTGTAGTCAAGACAAACAGGGACAGCTACCTTGCGAAAGTCGTGATAGGCGCCGATGGATACAACTCCACGGTGGCTAAAAGCCTCAACATCACGGAGAGACCCGAGCCGATACCCACCGTCCAGTATATCATGGCAAACTGTAGGCTAAAGCATCCCGACGCGGTCAGGTTTTATCTGGGAAACAAACTGGCTCCAGGAGGGTATGCGTGGATTTTCCCGCGCAGCGAAAAGCTGGCCGAAGTGGGAATCGGCGTCAGGGGAGGCGTTGCTAAAGAATACTTGGACGCTTTTGTGAAGAGGTTCAGCGAAGAACTGGGCAGCGCAAGGATAATAGACTACAGAGGAGCTCCAGTCCCTATAGGGGGTGCGATATCCGAAAGCGTTTTCGACGGCGTCATGCTGGTGGGAGATGCAGCCGGACACGTGATACCTTTGACTGGTGCTGGAATCCATTCGTCTATAGCAGCAGGACTTGCCGCCGGACGTGTTGCCGCCGAAGCCGTAAAAGAAGGCGATACATCTAGGCGGAGGCTCTCACAGTTCTATATCCTCTACGAAAACTGGCTCACAAGGATTAGGAAAAGCCTCAAGGCGATGAGGGCTGTCGAAAAGCTGTCGGACGAGGAGCTGGACACTTTGGCGAAAATCTTCCAGGCCGACGATATACTGGATTTGGCTAACGGCTTGGACATAGGCAGGGTGGCGAAGAAGCTTTTGAGCCATCCTGTTCTGGCTATGAAACTGGCTCGCCAGCTTTTGTGAGCACCATCGCATGGTGTGCGACGGCTTTCCAGAAATGGTCTGCGATTATGTTTTCATTGGGTGCATGAAGCTTGGACCCGGGATGGTAGATGGCAGACAGCAACCCTGTAGGTATGCCAAGTTTTGTGAAGTGGTAGAGCGGGCCTGTTCCAAACATGTTTGGAAGGATACGAGGGGGTTTGCGGTAAACCTCTTCAGCCGCTCTGACAGCGATTTTGACGATGCGTTCGTTGAAGCTGATGCGGGACGGATAAGCGACCGTGTGAACTGCGATGTCCACGCCGTGAAGCATTCTCTTCAAGCTGTTCAAAATTTTGTTAGGGTCTTGATTCGGAACAAGCCTAAAATCTATCTTCACCGACGCCGTTGAGGGCACGATCGTCTTCGACCCGGGTCCTGTGTAGCCCGACACGATGCCGGCGATGTTGCACGTCGGTTCGAACACAAGCTTTTCAACAACATCTGATTTTTTGGCGGCGAGTTTTTTGACGCCGAGGGCTTGCGCCAAATCCTCAGGCTGCAGCTTGGCTGAGGACATCAGCTTCCTCTCAAGCTTTGTCGGTTTTAGAACGTCCCTGTAAAATCCCTTGACAGTTACCCGTCCTCTTCTATCTTTCAGCCGTAGCAGCGTTCTAGCCAGCTTTTCTGCTGCGTTTTCCAGCACCGGAGCATACATCGAATGGGCATCGGACTCGGCTGTTTTCACGCTTAATTCAACGTACAGCATCCCCTTGACCCCTAAGTAGAAGACTGGCGTGTCGTTGACGACATCGCCGCCCTCCCACAAACAGCCCATGCACCCTTTCAGAAGATTACCATGCTCGGATAGGAGCTCTGGTATGCATGGGCTTCCAACCTCTTCCTCGCCTTCGATAAACCACTTGACGGTGACGGGAAGTCTACCCAGTAGTTTTTCAACGATGCGAACGGCCGCCAGCCTTGCGATTATCTCGCCCTTGTTGTCGGCTACACCACGTCCGTAGAAGACCCCCTCTTTCTCCACAAGCTCGAAAGGCTTGGTTACCCACTGGTCCAACGGCTCAGGCGGCTGGACATCGTAATGGTTGTAGAACAAGATGGATTTTTCACTGTCACCTTTCTCCGCGTAAACCGCCGGCCTGCCCGTTCTGGTTTCCAGAAAACGTGTCTGAAAACCATCGCGCTGCAGGAGGCTTTTTATCAGGTTTGCGCATTCAACGACTCCCAAGTTGGCTGCGGAGACGCTCGGCTGAGAAACTATGCTGGAAAGGTCTGCCTTTATTTTGTCTTTCTCCTTTTCGACAAGCTCGTAAACCTGGGACAAAACATGGTTATCCTCTGCCATGAGACGTTTAACTGCAACGTTCTTATTTTAGAATTACCTGTTTAGGAACATGGTTGACGTCGAGATTCCTCCTCTCCAGAAAGTCAAGGTCGACCCGCGAGACTCTGGGCTAATAATAGTTGATATGCAGAACGATTTCTGCCATCCAAAGGGCCGTCTGTACGTGCCATCGGCGCCCAGCACGATCCCGCCTATTCGAAGCCTTTTAGAGAGAGCTAGGAAGGCCGGAGTCAAGGTTTTCTACACACAGGACTGGCATGACAAGGATGACCCTGAGTTCGCCATCTGGGGTGAACATGCTCTAGCCGGCAGCTGGGGCGCTGAGATCGTAGAAGAGCTCAAACCTGCTCCTGGAGAGGTTGTGGTCAAAAAGCTTCGGTACGACGGTTTCTACGGAACACCGCTGGAGCACTACTTGAAACTCTACAACATCAGAAATCTAGTTGTTACGGGAACTGTCGCAAACATCTGCGTACTGCACACGGCTGGCAGCGCAGCCCTGCGGTGGATAAACGTCTACGTCCCCGTGGACTGCACCTCAGCCCTGACCGAATTTGACATGAAAGCCGCTCTCAGACAGGTTACGTTCCTTTACAGAGGTATTTTAACACGCTCAGACTTGGTTGAGATAGCAGAATGAGTGGGAAGCCAACCATTTACGTTGCGACTCCTGACAGAATCAAGAGAGGAGAAGTAACTGACATCTACTTTCAGAGAACGAAAGCCATCTTGGAGAGAAACGCTTCATCGGAGGTCTCCGTCGTCGCTGAGACCCATGCCTATTCTCTGCCCACAGGCTATGACTGGGCTGTTTTAGCAGGAGTTGAAGAGGTTGCTTGGCTTCTCGAAGGCCTGCCTGTCAACGTCTATGCGATGGATGAGGGAACCGTCTTCAACGTGATGGAGCCTGTTTTAAGCATCGAGGGGCGTTACGTGGATTTCGCGGTCTACGAGCCTTCTCTTCTGGGCATGTTGAGGCATGCGAGCAGCGTTGCCACGAAGGCTGCTAGGGTCAAGATGGCGGCGGGAAGCAAGTCTGTTCTTTTCTTCGGGATAAGATGTGTGCATCCTGCTGTAACCCCGATGGTTGACAGGGCTGCGTACATAGGTGGTTGTGACGCTGTCTCAGGCGTTGTGGGCGCTGAAATGCTTGGACTCAGGCCTACGGGAACAATGCCTCACGCCCTGATAATAGCTACGGGTGACCAGAGAACGGCTTGGAGGTTGTTTCACGATGTGATGCCCCCCGAAGTTCCGCGAATAGCTTTGGTGGACACCTTCGCCGACGAACGGTTTGAATCACTCATGGCTGCTGAAACACTTGGAAAAGACCTGTACGGCGTCAGGCTGGACACACCCAGCTCGAGACGTGGCAGCATACGGAAAATCGTCGAAGAAACGCGCTGGGCGCTTGACATCAACGGGTTCAAGCATGTTAAGATCTTTCTAAGCGGCGGAGTCGACGAGGACACGGTGCGAGAATTGTGTGATGTGGTCGACGGCTTCGGCGTAGGTACGTCAATCGCGTTCCCGCTTTCGATTGACCTCTCCCTCGACATCGTTGAAAGGGACGGTAAACCCATGTCGAAGAGGGGAAAGCTGCCCGGCAGGAAGCAGGTCTACCGATGCAGCAGACACCACGATATCGTTACTGGTTGGAGTAGATATCTCGAATCATGTCCCATTTGCTCTGCAGAAGTCAGACCGCTGTTGAAGCCTCTGATAGAAAACGGCAAAATCGTCAGGCACCTTCCCTCGCCCGACGAGGTACGAAACTACGTCCTAACTCAATTGAAGCAGCTGACCCAGCCAAGCGTCGTCTACGGCAGGCCTAAGTTTTTCCTATAATCCCTCCCTTAGCCATCTTCAAAAGGTCCAGAACCTTCTCCACCTCATCAGGCTTCATCACAGCCTCCTCGACCAAAACATCTTTGATGGACTTATTTTCCGCAAGCATCTTTTTCGCAACCTTCGCTGCGGCGTCGTAGCCTATGTATGGTGCAACCGCTGTCACGAGGGCGGGGCTTGATTCAGCGAGCTTCCGCGCCCTTTCTACGTTAACCCTTATCCCAGCTATGCACTTTGACGCAAGGTTGTCGCATGTGTTTGAAAGTATCTCGATTGCCTGAACAAGGTCGTAAGCTATTAGCGGAAAACCCATGTTCAGCTCAAGCTCTCCCAGCTTGCAAGCCTCCTCAATCGCTTTGTCATACCCTATGACTTGAGCCGCAGCTAGCATGGCCGACTCTACTATCACTGGGTTGACCTTTCCAGGCATTATCGAGGATCCTGGCTGAACTGCGGGGAGCTCTATCTCGTTAATGCCGGTGTTGGGGCCTGATGAAAGAATTCGCAGGTCCTCGCATATTTTGAGCAGCGAAACAGCTAAGCTTCTCATGGCCGCCGACGCTTCGAGGCAGCAATCCCTGCTTCCCATGGCTTCAAACCTGTTTTCAGCCAGCCTGAAATCTATCCCGGTCTTCTCTCTCAGCTTCTCGACGACCAGCCTCCCAAACTCTGGGTGCGTGTTAAGCCCCGTCCCAACAGCCGTTCCTCCTATCGGAACCTCTAGGAGGCTTTCAAAAGCGTTCAAAACCCTCCGCCTACCTTTTCTTATCATAGTCGAGTAGCCTGAGAATTCCTGCCCGAAGGTAAGCGGCACGGCGTCTTGGAAATGCGTTCTTCCGGCCTTTACCACGTCTCGATACTCCTCAGCCTTTTTCGCCAGCTCCCTCTCAAGCCTTTCCAAGGCGGGAATGAGTTTCTCCTTCATCAATATCGCAGCCGACACGTTGATGGCTGTGGGTATGACGTCGTTAGTGGATTGACCCATGTTAACGTGGTCGTTTGGATGGACTACCTTTTTGTCACCTCTTTTTTCTCCCAGTATCTCTAACGCTCTGTTGGCTATGACCTCGTTCGCATTCATGTTGGTGGAAGTGCCAGAACCTGTCTGGAAAACGTCAACAACGAACTCTTCATCGTGGAGACCCTCCGCAACCTCTAACGCAGCCTTCGAGACAGCCTCCCCTATCCTTCTGTCGAGGAGGCCGAGCTTCATGTTGGCCTCCGCTGCAGCATACTTGATTAACCCAAGCGCCTTTATGAACGGTCTCTGAAATCTCAAACCAGATATGGGGAAGTTCTGCACCGCCCTCGCGGTTTGAGCGCCGTACAACGCATCAGCGGGAACTTTCATCTCACCTAACGTATCATACTCATACCTATAGCCCATGGGTGTAAATTCAACACAGCACATATTGTAGTTTACATTAGTTGGGTTTCCTGTAGGATTTCGACTATCTCCCTTCTGCAGAGCCTTCTTCTGTGGAGTATAGTGTACCTGTCGGGCCTTATCTCAGGTGCTTTCTTGACAGCTTCGACGAACAGGTCGGCGTCTACGTTTATCATCTCAAGCTTGCTGGCTGCCCCCATCACGACTAGGCTGTCCCTGAGCTTTCTCCAGTTGCTTCTGTGCAGGTATGAGGTGAAGACGGCGGCAACGCCGCATCTCTCTCCGTGTAAAGCAGGTTTTTCCATCAGGCTCTCTAAGGCGTGGGCGATGAGATGCTCGCTGCCGCTGCAGGGCCTGCTGCTTCCAGCAACACCCATAGCGACACCAGCGCTTATCAACGCTTCAACAACTGTCCGAACGCCTTCGACGACGCCGTCAGCTATCAGCCTAGCCGATTTCATGACAACAGACGCGCTCAGATAAGCTAGATGCGCCGCGTAACGTCCGTAATACTCGCCCGTTACCCTGTGACCGAGCCACCAATCTCTCACCGCGCTATGCTTAGCCAGCAGGTCCCCGCATCCGCTCAACAGATATCTGCGGGGAGCTAGGCTTATCACGTTCATGTCGGCGAAGACCTCGGACGGCATGACGGATTTTCTCGAGTATGCCTGGCCGTTCCGCCGGTATGAAGTCATGGGGCTGGCTATTCCGTCGTGGGATGCGACCGTCGGCACGCTGAAAAAAGGTCTGCCAGATAACTCGGCTACAACCTTCGACACGTCGGCAACCCGTCCACCGCCCACGCCAACCACAACATCAGAAGCCCTCGCTTTCTGCACACACGGCTCCACCTCCTCCAACAGCTCGTCCACAAAGAACACCTCAAACGCAGAACCTCGTCCCGCGGCCTCGATGAGCTTGGACCCATACAATCTAAACGGGGTCTTACTTGTTATCATCACACACTTTTGGTAACCATGCTTGCTAAGGCGTTGTGCTATGGTTTGCTCAAGCCCCCTGCCTATCGCCACGTACTGCGGCAGCTCCATGTCGTGTTTGTCCATTCAAGGTTGAGGGTATCCGTCCTCTTTATAAACATCCAACATAGTTTAGACATGTGTTTCCGCCCTGCGAGATGATGACACGGCATTTCTTGCCGGCAATCAGAGGAGTTGTCGTCCACATGCTTAGAAGAAATGGAGTCGGACAGCCGACGATAGCTAGGATGGTGGGGGTGACGCAGGCAGCCGTCAGCCAGATCCTGAGGAAGGATGAGCGAAGCTTTCTGAATGCTTTGGAGAGGATGGGGGTTCAGAGGAACGAAGCGTTGCTGGTGGCGGAGGTTTTGTGCAAATCTTTAGCCGAGAACCCGGCGCAGGCCACCGCAGTGCTGTACTCCTTTTGGCGGGGGCTGCTCTCCGAGGGAAGGCTGTGTGCTTTCCACCGGAGCATGTATTCCCAGCTGGCTGGCTGCGACATCTGCATGTCCCCGTCGCTCGAAAGAGTTTTGGATGAGGAAAAGATAACCGTCCTAAGGTCCCTTGATAAATGCGTGAGGAGGCTAGAGGCGTCGCCGTTGTTCGAGAAGCTCATACCGGAGGTGGGCTGTAACATAGTTTTCTGCCTTAAGAAGGCGGAAACAGTGAACGACGTAGCAGGTGTGGCGGGACGCATAGTGGTGGTCAACGGCCGTGTGAAATCTGTGGGCAGGCCCTCTTTCGGCGGTTCGCATCACCTCGCAAGCGTGCTGCTAAGAGTTAGGAACCACGACCGTTCGGTGAGGTCAGCCATAGACATTAGAAACAACGAGGAGGTGAAGAAGGTGTTGAAGGATATGGGATTGGCATTTGGTGAGGTTGAGCCGCGTATGAAGGTTTTGACGGAGGAGGAGGTTTTGCAGGACGTTGAGGACTGTTTCAGAGGACGTGCGGTTGAGGCCGTGCTTCACGGCGGAGGCATAGGCTACGAGCCTGTAACATACCTGTTCGCGAAAAACCCCGAGGAGCTTGTGGACAGGGTCTTGAAAATATCAAGCAGGATTCTTAGGGTTTAGACGCATACGTCGCAGGAATCTACGTCTATGTCTGGCTCTAGCTTCTTGTGTATTTCACACAGCATACGCATGCTGCGTATATTTTTCACCGCTTCATTAATTCTTTTGGCAATCTCTTCCCTGCTTTGGTTTTCCATAACCGCTTCGACAACCTTGTCAACCCACTTGTTCAGCTCCTCGTTCCGCTCCCACTCGACAGACCATCCTCTGACACCTCTGAGATAGTTGCTGACAGCCGCCTGCGTAACCCCAAGGACCCTAGCCACCTGCTCCTGCGTGAAATTCTTCTCACAAACAAGCTTTTTCGCAGTAAGAGCCCTAAGCATCGGTATGGTGACCTTTGACTCGATCTCCGCAGGCAGCAGCATTACCGACAAACGGTACGACGTATCGGTATATAAAGTCTTGCCATCTAACTAGACCCTGACCACTTCCACACCCAGCGTCTCGAGCGTTTTGACGAGGTTTGAACGATGTTCAGCCTTTAGCCCATCCCAGTCGACCAGAGCCGTCCTAGGATTCTCCAAAGTTCGGGCTATAGCTTGGCGAACCATGTCTTCCCGCAGGGGGAAGTGATACTTTGAGGCTATGTGGCCCACGGCCACATCGTGTTTTAGAACCGCTTTCAGTATATCTCGTGCATAATGTCCTCCGCCGAAGCCTATCGCGTGGGCTGATGCTTTTCCGGCTGTCTGAGTGCATGTTTTCACACATGCTTCTGCCGCGGCTTCAGCCATCTTCGGGTCTCTCCAGCTCTCGGGCGAAGACCCGACTTCGACGAATACCAACGGCTTGTCGGAGTAAGGCCCGTGATGTGTTGCCTCAAGCCCAACCTCAACATCTTTCAACGCCGCTTTTTCAACATCTTGTAGACATGCATGTAAGGCTGTGTAAACGGCTTCCGCGGACGTCATGGAAAGGCTGTACGGCTTGCCGCCGTGGTCAGCTTTTTCACTCCAGTTTCCCGTCGAATGGACCAAGATGCATCTCCGCCCAGTTTCCGACACATGTTTTGAAGCAACGACGACGAGGTCTGCGTCGACGGAGGCGACCACCTCATCGGCGTAAAGAATGGACTTGTCTATAACAACCACCTTCACGCCCCGTCCGCTGTAAACGTTTGTGAACTCATCTTCAGCGAACCCGAAGTTTTCCCTCAGCTTCTGCAGAATGGTTGCAGCAGCCATGTCCTCCTTGGACATCATTATAACCGCTTTCAACCCCCTTGCCTGCAAGCATGCTTGGTTAAATATTGATTTCCAGTTTTCCATGTTGTTTGTTGAAGCAGCGCAGGATACCTGTTCTAGCTGGGGTCGAAGCTCAACGGCTGCTCACTCTTAGGGGAAAGACCGCTCATGCTGAGGTTTCGCTAGACTTGGGCTTGACGCATCAGCCCTGTCTAATCCAAGCGGACGAGGTTGTTGTCGGCAAACTTAGGCTTAGCTGGCAGTTGCTGAAGGAGATTGCTGAAAGGCTGGAGGATGTCTTTGTTCTGGGAAGAAAGGCGGAAAGGCTCTGCTGGTTTGATGACTCGTTTTACAGGCTTGTTCTACCTAAATGGGGGCATGCGCCCACGGTAGAGATAGATGGGATAAGGATGCATCGAACCGTCGAAGTCATGCCGGAGGAAGACGCCATGCAGAAAATCAGCCTAATCCCCAGCCTCAGAAACGCCACAGTCTTAGACGTCTGCACTGGCCTTGGCTACACAGCGATAGCTGCTTTAAAGAGAGGCGCTTCAAAAATAATTTCCGTTGAGAAAGACCCCAACGTGCTCAAGATGGCTGCATACAACCCGTGGTCACGGGATTTGTTCGACAAGCGTGTAAAGATTGTGTTGCGTGACGCGTTGGATTTTCTACCCAGCTGCAGAACGTTGTTTGACGCGGTTGTCCATGACCCGCCAACCTTTAAAATTGCAGGAGACCTTTACTCCCTTGATTTTTACCGTGAGCTTTACAGAGTTTTGAACAGAGGCGGGGTTTTGGTGCATTACGTCGGGCAGCCCGGTGTCAAAAGAGGGGTGAAGTTTTACAAAGGTGTCATGGAGAGGCTGAGGATGGCTGGCTTTAGAACCGACTATGTGTCGTTTGCGCTTTGCGTGAGGGCTGTTAAGGTATAACAAATACCGTGAAGACGTCTTTCAGGCGATGGCTGAGAGACGGCTGATAGGGCTGGGGACGTGGATAGACAAGCTGGCTTGGACAATTGTTGAGAGAGAGAAATCGCTGGGCAGAAGCTTGGAGATGCTGCGGACCGAAGCTGGGATAGCTGCTTCAGGCTTCGTGCACATAGGCAGCATGTCCGACTCTGTGAGGGCTTACGCGGTTTCTCTAGCCCTCAGAAACCTAGGCTACAACTCCGAGATGGTCCAGTTTGCCGACGACATGGACGGCTTACGCAGCGTTCCTGCTGAAATACCTAAGGAGTACGAAAAATATCTGCTCCAGCCTGTGTCGCTGATTCCCGACCCTTTCGGCTGCCACGAGTCATACGCGGTCCATATGGAGAACATGTTGCTGGAAGTTCTTTCAAAAGCTGGGATAGAGGCGAAGCTTTACCGCGGCTACAGCATGTACGGTGAAGGAGCTCTCAAGAAACAGATAACCCAGATCCTATCGAACTGGCGAAAAATCGGCGAGATGATAGAAGCCTTGACGGGACAGCAGAAGTTCAGAACGATGCTGCCCTATTTCCCGTTGTGCAGCTCGTGCGGAAGAATTTACACAACCCATGCTGACTCTTTTGACGAAAAGACCGGACGCGTCCACTACGTCTGCAAAGGTGTTGGGATTAAGAAAAGATGGTTTGACGGCTGCGGCTACGACGGCGAGGCGGACGTTTCGAAGGCCGAGGGAAAGCTTTCCTGGAAGGTTGAGTGGGCCGCCAGATGGGCTGCTCTCGACGTAAGGTTTGAAGCATACGGCAAAGACTTGGCCGACTCCGTAAAGGTCAACGACTGGGTCTGCAGAAACATTCTGGGCTTCGAGCCTCCCATGCACGTTCAGTACGAGCTGTTTTTAGACGAGTCCCGCAGGAAAATATCAAAGTCAAGAGGTGTTTCGGTGTTCACGCCTAATGCATGGTACAGTTACGCAAGCCCTCAGAGCCTCATTCTCCTGCTGCTCAAGAGAATCAAGGGAACGCGGGTCGTGTCGCCCAGCCTGATACCGGCGCTGATGAACGAGCTTGACGCCTTGGCTAGGCAGTATTACTCTGGAAAAGGCGACCAGCGCAGAACAGGCTTATACCAATATGTCTACCTTCTCAACCCACCAAAAGACCCGCCGAACACTATACCATACAACCTGCTGGTATTCCTCGCTTCCCTCTCTCCTCAGGGACGTGAGATTGACTTCATCCTGTCGAAGCTCAAACGCTACGGCTACAGGGTCGACGAGCAAGCGGAGGAACGTGCTAAAATGGCTTTGAACTACTACAGGTCTTTCGGACAGCCTGCGGCGGAAAAGTTGGCCTTGGAGGGTTCTGTAAAAACCGCCGTCGCCGAGGTCGCTGAAGCCGTCAAGCGAGCGCCTGACGCTGACCGACTACAGTCCATGGTTTTCGAAATCGCGCGAAAGCATGAAATCAAGCCTCAGACACTCTTTCAAACCCTTTACAGGATTTTGCTCGGACAGGACAGTGGCCCCCGGTTCGCCACCTTTGTCGTTGAAGACTTGGGAAGGGAGAGAGCTTACGAGCTGATTAGAAGCTGCCTCGCTTAAACTTATATACGCCGTCTGCAAGTCATAACTGCAAAAAGAGTGAACACAGGAATTGAGCGAGTTTGTTAAGATAGGAAGCCTAACCCCTCGTTCGAGGGGTGTGAACCTCGTTGCAAAAATCGTTGAGAAGCCCGAGGCACGCGTTGTCTCTTCGCAATACGACCAGTCGGAGCATCGGCTCACAGAGGCCTTGATAGCTGACGAAACAGGAGCCATAACCCTCGTCCTATGGGATGACAACATCGACTTGGTTAACGAGGGCGACTCGGTTAAGGTGACAAATGGTTTCATAAAGCTGTTTAAGGGAAGGATGCAGCTAAACCTCGGCAGGTTTGGGAAGATAGAGCCGTCCGATGTTGAAGTGCCCAGCGTAAACGTGGAAAACAACCTGTCCAAGAAAGAGAGCTTTATCTCCGAGGGTAGAAGAGAGAAAGGAGGCTTTAGGCCGAGAAGTTTCCAGAGACGCCGCCCGTTCAGGTAGAGTCCTCCGGCTCCACGACAAAAACCCCTCCCTCACGCCCAACAATCCTTACTCTCTCATGTTCTTTGACAAGCCTTCGAGCTGTAGCCCTCCAGTACTCCCCATCGACGACGATATAGCCGACTCCTCCGGGTTTGATATCCTCCACCGCCCGCCCATGCATGGACACCCATTCTCTAGGCCTCTTCTTCTGGGCAGTGAAGGATTTGTAGGCGAGAAAACCTAGAAAAGCTGCGGCGAAGACAGCGATAGCTATGACGGTTGTCTGAAACTGTGTGAGCCACTCTTGGGCGACGAATGCTGGTGCTGGCGAGTATCCTCCGAGAAGTATTATTCCTATCGTGAGGGCTAGTATGCCGCCGACGCCGGCCAAGCCAAATCCAGGCGACACCAGCTCATAAAGCAGCAATCCGGCGCCTATAGCAGCCAACAGGGCGCCCGCTATGTTGATGTTCAATCCCTGCCCTACCAAGCCCAAGAGAATCATCAAGCCTCCGGCAACTTCGCCACCCCAGCCCGGAGAGGTCAGCCCAAACAGCAGAGTCAATATGCCCAAAGTAATCAGCAGGCTTGAGACGAGAGGGTCTGACAGCAGCGCCACGGCTGACGCCGTCATGCTCGGCCCTTTTTTAATCAAAGGGATGCCCTTTACCCTCAACACTTTCTCGCCTGCGAAGGTCTTCACCACGCTTCCGTCCGCTTTCGCCAGAAGTTCCTCCACGTCGGTGGCTACTGCTTCTACGAGCCTAGCCTCCAAAGCCCTCTGCGGATTGAAGTTCTTGTTCTCCAAAACAATCTTGACAGCCTCATCCCTGTTACGTCCCTGGCTTTCCGCGAGAGTTCCCATTTTCTCAGCGAAAAAGTTCAAAACCTTCGAGTCGGTGACCGGCTCGCCTCCCGACACAGGCTGTGCACTTCCTATCAACGTTCCCGGAGCCATCGCAGCGTAATGTGTAGCCATAAGGATGTACGTTCCAGCCGACAAAGCTTTCCCCCCAGCCGGGTAAACATAGCCGATCACCGGGACTGGGGAACGCTGTATGGTTTCAACTATCTTCAGCATCGCGTCGGCGCTGCCTCCCAAGGTATCCAATGTGATTAAGACCGCTGAGTACTGGGATGCCAGTGCGAAGGCTTCCTCGACGTAGGTGGCTGTTCCAGGCGATATGTAGCCGTTTAATTCAATCCATAGTACCGCAGGCTGTTGCGCACAGGCTGCGAGGATGGCTGCGAAAAACAGAACCGCGGGGAAAAACCTCATTCCTGTTTCTTTGTTCCAACAACGCCAAGTATTGTGCCGAGTTCTTTTGCCCCTGATTCGGTCACCACTATCATGTTCTTCTCTCTGGCGATCTCGCTCCATGTTTGGAGTTCTCTTAAACGGAGAGCTATGGGATGTTGTGCGTAGTAGTCGGCGGCCTGAGCCATTTTCTCTGCGGCCATAAGCTCTCCTTCAGCCGCGATTATCCTGCTCCTACGCTCCCTCTCAGCCTCAGCCTGCTTGGCTATGGCGCGCTGCATCATCTCTGGAATGACCACGTCTCTCAAAGCCACGGTCGTTACCTTGATGCCCCAAGGCTCTGTTGACTCGTCAAGAATCTGCTGAATCCTTTTGTTCAGCTCATCGCGTCTCGTCAAAAGGTCGTCAAGCTCCACCTGGCCGATTACGTCTCTCAAAGTGGTCTGCGCAAGCAGGGCTGAAGCAGTGAAGTAATCCTTGACCTTCAGCACAGCCATCTGAGGGTCTGTAACCCTGAAGTAGACAATCGCATCCACGTCAACCGTCACGTTGTCCTTGGTTATGATGCGCTGCTTGGGGACGTCGAAGGTGACTAGCCTTAGGTCTATTATGCGTCGTCTATCTATCACAGGCAAGATTACCACCACGCCGGGGCCTTTCACCCCAATCAGCCTCCCTAGCCGAAAGATGACCGCCCGCTCATATTCTGTGACGATCTTTATCGATGCCGACAAGATAATCAGAAGAAGCAACAGCACGAAGAATAGTGGAACAATGACCTCAGGGCCAAGAAGCAAGGCGAGATAGATTGAGTTAACCGACATAGGCAACGTTAACTCACCCATGCTTTCGATACATCTAGGTTATTTAGGTTTATGTTACCTATTAAATACCTGCGTAACATCTGCGCATGGTTTCGAATAATCTCAAACGGCCGAGGTGGTTATAGTCTTATATCATTGCGTGTTGATTTAGCGACGGCATGGACAACGGTTCTGAGAACTTTAGCGAACAAACCAAAGGATTGGAGGGCGATGAAACAGCGCAGCTGCTGACGGCTTTGAAGAGCATGGGAGTGGCGCCGAGTCAGCTAAGAAAATACGTTAGAGCGGCGATGAGGCTGAGAGAGCTGGAGAAACAATATGGAAAGAGCTACAACGTGCTTCTGAGGGATTACGAGAAAAAGTTCCGGGAGAGCGTCAAGCTCGAATACGCTATAACCGAGCTTCTCGAGAAGAGGAAACGCATAGAGGATGACCTGAACGTTTACATGGAGCAGCACAAGCTGACGCTTGAGACGGTTAACAAAGTGGTGACGGTCATCAGGATGTTAGAACAGTACTCCGTCGACGTCAACAACCTTGAAATCCTCGCAAAAGCAGCTGCCCGAATATCCCAGGCAGGCCTCGATGTTAATAAGGTGTTCGAACACTTCGCCCGTCTCGAGGAAGCTGACAAAAGCCTCAGAGCTGTCAACGAGCAAATATTGAAGGAGCAGGAGAGACTTTCCCAGATTCAGGCTGAGTTGGCTGAAAAAGAGGAGCGACTGCGAAAGATGATCCAATGGACGCCGGAGCTGGAGAGCCTTGAGCGGATAAGGCAAACGCTGGAGAACAAGATTTCCGAGCTTGAAGGAAAGCACGCCGAGCTATCCAGAAAGCTTGAGGAAGAGGCCAAGCAATATGAGACCCTGATAGGCTTCAAGGGAGACGCCGAATCCGTTTACAACGCCATTAAGAAAAAGAAAGCCGAGCTGGAAAGGCTGAACGAGGAAGTGGAAAGGAAGCGGGAGACTTTAGAGATTCTGGAGGAGGAAGTATCGTCAGCCCGCTCGTTGTTGATGCTTCTACAAAACCCGGAGCTGGTTAGGAGGGAGGACCTTGAAGCGCTTTCCCGCCAGCTTGCAAACGTGGCGAGTGTCAAGGCAGGCGAGATCCCTGTTCTCAAGCCTTTGGAGCATCCCTTAGTCGAAAACGTTAGGAAGAAAGTTGTAGAGCTTGTCCTGCCAGCCATAAAAAACGACCTGATACCTCGCTGGGTCTTCGAAAAGCTTGAGAAAGAGTTCAAGGACGTGGTTGCGAAGAAGGCCCAGTTGGAGGAAGAGAATGAAAAGCTGAAAGCGGAGCTACAGCGTTACGTTTCATCAAAACCAATCTCGTCCGAGGAGACGCCGCCTCAGTCAGCCGTCTTTTTCAGGCTTAGGAAAAAAGCAGCCCCTCTACAGGATGACAGCGGCATAAGGGTGAGGTTGAAATGTCCTTACTGTCAGTCAACGAACCTGCTTGTCCTTCCGTCCAAGGGGGAGCTTGACAGATGCATCAGCGAGGGCGAGCTGCTAATAACAACATGCTCCCGATGCGCCAAAGACATCTCCGTTGACCCGGTTTATCTAAACGAAAGATTCTACAGGGGATGATGTTTTTGAAAGAAGTTAACCCTGTTGTTAAGATGTTGAAGTGGAAGACGAGGTTGCTGGCAGAGGATGAGATAATGCAGGTGCTTGCTGCCGTAGCCAACATCGACAAAACCCCTTTCACACTCACCGACTTGACCGAAATTCTCCCTGATTCGCTGTCGAGAGACGAGAAGAAGAGAAGAAGCATCTCCACATTTTTGACGAACTTGGTTGAGGTGGGTTATTTGTCGAAGCCTTCCGAGCGTAAATGGACCAAGAACGCTGCCACCTTCAGCAGATACTTGAGTCCTTTGTTGATAGAGTTGAACGAGATAGAGAAAAACCCGCCAGCCCGAGAGAAGCAAGAGAAGAAGATCATTCAGCTTGAGGGCAGACGATAGACGCTATGCCTAAAAAACCCTCAGACCCAAAATCACCCCGCTATAAAGCCCGCATAGGCTACGAGGGTGAGTACAGCTTGCTGAGAAGGTTCGTGGACACCGGTGAGAAGGGGTTTTACGCGTTGAGAACGCCCGGCAGCGGCTCCGGCAAGATGGCCAAGCCGGACATGGTCGCCGTTGATGACGGGGAAATGTTGGCGATAGAGGTGAAAAGCAGCGGAAAACCCTACGCCATGCTGACCGCTGACCAGGTGGCTCGGCTGATGGAGTTCGTCGAAAGGTTTGAAATTAAATGTCCCCACTGCGGCGGAAGGTTCAACCCCAAACCTGTTGCAGCTGTAAGGTTTGTAGGCAGGGGATGGCGTTTCATCGAACTCTCGAGAGAAACCCTTCAGAGAGGAATCATGATAAGATGGGATGACCATGGCCGAGGTTGACGACCTAGACAAAAGAATACTGGCAATCCTCTACGAAGACGGCAGAGCCTCTTTCGCAGACATAGGCAGGAGGCTTGGAGTAAGCGAAAACACGGTCCGCTTCAGGTTCAACAGGCTGTTGAAAAATGGTGTGATAAGAAGGGTGACCGTGTTGACGGACCACGCCAAGCTTGGGTTGAGGAACTCAGCGGCTCTGATGATAAAGATCGAGCCCTCAGAGCTGGATAAGGTTCTTGAGGAGCTGAAAGCCATGAGGGAGGTGTACAACATTTACCAGCTGTCGGGAGACTACGACGCAATAGCCGTCGTCATCGGCTTCGACCTAAACCATGTCAGGCAGGTGGTTGAGAACATAAAAAAGATAAGAGGGGTTTTGTCGGTGAACACTTACGTTACGCTGCGTGTGGTGAAGTCTGACACCCGTTATGCTCTTGTGTAAAATAGAGTAATATTTCCCGGTTGGCTTGTTAACCTAAATGACGTCGAAGCCCTATGAGATAGTTCTGCAGCATGACAGGTACAGGCAGGAATGTTTAAACCTGATAGCGAGCGAGAACGTGCTGAGCCCAGCTGTTAGGAGAGCGCTTGCCTCGGACATGGCTTCAAGGTATGGTTTCAGGCCTGAGTTTTACTCGGGGACGGCCAAGATACATCAGGTCTGGCTTTTGGCTGAGGAGCTTGGAAAGCAGGTCTTCGAAGCCGAACACGCAAACGTTACCCCTCTCTCAGGACACATGGCTCTGATGATGTGCCTGTATGTCTTGTGTCGGAGAGATGGGAAGATAGCTTCCGTAGACCCTTTCTATGGAGGCTACCCTGGTCTCTCAAATGACAAGATTCCAGAAATTTATGGATGCAGAAGCGTATACATCCCCTATGACAGTCTTCAAATTGATGCAGCACATACGGTGGAGTTGCTGCAGAGGGAAAAGCCTGAAGTCGTCGTTCTCGGAGCCAGCCTTTTCCTTTATCCGATGCCTGTGAGAGAGGTTTCAGAAGCGGTTCACTCCTACGGCGGTTACGTCGTTTACGACGGCTCCCACGTGTTAGGGCTCATAGCTGGCAGCATGTTTCAGAAACCGCTTCAGGACGGCGCTGACGTCCTTGTCGGCTCCACCCACAAATCCTTCTTCGGACCACAGGGAGGCATCATTCTCACGAACGACGAGAAAATTGCCAAAAAAATCGAAGAGACAGCCTTCCACAAATTTGTGGACAACATACATTTCAACAGGGTTGCTGCTCTCGCGGTGGCTCTTGACGAGATGAGACGGAACGGACACAGGTACGCTGAGAAGGTTGTAGAAAACTCAGCTGAGCTCGCGCGTTCGCTTGAAAACAACGGGCTCAAACCGTTCAAGACAAAGCTCGGATACACCAAATCGCATCAAGTCTACCTACCCTATCAGGAAAGCGAAGGCATTAAAGTCAGAGACGTTCTTGAAAAATCAAGAATCCTCGTTGACATCGGGGTTAGGGTTGGAACATCAGAGGTTACGAGAAGAGGAATGGGGGTGAAACAGATGTCACGTATTGCGAGGCTTTTCAGAATGGCTATGGACGGGGAGAACGTGGCCGCTGAAGCCAGAAGCCTGGCCCTGCGATTTAAGACGGTTAAGTTCACGTAGGTGGATGGCTTGAAGGCGAGGGCGGTTGCGCACACCATGGAGGGATTGGTCAAGTACCATGGGCTTAGAGACTGGAGCCTCAGGCTCCCCTATCACGATAGCATATCAGTAAACCTGGACGCTTTTACAACTACCACGGAGGTCGAGTTCGGCGACTTCGGGCAAGATACGGCTTTCATCGACAACATGGCTGTGACCGGACGGGAGTTTGAAAGAATACGTCAAGTAGTAGATCATGTGAGGAGGCTTGCAAACATCTCTGACAATTTTCGAGTGGTTTCCTTCAACTCTATACCGAAGGGTCGGTTCAAGGGCTTGGGCTTCTCATCGTCGGCTGGGGCTGCTCTGGCCGCTGCAGCTTACAAGGCATCCGGCTTGGACAGCGTTCAAGGATGGGATATGCGTCTTGTTTCGAGAATCGCAAGAAGGCTTGCAGGTTCAGCTTGCAGGAGCGTTGTCGGAAATTATGCGAGATGGTATGCGGGCAACTCCGACGAAGATTCCTACGCCGTGTCGTTTGCCTATGAGAAAAACCTTCCGCTAAAGGTGGTTGTGGTGCCGCTTGGATCGAGATACTCAACCGAGGATGCTCACAGAGAGGCCGAGTTGTCCACCTTCTTCGAGGCAAGGATAAAGAACGCAAGCGCAAGATGCGATGTGATGGAGAAGGCTATCAAAGAAGGTGACTTCAAGACCTTCGGAGAACTCAAGGAGCTCGACACCATAGAGCTTCACGCAGTCACCGCCACAGGACCGAGGAGGCTGATAATAGCGGCGCCCGAGAGTTTAAAGATAGTCTCGGAAGTGAGAAGGCTTCGAGAGGAGGAGGGGGTTGAGTGTTATTTTTCCATGCAGACAGGGCCCACCGTTTTCATAAACACTCATCCAGAAGATTCACGTTATGTTTACAGCAGGGTTGAAGACCTCGGGTTTACGCCGTATCTTTCAGGCGTGGGAGGCCCGGTTAGAGTTGAGTGAAGTTATTAAGCAGGTTTAACATCATAACTGCTGCAAAAATGGTAGAGATATCGGAGGAGGATATACCGTTCTTCGCCGAAGTCACCGCCGGCGGCAGGATAACCATCCCCGAAGAAATTCGGAAGATCTTCGAGATAAAGGATGGAGACTCTCTGCTGTGCAGGATAAGAATCGTCAAGAAAAAGGCCCAACATGCCTCCACATAAAATTGCTACAGCCTTAAACCGAACACCGCGGCAAACTTCTCAAAACGTCTAAACTCGTGAAGATAATTCACCCCTTTCTCGGTTATCGTGAACACGTTTTCAGACTCGCCAGATTTTTTGATCAAACCTTTCTCGATAAGTATGTCTAGGTATTTGACGAGTCTGTCGTGGGAAAGGTTGGCGTCAGTCATTATCCTTGTCGGCCTCGCATAACCTTGGGAGTAAATTGACTCGAGTATGTCGGCGTAAATCTTTGCTTTAGACCGATAGTCTTTCACCATGCATCAGCACCAGCGACACAGCTGTCAGAAAGAGGGCCAGGGAAACCATCTGTGCAAAATGCGCCACCAGATAAAGCAGGAAGGAAACGGGTGTTAGCAGGAAGAGTAGATGGCTTGTAAGCAGAAGAATGAACGCTGATAAGACGTAGCTGGAACGGCTTTGGTCAGATAATTTGAACAGCCGGTAGACCACGAAAATCAGCATCGTGGCTGAAACGGCTTCGAAAAGCGGGTTGTATATCAACGAAACCGGGGTTACAAAAGCTGTCACACTGTCTTTCCTCAAGGGATAGGCAGCGTACAGATAGAGAAAAACTATGTAGGCGCAAATCCTGACAACAGAGTAAACCAGCTCCTGAACCTGAAGTACTAGAATAGGCAGAAAGCGCATGGGCGGTGGAGGCGGCGAGGAAGAGAAAACCCAGCTTACGAGGACAATCCTCGCCAGCATGGCGGCCGCCATCAGGTAGAAGGCCATGGAGAAGAGGAACAACGACTTGGCGCCAACCTTGCGCCAAGCTAGAAAGGCTACGGAGGCTATTACTATGCTGAATAAACAGCTTAAAGCCTCGAAAAGAATGTCGAGCCTCAATACAGGAGGAACCATCAATCCATTAGTGCAGCTGCAAAAGAAAATAAAAAGTTGTGGGTTTTAGGCTGTGGATGAAGCGCGTTGAAACCGTGGTGGGAGAATTGCTGCCGCGTCAACGCCCGTCGAGAGGTCGGATACGGCTTTTAGTATTTGCGCTGTGACGGTTACTCCGGTTGGCCTCGTCAACGTGACGGTGAGAACCGTTGCTCTCACTCTGTCACCGATGTTCAGGCTATCCTCGGCGAAAAGCTTGAACCAAGACTTTGTCTGGCCGTTCACAGTCCATCGTTGCGGCGCAGCTATCCTTATCTCACCACTGCCCGTGCCGACCACTAAGTAATGGCCCTCAGCGTCCACTATTACACCATCGATAACAGTCTCGACGGCCGTCACTTGAGTGTTGTTGTACCAAGGCCCTCCTCCCACTCCTCGACTATGAAGTGGGTGGGCAGACGGAGGTGCTCCTAAAGCGTTTACGGCAGCCAACCCTGCGACAAGCGTCGCCAGCGAAGCCAGCAGAACCGTTGCCAAAACCATCTTTTTCATGGTTCCTCGGTATCAAGGGTTCATCCTAAGCATATATATTCGATGGATGAAGCGTCTATGTCGGAAACTCGCAAAATATGTCGAAGTTTTGAAAAATTTACGGGCCGTTTTTAGACGAGGAATTCTTTTAGTATTTCATCGATTGAGGCGAGGGGCCTGCCGTCTGCAGTTGACACGGTCTGTGCTGCGGGAGGAGCTGAGAAATAGTTTTTGATGTTCTCGGCGATTCTCTCCTCATAGCTGGGTATGAACGGGTTTCTGTAGAACACGCCTATCGGGATTTTGTCCCCCCATTCGAAAGACTTCGCGATGGCGTTCATCTTCTTTGTGTTGATTTCGTTTTCGTCGTTGACTTTAACCTCGCCGTCGTAACCTGATTCCTCAAGCTTGTAGATTCTCGGCAACGGCTTCCCCTCAACTAGTCTATCCTCCCCTCCATACCATTCCTTCGTTGTTATGTCGTTGTATGTCGGGCATGGTTGCAGAACGTCTATGAAGGCCGAACCCCGATGCCGTATACCGGCCTTGATCAGCTCCTTGAGATGCTTGGTGTCGTAGGCGTAACCTCTTGCGACGAAGGTGTATCCGGATACCACGGCCAACGCTATAGGGTTTACGGCGTCATTTACATTGGGTTTGGGGAGAGACTTTGTTTTGAGCCCGCGCGCCAGCGTGGGTGAAGCCTGGCCTTTCGTCAAACCATAAACGCCGTTGTCGTGGATAATGTACGTTATGTCGACGTTTCTCCTTCCAGCGTTCACGAAATGCCCAGCCCCAATCCCTAAACCATCGCCGTCGCCGCCCACCGCTATGACGGTGAGCCGAGGGTTCGCAATCTTCGCACCTATCGCGAACGGCAGAGGCCTCCCATGCAGCGTGTGTATTCCGAATGCGTTGATGTAGTGTGGTGTTTTCCCAGAGCATCCTATTCCTGAAAACACGGCAACCATATGGGGCGGTATCTGAAGGTCAGCCAAGGCCATTTGTATCGATGACAGTATGCCAAAGTCGCCGCATCCAGGACACCAGTCGTTGTGAACTGTTGTCCGGAAAGACATCATGGAAAGCTTAACCGACATCTTTCCTCACCCCCCGCTTCTTTTGACGATTCTTGGATGGCCACGTATGACCGCCTCCTTCAACCCGTCCCTCATCTCTGAGAATGAGAAAGGCCTGCCGTTGTATTTGCATATCAAATGGTCAACCTGATGTCCTGTTCGAGCCCTGAGCAGAGTGGCTAGCTGTCCCACATAGTTCTGCTCGACGCAGATGATTTTTCTGTAGGACGGAATGAGGTTTTGCATAAACCTTGACGGAAACGGGTTTAGCAGCTTTATCTGGGCGAAGGCAAACCTCATACCCTCCGTCTGGAGATGCTCGAGAGCGTCTATTATCGCGCCTTTAGTAGAGCCCCAGCTCACTATCAGGTAGGGTGCGTCATGGTCGCCGTACAGCGTCACTCTTTCGCTGTCAGGTATCTCGGCATCAGCTATCTCAAGCTTCCTCATCCTTTTCTCCATCATCCTGTCTCTCGTTGCAGGGTCTTCGCTTATGTGGCCCAGCTCGTCATGTTCGTCTCCAGTGTTCCAGAAAATCCCGTTTTCGGTGCCTAAAACCGTCCGGGGAGATATGCCGTCTTCGGTGAATTTGAAGCGTTTGTATGGGCCGAGGGAGCTGTCCCACGCGTTTAGGGTTTTTCCACGGTCTATCGTGATTTTGCTTGTGTCAAAGACATCCACCGTCATGTTGCTGTTCGCTAAAGCCTTGTCTAGGATGTGTATGACGGGAACTTGGTATTTCTCGGCATAGTTGAAAGCTTTCGCAACATCGTAAAAGGCCTCTTCGATGTCTCCCGAAGCCATGACGATTCTCGGAAACTCTCCGTGCCCTCCGAAAATCGAGAACAGAAGCTCGCCCTGCTCATGTCTAGTGGGCAGACCGGTGCTCGGCCCACCCCTCTGGTAGAGCGTGATCACTATGGGAACCTCGTTCATACCTGCCCACCCCACTCCCTCGATCATAAGGTCGAACCCAGGACCTGAAGTTGCTGTGGAAGCTCGAACTCCTGCCAGCGCCGCGCCAGAGATCATGTTCACCGCGGCTATTTCATCCTCGCTCTGGACGACTACGATTGAACCATGGCCGTCCAAAATCTCAGCCTCGCTGAGATGGGGGTTCTCGTCCCTTAGGCTGAAAACCTGATGGTCCTCGAGGTAGACGCTTTCATCGGCCGCCGGCGTGATTGGATAGTAGGTTTGAAACCTGCATCCTGCAGCGATTTTTCCAAGAGCCACCGCGGAAGTTCCGGAAATAAACAGCCTCGGCTTCTTCTGCGATACTTGAACACGGTAGGGAAAGTCTGCTGAGAAGGTTTTCTGAGCATACTCGGTCGCCACCTTGGCGGCGGTGAGGTTTGACTCAACCACTCTAGCCTTCGCTCTGAAAACCTGGGAAAGCGCAGCCTCTAAATGGTTCAAAGGTATGTTCAGCAGATGAAGGGAAACGCCCACGGCTATCGTGTTCGTCATCCTAGCAAGAGCGCTCAGCTGTTTCTCGCCAGTCAGCTCGCCAACCTTCTTCAACAGCTCCATGTAGGGGATTGGATAAAGCCTCACTCCGTTACGCCGAGCCACCTCCAGCACGTCCCCAACAGTCTCGCCCAAAGATTCGCGCGAAAGCCTTGCCTTAATCCTCTCTAGAACGTTAGCCTCAAGCGTGGGGATAGATGTTATCTTTTCGCTGACTGTCATCGAGTCGTATATTATACCTCCTCCGCCGACAACTTCCCAAGCATGACGTATCACGGTTTCCGAGTCAAACGTGGCTAGTAGATGAACTTCGTCCATGTGGGAGCGGACAGGCTTGTCGGATATGACCACGGAGAAATAGCTGTGCTGGCCTTTAATGTTCGAGTAGTATTCTCTTTTTCCGAAGACATACAATCCATATACCGCTGCCGCTCGGGAGAAAACGTTGGCAGACGAATCAACCCCTGTACCCTGCGCTCCACCTATCATCCAAGAAATCTTTGTGGTTCCCATTGTTGCGATGACAACAGAGTTGCTTTATTTAACTATGTTTAAAAAACAAACATTTTTAAAATTTCACTCAACCTTGATTCTTTCTCCCTTCGGTTTAGCGGCTTCTTTCTTCGGCATGGTTACGCTCAACACTCCGTTGTTGTATTCGGCCTTAACTCCAGCGCTCTCCACCTCGGCCGGCAGCTCCAATTCTTTATAGTACTTTCTGTCAGCAGTGTCAACCTTTATCGTGAGCCTTTTACCCTCGAGCAGAAGCTCAATATCTTCCTTCCTTACGCCCGGGAGCTCGGCTACAACCTTAACTGACCTATCCTCGTCGATCAGGTCCACCAAAGGTTCTCTCTCCGCCTTTACTTCAATCCCCTTGGGTAGGGCTGAGGGTAGTATGTTGCCAAACTGTCGGAAAACAGGCTTTCCATCGGGGCCTATCGTTATCGAGTAACCGTAAACAAACGGCCCGTACTGTCTCCTCACGCCCGTGGGCGTTCTGGTCTCTTTCACCAACTCTCTCGGCATGCTGTCCATAATTTTTCTCACCTCCTCCATAAACTCCCTCTGCATCTCCTCTATCATGGCCTCAAATTCTTCAAAGAAGCTGAAGGGTCTTCTTCTCCTTCTTCCAAACCACCAGTCGTCGGACATCATCGGATAAACCGTAAAGGTTGTATAAAACGTTTAACAGCTGACAAAGGGTTGAACGAGCTCCTTGACATATCATCGACAGCGATAGCTGGCTTTTTTGCCGCCACGTGGGCGGTTCTCTTCATAGCGAAAATGAGGATATTCCAAGCTGTAGGCAATCTCCGCAGCTATGCACCAATAAGCTTTGACGACAAGGTTTCAGTCATAGTTCCCGTCAGAAACGAAGAAAAGACGATCGGACGGTGCATCCACTCGCTGCTGTCTCAAACTGGGTGTTCAAAAGAGTTAATCGTTGTGGATGACCATTCGACTGATTCCACATGGGAGATTGTTAAACAGTTCTCAGCTTTCGACGTTAAGGCGGTTAGAGCCGGCGACCCGCCCGACGGATGGGTTGGAAAAACATGGGCTTGCAATACCGGGTTTCAAAACTCGACGGGCAAATGGCTTCTCTTCACCGACGCAGACACCGAGTTTTCAAACGAAGCCTTGGCAAGGGCCTTAAACGCAGCAAAAACGCTGAACGTCGACATGCTTACTCTTTATCCGCGCCTGAGGTTTGCCAGCCTTCTCCACAAAACGATTATGCCATTACTTTTGACCGGCTTATACTTCCTCGCCCGTCCTCACAGAATTTCGGAGGATGGGTCGGCCTTCGCCTTCGGCAGCTTCATACTGATGAGCAGACAGGCATACCAGATGCTTGGAGGACACGCAGCCGTCAAAAACACGATCTTGGAAGACAGGGCTATAGCTGTCAGAGCGAAACGAGCCGGTTTACACATGGCGTTCATCGACGCCACCCAGATGCTAACGGCGTCTTGGAATGATGACTCAAAATCGTTGTGGAACGGCATGCTGAGGCTCTTTATCCCTTTAAGTCTCAAGGCGAATTTCAAACAGTTTGTGACCTACTTCATCCTGGCCGCAGCCTGTCTCACGATGCCGGTGGCTGTTCTTCTGACAGGAAATTATGTTGGATGGATGGTTTGTTATGTTTCGGCTGGCTTGGTGCTTGGTCACGAAGCTAGGCGCCACCGAGCATCCATCATGTATGGCTTTTTGTGGCCTGTGGGAGTTGCTACCTTAACGCTGGTTTTGTTGGTTGCTTTCTACAAGTCTCGGAGGCGCCCGACCGTGAGCTGGCGTGGCAGAAACTACGTCATAAGCATGGGCGAAATCCATGAGGTTGCTAGCGTTTACTGAAGTAGATGATGCTCTCACGCGTCTCCCCTATTTTGACAACCCTTCCGGTTGTCGCGGCCCGCTTGTTAACGGCCAGTACACGGTCAACCGTCAAGCCAACTTTTTCAGCTATTGCAGCAGTTTCAACATCTGTTTCAACAACTCTGTCAGGGAAAACTCCCCCTCCAACAACCATCACACCCTTTCCGCCTGGTTTGAGAACACGGTAGATTTCAGCTAAGGCTTTTTCCATGTCTTCGAAATATAGATTGGCCGCTGGTGGCAGCTCTGCCGAGTATTTTGAGTAGTTCACCTCTTTTGGTCTGACGCCTAAATATGAGCGCATCGAAGGATGGTCCACGCCTTCGAAAAAGAGCTCGTACTCGGGCCAGTAACATCTGGTGTATTCGATTTTGTTGAGGTAGGGAGGTGAGGTTATTATGGCGTCGATTGCTTCGTCATCGATGAAGCCGAGGTCTCTGGCATCCCAGAGCCTTACTTCAGCAGGCACGTCCTTCAACGGCAGAGCCTCAACATCTCTTATCATCAAGTTACATACTCTCCTCAAGGCCTTTCTCAACGAAGGTATCCTCGGCTTATCCTTAACCGCTTTGACAACGGCGCCGTCTCTATATATGAAGGACGATTTCTCCGCCGCGACTATCAGCGCTAAGGTGAAAAAGTTTCGGTATTTTTCCTCCTCGATTTTCTGCACAACCTTCTTGAAGAAGAAAACGTCTTCAAGGACAGGTTTTGGGTAAAGGTTTCTGAGAAAAGAACCAGCCGTAAACCTCTGATGCTCGAACCTCTCGCCAAGTATTTTGTCCCTTAAACTTCTGAGCAAAGCTGTGTCGTAGTCCTGGATTTTGACGTTTGCTATAAAATGGAAAAGAGGGGATATTTCAACGCCGAGAGATGGAACGCCAACTTCACGGCAGGTCAAGCATGTTGTCCCCACGCCAGCGAAAGGGTCTAGCACAAGACTTTTAGGCGTGATATTCAGCTGGGTTATGGCTAGTTTAACGAACCTGTGTGAGAAGCCTTCTTTAAAGAAAAAACCATCGGTGGCGTGGTGTGTTTCTGTTCGGCTTGAAGGTTACTAGGTCTCCAAGGTCGTAGCGTTCTTCAACCCTGAAAACCTTCACCTGAAATCACCCGGTCTTATGATCGCCCTAACGAATACATGAAGGTCTGAAGGGCCTCTTGAGGTTATCAGGTTTCGGTCAACTACAACGGGCTTGTCCACGTATTTAGCGCCTGCGTTCTCAACATCGTCCTTTATGGCTGCAGCACAAGTAGCTGTGTAGCCTTTGAGAGCCTTGGCAGATATCAGCAATTGGGGCCCGTGACATATGGCGGCGACCGTCTTGCCTGCGTTGAAAAATTTCTCGACGAACTCGACAACCTTCCTGTTGCGCCTCAGCCTGTCAGGAGCCCAACCGCCTGGTATAACAAGAATATCAAAATCGTCAGGCTTAACCTCGTCAATTGATTTTTCGGCTTGAACGGCGATCCCATGCTTTCCATTGTAAATAGCTCTTTCGGGACCGACTACTGTGACCTGGTATCCTTCTTCCTTCAACCTTATCAAAGGGTAGTGTAGCTCAAGGTCTTCGAACTCGGGACCTGCGAGGATGCAAGCTCTCAAGCCTGTAAATAAGGAACTGCGCCAAGCTTTAAACTAAGGCTTTCGCTACGAACGTGTATACTTATATTGACGTAAGTGACGGTTGTTGGCTGTGGCAACCGTCGAGCAGGTTATGGAAGCGTTGAAGAACTGCTACGACCCCGAGATTCCAGTAAACATCGTTGACCTTGGGCTGGTGTATGATGTCAAGATAATCGACGACAAGACCGTTTACGTGAGGATGACTTTGACAGCGCCGGGATGTCCTGTGGGAGCGTTCGTAGCGGAGCAGGTGAAGGAGGCGGTCACGACTCTCGTAGAAGGTGTTGAGAGGGTTGACGTGGAAATCGTCTTCGACCCTCCGTGGACTCCGGATAGAATGAGCGAGGAAGCCAAGGCCATTCTCGGATTCGTCTAAATTTTAAATTGACCGTCAAAAGCTATTAGTAAAGGATGGCGTTTAAACCGGTTATCGATGAGAAGGCATGGCGTCCGAGCCTAGAAAAAGAGATATACAAAACATGGGAAGAAGCCGACATTTACAGGTTCAACAGCAAGTCTAGGAAGAAAAAGTTCATCGTCGACACGCCTCCGCCGTATCCGTCGGGACGACCTTGGCATATAGGAGCTGCTTCACAGTACAGCCAGATAGACATGATAGCGAGGACAGCGCGGATGACCGGTTACATGACGCTTTTTCCGATAGGAATCGACAGAAACGGCCTGCCTGTCGAGATGTACACCGAGAAGAAATACGGCATATCCATACGTTCTACCCCGCGTGAAAAATACATCGAGCTCTGCGCAACATCGTTGGACGAGCTAGAGGAAGAGATGATAGCTATAATGAAGAGGATGGGGTTGAGCGGCGACTTCAAGAACCGGTATCGGACAGACTCGCCGGAGTACAGAAGGCTAACGCAGACAACCTTCGCAAAACTCTGGAAAAAAGGCCTAATTTATAAAGCTACACGTCCAAACAACTACTGTCACGTTTGCGGGACAACAATCGCCGACGCGGAGGTAGAGCACGAACCCTTACCTGCCAAGCTCCACTACATCAAATTCGGACTCGAGAACAGTGGAGACATAATCATAGCCACGACCCGGCCTGAGCTGATTGTTTCCTGCAGGGCGGTGATAGTTAACCCGAACGACGAAAGATACCTAAAGCTTCACGGAGCAACCGCCACAACCCCAATATACGGGGAGAAAGTTCCGATTATCCCACGTCCTGAGGCGAGGCCTGAGTTTGGCTCCGGTGCTGTGATGGTCTGCAGCTACGGAGACTACATGGACGTCAAGCTTTTCAGAGAGCTGAAGCTCGAGGAAAAAATTGTGATAGGCTTGGACGGCAGGATGAATGAAAAAGCTGGTTTTCTAGCAGGCCTCACAGTTGAACAAGCTCGGGCTATGGTGGTTGAGAGGCTAAGGCAGGAGGGGTTTTTGGTCAAATCCGAGGAAATCACCCACATGACGCCCATGTGCGAGAGAAGCAAAAACCCCATAGAAATAATCCCGATGGAAGAATACTATCTCAAACAGCTTGACTTCGCCGAGGAACTCAAAAAGATTGCGTATAAAACGGAGTTTTTGCCGGATGAGTCGAGACAGCTTTTGATAAATTGGATAAACTCGCTGGCCATCGACTGGCCTATCTCGAGGCGGCGCTATTACGCGACTGAGATACCTGTCTGGTACTGTAAAAACTGCGGCGAAGCGATCGTCGCAGACGACGGCAAATACCATAGGCCTTGGGCTGAAAAGCCGCCGGCAGAGGCTTGTCCAAGATGCGGCGCCAAGGATTTTGCTGGAGATGAAAGGACATTCGACACGTGGATGGATTCCAGCATAACCCCGTTGTTCATCATAAGCGACAGAAGAACTGGCCGAATCATGTGGAACCTGTACCCCGTAACCATAAGACCTCAAGGAAAGGATATCGTTAGGACATGGCTCTACTACACGCTGCTGCGCTGTTATCAGCTGACTGGAAAACCGCCTTTCAAGAAGGTTTGGCTAGGAGGCTTGGGTTTAGATGAGCATGGTGAGAAAATGAGCAAAAGCCGAGGGAATGTCATCGACCCGATGCCCATCCTCGAAAAATATGGGGCGGATTGCTTCAGGTTCTGGTCAGCTCAGGAGGCAAGCTTAGGTGAGAACTTCAGGATTTCGGAGGCGAGGATAGCCGGTGCCGGCAAGTTTCTAACCAAGCTCTGGAACATAGGCAGGTACGTCTCCATGTTCCCCAAGCCGAGAAAAGCTTTCCTGCAACCCTCCGACAAATGGATTCTCTCCGAGCTTTCCCGAACGACCGACGCTTGCTTACAGGGATATCAAAAGTTTAACTTCTTTATACCCGCAAACGAGGTGAGAAAGTTCGTATGGAACCTGTTCGCGCCACATTACATCGAGATGTCGAAGCCACGAGCGTATGGAATGGGCTTCAACCCCAGCGAACAGAAAGCAGCTATGTACACCCTTCACACCGTCTTCAAGACCGTTCTGCTACTTCTCGCCCCCATAACACCCTTTATCACAGACTATTTTTGGGTAAAACTGTACGGCAGAAGAAGCATACATCTTGAAAACTTTCCTAAGAACGTCTGGCGACAGGACTACGTAAGATACACCGATAAAATAGTGGAGTTTAATTCAACGGTGTGGTCGTATAAGAAAAGCCATGGGCTTTCGCTTAAGGATGAGGTAAACCTTGCGGTACCGTCGGAGCTCAGGTTGTTTGAGAAAGACTTGAAGGCCATGCACAGGTTGAAGAGTTGAAGCTAAAGATTCCCGAGCTGACGGTTGGAGCGTTCATCGTTGCGCGTGACGGCGACCTTTTACTTGTCGTCAGCCCCAAGTGGGGCTATCTATTCTCAATTCCTGGTGGTCATGTGCTTTACGGCGAAAGCGTCTTCGACGCCGTGGTTAGAGAGGCGAGAGAGGAAGTAGGCGTTGACATAAAGCCCGTGAGGGTTATCGCTTTTCAAGAGGTTTGCAACCCGCCGCAGTTCCATGACAGGAAAAGACATTTTATCTTCGTCGATGTTTTATGCAAAGCTCTTTCAAAAAAAGTGAAGGTGGACGGGCAGGAGATTGTTGCATATACATGGGTTAGGCCGTCAAAGGCGCTTCAACTTCCGCTCGAGACATATACGGAAAGGCTGATACGATACTATCTGAGAGGTGGGCGTGTCACCAGCCCATCCTTCTTCCCAGCAGCTTTCCGACAATGACCGCTGACACAAGGCCTGCAGCTGCGATCGTAGTGGCCCACCACTCCATGTTCTCTCCCACCACGTTGGGGATGGATATCTGAAAGGCGAGAGATGCAGAAGACCCTATTATCACAACCTTCGTCGACCAGTGGGGGATGTATAAAACAATCTGGAGGCCTCGGCCGGTAAGCGCGAGGAAGTATTTAGGCTCCTCCGACGTGCCTGATAGAACCTCTGTTACCGTTTGGGAGAGCACAGCTGGATAACCGTCAACCCTGACCGTTATTTCTCTGGGAAGATAGTTTTTCATGAAGCTTTTGTCAACGTCGATTATAACCAGCTTGCCGGCGTCTTCTCTCGTAGAGGTTAGAACTAGACGGACTAGGTTTTGCTCGAAGGAGTAGCTCTGCACCGTTACATCATACTCGGTTTTGTCGAGCTGAAGCTTGTTTGACACTCGGCTCAGCGAGATAACGGCTCCGATGCCGGCGTTGTCTCCAAGATGTATCTCTTTTTCCTCGCTCGGAAACTGTACGCTTTTCACGGTCTGCCTTTGTATTATCAAAGTGTTTCCCAGGTTTATGAAAGCGTTCTTCGAGACGACCGTGGTGTTGTTTTGATAACGAAGCCGTTCCTCCGTGAAATAGACTTTGACCATATCTTTAGAAGTAGGGATCGATGCAATGCTGACCTCCGTCTGTTCGCCCTCATCTTCGCCTGTTCTCGTTACTTTGATGCTGATGGGTTTGCCGGCCAAGATGCTTTTGACGCCTTCAAGAAGGGTTTCAGCTTTGGTGAGCATGGCTGCCCAGCTGGGTCCTTCTGCATCTGCCGTTGTTTGCTCAAACAGTTGTTCAGCGGTGTCAACGAGTATGGCGGCGATGCCCACCGCTTTCGCCTTAAGCACGTAAACGTCAATCAATACGGTGAAGGCTTTGAAGCCTTTTTCCGCGTCGCGGCCGAAAATGTTCACAACCTTTTGAAGCTGGTTGGAAAGTTTGGCCAAATTCGCCCGTAAATCGGTGATGCTATGTTGCTGTGTTGAAGGGTCTTTGAGCTGTGTTTCAGCTTGTACAACGAGGTTTTCGAAGTACGTGACGTTTAGACCTGCCTCTTTAAGTCTTGCGAGGTTGGCAAGCGCCGTGCGAAGGTCTTCGTCAATTTTCCGTTGCTCAGTGCCGAGGGAATGAGCTGGATAAGCCAAAGTCAGAGATGAGAAGACAAGCAGAATAGACGCCAGCGTAACGGCAGCCAAGTGTCTTGGCAATCCAGGCAAGGGTAGGGATAGCTGCTATTTATTGGAAAGACAGTCTAACAACCTAGAACAAAACAGTTTAAAGTATCGGCGTTCGAACTTAGACAACAACCATGGCGGCGGAAAAAGGTTCAAATTTAGTTAGCATGTCTAACGGGTTAGAACCAAGGGATGAGAAGCTCCTCTTTTATACCCTGTTGAAAAACCCCGTAAGAAGGCAGATAATCACGCTTCTAAAAGAAAACGGTGCGATGGCAGCGACAGAGCTTAAAAGAGTCTTAGGAATAAGCGTCGGAACCCTATACTACCACCTTGAATTTATGCATCCGTATGTGGTTAAAACGTCGAAGAGAAAGTACGCGCTCAGCGATAGAGGCTTGAGGCTGGTAGAATCCATGAAAGTCTCCGATTTTCTGGCAGAGTCGAGCCTTGGAACGCTCCAGGGTCCGAGAAGGTTTCTGCTAGCTCTGTCACTCAACCCTCTGCTAGACAGAATACAGCTCTCCAACGCGACTTTGATACCTGTCTCAATCTTGTCGGCGATGCTTTACCTACTGCTTTCGTGGCGCGTCTCCAACAGCCAAGTTCTCCTTCACTTCGTCCAAATGCCGTCGCCCGAGCTGGCCTTATTGATGTCCGCCGGAAACATTCTTCTGCTGTTCGCTGTCCTAACCCTGGCCGGGCTTGCGGCAAGCATGAGGCTTGGGGGGGAGTCAATAATCCTCGGCACGCTGCCCATAGCGCTGACACCGTCAAACATAGTCTTGACATACTTTGCGGTGATGTCGGGTTTTGGACTGCTTTCAAAACCCGTAGTCGCGCCTTTCACCATGGGCCTGTATGTTTTCAACCATCTTTGGCAGATGACAGCGATATCAGCGGTCTTGGTGAGTGCGAAGGGTATCAGCTGGGAGAGGTCTGTAGCCGTCTCGGTGGCTCTGTCATACGTCAGCCTGTTTATTTCACAGAACTTTTAAATTAGAGGGTCACCCCGTCATCCGTCGAAAAACATGAAAGATTACATCAGAATGACGAAGCCGAAGATAGTCCTGCTCAACATCCTAACCGCCTCAACAGCCCACCTGATGGCTGGCTGGACCCCAGCTAGCCTTCTTCATCTGGCCGTCGCTGGCTACCTTTCGGTCGGCGGCGCAAGCGCCGTCAACCACTATGTCGACAGAGATGTTGACGCCAAAATGATGCGGACCGCCAAAAGGCCCATTCCGTCGGGTCGTGTCAAACCCATCCACGGTCTGGTGTTTGGATGTGCGTTGCTGTCGATGTCGGCTGTCTACTCAGCAGTCTTTCTAAACTATCCTACGACCACCTTCGTCTTGCTCGGAGCGTTCATCTACATCTTGGTTTACACGCTGTGGCTTAAACGCCGGTCCATTTGGAACATCGTCATAGGAGGGGCTGCGGGCAGCTGCTCGCCTCTAGCAGGCTGGGCTGCGTCGGGTGGGGAGATAACCATCGTACCGATGCTGCTCGCTCTCATTGTGTTTCTCTGGACACCGGGCCATTTCTGGGCTCTTGCGATCAGGGCCGCGAAAGATTATCAGGCGGCTGGCATCCCGATGCTGCCTGTGACGCATGGTTTGAAGTTTTCAGCCTCGGCTGTTCTCGTGTCCAACGTTGCCGCAGTGATATCCTCTATAGTCATCGCCGCATACGTTCCCGCGCCAGTGGTTTACCTCGCTGTAACACTGCCTGCGTCCGCATGGCTTCTATACGAAAGCATAAGAACCGTCCACCTTTCCTCGATCGCTCACGCATGGAGGGTCTTCAAGGCTTCAAGTCCTTGGCTCGCGATAGTGTTCGCCGCCTTAATCCTAGCTTCATGACAGGTTGACGGGAAGGTTTGACAAGCACCAGAAAACATTCCCGCTCATGTCCATGTATGTTTTGACGGCGTAGACCTTGACGCCTGCTGTAACAGCTTTTTGGAGAAGCTTTCGAATCTCAGGGTCGCCTTCATCGCACGGAGTGAAGGATTTGGCGCGAGGGTGGGCGGCTATGAAAACGATGATTGAAGGGCTTTGTCTCGACAGTAAGGTTAGCGTTTGTATGTGACGTCTCCCCCTAGTGGAAACCGTGTCCGGATACATGGCCGCACCGTCCTGCCTTAGATAAACAGCGGACTTGAGTTCGACAAAGATCCTCCTCCCTTTCTCATCAACGAAAACATAGTCTATACGGACATTTTTAACGACCACTTCTTTTCCTGCCATTCTGCAGCCTCTCAGCCACTCTATCAACCCGTTTTTGAATGCGGCTTCAAAGGCTTTGGACTGGAGCCTGGTGTCCACGACAGCAGCTTCACCGCCTACGACAACAGCCGTCAAGACTCCACTCGTTTTCGCAGACCTTCTCGGAACGTATAGGACCTCGGCCCCTTCTGTAAGCAAATCTACCAGACGACCGGTGTTCGTTATATGCAGGATGATTGTTTGGCCGTTTTGTTCAGCCTGTCCAGAAAACCTGTTAAGCCTTCTGACGAACCTTGCATGCTGAACGTCGAGCTTGAACAACAGGTTACAATCTCTCATTCAAAGACACATATCTCCTTGGAGCGGGGCCAACATAAACAGCCCTAGGCCTGATCAGGCGATTGTCCTCCCAGTATTCTAGCACGTGAGCTATCCACCCCACTGACCTTGCCGCCGCAAACATCGGCGTGAAAATTTCCTTCTCAAGCCCCAGCAGATGGAACACCGGTCCCGAGTAAAGGTCTATGTTTGGAAAAACCGATTTTGAACCCAGCGCCCTCACCACAGCCTCTTCAAGCTTGTTAGCCAAATGGAGAAAACGATAATCTTTTTTAGCATCCGACAGCAGTTCGAGATATCTTTTAAAGATGACAGCCCGTGGGTCGAACGTTTTGTAGACTCTGTGTCCAAAACCCATTATCTTTTTGCCAGCCGAAAGCTGCTGGTCGACGTAGTCTTCCGCTTTTTCAGGAGAACCTATCTCCAACAGCATCTCAAGGGCGCGTTCGTTTGCGCCTCCATGCAACGGGCCTTTTAAAGCGCTTACCCCAGCCGAGATGGCTGAGTAGAGGTCCGAAAGTGTTGAGGCAACAACCAGTGCTGCTGTGGAGGAGGCTGGAAGCTCATGTTCTGCATGTAGGATGAATCCAACATCCATAACCTTTGACTCGAGAGGGGTTGGCAGCCGCCCGGTGGACATGTAGAGAAAGTTTGCGGAGTGGCTCAGGCTTGGGTTCGGGTCAACCGGTTCTAGACCCTTCTTGAGCCTGTAAACCGCGGCGACCAAGGTCGCTATTTTCGAAATGATCCTGACGGCTACGTTCATCCATGCTTGAACATCGTTTCTCTCAGCATCGCCGTCGTATAACGAAAGAATATCTAAAGACGCTCTCAGCACGCTGACCATTGGTGCGTCGCGTGGCAGTTCTTTAATAATTTTCAAAACGTTTTCGGGAACGTTCCTTTCCTTACGCAGTTTTCTGGCAAAATCCTGAAGCTCGCTCTTTGTGGGCAGCCGTCTGTTCAACAACAGGAAGCAAACTTCCTCATAGGTCGAGTATTCCGCAAGCTCTTCAATCGGGTAACCTAGGTAGTAGAGCCTGCCCTTGTCACCTTCTATGTTTGACAGAGCCGTGTGCTTGATGAAGATGTTGTCAAGCCCTTTGTGGACAGCAACGTTGGTCATAAAGCCTTGAGACAACCTCATCCATAAATAGATGAAGACACTATGCTTGTGTTAGCTGTTGTTTCTCTAACACAATTTCCCTGACGCGTCTCCTCAACATCTTTCCCACGAGTGTTTTGGGCAGTTCGTCGACGAAGACGAACTCCGAGGGCCTCTTGTACTCGGCTAGCTTAGTGCTGCAGAGCTCCATCAGCTTATTCAGTTCCTCGGATTTTTTTCTATCGGGTTTCAGAACGACGGCGGCAATTATTTTCTCGCCTGCTACCGGGTCTGGAACTCCAACGACGCAGGCTTCCTTCACGGCCTCGCTTTCATACAGGACCTTCTCAATCTCCGCGGGGAAGACTGTGTAGCCCTTGTGCTTGATGACGTCTTTCGCCCTCTCCACAAAGTAGAAATAGCCTTCTTCATCGACGCGGCCAAGGTCTCCCGTCAGCAACCACCTTCGACCAGCCTCCATAATGCTGACGTTCTGTTCGGCCGCGCCTAGGTATCCCTGCATCACCTGAGGCCCCGAGACCGCTATCTCACCCACCTGTCCCGGCGGTAGAAACTCTTTCGTCTGTGGGTTTACTATGGCAGCGAGTGTTGACGGAATCGGTATTCCGAAAGAACCTTTCTTCGTCCTGTCGGGCGGGTTCACGTGAGTAACAGGCGAGGCCTCTGTCAAACCATATCCCTCTACTATCTTTTTGCCAAACTTCTTCTCAAACTCTTCGGCAACCTCTGTCGGAAGCATGTCGGCGCCAGAAATGACGAGCTTCATGTTTGGATACTTGACTTCGTCAGCCAGCCTATGCTTCGACATCAGGTTAAAAAGCGTTGGGACGCCTGGGAAAATTGAGACCTGGTACCTGCTAAGGTCTTTTATGAATTTTTCAAGCTCAAGCTTCGGAAATATTATGAGCTTGTTACCTTTCGTCAGCCCTGTTCCTATGAGGACGGTCTGGCCGTAGATGTGGTAGAAGGGCAGGATGGCGGCGAAGGTTTCCCCACCCTCTACGACGAAGGGCTTAATCATCTCATATACCTGGAATATGTTGGAGACAATGTTTGAATGCGTCAGCATAACCCCTTTCGGAAATCCCGTCGTCCCGCCGGTGAACTGCAGAGAAGCCAGATCTTTTTCAGGACTGATTTCAACCTTCAGCTCTTCCTCGGATGTCTCCAGCATCTTCGTGTAAAGGCGTATAGATGGATGTGGCGGAAGCTTTTTCGAAGGTATTTTCTTCAAAAGCCTGCCCAAAGCTTTTTTGAAGCCGGGGAGATGGTCTGCTATGTTGGTGACGATTACGTGTTTGAGGCTGGTTTTCTCCAATGCTTCCATGACGTTGTCTATAAACAGGTCTAAGCAAACTATCGCTGAGGCCGAGGAAAGACTGCAAATCTGCGCTATCTCATCCGATGTGCTTAGGGGGTTTATCGGAACGACCGTAGCACCCGTCTTTAGAACACCGTAGTACGAGACTATGAACTGGACGCTGTTGGGAAGCAGAATAGCCACCTTACCGCCCTTGCCGATTTCAATCTTAGACAGTGCGGTGGCAAACCTTGCGACATATTGTCTCAAGGCCGAGAATGTGAAGGATGTGTCAAGGAAAACGCAGGCGACCTTGTCGCTGTGCTGCACGCATGCTTGTTCAAACAATTCCGCCAGTGAGATGTTGGGAGCAGTTATGTTAGGGTTGACGGACTTGTCGTAAAACCTAGTCCAAGGCCTGCTCAGCACAAACTCTAAACCATTCACGAGATTATTGTTTGAATAAACACTTAAAAGGATTTTCTTCCAGTTATTATGCGTGGTCGAGATAATCTATAACCCCATAAAATCGATAGTGATTCTGGAGTACATCAAGTATTCAACGGCTGAGGAGCTTGTCAAAAACCTTCTGCATCCTCCGGGCCAGCCAGCCGTGCTTTACTGGGCTGAAGGTGTCGTTTTCTTCCCCATCCCTCTGGCGGCTAACAACACGAAGGTTGTCGAAGAGCTTATGAGCGGTAAGATTTACTGGATGAGCGTCTCTTTCGCGCCTATGGCCGTCTACTCACCTATGCTCAGCGCGGAAAAGGGGCCCGAAGCCATGGTCATCAACGTATCCCGCAGTCAAACGCTATCGCAGGTGGCGAGATGGCTGAAAGAACGTTTAGAGACAGGCTCTTAGGTCGAGGACCCAGTGCCACAGCTTTGGCGAGTATGTTTTAACAGCCCTTACGTTCTGCAGCTCCAGATAGAAGCCATGGGAGGCGGCCGTTTCTTTGCAACTTTCAAACAGTTTCTTCCATCCGTCAGTAGGCTGAGCCAGCTCGTGAAAATGTATGTAACATCCGTCGGGCTTGGCGAGCTTTAAAGCCGTCGGAAGATATTCTAAAGTGCCTGGGAAGTATCCCATTATCACCCTGTCCGCTGACGCCCCAAGCCCATGGACCGGAGCGTTCTTACAGTCGTCGAGAAACGTCACTACTTTATGGTCCACTTTGTTAAGCCTGATGTTTTCCACAAGATACCTGTATGCCTCCGGGTTTATCTCGAACGCGTAAACCTTTTCCGCTTGCGACTTCGCCGCCGGTATCGTGAACTGGCCTACGCCCGCAAACATGTCGACAACAACCTCGCCTGGCCGCGGGAGGTTTCGCATCCTTCTCCTCTCCAAACTGTTTCCAAGAGAAAACATCAGTTTCTTGACGTCGACCCTGTAGACAAGCCCGTTTTCACGATGCAGCGTCTCGGTCACCGGCATGCCTGCCACAACTTTCGTCTTCGGAACTCTGTAAACTCCCTCAACACCTTCTATCAAAACAACCGTCTTTACATTTTTGTGACTACTGAGAATTCTCTCGGCCTCCTCCTCCACATTTCCCTCAAATCGCAGAGGTATGCGCATCAGAGCCACGTGTCCGATGTACTTCACGCTCGGCCTCCGCTGCAAGCGTCCCAAAAAAGTCTGGATATAGTTGGGTTTAAGCCTTAATAGATAAAAACGAGTCAAAAACCCTGTGAGCGAGGAGAAGAAAAAGAGGCCCGAAAAGAAAAAGGCTCCTGAAAAGGAGGAGGCCGTGCAAAAAGGCGTATTAGGTGTTGCCACACCGTCCATGGACGAGGTGTCTGACTTCCTCAGAGGGGTTAGGGTTGTCACGCCCTCCATGTTTGCGGAGAGATTTAGGACAAGGGTGTCGGTGGCAAAATCATTCCTACGGGAGCTTGTGGGAAAAGGGATTTTACGCGAGGTCGTCGGAGTCAACAGGATACGCGTGTATGAGCCTCTGTTGAAGGCTCAAGCGCCGGCCGCGTCGGCAAAAACAGCTGAGCCAGAGGCAAAGCCCAAGAAGGCTAAGAAGACTTCAAAACGAACCTCATCCGAGACCCAGTCCTAGCCTTCTCCAGCACATTGTATCCCCCGTACACCGAACCTATCTTCAAGGTCTGCGCGCGTGGAACGTGTTCCTTCAAAGCTACCCCTATGACTCTTTCCGGAGGCCAGTAGAATATGTCTCCGGCTGAAAGTTTTGGTGTTGATTTTTCTACGCCCCGCTGTATCTCCGTCACCATGTAGATTGCGTTGTCCCACCGTGCAACAAACCCCTCCAACGGCATTCGCTTAACTATTTCCGCTACTGTTAACGGAGCTGCAAACCTGTATAGTTCTCCTTCAACGGGTGTAAGCCCTTCTACCTGCACGATTATCGGAATCCGCGGCGTGGTCATTCTCCGAACATCTCTAAAACCCCTAGATAGTTGGCTATGATCGGCATGAGGTCGACGCCACTTATTCTTCCAAGACCCCCCTGACAGCATGATATTTCATCAAACATGTTGACCGTGTCTCCCCTCACGTCAGGCCCCCAGATTAAGAGTGGAACAGGGTCTCCACGATGGTCGCCTATCTCCGAAGGCGTGCTATGGTCTCCTGTAACGCTAAGGTAGGTGTTTGACGGAATGCGGTCCACCAACCTCTCCAGCGCGACGGCGATCTTCTGTATCATCCTAACTTTCTCCAACGGGTTGCGGTCGTGGCTCACCGTGTCCGTTGCCTTGATGTGGAGTAGGACGAGGTTGTGGGTTTTGAGGGTGTTCAACGCGGCCTCAACCTTCCCCGCGAGGTTTGTGTTGACCGTTCCCGTAGCTCCCTCAACCTCCACTATGTCAAAGCCAGCTGCTCTACACACACCCTTGTAAAGAGCTCCCCCAGCAACAATCGCAGCCCTCAGCCCAAACTTTTCCTCAAAGCGTGGAATACTCGGCAAGACGCCCGCTCCGCGGGTAAGCAGAAAATTGGCCGGCTGCAACCCCCTCTTCTGCCTCTCCACGTTGACCGGATGCGTTGAAAGCACGCTTTTCGCTTTAGCAAGAAACTTTGCCAAAACCTCTGCGGTCAATTGTGCTTCCCTGGTTCCGTCCAACGGCCTCGGCGTCTCCACCTGCACACCGTTTCGATGCGGGTCAACGTTCGAAACTCTGTGTGAAAGATTTTCACCCCTAAGAACAAGCACGCCCCTGTGCTCAACTGTGTGCTTGAAGAAGACCTCCACGCCGTCTATCGTGGCCTTGTCAATCTCTTGAGCGAGCTGACGTCCCTCCTCCGTCGATATCCTGCCAGCACGCCGGTCTACCACCACGTTGTTCTCGTTTACGGTTCCGAAGTTGCATCGGAAGGCCACGTCACCTTCCTTGAGGTCAAAACCTGCTCCCAAAGCCTCGAAAGGGCCTCTGCCAGTATAATATCGGTATGGATCGTATCCCAAAAGCGCTAGATGCCCCGTGTCGCTCCCGTTAGGAATGCCGGGCGACACCACGTCAACCAGACCTGTCTCCCCCTCCGCCGCAAGCCTGTCTAACAGGTTGGCCCGCGCCGCTTGAAGCGGTGTTAAACCGTTCAACGCCCTGCAACGCCTATCGCCCAACCCATCCAAAATGATGAGAACCGCCCTCATCACAGCATGCCGCACACAGGCCGCTATTAGTTTTTATAAGCCGAAGTAAACATCTGTTGTAAGGGTTTAAGCAGTGACCGTCAAAGAAACTCGTTACACAGAGCTCGAAGAGCTCCCGGGCGTGACGAAGGCTTTGGCAGACAAGCTAAGGGAGATGGGATACACCACGGTGGAATCCGTCGCAACGGCCACGGTGGCTGAGCTGATGGCCGTCGGGCTTGACGAGAAGCATGCATCGGAGGTCATCGCTGCCGCAAGAGAGGGAATTGAAGTCTCATGGGTTACGGCGAAGGAGCTTGCCGAACTCAAAACATCTATCGGACGGCTTACAACTGGCAGCAGCAGGCTTGACGTGCTGCTCGGCGGAGGGGTGGAGACACAGGCCATAACCGAGTTTTTCGGCGAGTTCGGTACGGGCAAGTCTCAGATATGCCATCAGCTAGCCGTTAACGTTCAGCTGCCTATCCGAAGAGGAGGGTTGGATGGAGCCGCGCTGTACATAGACACCGAGAACACTTTCAGGCCCGAGAGAATTGTGGCGATGGCGAGACACGTGGGGCTGGAGCCTGACGAGGCTATGGAGCGGATAATCTATTCGGAGGCATACACAAGCGACCATCAAATGCTGCTCCTCGACAAGGCTGATAAAGTCATAAAGGAGAAGAACATCAGGCTCATAATCGTTGATTCTCTCACAGCGCATTTCAGGAGCGAGTATCTTGGAAGACAGCTGCTTGCAGAGAGGCAGCAGAAGCTCAACAAACACATGCATAAGCTTGTCAGGCTTGCGAGAGCCTTTAACGCAGCCGCCGTCGTAACAAACCAAGTAATGGCCAAGCCTGACGACATCTTCAGCACTTCCGCCGTCTTCCCCGTAGGAGGACACATAGTAGGTCACACAAGCCACAACAGGGTTTTGGTGAGAAAGGTTTCAGGCAGAGCCATTAGGATAGCGAGGCTTGTGTCCAGTCCATACCTGCCCGAGGGCGAAGCAGTTTTTAAGATAACAGAAAATGGAGTGGAGGACGTTGAGGAGAGTTAGAGGTGGCTGAGGTGTCGCAGAAGGAGGTTGCGATGTTTCTCGAACAGCTTTTCAGAAACAGGTTCGCCGAGGCAGAGAGGATTCTTCAACAGTTCGAAGAAAAAACCCCCAGAGACAAAAGATACATTCACGCCCTGAAGGGGATATACCTTTCCTACATGGGAGAAGACAGCGACTCGCTTCTCTACATGATATACACAAACGAAGAAGTGAGGAAGCGGAGGAAAGAAATCATCCGTCATATCGAGAAGCTTTCCAAGCTGTTGGGAGGGGAAGACCCGTACTTCGTTGCGTGGAGGGATGTGTTACAGCTTTTAGACAAGCTTCCGAAGCCTGCCAAAACGACGGCTACAGGAGAAGGTTGAAGAAAACCAACCAGCTTAGAAGATAGACTCCAGCGTATCCCCCAGCCCCGTTCAAGTAGGATTGACGTCTTCGGACACGCCTGCCCCCGGCTCTCCACAAAGCTTCAGCCAAAGGAATGTATATAAAACATGCCAGCGTCAGTAACAGGTATGTGTGAAGCGGTGTGTTGAACAGCGCGACGGCGTAGGCTGAGACAAAGCCATATAACGCCGCCGTCAAAACCTTTATCCAGTAAACATAGTCGAAACCCAAAACACACCCTTTTTGAACCGTTGAAACCATGAATTAAATCTTGGCTAAGCCGAGGTTTTAATCCAGCCCCGACCTACGGTATCTGGATGGTCAAACTGAGCTCGGCTGAGATAGCGGTGCTGGTCAACGAGGTAAGGCCGATGGTGAACGAGGCCTTTGTCAAAAACGTTTACATCGTGGGCCATAAATCTGTTGTCCTTAAGCTTTTCAAGCCCGGGGTCGGTACGTTCGAGCTATTGCTCGCCGCCGGCTCAGCCTTCTTCTGCACCGACAAAAATCTGCCCAAGCCCGAGAAGCCATCCGACCAAACAGCCAGGCTACGGAAGCTCATCACAGGCCTCAAGATAGCTGAGATGATGCAGAAAGGCTTTGAAAGGATAATTGAGATAAAGTTTCATAAAGACAACCTGTCTCTCTTAACTGAGCTGATGCCGCCGGGTAACCTCGTTTTGCTAAAGGATGAGGTCGTCATCTGGGCTTTGGAATCTTTTGAAAAAGGTTCGAGACCAGTAAGGAAAGGGTTTGAATACAAGCTGCCCGCTCAAAGGTTTTCCGTAAAGCCAGGAGCTCTTCCCGAGGATTTTTTCAAACTTCTTAACCCTAGTTCCCCGATCATCGCATCGCTATCAAGAGACCTTGGGCTTGGGGGCAAGTATGCCGAGGAAGTTCTTCTCAGAGCTGGTGTCGACAAACAAGCTAACACCAGCTCACTAGCCGACGAGCAAAAGCGAAAAATCGCGGATGCGTTGTCTGATGTTTTAAAGGAGCTTGAATTGCCGAGGCCTGTCGTCTACTTCAGAGACGACGAAGCGGTTCCATCGGCCGTAATGCTCAAGTCGCTGGCAAACTTCAGACACATGACCACGAACACGTTCAGCGAAGCCGTGATGACGGCATACCTCCATGAAATGGCGTGTGAACAAAAAGCGGAAGCATACAAGCAGTTAAACGAGAAAATACGTGCACTCGAGAAAATGAGAGGCGATAGGCTATACGTCGTGCAGGCCTTGGAGGCGAAGAAGAAAGATTTGGAAACGTTGATAGACAAGGTGTTGTCAGTAAGCCGGTTGTTTGAAGATTTTTGGACAGAACCTGAGCAGAAATCAACCCTTTTACAGAAGCATGTTGGATGTAAAACAATTCTAAACCAAGACCTTCTGCATCTGGAGATGGGTGAGGCGAAATTCACATTTAGAAAAGGCGAGTCGGTCCACAGGGCGCTGGGAAGGCTGTACAACGAGGTCAAAACCCTCAGAAACACGATAGCCAAGCTTCAGCAGGAGATTATACAGATTGAGGAAGAGATAAGAAAAACCGCGTTCGAGAAAGAGGCAATATCTGTGACGGTTAATGTCCGCAAGCCGGAGGCGAGGAAGCCGAAGAAGCCTTTCAGAGAATTTAGAACGTCTGGAGGATTTGCAGTGATGATTGGCCGGGACGCCAACTCGAACATCCAGCTTCTCAAAAAACATCTGTCTAAAGACGACCTCGTCCTTCACGCCGACATCCCAGGCTCTCCTGCAACTGTCCTGAAAAACGGGGCGCGGGCAAGCGCTGAAGACATCCAGGAAGCAGCCCAGATTACTGCTTGCTACAGCAGAGCATGGCGTGAAAAGTTCAGTAACGCCTCGGTCTACTGCGTTCAGCCAAGCCAAGTCTCGTTCACACCACCTTCGGGGCAATTTCTGCCGAAGGGCTCCTTCATGGTGTACGGCAGAAAAACCTACGTGACGGCTGAGCTCCGTCTGGCTGCCGTTTCTCTCGAGAAGGAAGGGGCTTCGATAGTTCCGTTACTGACAGCTCGTCGGCTAAACCTCGCATACGTGGAGTTGAGACCTGGGAAAACTGGCGCCGGCGAGGCGGCGAAAACCATTCTCGACCTGTTAAAAATCCCTGTTTCGCAGGAGGATTTGAAATCCCTTGAAGCTCAAATCCCCTACGGGGTCTGCTCGGTTTTTTACCAAGACAAGCTTATTAAGAGTTGAGTAGAGGGTTTTGCGGAGAGGAGATGGTTAAGCCGACGGCGTTGGTTGACGAGGTCAGGGTCAGGGATGTCATGTCAAGCCCTGTTATAGAGGCCGGCGAGAACACCACCGTGGTAGAAGTCGCGGAGCTGATGAGAAAATACGGCATAGGGAGCGTTGTGATAAGCTCTAACGGCAAGCCGGTTGGAATAATCACGAAAACCGATATAATATGTCAGGTAGTTGCGAACGGAAGCGACCCGAACACACTCAAAGCCCGTGACATCATGACAACGCCTCTGCAGACCATAGAACCAGATGTCCTGATAGAGGAAGCCTTAAACAAAATGAACAGGCTCAAGATAAGCCGGCTTGCGGTGGTTTACAAGGACAAGCTGGTCGGCGTTGTATCAATTAAAGACATACTGCAAGTCACGCCGGAGATACTCGAGATAGTGAGGGAGAAGATTAGAATAGGTTCGGTTGCAGCCGCTCCGTCAAACAACCCCGTGGAGGGTTATTGTGAGTCATGTGGCGAATGGTCAGACCTGCTTGTGAGAGTTGAGGACCAGCTTTTATGCGAAGAATGCAGGCTTGAGCTTGAAAGCAAGAGCTTCAAACCCCGGGAATGAGGTTTTTCCTCGACACGATGCTCGGCCATCTGGTTACATGGCTCAGGCTTTTGGGATACGATACAGTGTATAACAGAAGCCTTCGCGATGAAGAGGCTATAGCAGCTGCGAAAGCCGAGGGCAGGGTTTTCGTAACCCGTGATAGAAATCTGGCTCAGAAATCCCGGAAAATCGGCGTACAGACCGTGTTGCTCGAGACTACTGACACCGTGGAATCACTGAGGATAATCAGCAAGACCGTTGGCATATCGCTTGCCTTTGAGGAGGAAAGAAGCAGATGTCCTGAATGCAACTCAGTACTGGCCAAGGTTTCGGTAAATCCTGTCAAATGGTCCTGCCCCTATTGCGGAAAGTCATACTGGATTGGCAGGCATTGGAGAAACATTAGTAAAACGCTTAAGCTACTTCAAGGCTAGAGCTATGGACGAGAGACAAGGAGCTATACTGGTGTCGTTGGCTAGAGCAGCCGTCGAGCTTTTCTTACGGGAGGGAAATCTTCTAAAGCCTGGGGACGAGCCCGTACTGCAGCAGAAGAGAGGAGTTTTCGTCTCAATTTATGAGTACCCTGTAAGGGAGCTGCGTGGATGCATCGGATTCCCCTATCCTCAAATGCCCTTGGGTGAGGCGACTGTCAAGGCTGCCGTGGCTGCAGCCGTTGAAGACCCAAGATTTCCCCCGCTCAATTACACGGAGCTTGCCAAAGTCGTGTTCGAGGTTAGCGTGCTGACACAGCCCGAGGAAATAGACGCAGCCTCGCGAAAGGATTTGCCACGTAAGATTAGAGTCGGCGTTGACGGACTCATCATAGAAACACCGCACGGCTCCGGTCTTCTCCTCCCTCAAGTTCCAGTCGAATACGGATGGGATGCTGAAGAGTACCTTTGCCATTTGTGCGTGAAAGCTGGTTTAAACCCAACATATTGGCTGCATGGGAGAATGCGTCTGCTCCGCTATTCCGCTGAAGTTTTCGCCGAGCAAACCCCCGGCGGCAAAGTATCACGAACAGATCTCGTGTAGAAAAATGAGAGTGCACATAGGGGTCTGCGGCATAGGGCTTGGACACGTTTCGAGAACCGTTCTAGTGGCGAGAGAGCTTCTCGCCAGAGGTCATAAGCTGTCCTTCTCAGCCTACGGGCAGGCAGTTGAATACCTTATCAAACATGGGTTTAACCCAGTCGTGGTAGCCAGCGTGGGTTATGGCGTCGGATGGGACGGAGGGATTTCGGTCAAGCAAACCATCAAAGAGAACCTGCTTTTGCCCGTCAAGCTCGCTTTGCAGACCGCCGCCGAGACGGCGTGCATAAACGACAGGGATGCAGACTTTGTCCTATCAGACACCAGAGCATCGACTGTTTTGGCTGCCAAAGCCCTGGGAAGACCTGTCGCAACAATCCTTAACCAATACAACCTCCTGCTCAAAACTAATAGATACAGATGGCTGGCTGAGATGACCCAGCACGCGATACAGGCTCCCACCCTAGTCTGGGATATGTCGGACTTGATTGTTGTACCCGACCTGCCTCCGCCTCTCACAATCTCTGAAGCGACGTTAAACATTCCTGAAGAGCAAAAAAGTAAAACCGTTTTCGTGGGACCTCTGGTTGAAAGGCTTTCCTTCTCTAAAGGTGAGGTAGATAAGATTAGAGGTGAATACGATGCGGAGGACAGGCCGCTAGTCCTGATAGTTGTCAGCGGAGGGCCTTTTGAGAAGAAAGTGTTGGTTGAAAGGTTTCTCTCCATGGCTGACATCCTCAGCGACGGTTACTCATACGTTCTCACCTCAGCGAACCCGTCATCGTCTGAGATGAGAAAGATTGGCAGCCTACGTGTGTATGACTGGATTGAAGATTTGAACAAGCTAATTATGGCCGCCGACTTGGTCGTGGGGAGGGGCGGTTTAACGCTTATCTCGAAATGCATAGCCTACGGCAAGAAGATGCTTTTGATCCCGACGCCGCAGCACGGAGAACAGCTGTCAAACTCGCGGAAGGCGGCGAAAATAGGCGTTGCCAGAGTCGTCGAGCAGAACAGCTTGGACCCAGCCATGTTTGAACGAGCTGTTAAGCTTGCTCTGAACGATGAGGATATGGATGAATGTGTGAGGGTGTTGAAGAATGTTGCTGAAAAATGCGGGGGTGCTTCGACGGTTGCCGAGCTGGTGGAAAAGCAGGCTAAAAACGTTTCGCAGAAGAATTAATTTAGAACCAGCGGCTGTTTAGACACGTATGGGGCAACGGTCTAAAAACTTCCCTGTAGACGCCCGTCTAGGCACTGTTTTAGGTCTTCTGGAGGTCGTGGTGGCCTACGGGGGGAGGGCTGACCTCGCATTCATAGCACGGGAGCTGCAGATGGAGGTTGACCAAATACTTCCCGCCTCTACTGCTGCCGAGATGCTGGGCGTGTTGGAGATACACGACGGCGAGGGGGTTGCGACACAGCTCGGAATAAAGGTCAGCAAAAGCCTGGCTAAAGGCAAGAAGAGGATATTAAGAGAACAGGTGCCTTCCCTCGAGCCATTCTCCACAGCTCTGGCGCTGGCAAAAGAGAACCCGAAAGGATTCAGCATAGATGATTTGGTAAACAGGCTTTCAAGCAACCCAGACCTTGTCGAATACGCTGAAAACGCTGAAAAGCTCAGAGAGCTTTTGATGGACTGGATGATATACACCGAACTGCTTAGCTACGATGGCAACTCAGGACTTTTCAAGCTAAAGGCTCGCAAGACACAGTTTAACTCATCAACGTGAAGATTTGGTCGACATACTCGTAGAAGGCTGGGCTTCTCCTGTCCCTCGGCTTCTCCATAGATATCAATACCTCACCCTTAACCTGTGCAGGCCTTCCGCTCAAAACCAAAACCCTGTCACTGAGCTCAACAATTTCTTCGACGTTGTGGGATACAAGTAGAACCGATGATGGTGGAAGAGTTTCATGAGCTCTCAGCATGTCTATTTCACGACGCAGAGCAACGGCTGTCAGCGGGTCAACGTTGCTGAAAGGCTCATCCATAAGAAGAACGTCAGGGTTTGTGACCAAAGCTCTAGCCAGAACAACTCTCTGCTTCATGCCGCCGCTCAGCTCGCCCGGGTAAGCGTACTCAAAGCCCGACAGCCCCACCATGTCAAGATAGGCTTTAGCCCTTTCAACCATCTCGTCTTTTGAAAGATTTTCAAACCTCTTCAGAGCGAGGACAACGTTTTCGAGAACTGTGAGCCATGGGAAAAGGGCAGGCTCTTGGAAGACAAGCGAAATTGCGGGGGTGGGTCCGTTTACAGGCTTTCCTTTATACAACACGATGCCGCTCGTGGGCTTGAGAAGCCCCGCCATAATCTTCAGAAGCGTCGTTTTACCCGAGCCGCTCTGTCCAACAACTCCTAGAAACTCCCCGAACTTCAATTCGATGTTCATGTCTTTCAGAACCTCTATCACCATCCCTTTTTTCGTGTAAAAACTGTGGGAAACGTTGACCACGCTGAGTAAAGCCTCCAAGCAAGTCACCGACCCCAGCCGGCTATCTTCCAACTTGTTCTTGAATTTTAAGCTTCGAGATCACCGAGTCGTACATTCTTTTCCAGAACAGCCTGTTCATCAACACAATTAAAGTCGACATTATAGTTATAACCGCTATGCTTCCCACAAGGTTTCCTCCGTAGGTCATGATGGAGAGAAGCTTTCCAAGCCCTGGGAGACGTGTTTCAGCCACGAAATCGCCCAGCACAAACCTCTCAGCCACAACTAAACCATTCCAAGCACCTCCAGCCGCGGTTATGCAGCCCGTTACCAATGCTGGCATAGCCCTGGGTAAGTAAACGGTCTTGATTTTGTCCATGGTGTTGAGCGCGAGTAGGTCCGCCACCTCAAGCTCAACCGCTGGAATGTTTCTAAGCCCAGAAAGGACTTGGAAAAAGACATACCACTGTGTTGCGGATATTATCATGATGAACGCTCTAAGCTCATCCTGTTCTGCGAGAAGGCTTGCGAATAGCGGATATAAAATGGTGACTGGAATGGATGCGACGACCTGGAGAACCGTTGTGACCGCTGCGGTCGCTTTCGGCCTTCTAGCAACAGCGATGGCCGCTGGCAAACTCCAAGCCACTGAGAATACAACAGCAGCCCCAACCCTAGCTAACGAGTAGAGGGATGATTGAGCCAGAGTGTTTAAGCCAATGGCGTTGATGGTTTCCGCGATTGCGGCAACACGTGCGAGGAGCTCCTCACCCCTGGCTATAAACAGGGTTATCAAAAAACCTCCCAAGACGAAGAACAAAACACCTCTCAATATTGAGGAGATGAAAGCGACATGTCTAACAAGCCCTGCGACCGCTTTGTTGTACTCGGAGAAAGCATGGCCGGGATGGACTGGGATTGTCCGTGCAACACCCATCAACCTTCTGAAAGCAAGCCTCAAGCCTGAAACCTCTCCCCCGTGTCTTCTCCTAGGCTCCGTCAAATGTGTGAGAGGAATGAAAACGAAAAACGTTGTCAGAACTGTCGCTAAGACAAGCATGGCCAGCGTCACGATAACACCCACAGTGTCGCCGGCAGCAGTGAACCTTGAGATTAAAGTCCCCAGCCCGAAAAGCTCGATTTCTGTCTCTCCGAAAGAAAGTATTTCGCTACCAACCAGGAAGAAGATGCCGTTAGCCCAGGACGGCTGGATGGTGTGCAGAACCCTTGGAAGGCTTGCGGGAATGTAAAGATACCTAAACCTGTCCAACGTGCTCATCCCAAGAAACCTGGCTGTGTCAAGCAGCTCCGTCTTGATAGTGCGCGTAGACTCGTAAACAACGAACGTTATGTTCCAGACTTGGCTTGTGAAGATGAGGAAGATGGCCGCTACTTCAGAGCCTACGGCCGGCGAAAGAAAGTAGAAAAACTGCAGAGCTAGAGGGAAGAAACCGAGTATGGGTATGGACTGGAGAATATCCAGAACCGGTATGGCCAACCTCTCGAAGAATCTATTGGTTCCGGCTGCTGTTCCGACTATCAAGGAGAAGATTATGGAGAAAAGAAGCGCTATGCCCATTCTAGTCCATGATGCCGCGACAGCCGCTGCCGCTACAATCAAGTAGTCTACCGCCGTCAACCGCGCGTGGATCGATGTAAACTATGGTTTAAACTTGGCGACCCGCTTCGCTAATCATCTGTTTAACAAAATACATGGGGAGGTGTTGCAGCAATTCCTTGTACGGTGTTTGGGCTGCTTTCAGCTCGCGGGCTATCCTGACAGCTGACCTGAGTCTTTCAACCATCTGTCTTTTGAGAAAATCTTCGTCAGGTGTGACGGGTGCGACGGCTCTGAAAACGTTCCTCAAACTGCCCGTCTTGGAGGCTATTAAAATGTGCAGAAACCTGTCTCTCACCTCTTGTGAAACATACATCAGCCCACCTCTCTTCTTCTTAACATAGATTTCCACAAGGTCGTCTGCGAGCTGGTAAGCCGTTCCCACCTCGAGCCCGTATCTTCTCATCAAAGCCACGGTTCCTTCGTCGGCGCCTGCGAGAACCGCTCCAGCGTGAGCTGCTGCCTCGAACAACGAAGCTGTCTTCTCTCTAATCATCATCATGTAAATCCTGTCGGTCAGAGCAGCCTTATTCAAAACCTCGTCGAGAATTCCTTTCGACGCTCTATCCCATGCGTCAATGAATATCCTTGCTATCTCAACTCCGATGTTTAACGCTATGTCGAACGCCATGTTGATTATCCTATGGCCCTGCAGAACCGCTTTTCCCATGCCTATCTGATACCAAAGGCTTTGGACACCACGCCTGGTTTTGTCCAAGTCTATGATGTCGTCGTGTACTAGGCTTGCGCTGTGAGCCAGCTCCAACGCGACTGCGACGTCAAGCGCTTTTTGATACTCTACTCCGTTCAGAGCTTTGAAAACAGTTAGGAGAAGAAGTGGCCTCAGACGTTTCCCGCCAGCAACCGCCCTCTCAATTAGAAACCTGTCCGGCCGGTCGGCTAGCTTGACGCGCAGATTTTTCTCCAAGTCTTCCCTAAGCCCTGACAGCAAGAGGTCTGGGGAAAGCTTTTCGAGGGCGGTGTCCATTCAATATTTTTCTTGTACAGCTCCGCTTTATGTTTTATAAGTGCTGCTGAATGCGGGATTCCAAGTATCTCTTGGGAACCGCTCCGACAACCATGTCGACAGGCCTTCCTTTTCTGAAGAACAGCAGCGTTGGTATGCTCATTATGCCGTATTCGGACGCTGTACGCGGGTTTTCGTCGACGTTGAGCTTGCCGAAGACAACTTTGCCTGCGTACTGTTTGGCGAGCTCCTTGACCACAGGTGCGATGGCTCTGCAGGGTGCGCACCACTCCGCCCAAAAGTCTACCACCACGAAATCATGGTATGATATGAACTGCTTGAAGTTTAGGTCGGTTAGCTCCACGGGCGCCGAAAGAGTTGGCGATCCTTCCTCAGTTTTCTTGTTTGAAAGAATTTCCGCTAGCTTACGCATTTTTATTCTTTCCAGCTCCTCGTCTGACGACATGCGGGCCATCGCTCCGCAAGTTGACTAATAAGTTTTAGCTGGAAACAATTTTTTAATCAGAGTAGAAAAAGGCAGAGCTGTTGAGCGAGGAGGAAACCCTCACCGCCATAGTCGTCGCCTTCGACGGAGACGATTGCATAGTCTCAACCACAACCCCTCTGGACCCAGCTGTGCTGGAGAAGCTTGTAGGATGCGAGGTGCTGTACGAAGACTTCAAAGGAGACCTCTGGCATGGCGTTGTAGTGGGAATTTACGAAGGCGACACGTTGAGGGTTAGGTTTTCCGAAGACGCTATTTCTCAGGGAGGTCCGTCGGGGCTTGGTCAGGGGAGCATGGTCACGATAATGCCGAGAAAAGGTTAAAACTCGTCTCTCACCAGCTGACGCATGGACGAGTTTACCCAATCTTTGGTGAGAGACCATGAAACCATCCTTAAGGCCGTCAACAGACTGGAAGAGAGGGTTGAGGAATGGCGGCGGCTCAACACAGTGGACGTCGACAGCGTGAAAAGGTTCATCGAGTTTGCGAGATTTTTTACCGACAGATGCCATCACGGCAAGGAGGAGAGATGTCTATTCCCATGCATGGAGAGACGTGGAATACCGCGTGAGGGCGGGCCTATAGGCGTGATGCTTTACGAGCATGAGCTTGGCCGTCAGCTGATAAAGAGTTTAGAACAATCCGCTGAATCATATTCTAAAACTGGGAAGGGGCTTGAAAATCTTTTGAGCATCTGCGAAGACTACGTCAGCCTGATTAGACAGCATATCGAGAAGGAAAACAACATTCTCTTCCCCATGGCGGAGAGCGTGGCGTCAGACGAGGACAGAAACAGCACAACCAACTGCTACGAAAAAGTCGAGAGCGTGGAAGTCGGTGAGGAGACGCATCGCAGACTCGAGAAGCTGGCGGAAGAAATTTAACATGATGCTCCGGCCGGGATTTGAACCCGGGTCTCCGGCTCGAAAGGCCGGCATACTTGACCGGGCTATACTACCGGAGCTGTGGGGCGTGGTCGGTTTGGTGTTGGACTGCCATTAGTTTAACCTTTGTTCGCCCTTCGTGTATGGGAGAGCAAAACTAATATTATCAGGCGGAGCCGTGACCGCTTTCCGGTTTTGCGGCCAGAAAGTTGACGATGCCTCGGCTGCAGCAGTGTTTTTTAGACAGCGGGCAGTCTGTAATAACGTGCCGGTGTTCAAGAGATACGCGAGATACTCTCCTGTCAGGGCTTCCGACCTGATGTCAGCCCCTCCCATCACTCTGTTAGAGGACGCCACGGTCGACGAGGCTGCCAGGGTTATGTGGGACAAAGGTGTTGGAAGCGTTCTGATAGTGGACCGTGAAAACCGTCTTGTCGGCATATTGACGGAGAGAGACATTCTTTACGCCTCGGCGCATCTGATGTTCGGCAAGGATGTCAAAGCAAAGTCGATAATGTCCAAAAACGTTGTTACCGCCTCGCCAGACGAAGAGGTTGTCTCCATCGTTGAGAAGATGAAGGACTTTAACATCAGGCATATTCCCGTGGTCGACGTTGATGGAAAGCCTGTAGGCGTCGTTTCGTCCCGTGATGTGCTCGACTTCGGAGTGAGGTTTCTAAGCCTTTTCATGAGGTCAGGATAAGAAGGAAAGACACGAAAGCATGTCTGAAAAACCGATGTCTCTCCGTATTTTTACATAAGGTCTCATCAAATCATTCAAAGGACAGACCTCTCCAGCATGTTTGCCGTCAGGTATCGGTTCTTCGACAAACCTTTTGGGCAGCTTGTCGCTGTCTTCGCTAAATCCGTACAGCGTGTTCAGCATCCGTTCCATCGTGAGGATTTTCTCTCCAAGAGTCGTGAAATCATCCTCAAGCACGGTTCCGTAAAAGGATGTGAACCCCTCCGCGTAGTCTTGCCATGTGAATGCGAGGGCTGAAAAGGCGCATACGCCTAGCGAATCTAGCACAGCCACTTGGGTCTGCTTTACATAAACGCGTTCGGCTAACTTTTCGGCGTCGGGGTTGTCGTCGTGGATTGTTTCAACGCCGAGGCTTTGGAAGCTTTTGACGAGCTGAGGGTAAACCCAGACATGGGCTGCGCCTCCGAAGTTTTCAACAGCGTTTACCAGACCCCATGCATGCTCGGCTCTGGGGTCGGCGTTCTGTATGCTGATCTTCTTGACCGAGGGCGCTGCATCAGCGTCTCCGAAACTCTTAGCCGTTTCAAAAGCACCTTCCGCCAAAACTTCACCAACCTCCTCCTTGTCAGCAACCCTCTCAACCAACGACGCCATCGCTCCGTAGTCTCCCCAACCCAGCTTCGGACGAACGTAACCTCTCTCGGACAGGTCGGCGTAGACGGCCAGAGTGTTCCCCATTTCAATAGGGTCCACGCCGTGTTCGTAGCAGATTTGTGTCAGGTATGCTATCTCGTCAAGGTCGAAAAGCATGCAGTTCGTACCCAGAGAAGATATCTGCGCATAATCCGGCCCCTCACCTCTCAGCCCCTTTCCGAGCGTCTCACGTCTGCATGAGACAGGACATGTTGAGCATGTAAGCCTCGTCATCAACACCGTGCTAGTCAACATATGACCGCCCACTTCTTGGAAAGCGGTGTGCCATGTGCGACGGTAGTTCTGGACCGGCAATGCGTGGTTTTCTCCGATGGCTTCGGCGGCTATTGCCGTGCCGTGGACGGCGAACAAGCCTTTTTCATGGTTGAGTAGGTTTGAGGAAGCCATCTTGGCATGGAGTTTTCTAATCAAACGGGCGAACCTTAGCGTGTCGTGTGGTTTTCTAGCGTCATGTTTCCCGGACTTCAACACGATGGCCTTTAGGTTTTTAGAGCCGAAGATAGCTCCAATTCCGTGTCTGACTCCGCTGGCCCTCCCCATGTCGTTGACGACAGTCGAAATTTTTACCAACCTCTCTCCCGCAGGCCCTATAGACAATACTCGGCAATCCCCATAAGCTTGCCTCAACCTTGAGCATGTCTCCATCGCCCCACAGCCCCTCAAGCCCTCAGCATCAACCAGCGACACACCTTTAGAATCAATCAACAGACATGACAGCTTTTCAGCCGCGCCTGTTATGATTAAAGCTCTTACACCTAGCCGTGCCAACTCGTATGCTGCATATCCACCTGTCTGCGTCCAGGCGACGGTGCCTGTCAACGGAGACCTGAAAACCATCGTAAGCCTGTTGGCGAGCGGGAACCCAGTCCCCGCCATAGCCCCCACAGACACCACAACGGGGCTTGAAGGCTCAAGCGGGTCTGCCAAAATTCTCCGACGACTCAACAGAGCAACACCCAAACAACGTCCTCCGAGCAAAGCCCTCAGAACATCATCCTCACAAACATGCTCCTCAACGTTCCCATCAGTCAAGTTGATTTCCATTATTTTCAAGCTCGTTTGTACGCATGATGAGATTTTATAAAAGTACATCGCTTTACCAATCAAAGCCATGAGGCTTGTTGAGCTGGGCAGGTCGGGTTTAAAGGTGTCGGTCATAGCTCTTGGAACATGGCAGTTCGGCTCCGGTTCATGGGGTTATGGAAAATCATACACGGAGGACGAGTGCGTTGACGCCGTGAAAGCTTCTGTTGAGGCTGGCGTGAATTTGATCGACACCGCTGAAGTCTATGGAGGAGGTGTTTCGGAGGAGATCGTGGGTAAAGCCGTGAAGCAGGTTGATGGAGAGGTGTTCATCGCGACGAAGGTTTCGCCGGCCCATCTGACCTACGACGGGGTGATTAAAGCATGCGACAGAAGCCTTCGAAGGCTCGGGCTTAAAACAATAGACCTCTACCAGATACATTTCCCAAACCCGTTGATACCGTTGAAGCAGACTATGAGGGCCATGGAGTATTTGGTAAAGATGGGAAAGATCCGATTTATCGGTGTGAGCAACTTCTCGCGCAAGCTGGTTCAGAAAGCGCGTGAACATCTCAAGTCGGAAGAGATTGTTTCTAATCAGGTGAAGTATAATCTAATTGAAAGAAACATCGAGAAAGACCTAATGCCTTACTGCATGGCTGAAAACATAACAATACTGGCATACAGCCCTTTGGCGCAGGGTATTCTCACAGGTAAGTACAGCAAACAGAATCGGCCCCGCGACATCATAAGGCGAATAAACAAGCTGTACTCCGCCGCTTACATAGAAAAGGCGCAGCCGTTACTGGACGAGCTGCATAATCTGGCGAAGGTGCATGGCGCAACTATGGGTCAAGCTGCTCTGGCATGGGTTGCAAGCCATCAGGGATGCGTGGCAATAGCGGGTGCGAAAAACAGGCAGCAGGCTGTTGAAAACGCTTTAGCTGGAAAGATCACTCTGTTTCAAGAAGAGGTGGAAAAGCTTTCACAGCTGTCGGACAAGGTTAAACCAACCTTTGCCGACTTGCTGCGTGCTATTCCGAGAATCTTCAACCCGTGACCTATATCGCGTGCATGGACGGTTTGGGCAGCTTGAGCATGACAAGCGAGTTGTCGAAGCTGCGGAAGCCTGCGTCCGCACGCCGGCGGATGAGTACGTCTCTCACAGTGCTGGAAACATAGCCAACCAGCCCATCTGCTTCGATGAGAACCGGCTCATAATACCTCCATCTAACGACATCATCCTTCCTGGCTACGTATCCTGCCGCGAACAGCAACGGTTCCGAAACCTGTGGGAAGACCATGATGCCGAGGTCGAGCGCGGACTTGGACAAGGGCTTAGACTCGGCTATTGCTTTGGCGAGTTTATCAGGCAGCTCGTCGACACCACACAGGCTAACTTTGCTCGCGAGGTACCTTAGGTAGAGGTGTGAGTCCGTGTAAAGCTCGGGGCTTGGGATGTTTAGCTCGGAGGCTATCTCGTGTTTCTCGACACCGCCGTTGTGCGCTAGGTATATCTCCGCACGCGCATACTGCCCGCCTGCCTTCAACAGCGTTTCTTCTTTGAATGGGTGGGCGCCGTGAACACCTCTCGGCTCGTTGCGCGTCCTTCTACTATGGATAATGACTGAAGCCTCCTTAGCGTTCGCAGTCAACTTCTTCAGCCCTTCCACCATCTCGCTCAAGGCTTCAAGGTTAGCTTTGCATGCTTGCTCCCCCGCTAGCATCGGCTCCGCGTCGAACCTTTCATGCGTTACTTTCCAGCCGAAGCTGGTTTTCAACGCGGCTGTAAACCCACATCCATGGCAGTGTCTCCCGTCATCTCCCGTGATCTGTTTAAGGTATGGGTCGTCTTTCGACGCTTGGACCAAGGCGTCGAAAACGTCTGCCGCGAAGTCTCTACCGGCGTCGTTGAACCGAAGAACCACCATTCTGCACATGCCTCGAACATCCCCTCGCCGTGTTTAAATCTGTTGTTCGATAACTCAGCGCCTTCGTGCAAGAAACAAATATATGAAGCCGTTTTGCAAGGTTTGCGATCCGGCGGAATGAAGAAGCTTGCGGCCGGTTATTTCCTGTCCGCCTTCAACGCCCTATGCCTTACGCCGCTCGTCCTTATCCTCATCTACCCAACGATTGTCACTTATCCAGCCTCGATAGTGTTGAGAGGGTTGGGATGGAGAAGCTTGAAACAGCTGATTGGAAAAACAGCCGTGGCTTACATAGGCATATGGGTTTTCGGAGGCCTGACATATCTTCTTGCACTGACTTCATTGGTGTTAAGTGTTTCTGAAATGCTTCCCGTAGCGGCATTTTTTTGGACCGTTTACTCCATGCTTGAGGCCATGCTCTATGTCGTCTCTGCAAGAAGGCTGGCGGTCACCATGTTCTATGGCTCGCTGGTCAGCCTCTTCGGAGTTGCGTTGTTCGACCTGATTGTTTTTACCGGTCTGGTGAGAGAGGTTCAGCAGAATCGAGCACTAGAGCTGGTCTACCTTGGTGCGGGAGCGTTGGTTGTTTCAGCTCTAAACTCCGCTGTAGCCTCGCTGAGGATAAAAAGACGTGAGGTTGTTTCGGCATCCCGCTACCATGCCGCTCTGCCGCCCTCCCGTTACACATCCCCACCATCGCAAGCCTTTGAGAGAACCGCCGTCCCGCCGCAGCCTTTGCTCACGGTGGAGGTTCTGAGACGCGGCAGAGGTATTGTTTGCGCAAGCTGCCGCTCCGTCAACTCCTTCAACGCCTACGCATGCACGACGTGTGGCATAGAGTTCGCTAAAGCCGTGGCGGGGCTAAAGTGTCCGGTATGCGGCGCCCCGTTCTCGTTAGCCAAGAAGATCGAGGCCAGACGCTATCTCTGCGGACAATGCGCTTCAACACTGCTTGTAAAAGGCAGATAGCCATAGGTAGGGGTGTGCGGCTCGTAGCCCTCCTTCTGTTTAGGCGGGATTTGTCTCATCGGCTTCCGCCAGGCTCAGGGAAGCTGTTCACAGCCCGGCAGCCTTTCCCGGCGCAGGCCGCCCGTTTCAACCAGTCCCCCGCACTCCTCGACGGCTTGTGACCATCTCATGGCCATCGTGCGGGGGCGGTGTCGTTTCTGCGGCGTTGCCATGGGTCTCCCCATGCGCCTCTCGGCGCTGCGCACGCTTCCCGCGGGGGAGGAACTTCCTCCGGAGCTCCCGGTGACCCGCCCGGCCGCTCACCCCTCATTAGATACTTCTACCTCTGATTTAAGCTATTCCACGGGAATCCTAACGCCCCTGCCGGCTTTCTTGCTCACCCTGACCTCTAGGACGCCTTGAACATACCGTGCTTTGACCTGCTCCGGGTTTATGGGTCTTGGCAGGTCTATGAGAACCTTATATTTGTTGCCGTATCTTCTCGACGGGAGATCCGACCTGCATGGAGCCTCGATAGCCAGCTGGTTTTCAAAAACCTGCAGCTCGATCTCATCTCTTTTCACGCCCGGCATGTCCACAGTCACTACATACATGTCCTCGGTCTCGACGACGTTGTACAACGGCATTATGCAGCCCGTCCTCGACTCAACCTCCTTGATCAAACGCATAGCCTCCTCCATTTCAGCTTCCACTCGTTTCTGCAGACGTCTAATCCATTCCCAAGGCGATGTCGACATCGTCATCACCTGTAAACGGGTGGAAGCTCCATCTCCCTCGACTTCTGGACCATGGCCTCGGAAGTCCTTCTCATCAGGTCGCGGAGCTGCATTCTCACCATCTCCTCGCTCTCGAGCAACTGCTTTACGTCAACATGCTCGTTCACAAGCTTGGGAAGCCTGTTCAAAAGCTGGGCGGCTGCTCCAGGGTCTGGGTAGTTGAGATGCGATTGAGCCAGCAGTATTGAAACATCCATTCCACGCCTCATCCCAACCCTCAAAATCTCGGCGTGAATCCCCGTAACGAAACCCTCCGTGAAAACCTCGGCATCCAAAACCCTAGCCAACTCCTCGCTACGCTTGACGTCGGCCGAAAGCACGAAGACTTTGGGAGTCTCGATCTCAATCCTCCTAGGCTCCGTCACACCCGTGAGACATATCACATCCTTGATCTTCTTCTCCTCAACCCAATCCAGCAGAGACTCTGAGAAGGACCTTATGAACGCAGGCGGAATCGGAATCTCTGAAACTATCAGAACGCAGTTTTTTCTCTCATAGATTCTTATCAGCTCCTTGGGTTCCGAGCGTCTGACGGGAATTATTGGCGGCAGCTCGGACGAGTCAACGTATCCCTTCTCCTCGGGCTTGAGCTGCTCAGCGAGGTAGGAAACCGCGATCGCACCCACTAGCCCCGTGTCCGGAAAACCTACCAGCAACGTCTTATCAACCTTTGCAGGCAGCTTGTCGTAGAACACAAAGTCGGAGTAAACCTTCTCCACAAAAGAGGGTTTCATAAGCTTTGTTAATAGGTTTTTTGTCAGACACCGTTCGTTGCGCCAAGCCGTTGACTTTTAGATGGGAAAGATTTAAAAACATCAAAAAAGCCCATGCGTTGAACCCGCTTGTCCGAGTCGCTGCCTTTTAACGAATACATTGAGGTTCCGGGATGGAGGCACAGACATACAAACGTCGAAGGATACCACAGCTTTTGGAGAAAGACGGTCGAGGATTACGTGGGTTTCTGGGAGAATGAGGCCAGGCAGTTGGAATGGTTCAGTCCTTGGGAGAAGGCGTTGGAGCAAGCATCCACGCCAAACGTTTACCGATGGTTCGTAGGCGGCAAGATCAACCTATCCCACCTATGCCTCGACAAGCATGTGAGGACTTGGCGAAGCAACAAGCTCGCATATGTCTGGGAGGGGGAGCCTGTAGACGCAGACGGAAACCCTCTGGAAGTTAGAAAATTCACATATTTCGAGTTGTGGCGGCAGGTCAACAGGATTTCCCACGTTTTCAAAAAGCTCGGGCTTAAAAAAGGCGACAGGGCCGCTGTGTATCTTCCGATGATACCCGAGCTTCCGATGACCATGCTGGCCTTCGCACGAATAGGTGTGGTTTTCACCGTTGTGTTCAGCGGCTTCTCTGCGGAAAACCTCAGGCTGCGTATGGAGGATTTGGGAGCTAAAATTCTTGTCACGGCAGACGGATTCTACCGCAGGAGCAGGTTGGTCAACCTTAAGGAGATTGCTGACAAAGCTGTGGAAAACAGCTCAGGTTGCGACACTGTGCTGGTTGTCAAAAGAGCTGGCGTCGAGGTTTCCATGCGTGATGGAAGAGACTACTGGCTTCACGAAATGCTGAGAGAAACACCGCCCACAGCCTACGTCGAGCCCGAGAGAATCGATTCCACCGAACCGCTGTACGTCCTCTACACCTCTGGGACGACTGGCAGGCCTAAGGGAATAATACACGACAACGGAGGCTACGCGGTTCTTCTCAACTCCACCATGAAATGGGTCTTCGACATAAGGGATGACGATGTTTACTTCTGCACGGCGGACATCGGATGGGTGACTGGGCACAGCTACATCGTATTCGGGCCGTTGATTGCGGGAGCCACGATTTTGATGTATGAAGGTGCTCTCGACTATCCTGGCCCTGACAGATGGTGGGCGATGGTTGAGAGGCACGGCGTGACCATTTTGTACACGACTCCCACAGCCATCAGGATGCTGATGCGTTTTGGAACCGAACACGTCAAGAAACACGACCGTTCAAGGCTTCGGCTCATACATAGCGTGGGCGAGCCTATCAACCCATCCGCATGGATGTGGCTTTACGACGTCGTGGGCGACCGCAGATGCCCAGTGGGTTCAACTTGGTGGATGACGGAGACAGGTGGAATCCTCGTCAGCCACGCTCCAGGCCTACTTCTTCCTCCACTCAAACCCGGCACAAACGGCCCGCCGCTGCCAGGAATAATCGCCGACGTGGTCGACGAGAATGGCAAGCCTACCGGCCCCGACGAGAGAGGCTTCCTCGTCATACGCAATCCATGGCCTGGAATGCCCGGCCCTCCGACCGGCATTTGGAAAGAGCCTGACAGATACAGCCAGACATACTTCCAGAGGATAAGCGACGTCTTTTTCACGGGCGACTACGCGGTCAAGGACGCTGACGGCTACATATGGGTGGCTGGGAGGGCCGACGAGGTTTTGAAGGTTGCAGGCCACAGGATAGGGACATACGAGCTCGAGTCTGTTCTTGTCTCCCACAAGGCCGTGGCTGAAGCCGCTGTAGTTGGTGTTCCGGACCCGATAAAAGGCGAGGTTCCTCTAGCCTATGTCGTTCTGAAAAAACAGTTCACGCCCAGCAGTCACATGGCTGAAGAGCTTGTCAAATGGGTGAGGGATGTTTACGGGCCTATAGCCACCCCCTCAGGCGTCATCTTTGTCGAACGTCTCCCCAAAACCAGGAGCGGCAAGATAATGAGAAGGCTTATCAGAGCGGTGGCGACTGGCACGAGCCTTGGCGATGTGACAACGCTCGAGGACGAGGCGGCCGTCGAGGAAGTCAAGCAGAGCTACGAAGAGCTTATCAAGATGGTCAAAAAACCGTATTAGCAGATTGGACGCAGCGGCGGCCAAGCAGGCTATCAGGCTCAAAATCTGGAGCGAGATGGAGAAGAGAGGGGTCGCAGCTTTTCCAAAGCCGGTTTACGGCAGGATACCCAACTTCAAAGGCGCGGAAGACGCGGCCACCCTTCTCCGAAAGTCAAAAACCTACGCCCAAGCTGAGAAAGTCAAGGTCAACCCCGACTCCCCTCAGAGGCCTGTCCGTAAGATGGTTCTTCAAGACGGCAAACTGTTGGTGTTTCCATCCCCGAGAATCAGCAAAGGACTCTACCTGCTGGACCCGAGGAAGATACCGAGCCGCGAGCTTGACAGGGCCTCGACGATAGAAGGCGCTTTTAGATATGGTGTTCCCGTCCATCCCAAAGACCTGCCGGAGATAGACCTGGTTGTGGCGGGCAGCGTCGCCGTCTCGCCCTCCGGATGGAGGGTTGGAAAAGGCGAGGGATATTCCGAAATCGAATACGCCATACTGCGAACCTTCGGAAAAGTGGATGCGGACACATCCATCGTCACAACAATCCACGACGTACAACTGGTAGATTGGATTCCGGCCGAGCCGTTCGACGTCCCCGTCGACATAATATTCACGAACACGCGAGTTGTCGAATGTCCCGCAAACCGGAAGCCTGAAGGCATTCTCTGGAGCTATCTGTCGGATGAGAAGATAAAAGCTATTCCGCTGCTGTCTATGCTCAGGGCAGGTGTTTTCTGAGCCTCGGCCGCAGCAACGGTATTGTGTACAGCTCGAACGGGTTTACGTTTTTGAGCCGTGCGAGAGCCACGCTCACGAGGTCGGCGTAGCAGATGTGTTTCAAAAGCTCCGCCCTGAAACCGCTCGACTCAATCACCACATCCCTGCAAACACTCCCGCGTGAAAGGACGAAATCTCTCATCCAGTCAAACACGTCAGAGTAGATGGCGTGCTGGAAAACGCTTCTCAGAAACACGAATGCGAGTTTCTCCATATCAGTCCAGCCCTCAATCTCGTTGTGGCTGGCTTCGGGAAGCAGGACTGCGTAAGCTGGATGCTTGGCGTTCTCGTTGAGCTGGGCCTTCAACCTATGTGCTGCGACGGCTAGGTGACTGTGGGAAACGCAGACAACAATCCTGTTGAGAAACGACTCCGCAGCCGACAGCTCCCTGCCAAAGTTTCTGCCAAGGGTTTTGAGAAAATCAGCAAGCTCTTCGACAGCCTTTTGGAAAGAACTTGCAGGAAAACCGTCCAAGCCCGTAAGCATGCCGTATGCCGCTCCAACCATCTCCGGAACGGCATACCTCGGCTCGAAACCTTCGGAAACCCTGACGACTACAACACCCTTCGAGCTGAGAACCTTCGTCAAACGGCCTCCAGAAGAAACAGCGACAAGCCTCGCACCCTTGGACAGTGCATCGAGAGAGGACATGAGAGTCTCAGCAGTGTTGCCCGAATAGCTGACGGCAACAGCGAGCGTGTCCGGCCCTACCCAAGCAGGGGCTGTGATATCTTTGTGCGAGTGGACTATAATCTGGGTGGACGGTTCTTTGAGAGCTGCGACGATGTCTCCCACGATTCCAGAGCCGCCGACTCCCAGCAGCAGCAACTTTCTGAAACTTGACAAACCAAGCTCGGAAGCGGCCTCGACGCCTTTCCTAAAACCCTCCAGATACATGTTTGGGGAGTTGAGCGTTGTCTGCCATGCTTGCTGGAAAATCTCCTCACTCCTCATGCATTCACAACCACGGCTTCTGCCTATGTAAGCGTTTTCAACCTTTCCTGAAAGTATTGGATGGATTGCTCAAGAAGGTCCTTGTGCCTTTTCTCCGCTATAAAGTCCACTACGACGACGGAAACGTTTTCAACCCCTTTCGGATTGCTTTTGAGATAAACCATCGGATATTTCTTCATGGTCTCGACCAGAAGAGGTGCGAGCCGTGACTCCACAACGTCCCTGACTGTGATGCTCTGCACCAAAAATCCTCTCCCCTTCGACTCTTTCTCCAGAACGGGAGCCAGCTCGTTGTCGAAGATGGTCATCAGCTCCTTCGGCACCCCTGGCAGGCAAACGATCCTCGTCCCGGCTTTTTCGACCAACACTCCCGGAGCCGCTCCCACGGCGTTGTTCAAGGGCTTCGAGCCTGCAGGCAGCCTAGCCATCTTAAGCCTTTCTCTAGTCAGCGTCGGGTCTTTTATCAAACCCTTCTCATAAAGAGCCAGATACCTGTGTCTGAGCTTCTCCACCACATCTTCATACAAGACAAGCCTTGTTCCCAAGGCTTTCGCAACAGCTTGAAGCGTTTTGTCGTCGTGAGTTGGGCCGAGGCCGCCGCTAACAATTATCCATGCGGGCCGTCTCTTGAGAGATTCTTTCAACACACTGGCAATGTCTTTCAAATCGTCCCTTACTGTTGTGGCTCTTGACACAATGTATCCCAACTGGCTCAGCCTTCCGCAGACCCAGTTAAGGTTGGTGTTGACGGTCCTCCCGTCTAAAAGCTCGTTCCCAACGTTAACCACTTCGACGACGTATTTTGAGGCTTTCATGACACATGCATGTCCGCAAAGGCTTGATTAAACCTTGTCAGAGACGAAGCAGCTCAGCCTCGACGACGTTGTCAGCCACGTTGACGGCTGCGCAGAAACCGTCTCTGGCGGGGCCGGCGTTGACAACTTTCGTCCTCCCAACCGTCGATATCGACCGTGCTTCGTGGATGTGGCCGCAGCAGACAACCAGAGGCCGTTCCCTCTCAACGTATTCTCTTATGGCCTTGCTTCCCAGATGGGTTCCACGTCCAATGTCTGCATCAACGCCATAGGGGGGCGTATGAGTTACGAGGATGAAGTTCGACGTGGATGGTTTAAGTCTAGAAAGCATGGACGCAAACTGCTCCTCGGTGAATTCGACGTAGGTGTTGAAAGGTGAGGTGTTTCCACCACCAAGCCCGACGAGCTCCAGCCCCCGAAAGCTCACCTTCTTCAGATGAAGGTTTGTTATGCGAGGATTAGACGGGTTCCAGGAAAGCAGCGAAGGATGGTCGCAATTCCCCGCTACAAAGAATATGTCGAGGTCGGTTTCAGCAAGCTTGCCGAGAAGCGTTTGGGCTTGCGGTACGCTGCCGAAATGAGTTATGTCGCCTACGACGAGTATTGCGTCGAAACCTCTGGCTTTGTCGGCAGCCTTGGAAACAGCGTCTAAGCTTCCGTGAACATCGGATATCTGTAAAAAACGCATCAACTTCAACACTTTCGCCAGCTATTTCAACGTTTCTGCGAGACAGACCTCGGCGACCACAACCGGGACTGTCAACTTAAGGCTATCCATGACTTTATCCACTTCTCTGATACCTTAGGCCTGTATGTTGGGAAGCATGTGTTGAACTGTTTTATCCTCCTCTTGAG